>Ga0210406_10000009_pt1 | contig 323840 bp, 311 predicted proteins | sample IncBWC30MmetaG_FD_155454 | JGI IMG/M metagenome (GOLD analysis project Ga0210406, IMG submission 155454) | Forest soil microbial communities from Barre Woods Harvard Forest LTER site, Petersham, Massachusetts, United States - Inc-BW-C-30-M | ecosystem: Environmental > Terrestrial > Soil >... | reverse complement strand
CTTGCGAAGATCCTGAGAATACGGTCGTCCCATGCATGCCGGCCTCCATCTCCAGCCAGCAACTTGAATCTGACTCGCGACCCTTTGGGAATCCCCTATCGATTCCTCCTAACCTCATCCCGCTCTAGCGCAGGATAGTAGCGTCAGGACAGAAGCAGCAGTGACGTCGCCGCATTGAGCGGCGGGTGACGTCTCATTCCCGCCAGGGGAAAATCACTGTCAGACGCCGGCCGCTGCCTTCATCTCACTGGCAATTTCGTCGTAGCAGACCGTCCATGCCTCCCGGACCGCGGGCGTGAAGTCTTTCCCCAGCGCCTGTTCGAGAGTCCAGAGCAGCGCTTCTCGCAGCGCGTCGTAGTCGGCGAGCTTGACGCCGTACTCGACGTGACGGACGGCAAGATCGCGGATCGCAGGCAGAACCTGACCCGGCTCTGGCAAATTGTATACGACCAAAGCGAGCATGGTCATCAGTTTGACGCCCTGAATGCGCATGTCGTTCTTGAACAGCGGCCGGAAACCCGGGTTGGCTGCGAATAGCCGCTCGTAGAACAGCGCCCCGGCCACCTCCGGCATCACGGCCAGCCGGGCGAAGGTCGTCCGGACACGTTCCTGCTGTGCGGCATTCACGATGTTTCTACCTCCTCCGGCCGCTCACTCGCCTTAGCGCGACGCTGCCCGCAGCACCGCGGGCGGGCCACCGAACTCACTTACGAACGCGCGATAGAATGTCGCCATACTGTTGAAGCCCCAGCCGAAAGCGACATCGACCACCGACCGCCCAGTTCCCGTCGCCCCGGCGATCGTGTCGCGGCACCGGAGCAGGCGCTGGCGCAAAACGTATCGGGCGAATGTGCTACCGCTCGGCTCGAACAGCCGGTGTAGCTGGCGCGCGGAGATGCCCAGCGTGGCGGCGGCGCTGGCGGGGGTCAGGCCGGGATCGGCGAGATGCAGATCAACGTGGCGCTTGACCGCCGCGAGCTGCGCCGACCGCAGCGAATCCCGCCCCCACTCCGTACCCTCGTCGGAGGCGCCACACGCCAGCGCCACGAGGCCGCAGAGATTGCGCAGCACGGCTTCGCCGAGTTCGTTGGCAAGGTGCGGCACCTGCGACTTCGCCGCATCCATGGCCGCGCCGAGAAGCGAGCCGAGTGGCGAGGCGCCCGGCAACCGAAACGGGCGGGCCAATCGGCCCCCCGCCAGAAGCGGCGAGAGCGCGGCCTGCGGGATGACCAGCATGTCGAACGAGGCTGGGCCTTTCGATTCCGCGTCGAATCGCCATTCGGTCGAGCTCACGCAGAAATCGCCGGGCTCGTGAATGAGGTCAACTGGCGTGCTGCCTGGGGCGGCCCTCCAGATCTCCGGTCGGCGGAATCGGCGGATGAAGAACGCCTCGGTCTTGTCCCTGGCAACGTCGGCCGCGGTGCGCTGAACCCTCTCGAGTCCCGATTTGATGTCCAGCAGCGCAAATTCGCCCGCAACCGATCCGCTCGCTTCGGCGCGAAAGGCGCCGGGGTCCGGGATCTCGCCTGGCGTGATGCTATGGGCCTGCTTCGCGAAGTAGTCGCACCAGAACCTGACACGGTCGCGCGGCGGCAGGTCGTCAGTTGAAAACCGGACTTGCGTGACCATCGCTACGGCCGCCCCCCCGAAGCGAGTCAGTTTAGGACTGACCGCACGGGCAACGCCAGACGCGAGACTTGGGTCCGTGCCCTCTTTGAAGGCAGTGGTCCCCGCCCATGAGCCCTCCGACGACCGGCCTCTCCGCATGTCGAATAGGCGCTGAATAAGACATCGTGCGGCGCTCAGTGAGACGACGCCAGCGACGCGCGGCTCTAACCATTCGGGATCGGAGTGTAACGCTCAAGCTACACATTTTCCTGGAGGGAGATCGCGATGACACAATGGCTGCATGGAGAGACTGTCACTGATCGATTTCACGGCGTAGATCTGCCAACGATCCCTCCGGTCGTGCCCAATTGTGGTATGCGGCCGATCGTGACGAAGCTGGATGTCGGAGTTGCGGTTCGCGATGGCGCGAGGTCGTCGGCAATGTCGCAAAGCACGCCAATCGTGTTCGTTGTCGACCGCGACGTCTCCGCGCGCGAATCGCTGGAATTGCTGATCTGCAACGCGGGATGGCAATCAGAGATCTTCGAGTCCGCGCAGGAATTCCTGTGCCGCGAACGAGTTCTTGTGCCGAGTTGTCTCATTCTCGATATTGCGCCTCCGGATTTCAATGGCCTCGATTTGCAGAAGCGTCTCGTGACCGATCGGAAAGACATGCCGATCATTTTTGTGACGGATCATGGTGACGTTGCGATTACGGTTCAGGCCATGAAGGCGGGAGCCTTCGACTTCCTTGCCAAGCCATTTTGCGACGATGCGCTGCTGAGCGCCGTCCGGCAGGCGATCGAACGTAGTCGGACTGCGCTTGATCATGAGGTGGAAACACGGGGGTTGCGAGACCGTTATTCCTCCCTCAGCCGCCGCGAGCGGGAGGTGATGGCGCTCGTGGTTTTCGGCCTGTTGAATAAACAGGTCGCCTTCGAGCTTGGCATCGGCGAGATCACAGTGAAGGCGCACCGCGGCCAGGTGATGCGAAAAATGAAAGCGGGCTCGCTCGCCGACCTGGTAAGAATGGCGGTGAAACTCCGCATCTCACCTGCGGCGCGAAATTGAAGCGCGATTCGAGATTGGAGATCGGGCACCCAAGCCTTACATCGGTAGCGCCCGCTACTCAAAACTGCCTGAGCAGCCTGTCGATGTAGTCGAGTTCTTCCTTCGGGCGTCCCGGTTGCGCGGCGCGTTTGCGCAGCTCCTCGAGGATGGCGCGCGCGCGCTGCAACTCCGATTGATTCGGCAGCTTCGTGTCGCTCCCCGCCCCGCCGACGGCGCCCTCCGCGCGGCCGAGCGGATCTTCGTTCGGCTCGCCGCGGCCGTTGTTCTGTCCGCTCCGCTTCATCAGTTCCTGCGCGAGCTGGCCCGCGCCTTCCTTCAGCGCTTCGAGCGCGTTCTTCTGCGCCTGGCCAGCCTGGTCGAAAGCCTGCGCACCCAGCGCATTCTCCGCATTGCCCATTTCGCGTTCGGCTTCGCCGAGCCGGTCTCCGCCGGGAAGCTTCTGCTGCCCGAGCCCTTTCTCGATGCGGCCGAGATCTTCGCGCAGCCGGCCCTGTTGCGCGGAGAGACCTTTGCCGCCGCCATCCTTCGGATCGCCCGCCCCCTGGCTTTCGCGCAAGGATTTGTCGAGCAATTGGCGCTGGCGTCCGATCGTGTCGCCGAGTCCCTGGATCGCGCCGCTCATTGCCTTGTCGGCCAGGCCCATGCCTCCGCTCGCGCCCGGGCCCGAACCCGCATGCATGTTCTCCAGCATGTTCTGCAGCATAGAAAGCATTTCCGCGGCTTTCCCGCGCGCGCCTGTCTGCGCGAGCTGCTGGATGGCCTTCAGCATCGCCTCGATATCTTCCGGCCGCAGCACTTTCGCGTTGGGCGGCAAGGGTCCGCTCGAACGCGGGCCGTTCTGCGCCAGCGCCTGCAGATAGTGCTGCAGCGCCTCGCGATAGCGCTGGAGCAGCGCATCGATCTCGCTCTGCGGGGCGTTGCGGGCGAGCGCCTGGCTCAGAAGCTGCTGCAGCTCGCGCAGCCTCTCCGCCGCGTCGAGCAGTCCGCCCTGTTCGAGCGCGTTCGCCATCTGCCACAGCAGATCCTGCACGCGCGCGACATCCTCCGCATGCCGCGCGATGCGCAGACTCCAATACGCGGTGCGCAAGCCGAGATACAGGGAGGACTGATTGGCATAGAAGCGTTGCGGCGCGAAGGTGAGCGCGTCGAGTACCTTCGCCACCCGGCCGCTTGCATCATGTCCCCCCAATGCCAGGGCCTGGCGCTGCTCGACCAAAGCCCGCGCCAGCGGATTGGCGAAGATGCGTTCGGGCAGGCGCACATGCACGGGCTTGCTGCGGCCGATCTGCCCCGCCCCGTCTCTCGCTTCGAGCACCATCTCGACATCGAGGCCGGCGAAGGGGTGCGCCGTGAGATCGCTGTAGATCGTTTCGGTGACCGTCTTCGCGGAGGCTTCCGGAAGCGGCAGATCGACCGAGAGGCTCGCGTGCGAATTGCGCGAGAGCGGGCGGATGATCGCGCGCGCACCCGTCACGCCGTAATCGTCGCCGGCGGTGAAGGCGATCTTCAGCGCGTCGCGCTCGGTGCGAGAGGGCGGCGCGGAAAACGCGATGACCGGCGGCTGGTCCGCGATCGCGCGGATGCGCCACCGCCCGAGGAAATGTCCGGCCGAGCGGACATTCACGCGCGTGTCTGCGGCGAGCTTCACGCTTGTGCCCCAGGCGCCGTTCGTGCCGCCGAAATCCGGCACGCCGCCATGCGGCGCGGGATCGAGGGCCAGACGCGGCGTGGCGCCTGACCCGTGCACGCGCATCACCAGTTCGGAGCCCGCGGGTACGGCAACTTCTCCGCCTGCTTGGGGCCGCAGATAGAGCGGCGCCCATCCCGTGTAAGCGGGGGGCGTGATCCATGCGTCGATCGATGCGGCAGGAACGCTGGCGGCTTCGTCGAACGACGAAGCGAGCGACAGCCGGCGGTGCCAGTCGGAGCCGGCGGTGAGAAACCCGCCGAGCACGAGCAGCAACACCAGATAACGCAGCGCACGCGGGTCCTTCGCGGCAAGGCCCGGCGACGGCAGGGCGAGACGAAGCTTGCCCAGCCCGCGCAAGAGCTGCGCGACATGCGCCCGCCACAGCAGCTCCGCCATCGGATCTCCGGCGCCCGCCGCAAGGCGGTCGCGGCCCTCGGTGATTGGTCGATGCGAAAGCCGGCTGTCGCGTTCGACGCGCCGGGCGGCCTCGTCCCACGAGGGCGTTTTCCAGTTCTGAAACCCGCGATAAAGCGCATACCCCGCGGCGGTCAGCACGCCCAGAAGAAGCAGCGAGCGCAGCGCGCCGGGAAGGGGATCGAGAATTCCGAACAGGGCGGCCGCCACATAAAGCCCGACAACGCCGCTCGCCGGCCATACCGCCGGCCATGCGCGCTCCCACGCCAGCAGGAGACGCGCCAGCGCGATCGTGCGTTCGTGCCGTTCAGCCTTCCAGCCAGGGCGGGAGGCGGTCAAATCCGACAAGTTCGTCATAGCTCAGCCGTGGCCGCACAATGCTCCACGCCGCATCTTTCACCAGAACCTCGGAGGCGGGAGGACGGGCATTGTAGGCGGAAGACATGACCGCGCCATAGGCGCCCGCCGTCATGATGGCCACAAGGTCGCCGCTTTCCAGGCGCGGCAGCTCGCGGCCGCGGGCGAAAAGATCGGCGGTTTCGCAGACCGGACCGGCAATGTCGTAGCGTTCGGTGCCGTCCTGCGCATCCGGTTCGCGCACGGGCACGATTTCGTGATGGGCGTCGTAGAGCGCCGGACGGATGAGATCGTTCATCGCCGCATCGATGATCAGGAATTGTCGCGCTTCGCCCTGCTTCACATAGATGATCCGGGAAAGAAGAATTCCGGCATTCGCCGCAATCAGCCGCCCCGGTTCGAGGATGAGACGCACGCCGAGGTTCTCCGACACGCGCGCGATCATCGCGCCATAGGCTTGCGGATCCGGCGGCGCCTTGTCGCTCGCGTGGTAGGGCACTCCGAGGCCCCCACCCAGATCGGCGCGCGCGATCTCGTGCCCGTCCGCGCGCAGTTCGGAAATGAGCTGCGCGAGCTTCGCGAAGGCATCTTCGAAAGGCTGAAGCTCCGCAATCTGGCTGCCGATATGAACGTCGACGCCAACCACCCTGAGCGAGGCGAGCGAGGCCGCCAGGCGATAGGCGCTGCGCGCGCGGCGCCATGGTACGCCAAACTTCGTCTCGGCTGTGCCGGTGGCGATCTTGGCATGGGTGCGCGCATCGATATCGGGATTGACGCGGATGGTGACGGGTGCGGTTCGTCCCAGACTGCGCGCGACCTGGTCCAGCGCTTCGAGCTCTGGCTCGCTTTCCACATTGAACTGATGAATTCCCGCTTCCAGCGCGCGCGCCATCTCGGGCTTCGTCTTGCCGACGCCGGAGAAGACGATCTTTGCGGGGGGGATTCCGGCTCGTAGCGCTTTCACGAGCTCGCCGCCCGAAACGACATCGGCGCCGGCGCCGAGCCGCGCCAGCGTCTTCAGCACCGCGAGATTGCCGTTCGCCTTCACGGAAAAGGCGATCAGCGCGTCAGCCGGAAAGGCGCTTGCGAAGACGCGGTAATGGCGTTCAAGCGTCGCCGTCGAATAGACATAGGCGGGCGTACCGACTTCGCCGGCAAGCAGGGTGAGATCGACATCCTCGGCAAAGAGCCGGCCGCCACGATAGGCGAAATGATTCATCGCGAAATGGGGCTGGGCGGCTGGGACGGGTCATTCTGGTCGCGCGGCGACGGCTTGCCGCTGGGCAAGAGAAGCTCGCTCTTCGTCCCGCAACCCGCGGCGGGAAGCATGAGAGCCAGGACGACGAGAAAACGCAGGATCATGAAATTCTCTTCCGCCGCATATCGATCTGTTCGCGTGCGATCGGGCCCAGTGTCCCGTTGTTCTTAGGCGTCGCTCCGGTCGCCATTTTCTTCGTGACCGGTTCGCCGTTCATGGGACTCATACTACTGCATGGCCACAATTATGAAAAGTGTGGCCGAAAGAGCTGGGCGCGTTTGTCCGCATGGCCGCTAGCATAGTCTTGCTTGACAAAAAAGCGTGTCATTCCCGCTTGCGCGGGAATGACACGCTTTGGTTGACGGTGGGCGGAAACTCGTGCAGCCAAATGTACTCACCGGGTCATCCCAGCTTCTTCCCCCAGAACCCGATCTGCTCGCGGACCCGTTCCGGCGCGGTGCCGCCGCTGCTTTTGCGCGAGGCGACCGAGGCGGCGATAGACAGCACGTCGAAAACGTCATTCGTGATCGCGGGTTCGATCTTCTGCATTTCGGAGAGCGGCATCTGCTCCAGCGGCAAATTCATTTCTTCCGCCCTTTTGACGATGGTGCCCGCGATGTGGTGGGCGGTGCGGAATGGTTTGCCGGCAACACGTACGAGCCAGTCGGCAAGATCGGTGGCCGTCGGATAGCCGGCCTGCGCGTGCGCGAGCATCGCCTCTTTCTCCACCTTCCAGTCCGCGACCATTCCGGCCATCGCCGCAGTGGAAAGTTCGAGCGCATCGGCGGCGCCGAACAAAGTTTCCTTGTCCTCCTGCAAATCCTTCGCATAGGCGAGCGGCAAGGCCTTCAGCACTGCGGCGAGCGTGACGAAATGGCCGAGTACGCGTCCCGTCTTGGCGCGCACGAGCTCGGCCGCATCGGGATTGCGCTTCTGCGGCATGATCGACGAGCCGGTGGAGAACGCATCGCTCAATTTGAGAAATCCGAACGCGGGCGACGTCCACAGCACAATTTCCTCGGCGAGGCGCGACAGATGCGTGGATGCGATCGCGGCCGCGGCGAGAAATTCGAGCGCAAAGTCACGGCTCGCCACCGCGTCGAGCGAATTGCGCATCGGATGGGCGAAGCCCAGTGTGCGCGCCGTCCGCTCGCGATCGATCGGAAACGACGTTCCGGCGAGAGCGGCAGCACCCAGAGGCGATTCGTTCACCCTCGCGCGCGCATCCATAAACCGTCCGCGATCGCGCGAGAACATTTCGACATAGGCGAGGCAATGATGGCCGAACGTCACCGGCTGCGCGGGCTGCAGATGCGTGAAGCCCGGCACGATGGTGCCGGCGTGTTGTTCGGCCTGAAGCAGCAACGTGCGCTGCAAGGCGAGCAATGCATGGTCGATGCGCTCGCATGCCGCTCGCACCCAGAGCCTGAGATCCGTCGCCACCTGGTCGTTGCGCGAGCGTGCCGTGTGCAGCCGGCCCGCGGCATCGCCCGCAATTTCCGCGAGCCTTGCTTCGATGTTGAGATGAATGTCTTCGAGCGCCCGTTTGAACACGAAGCGCCCTTCGGAAATCTCTGCCGCAATCCGGTCGAGGCCGGCCAGAATGGCGTCCGCATCCTGGCGGGAAATGATTCCCTGATGCGCCAGCATGTCCGCATGCGCACGGGAACCTGCGATATCCTGTTCGGCCAGCCGCTTGTCGAAATCAATCGAGGCGTTTATCTGCTCCATCAGCGCGGAGGGACCGTCCGCGAAGCGTCCGCCCCACATCTCGTTCGCGCTCATCGAAGAAACGGAAAAACGCCTTGCGCCGTCATCAGCTGATCATCCTCGCGGCCATCGTGGTCGCCGCTTCCGCCGCTGCTCTATATGTGATCCGGACAAGTTCTGTCCACGGATGGGACCAGAGGCCCGACGCGCTCGCAAAGCTCCAGCCAGTTGCAAAGCCCGCCATTCTTCCGGCCGCCGCCTTCTTCGACGATCGCGGCAACCGTCTTTCGCTGGCCGGTTTTCGCGGCCGTCATGTGCTTCTGAATCTGTGGGCGACATGGTGCGCACCCTGCGTGCGCGAACTGCCGGCCCTTGCGCATTTGCAAGGCGCGCTTCCCGGCCTGACCATCGTTGCGGTCAACGAGGGGCGTGAAACGGCCGCCGACACCACCCGCTTTCTGAAAGCGCACGGCGCGGACGCGCTTCATGTGTATCTGGATCCCGATCACGCATTCCTCGAAGCGCTCGGCGTCCAGGGTCTTCCCCTGAGCGTGCTCATCGATACGCGCGGCATGGAGCGCGCGAGAGCTTCGGGTCCCGCGGAGTGGGACGACCCCGAAGCGGTCACCTGGCTCCGCGAGGTAACCGCGCCAGCGGACAATCGGCACGCGCCGTAGCGGTTGCTCCCCCCACACCCGCGTCCGAACAGATTTTGTTGCACGTATCTGCGGCCCTCTCCCACAAGGGGAGAGGGGAATTTTGAGTCTTGCATCAAATTAGAAAAATCAGCGCTCGGGGTCCCCTCTCCCCTTGTGGGAGAGGGCTCAAGAACGAAGACTATCGACCGCTCAAGCGTGGGTGAGGGGTAGCCGCACGCTCGACCTTTGTAATCAATTCACCGCCGCCGGCGTTGCGGTGAGTGTGATGTCGGCGAGGCCGCTGCGTTCGGTGATGCGGATGCTCAATCCGTTGTCGACCGGCACGATATGCAGCCGGTAGGCGTTGATGCGGGCAATCTCGTCATAGTCGAGATCGAACGCGTTGTCGCTCCACCTGCCGAGCAGCGCAACGCGATGGCCCGACGCCCTGTTCACCGACATGCGCGGCACGCCATCGAACCCGAAAGAATGATCTTCGACGTTCCCGTTCGCGAAGCCGAATCGCATCACGCCTTCTCCTGACGTCCCGAACGCGAGCGACAGGCTGTGGAACCCGAGCGGATTTGCGCTGACGAGCCAGGTCTTGCCCGCGAGTGCGGACAACCATTGCGGCGCGGCCTGGGGCGCATAAGCGACCGGAGGAAGAGCCGCCCACGCCACGATCTTTGCGAGCCACGCCACGCCAACCGGATTGGGAGGCAGCGGACGATTTGCCTTCACCGCTTCGGCGAGAAGCGGCGCAATGCGATTTTCATCGACGCCGCCCGCTGTCGCAACCTCGACCAGGTCCTGCTCCGGAACGACGGTGATCCTCTGGCCGCCGCGGCCATTCGCCTGGAAATCGTAAGACGCATGCGACGGATAGAGCCACATGCCGTAGCCATATTGAACGCCGGGCTGCACGCTCGCGCGCGGCGTGAGCGCAGCATCCATGTAGTCGTTGGGAACGAGCTGCTGATCCTTCCAGAGCCCTCTGTGCAGCCAGAGATGGCCGAGCTTCGCCGCGTCGCGCGGCTGCAGCTCGAGTCCCGCAAAACCATACGACACGCCATCGGGATCCACCGGCCAGACGGCCTGGGTGATCGCAAGTGGCGCGAACAGAAATTGATGCGCGAGATCGAACGCACTTTCGCCGACCGTTCGTGAAAGCGCAGCGGACACCACATGCATGCTGCCGCCGCAATATTCAAATGTGGTGCCGGGATCGAACGCTTGTGGCCGCGCCAGCATGAAGTCCGCCCAGTGCGGACTCTGCTCCATTTCACCCAGCACGTTCTCCGCCGGATTGCCGCGGCAATCGAGGCCGGAGGTCATGCTGAGAAGATTGGCCAGCGTGATGCGCTGCTTGCGCGGATCGGCAACAGCGGTTTGGGTGACGGGAAGAAGCGAAACGATCGGCTGATCGAGACTGCCGAGCCTGTGCTGGCCCTGCGCAATCCCGACGAGCGTCGAAGTCACGCTCTTGGTGACAGATGCGAGATCGTGCGTCTCATTGTCGGCGAAGGGAAAGAAATAGACGTCGAGAACCGCGTAGCCATTGCGTTCGACGAACAGGCTGTGAACGGGAATATTGTTGTTGCGAATGGCTTCGATTGCTTCCGCCAGCGCTTCGGAATCGATCCCCTGCGCTTCCGGAGTCGAAAACGTCCAGCTGGTTTCAGGCCACACCTCCGAGGGCGGTGGCGGTGGCGGAGGAGGCGGCGGCGGCTTCGCGCAGGAAGCAAGCAGAATGCAAAGGGCGAGCGCCACGCACCAACGCACCGTGGGCACTGCGATCCAACGTTTGTGATTGTTGTGGGGGTTGGAACCAAAAAAAACTGTCATGGCCCGCCGCAGAGCGGGCCACCCAGTCAAAACATGTACTGCACTGCACAGATACGCGGACTCTTCTGGTCCTTCGACACGCCCGTCACTCGCAACTGGGTGGCCCGCTTGCGCGGGCCATGACACATATTTTTGGGCGCTACGTTGCGGAATCGTATCGTTACCGCGTCGGGACGGGGTGTTCGCCGCGGTAGTCGTAGAAGCCACGGCCGGTCTTGCGGCCGAGCCAGCCGGCTTCGACATATTTTACCAGCAGCGGGCAGGGCCGGTATTTTGAATCGGCAAGGCCTTCATAGAGCACCTGCATCACCGACAGACAGGTATCCAGCCCGATGAAATCGGCGAGCTGCAGCGGGCCCATCGGATGATTGGCGCCGAGCCGCATCGCGGTGTCGATCGCCTCCACATTGCCGACGCCTTCGTAGAGCGTATAGACCGCCTCGTTGATCATCGGCAGCAGGATGCGGTTGACGATGAAGGCGGGAAAATCTTCCGCATAGGCAGCGGTCTTGCCGACGCGTTTGACGATGTCGAGAGCCGCCTGGAAGGTCGTGTCGTCCGTAGCGATGCCGCGGATGACTTCCACGAGCTGCATCATCGGCACGGGATTCATGAAATGCAGGCCGATGAAATGCTCCGGCCGGTCGGTGGAGGCGGCAAGCCGCGTGACCGAGATCGACGAGGTGTTGGTCGCAATCAGCGCCTTGTCGCTCAGGCGCGGGCAGAGGTCCTGAAAGATCTTGCGCTTGACGCTTTCGTCCTCGGTGGCCGCTTCGATGACGACGTCGCGGTCTTTCATGTCGTCGAGGGTCAGCGTCGTGTGGATATGCTTGAGCGCCGGTTCGATCGATTCGTCCTTGATCAGCCCGCGCGACGCCTGGCGGTGCAGGTTGCGCTCGATCGTTCCGATCGCGCGGCCGAGCACATCCTTGTTGATATCGTCCAGAAGTACGTCAAATCCCGCCAGCGCGCAGACATGGGCAATGCCCCCGCCCATCTGCCCCGCGCCGATAATCCCCACGCGTTCGATGCTCATCTCTTGCCTGCGTCTCCGTGTTTGCCGGCGCGCCCCACGACACAGCCGGCGGCTCCGCTAGTAGCCGAGCCTTGTTAATTCCTGTTCCATTTCCGGGATTGCCTTGAACAGATCCGCCACGAGTCCGTAATCGGCGATTTGGAAGATCGGCGCTTCCTCGTCCTTGTTGATCGCAGCGATGACCTTGGAATCCTTCATTCCCGCCAGATGCTGGATCGCACCCGAGATTCCCACGGCAATATAAAGGTCGGGCGCCACGACCTTGCCGGTCTGTCCCACCTGGTAGTCGTTGGGCACGAAGCCGGCATCGACGGCAGCGCGGCTTGCGCCGAGCGCGGCGTGCAGCTTGTCAGCGATCTTCTCGAGCAGATGAAAGTTCTCGCCCGACTGCAATCCGCGGCCTCCCGAGATGATGATCTTTGCCGAGGTCAGTTCGGGCCGTTCCGATCTCGACAGCTCTTCGCCCACGAATTTCGAAATGCCGGGATCGGCGGGCGCGGCGATTTTTTCCACGGGTGCGGAACCCACGCCTTCCAACGGCTTGAACGCCGTCGTGCGCACGGTAATGACCTTCTTCCCCGCCGGCGCCTGCACCGTCTGTATCGCGTTTCCCGCATAGATCGGGCGGCGGAAGGTATCGGGAGATTCGACGGCCAGGATTTCCGAAACCTGCGGCACGTTGAGTTTCGCCGCGACGCGCGGCATGTAGTTTTTTCCATTGGTCGTGGCCGGCGCAAGAATCGCATCATAGCCGGGAGCAAGCCCGAGGATGAGCTGCTCCATCGGTTCGGCGATCATCTTCGCGAAGGCGGGTGCATCGGCGATCAGAATTTTTTCGACGCCCGGAAGACGCGCCGCGGCTTCGGCAACCGGACCGCACTGGTATCCGGCGACAAGGACATGCACCGGGGCGCCCAATTGCGCGGCCGCGCTTACAGTCTTCGCCGTAGCGTCCTTAAGGACGGCGTTGTCGTGCTCGGCAATGACGAGCGACGCCATCAGATGACCCCTGCTTCGTTTTTCAATCTGTCGATGAGTTCGGCGGCCGTCTTGACCTTGACTCCCGCCTGCCGTTTCGGCGGCTCGCTCACTTTAACGACCTTGAGGCGCGGTGTCGCGTCGACATGATAGTCGGCTGGAGTCTTTTCCGCGATCGGCTTCTTCTTCGCCTTCATGATATTGGGAAGAGACGCGTAACGCGGCTCGTTGAGGCGCAGATCCGTCGTCACGACGGCCGGGAGCTTCAGCTCCACCGTCTGCAAACCGCCGTCGATCTCTCGCTCGACGCTGATGGCCGTATCGCTCAATTCGATCTTGTGGGCGAAGGTGCCCTGTGGCCAACCGAGCAAGGCTGCCAGCATCTGGCCCGTCTGGTTGGAATCATCGTCGATCGCCTGCTTCCCGAGAATGACGAGGCCGGGTTTTTCCTCCTCGCAGATCGCCTTGAGAATCTTCGCCACCGCCAGCGGCTCGACGTCGCCCTCCGCCTTCACCAGGATTCCACGATCGGCGCCCATCGCGAGCGCGGTGCGGATCGTTTCCTGCGCGGCCTGCGGCCCGATCGAGACGGCGATCACTTCCGTGGCTTTGCCCTTTTCGCGCAGACGCAATGCCTCTTCGACGGCGATCTCGTCGAAGGGGTTCATCGACATTTTGACATTTGAGAGATCGACCCCGGTCTGATCTCCCTTCACTCTCACCTTGACGTTGAAATCGATTACCCGCTTGACGGGTACGAGGACCTTCATGGCGTTCGAATGCCTTCCCCCGGACGGCGCTGGATTTCCCGGAGCGCTTGATGCGCGCATGCCGTTTCCGGCCGGCCGGGGCCCGTCTCTTGTGCGGCGCAAAAACTAGGCATCTCGGTGCCTTCCTGTCAATTAAACGTCATTCCGCGGTTTCCTCACTGGAGAACCCGTTAACTCCCGAATCTTAGGTGCGCTGCACCATAGACGGGATCGCGGCATTCCGCCGCACCATGCTCATTTCAGGGTCACCAGATAGGCGACGACATCGGCGCGCTGCGGTGCATTGGCGATTCCGGCGAAAGGCATGCTGTTGCCAGGCACAATCTCCTGCGGGGCCGCGAGATACGCATCGAGTTTGGCCGGCGTCCAGACGATGCCGGACTTTTTCATCGCGGCGGAATAGGAGAAGCCCGGATAGGTACCGGCCTTGCGTCTCACCACGCCGAAAAGATTCGGCCCGATCTTGTTGCCTCCGCCTTTCGTCGCGCTGTGGCAGAGCGCGCAGCGGTTGAACAAAGCTGCGCCCGTCGCGGCATTTCCCGCTGCGTCAGCGTGGAGCGGCGCGAGCAGCATTACAACCGCGCACAGCGAAACCAAAACCCGTTCCAAATTGGATCTCCCCGCGTCGCTCACCATAGCGCAAATCCGTCTCGCGCGTACCCAAAGTTCTTTAGCGCAGAGCCTCTGGGCTAAATCTGCCTTCTCAACTCCTTCTCGGGGGAGCGCCGTCTTTCGCGGTTTCGATCGCGCGGCGAAATCCGATCGGATCGGCGATGTTCGGAATCACGACCGCGTCGACGCCCGTGCCCTCGATGCGGATGTGACCATAGCCGAGCAATCTCCCGAGAAACGATTGCTCCACGCGCACGCCCTCGATGTTCGGAAGCGCGATCTCGTTTGTCTTGAGCGTGAACCAGCCCGTCTTCTCGATGAAGCGGTGCGTTGTCACGCCGATCTCGGTGGTCCACATGCGGATCATCATTTTGAAAAAGATCCAGATGCCGATGACGAAGATGCCGAGAAAGATCAGCGCGAGCCACGCCTGCAATTTGTAGATCCAGTGAAAACGAGCCCTGGCAACCAGCGTCTCGCTCGCCCCGAGCGATTGTTCGATGTAACCCATCTGTTCCCCTACCTCACTTCGCGCGCCGCGGCCGGTCGCGACGTATGATCATAACGGATGACGTGAACCGCCAAGGCTGTCCACGCGAAAAATTCCCACCAAAGTTCGTCATGGCCGGGCCTTTGTCCCGGCCACCCATGAACACAGTGCCAGCCATGGTTCCCGCAACGCATTCAACAGGAAGCACGGCACACTTTTTGTCGGCGTGACGAGCAACCCCAATTGGGCACGCCTCGCAGCGCTCGTTCTCTGATGCGGTGGTGTTCATGGATGGCCGGGACAACGGCCCGGCCATGACGATGTTGGGGAATGCGGCATGATCATGCGCCTCCTGGGACAGGATTGTATATCGGCACCCGACCGCGAAATTCCCTACCGCTCGTCGTGGTCCGGCAGCAGCACTTCCCTCTTGCCCTGGTGGTTGGGGCGGGAGATGACGCCTTCTTCTTCCATCCGCTCGATCAGTCGCGCGGCACGGTTGTAGCCGATCTCGAGGCGGCGCTGGATGTAGCTCGTCGTCGCCTTGCGTTCGCGCGCCACGATCGCCAGTGCCTTGTCGTAGAGATCGTCCCCGGATTCGCCACTGCTCCCAAATGTACTGTAGGGATCGTTGCCGTCTTCGTCCTGCTCCTCGGTGACGGCGTCGAGATATTCGGGTGTGCCCTGCGTCTTGAGGAAGGCGACCACTTCCTCGACTTCGCGGTCGGTAACGAAGGGCCCGTGCACGCGGCGGATACGCCCGCCGGTCATCATGTAAAGCATGTCGCCCTGGCCGAGCAGCTGCTCCGCGCCCTGCTCGCCTAGGATCGTTCGGCTGTCGATTTTCGAGGTGACCTGGAAGCTGATGCGGGTGGGGAAATTCGCCTTGATCGTGCCGGTGATCACGTCCACGGACGGCCGCTGCGTCGCCGCGATCAGATGGATGCCGGCTGCGCGCGCCATCTGTGCCAGGCGCTGCACCGCGCCCTCGATCTCCTTGCCGGAGATCATCATCAGATCGGCCATTTCGTCGACCACCACGACGATAAAGGGCATGGGCTCGAACTCGAGCGTCTCGTCCTCATAGAGGGGTTTTCCGGACTCGCGGTCGAAGCCCGTCTGCACCGTGCGCTTGAGCGTTTCGCCCTTCTCTTTGGCTTTCACGACTCGCTCGTTGAAGGCTTCGACGCCGCGCACGCCGAGCTTCGACATCTTGCGGTAGCGCTCTTCCATTTCGCGCACCGCCCATTTGAGCGCCACAACCGCTTTCCTTGGATCGGTAACGACGGGGGCGAGAAGATGCGGGATTCCTTCGTACACGGACAATTCCAGCATCTTGGGATCGATGAGGATCATTCGCGCCTGGTCGGGCGGCAGGCGGTAAAGCAGGGACAGGATCATGGTGTTGAGCGCGACGGATTTGCCCGAGCCCGTGGTGCCGGCGATGAGAAGGTGGGGCATCTTGGCGAGGTCGGCCATCACCGCCTCGCCGCCGATGGTCTTGCCGAGCGCAAGGATGAGCGGCGCCCGTGCCTTCTCGTACTCGCCGCTGCCGATCATCTCGCGCAAATACACCGTCTCGCGATGCAGATTCGGCAATTCGATGCCGAGGACGTTGCGCCCCGGGATGACCGCGATGCGCGCGGCGACCGCGCTCATCGAGCGCGCCACGTCGTCCGACAGGCTGACCACGCGCGAGGATTTGACGCCGGCCGCCGGCTCGAACTCGTAGAGCGTCACCACCGGTCCGGGCCTGACAGCAACGATGCGCCCGCGCACGCCGAAATCGCCGAGCACGGCTTCAAGCATACGGGCGTTCTCTTCCAGCGCTTCGTCGCTCAACCCGGCGCGATCGTGGATGTGCACGGGCTCGGCGAGCAACCCGAGCGGCGGCAGTTGGTATTGGCTCTCTCCGAGGTTCAGGGCGGCCTGGCGCGCAGGCTTCGGCCGCGCGAGCGGTTTGCGCGGATCATCGCGCTTCACGCGGGTCCGGCGCTCGCTTTCGCGGCTGCGCGCGGCGGCAGGCTCCGGCGCGATGTCCAGTGCGCCTTCATCCGTGTCTTCGTCTTCGCATACATCCTCGGCGCCGGCGGGCCGTGCAGCTCGCTGCGATCGCGGATGCACAAGCGTTCCGCCCAGGCGCAGAAAAAGAGAGCCGGTCGTGGCGGCGCCCCGCCAGATCGGCTGGAATCTGAGTCCGGTCGCAAGAAAGGCGAGAGGCAGGCCTACCAGCAAAAGCACGATCGGAACGGCCTGAACCAACCAGGGCTGGTGCGAGGCTTCCGCTGCGTGTCGGGCGAGTCCAAAGACGGCGAGGCCGATCAGCCCGCCCCCACCTGCAGGCATGATGACCGGCGCGGGAAACGCGCCGCACCCGCCTGCGGCGAGAGCGGTCCCGATCGGCCAGGCGAGCGCGCGCCATCCGGCATGGCGGATGTTCCTGCCGGCGAGGCCGAGCGCGCCCCAAACGGCCGGGGGCGCAAGCGCCGCAAGGGCCGCGAGACCGAAAGTCTGCAGCAGCAAATCCGCGGCCGTGGCGCCCAGTCCGCCGAGCAGATTGCTCGGATCGCGCGACGTCGCGTTGTTCAGGCTGCCATCGCCAGGACTGTAGGTTGCAAGCGCCAGCATGCCCGCAGCTGCGATGAGGAAGAGAAGGGCGCCCGCGCTACGGAGCACGGCTGTACCAAGGAAATGCAGCAGCGCCCGACGCATATCGTCGAGCGTGTCGGCCATTGCCGCGCGCCGTGTTCGCGGCTGGTAGGCGCCGATGATGCGTCCCCGGCTCATGCCACCTCCCGCACGGGTTCGCCGACGAGATCGGCGAGACGACCCAGTGTGGCCTCAATGGTTGACAATTCGTGAACGAGAGCCACGCGAATGTAGCGAAATCCCGGATTCGAGCGCCGATTCCCAGGCTCCGTCTCGTGGCCCATATAGGCGCCGGGGAGCACGCGGATGCCCGCTTCGCGCCACAGCCTGAGTGCTGCCGCTTCCCCGTCGCCGATGTCGAGCCAAAGGAAGAATCCGCCGGCGGGCAGGCGCAGATTCAAGCGGTTCCCCAGGACCCGCCCCGCCAGCCGGAACCGCTCCGCATAGGCCGCGCGATTGGCTGCGACATGGGCTTCGTCGTTCCACGCCGCTGCCGACGCCGCCATGATTGGCATCGGCACCTGGGGTCCCGCATAGTTTCGGAAAGCCCGGAACTTCGCGATCAGCTCGGAGTCGCCGGCGACGATTCCCGATCGAAGGCCCGGCAGCGCGGAACGTTTCGACAGGGAATGAAAGGTCAGCAGCCGATCGAACCCGCCACATTGCGCAAAGCGGACAGGAAGTGCGCAGGTCGGGGGCTCGGCGAGCCAGATGTCGGCGTAACACTCGTCCGCGAACACCGTAAAGTCGTAACGGTCGGCGATCATGAACAGTGTTCGCCAATACTCGTCGCTGGCGCAGGCGCCTTCGGGATTGGAAGGCGAACAGAGAAAGGCGCTACTCGTGCGCCGCAGAATCGTCTCGGGCAGCGCGGCATAGTCGGGAAGGAATTGGTTCTCCACGAGGGCTGGCACGAAGACGGGCTCCGCGCCCGCTGCCAGGATCGATGCGGCGTAGCATTGATAGAACGGATTGGGCAGCAGGATGACGGGACGGGCGCCGGATTTCGTTTCCGGTGTCGTCACGAATGTCGCAAGAAAGAGTCCTTCGCGCGTTCCGTTCAGTGGAAGGAAGTGCCGCTCGTCGATTGCAGATTCAGGCAGCGCAAAACGGCGACGCAACCAGCCGGCCGCTGCCTCGCGCCATTCGCGCGTGCCATTGATCGGCGGATATTCGCCGAACTCATGCGCATGACAGGCAATCGCGTCCGTTACAAACTCCGGCACCGCGCCGCGCGGATCGCCCACCGAAAGGCTGACTGGTGGCGCGCCGGGCGCAAACGGATCGAGCAGCTCGGCGAGCCTGGCAAACGACCCCGGTGGAAGCGCAGCAAGTCGTCCCGGCAACACGTCGAATCCCTTCGAGAAAGCGTGGAGATTCTAATCGCGAAGACACTCGAACGTCCATGACCGATGCAGGCCGCCCACGCGCCGTGTCCAAATCGCGCGCTTCACCGCCCGTGGAATCCCCCGAAGCGCGTCCTCCCGTGGAGATCGCAGCCGACTCGCCGCGGCTCACGCGCACCCGGGATCAGCAAACCCATCCGTTCTCAAGACTGGACTCGTATTCCGACTTTGACGCGGCTGTTACTTCGTGTCCTCGGAGGGCTGAATGGGCGAGCGCCCCTCGGGCACTTCGGTTGGTTCGGCGGGCGCGGAATTTTCGAGCTGCGATGCCATGTCCCGCCAATGGCGCGCAATCCTCAGATAGCTGTCCCGTAGTTCTGGCGTAACCATCACGGCGGCGAATGCCTCCGCGTCGGCCGCCAGTTCCCGGATTCGCTTTAACCGCGCTGGCAGCGGGAGGTTGAATAGATCATTGACCACGGTTTCCTCCGGGCTGCGCGCCGGTGTCCCCGCGATTTTCAATGCGCCGCCTAACGTCGCCCCGGATTATGGTTAGGGTAATCCGGCAGCAAGTGCATATTTGTCATGCTTACATGCAGGTTGTGCATAGATAGAGCGCGAAGAGGGCGTAAGATTCGCCTGCGGTTCAGTCCAGGCGGCCGCCGGCCGGCCGATGCAGGGCTCGCATCTCTTCCTGAATCAATCGGCGAAGCCAGAGGTGTCCCGGATCCTGGTCGCGGGACGAATCGCTGAACAGATCCACCGTGAATTCCATTTCCGGCAGCGGCACCGTCGCGGTGGCAAAGTCGTTGGGCGTGGCATACAATCTGAGCCACGCTCGCGGCAGCAGTGCGCAAAGATCGGTGTGCTTGATGATCGGCAGGACGCCGGTCAGGCTTGGTATCGTCAGGACGACCCGGCGAGCGAGCCCGCGCTTTCCAAGGGCGTCCTCAAGCATCGTTGAACCGATGGTCGGGGGCTCGACCTTCAGAAATGATAGTTCGAGAAAGAGCCCGAGCGTCATCTTCTTGCGTGCTGCCGGATGGCCGCGCCGCAAAACGACGACAAAATGGTCCTGAAACAGCCGCTCACGCCTGACGCCGGGTTTTGGCGCATCGCGACTGCATACGAAGAGTTGAATATCGACATCAGGATCGACCTGTGAGCCGTTCGGCGATTCCGGGTGACTGACTTTCAGCGTGACAAGCGGCGCCTCGGCGCGAACGCGGGCGCAAAGCCTGGGCAGCAAACAGCCAACCAGATAGTCGGAGACCCGGATGTTGAATGTGCGCGTCGACGTTGGCGGATCGAATTGAATCTGCTCCTCGATTGCGGTCTCGATCTGCTTCAGCGCAGCCTGCACGGACTTCGAAATCTTGAGGGCTTGTGCGGTCGGTTCCATGCCGCGCGACGTCCGCCGGACCAGGTCGTCCTTGAAGGTCACGCGCAACCGTCCCAGCGCATGACTCATGGCGGATTGACTGATGCCCACCTTTTGCGCGGCGCGCGTGATGCTGCGTTCGGCAATTATTGCGTCGAATACGACGAGAAGATTGAGGTCGATTTTCCGCAGATTCACGGGCCACACTCCCAATGCGAGCGCTTGCCTGGCTATCCATGCTCGGCTCGGCGCCGAAACTTATCGCGTCGCGCCCTGCAACCCCCGCATCTGCATCCCCGAAAGGATGGTTTCAGATTCCCTCCGGTTCCTGTCCCAATCACGCCGGGCGTGACACTCGCGTGCCCCGCCGATACGCGAACCTGTTCGCGGCGGGGTCATCAGGCACACAATCTCGTCGGGATCGGAGGCCGTGCTCGCGGCTGGCGCGGGCGGCGCTTGCGGCGCCCTGGCTGTAATGGTGACAGTGGGCAGCTTCGTGGACGCGGTCTGCGCGGTAGGCGCCGGAGCGGTCGGTGTCTGGCCGGGTTTGGCCGATACGAGAGCGGGAGCGACAATCGCAGCCGCTGAAAACAAAACCATCGTCAAAATACGCATCGCCACAACTCCTGCCAGTAACGACGCTTCCGCAAAATGCGGCAGCCCGAGTGGCAAAGCAAGATTTGGAAGTCTCGCGAGCGCCCAGGCCGGGATGTTCGGGAGCCAAATCTGCTCCCGGGCCGTTTCGTCAGGGAGATGCGTGGATCAACTTCAGCCGTTGCCGCCCTTTTCCTTGTCGCAGGCCTTTGCCGGCCTTGCTTCGCGCAGGTCGCCACGGGACCGACACATGTGCAGCGCGGCATCGTCACCACGATAGATTCAGCGACGATGAACTTCGGCTGTCGCAGCGCGACAGGGGATCGCTTTTATTGGGTCTCGCGCGCCACCCAATTCCGCGTCGGCGGCTCCAACGCCTCCTTCTTCGAGCTGAGGACCGGGCGCCCGGTGGAAGTGATTTCTCACAATTCCGGCGGCCTGGACGTCGCCGATGTCGTCGTCCTCTAATACCAGGAATCCCGGAGACGAGTTACGCGCCGTCGGCCCTATGGTTCAGCTGGCTGCGGCTCGCGCGCGCGCCGCAGCGGGCAGGCTCACCATGAGGGCATCATCCTGAGCCTGTCGAAGGATGAGGCAAGCGGCTAATGTCCCGGCATGGCAACGGCAAAACACATCGACATCGTCATCGGCGGCGGGGGGATGGTGGGGCTCACACTGGCGCTCGCGCTCGCGCGCGGCGGGCTGAAGGTTGTCATCGCCGATCCGGTTCTGGCTTCCACGAAAACGGATACTGCCTTCGATGGGCGGGTGAGTGCGCTTTCCTATTCCTCGGTGCGGATGCTCGAGACGCTGGGCGCCTGGGACGGGCTCAAATCCCACGCCCAGCCGATCAACGACATTCTCGTCACCGATGCGAAATTGGGCGAGGCGCCCTCGCCGTTCTCCCTGCATTTCGATCACCGGGAGATCGGCACGCCGATGGGTTACATCGTGGAGAACCGCGACATCCGAAAAGCGCTGCTCGCCTGCGTCGCGCGCGCAAGAACGATCTCGCTTGAGTGCCCCGCGTCTGTCACCGGGAGCGAGCCGGCGTCCCATGCAATCGGGATTACGCTCGACACGGGCCAGACATTTCACACACCTCTGTTCATCGGCGCCGAAGGACGCGAATCTGCGTCACGCGAGCGCATGGGCATCGGCGTGATCGAATGGTCCTACCCGCAGCGCGGCATAGTGGCGACGGTGGCACACGAACGGCCGCATCGCGGCTGCGCGTATGAGCATTTCCTGCCCTCGGGCCCGTTCGCCATCCTGCCCATGACCGGCAACCGCTCGTCGCTCGTGTGGACGGAGCGCGAGCAACTCGCCGACGCGATGCTCAAACTGCCGCATACCGATTTCGAAGCGGAGATCGCGCGGCGTTTCGGCTCCCACCTGGGCGCGGTGCGTGCAGACGGCGCACGCTGGTCCTATCCGTTGCGATTTCATCTCGCCCGCGCCTGGGTACGCGAGAATTTTGCGCTGGTGGGCGACGCCGCGCATGGCATCCATCCGATCGCGGGGCAGGGCCTCAATCTCGGCTTCAAGGACGTGGCGGCGCTGGCGGAAGTGGTGCTCGATGCGGCGCGGCTCGGGCTCGAATATGGTTCACTCGAAGTGTTGCGCCGCTATGAAAGATGGCGGCGCTTCGACTCCTTCACACTCGCCGCCGCCACCGATGCGTTCAACCGCGTGTTTTCGAATGATTTTGCGCCGCTGCGCGTGGCGCGTGACATCGGACTTGGCGTCGTCGACAGCATCGGGCCGCTCCGCCGTTTCTTCATGCGCCACGCCGGCGGCGATATCGGCAAACTTCCCCGTCTCCTCCGCGGCGAAGCGGCTTAAGCAGCGGAAAAAAGTTTCACGCGGAGGCGCGGAGCCGCGGAAAGAAGATTCACAGGGAGACAGCGAGACAATGAAAATCGTTGCGCGCCGAAGGCGCGCGATTTTTCCTCACCGCTTCACCGTCTCCCTGTGAACCTTTCTTTCTCCGCGTTCTTCACGGCTCCGCGTACAAATCTTACTTACCGCAGGGTACCGTTGCCACGGCGCGAGAGGGCGGCGGGCAGCTCGACATAGAATTCGCGCGCCCTGGCGACCACGGCTGCATTGCGCGCAGCTTCGGCATCGTCGCGCAACGCGAACGTCTCGCCCGCAAAGACGAAGCGTTGAACGGGCATTCCCGTGCGTTCGTCCGCGGTGGTGATCTCCTCGACGCTATCGACCTGTTCTTCGGCAAGCCTGAGCGTGTGTTTGTAATGCGCGAGACGGTCGTGCCGGTCACGCGCCTCTTCGAGTTGGCGCGCGGCGTTGCGGGCATCGAAGCGCTCAAACACGGCAATGATCGGCCGGCGGAATCCGTAGGCGAGGATCGCCGCCAGCACGAGGCCCGTTGTGATGAAAAGCCCGTGCATCATGTCTCCATCAGGCTGGCACGTGCTCCGGCGCCCTCGCCGGTCGCGCTGGGCGCAGCCCATGCGTGCGCTCCAGATAGTCGAGGTTCTGCATTTCCGTAAGCCGCGACGCGGTGCGGCGGAACGCCTCCGCGCTCTCTCCCTCCATGCATAGCGCGTCCGGCTTTGCCGCGGCGGAGCATGCGAGTTTCACGTTCTGATCGTAGAGCGTGTCGATGAGAACGGTGAAGCGCCGCGCCTCGTCGCGCAACTCCCGGCCCATCTGCGGAATGCGGTCGATCACGATCACATGGTAGCGCCGCGCAATCGCCAGATAATCCGCCGCTGCCAGAGGCCGCGCACAAAGCTCGTCGAAGGTAAACCGCGCGGCCCCATGCGCGGAGCGGGGAATGGCAATTCTACGGCCGAGCAGCGTGATCGATTCCGCTTCGCCGCGCACGCCATCCGTCAGCTGTAACCATGCCCTGTCGAGCGCCGCGTCCGCTTCCGGTCCCAGCGGCGTCAGATAGAGGCCGAGGCCGGCCATGCGGCCGAGCCGCCAGTCGCGCACGCCGCCGAGCTCCACGACTTCGAGCTTCTGCTGAATGAGTGCGATGAATGGCAGAAAAAGCTGGCGGTTCAGGCCGCCCTGATAAAGCCGGTCCGGCCGCGTGTTCGAGGTGGCGACGATCACGACATCGCGCGCGAAAAGCTGCTCGAACAGGCGACCGAGAATCATTGCGTCGGCCACATCGCGCACCTGGAACTCGTCGAAGCACAGAAGCGCGGCCTCCGCGGCGATCGCGCGCGCGACGGGAGGGATCGGATCGTCGCCCGCCTCGCGGACGAATTCCAGTCGTTGGGCGCGCGTCTCCGGATCGAGCTTTCGCCATTCATGGATGCGCGCATGCGTGTCGGCCATGAAGGCATTGAAGTGAACGCGGCGTTTGCGCGCGAGCGGCGCGCGCGCGAAGAACGCGTCCATCAGCATGGTCTTGCCGCGGCCCACGGCGCCCCACAGATAGATTCCGCGCGGCGGCGCACGCCGGCGCCCGAAGAGGAAAGGCCGCCCGGAGCGCCAGCTTTTCAGAGCGGTCGAAAGCGCGTTCAGCCGTCGCGCGACGGCAAGCTGCGCCACGTCGAGCTCGAGGTTGTCGCTCAAGAGTCGCTATTTTCACGTGTCGCAATGGCCTCGGCGAGCGCGACCGTGCCGCGCGCGGACTCCGCATGAAGCCGCTCGACCATGCGTCCGTCGAGAGCGATCGCGCCCTTGCCCGAATTCTCCGGCCGCTCGAATGCCGCGATGATTTTCCGAGCCGCCTCGACCTCGTCGCGGGCCGGCGCGAAGACTTCGTTGCAGATGGCGAGTTGGGAGGGATGAATCAATGTCTTGCCATCGAAGCCGAAAGCGCGCGCCTGAAAGCATGCAGCGCGGAAGCCATCGAGATCGGCAATGTCGTTGTAGACGCCGTCGATGATGGCGAGACCATTGGCGCGCGCGGCGGTCACCGCTAGCGCAAGGGCAGGAGCGAGATTCTCACGGCGAGGCGTGTGCTGCCCACGCATGTCCTTGACGAGATCGTTGGTGCCCATGACGAAGCAGGCGAGCACGCCGCCCGCATTCGCGATCGAAGCGATATTGAGAATGGCCAGCGGCGTCTCGATCATCGCCCAGAGCGCGATCCCCCGTCCGGATATCCGCGCATCGGCCTGGCGCAGATCGTCCGCGCGCGAGACTTTGGGGAGGAGAATCGCATCGGGTCTGGACTCGGTTGCCGCGGTGAGATCCGCGTTTCCCCATTCGGTCGAGAGCGCATTGATGCGGATGACGACCTCGCGGCTTCCGAACGCGCGGGCTCTGACCGCCTCGCCGACCTGGATACGTGCCTGTTCCTTCGCGTCGGGCGCAACGGCGTCTTCAAGATCGAGGATCAACGCATCCGCAGGCAGCGTGCGCGCTTTCTCGAGCGCGCGGGCATTGGAGCCCGGCATGTAGAGCACGGAGCGGCGCGGCCGGATCGCGGCATGCATCGGGAGGTCTCCGCACGTTTTCGGGGGCGACACCTAGCCCAGCCATTGCCGGCCGCCAATCCCCACCCACCCTTCGACAAGCTCGGGGAGAGGATTTATTCCCTCGTCCTGAGCGTGGCGAAGGACGAGAGAATCGTGAACATCCTCTCTGTGCAGTCCGAAGTCGTTTACGGGCATGTCGGCCAGGGGGCGGCGCGGTTTGCGCTGCAGCGGCTGGGTCACGAGGTCTGGGCGCTGCCCACCGTGCTGCTGTCGAACCATACGGGCTACGCGCGGGTCGAAGGCGAAACACTATCGGCCGATCGCCTGCAGCGGCTGATCGACGGGCTTGCGGAGAATGCGTGGCTCGCGGAATGCGACGGGATTATTTCCGGTTATCTCGGGAGCGCCGAGCAAGTGGGCGTGGTCGCCACCGCTGTCTCGCACGTGAAGCATGCGCGGCCCGGTGCGATTTACTGCCTTGATCCCGTGCTGGGCGACGAAGGCCGGGCTTACGTGAAGCCGGGCATCGCCGAGGCAATCGCTCGCACGCTTTTGCCGCTCGCCGATATCGTCACGCCCAACGCGTTCGAATTGACGCAGCTCGCGGCTTTGCCGGTGCGCAACCCCGACGAAGCCAGAACAGCCGCCAAGCGGCTTGGCCGCCCGCTTGTCGCAGCGACATCGATTCCGGATGAAGATGGCCGCATCGGCGTCCTTGCATCGAAACGCGACGAATGCTGGTTCGCGTCGACGCCGCGACTCGAGAAAGTTCCGCACGGCGCGGGCGACCTTTTCGCCGCGCTCTTTCTCGCGGCCAGGCTTTCCGGCTTGTCCGTGGCCGAGTCGCTCGCATCAACATTGGTGTCTGTTTTTCACATCCTCTCGGCCAGCCGCGGCTGCGATGAAATGCGTTTGATCGCGGAGCAGCACGCGCTCGCGACGCCGCCGAAGGTGGAAGGATTGAAGCTGGAGAGGATTGCGTAGGAACCGTCACGCCGCTTTCTTGAGCAGCCTCCGGTTGATCAGGCATTCGGCGATCTGTACCGCGTTGAGCGCGGCCCCCTTGCGCAGATTGTCGGTCACCACCCAGAGCGAAAGCCCGTGCTCGACCGTCGGATCCTTGCGGATGCGCGACACAAAAGTGGCATCTTCGCCGGCGGCCTCCACTGGCGTCACATAGCCGCCGTCCTCGCGCTTGTCGACGACGAGCACGCCAGGCGCCTCGCGCAGGATCGCGCGTGCTCGTTGCGCCGTAATCGGCCGTTCGAATTCGACGTTCACGGCCGCAGAGTGCCCGATGAACACGGGCACGCGCACGCAGGTTGCGGTGAGCTGAATATCGGGATCGAGGATCTTCTGCGTCTCGACCATCATCTTCCATTCCTCTTTCGCGTAACCGGAATCGAGGAATTCGTCGATGTGCGGGATGACGTTGAAGGCGATCTGCTTGGTGAAGTTCCCGCTCCCGCTCTCGATCAGGTCGGCGACGAAGACGGCTCGCGTCTGCCGAAACAATTCGTCCATCGCATCCCTGCCGGCGCCGGAAACCGATTGATAGGTGGCGACGACCACACGCTTGATGATTGCCTCGTCGTGGAGCGGCTTCAGCGCAACAACAACCCCCGCGGTCGAGCAGTTGGGATTGGCGATGATGCCCTTCGGAATGCCGTCTTCGAGAACCTTTGCGTTGACCTCTGGCACAATCAGCGGCACTTCGCGATCCATGCGCCAATATGAGGAATTGTCGATGACGAGCGCGCCCTTGGCGGCAATCTTCGGCGCCCATGTCTTGGCAACGGCCGAGCCTGCCGACATCAGAACGATGTCGGTACCGGCGAAATCATGGTGATCCAGCGCTTTGACTTTCAGCGTGCGCTCCCCAAACGAGACTTCCGTTCCCGTCGAACGCGTCGATGCGAGCGCTGCAATATCGCCCAGCGGAAATTTCCGCTCGGCGAGCACGCCCAGCATTTCGCGGCCGACAATGCCGGTAACGCCTACGACGGCGACGCTGTAGGACATGAGATCGTTCCCTGTTTTTCTGCAGCGCAGTGCGGCGCGCGAGAGCGTTTACTCCAACTCTCGGTCACCGTGAAGCGTAGACATCAGGAAGCGGCGTGCGCTATCGGTCTGTCGGCCAGACGAAAAGAAGTTTGGCCGTTTGGCCAGTATTGTTTTTCGACATGGCGTTGCCCAAAAGATCCATGCCCTGCAATTCATAGCTCTGGAGACCGTCGCGCGGCTTGTCGTCGGCGCCGACCTGCGCGCGCAACGGACCGAGCGAAAGCCCGGTTACGTCGCGGCTTCGCGACCATTGCTCGCCGCTTCCGGCCAGTGAACCGGTCGGGTTGGCGTCCGACGGCTGCTGCTGGTGAAAGAATTTAAGGCCACTCAGATCGAGAAGCGGCTTCGGAGCTGGAGGCAACGGTTTGGTGGTCGCAAGCGGACGTGCCGTTGCTGGAATTGCAGCGAGCAAAAAGGCGCAGGTGAGTACATCCAGACGCATGACGCATGGCTCCCGCTCTGCCGAATTCTATCCCTTTTTTTGCCGGAGTCTCACACCAGCCCTGCCTGATCGTTAAAAATTTATACCTGTTCCGGGTCAGCCGTCCAGTTCCGTATAATGCCGAAATATGCCATTTTTGCAGAATCCGGGACACCGCGGTGAATTCAGATAGCCACGGACGCGCGGCCGGGCGGCGATCCGGGCGTGGTGGGCCCTCCGGCCTCGATGCCGACGTTCGAGCTCCACCATGGCGTTAGGGAAGGCGTAGCGCAGGCCCTCGACGCTGAAACAGAGACAGATCGGGATAGGCGGAGCCGCGGCGGGCGAGAAATTTCGAGCCGTTTTCCCGCAGAAAGCGGTCATATAGGTTCAGGACGATCTGCGCATCATCAATGATGGGCAGCAGCCATGCGCGCGGGTTGCATCTCCCGTTTCGATACGACAGCGACAACTTCGGTACGGCGGGAGGAGACTAGGCTGCGATCCTTGAACGCCTCGACGATCGCTGCGACGACCCACAGCGACACCCATGGCACGTAGCCGTTGCGCAGAAATCCGGCTGCTAGCAGCACGACAAGATTCGAGACTGCGAGAGTCCAGAACAGCCGCGTCTCCCTGCCGAGCAGATAGCGCAGCCACAGCACGGCCAGCGCACACGCGCCGACGACCTGCACCGCGAAAGCAGCGGCCGGCGGTGCGAAGAACTCCCATGACGTGTAGTCTCTGGCCATCAGGAACGGCCAAAGAAAGACATTGTACAAAATGCCCTGTGGGTCCCAGAGCAGCCACGGCAGATAGATGGCTCCGGTCAGGCCCACAAACAGCAGCGTCGGCATTGGCGAGCGAAACTTCAGCAGAAGCGGTGCGAACAGAAGGCCCGGCAGGCTCTTGGTGGCTACCGCCAGCGCGATCGCGGCCGCCATCGCGAGCGGCCTTCGCGAAATGCAGGCGAGCACCGCCAGCGACCCAAACAGAAGCGCCCAGACATCGGTGGCCGAGCGGTCGATATAGTTACGGGTGATATGGCGATCGAGCAGCAGCGCCAGCATGGCAGCGCCGGCGAGAGACAGAGCCGGCGCGGCGATTCGCGAGAGGATGCGCCAGTGGACAGCGTAGAGCGCGAAGCAGGCGAGCCCGTTCAGAAACAATACCAGCGCCGGAATTCCAAAGGGCGCGGCGAGCGCCGTGACCAGAAGGATAAGAGGCCCATATTTGTATCCGCACACCAGCAGCTCGCGCATCGCCGCCCCGGCTGGATTGGCAGGAACGGGAAGCAATTCGCGACGGAGACCCTGATCCAGCGTCGCGTCATACTGCGCGAGGGCGGCTTTGACGTTCGCGCCGGCCAGGCTGGTCGATACCCCCACAGCCTTGCGTTGTTGCGCGCGGGCCTGCCAGGCGCCGAGATCGGTCAGGGCTCCAACGCCATACGGATTTTCGCCGTGCCACAAGAGCCGCGCGGCGCGCCAGCTGGTCTGTCCCTCGTCCATGGGAATTTTCCCGGTCCGCAGACTGTGCATGCCGCTGACGGCCATCAAGGTCAGATCCAGCAGCACAGCCACCAGCAGAAGAGCTCGCAGCGTGGCGGTGAGTGCGGTTGCACCAGCCTGACCCGTCACGGAGGCAGGGCGCGGGCGGAACCGCAGCACAAATAGGCCGAGCAGCACGACGCCCAGAATGGCACCGCGGACGATTCCCTGCCCCTGATAGAAGAACCAAAGCAACCCGAGCCACAATTGCGCTGCAAGAAGTGCACACGCGAAAGCCGGATCGCAGCCCAGGATGCGCCAGGACCAATCCTTCAATCCGCGCGCCTTGCCGCCCATCTCCATCCTTCAGTATCCCGTATGCCCCAAATCGACACCGCACTCGTCAGCGCGGCCGAAGTGTAAACTGTTCGGGCCATCCGCAGGCGCGTGAGCGTTCTCAGGTCACAATTCCGCCGCCCGTTTTGAACCACTTCAATTTCCGGGCTACCCAGATCAGAGCGACGGCGGTTACAATCGCGCCGGCGCCTATGGCAAGTCTCCACTGCGCAGGAACGTGGAGAAACTTCGCCGTCCAGACCACAAAAATTCCCGGCAGAAGCAACGCCGGCGCCCACACCAGCGCCGATAAAACATTGGCGAGCCAGAATCCACGGGCCGGCATGTTCATCAGACCGGCGATCAATGGAATCGTGGCTCTGAATGGGCCGAAAAACCGTCCGACGAAGACGCTCAGAACACCGAAGCGGCGAAAGAGCGCTTCTCCTCTCGCCAGCATCTCGGGATGCCGCGTGAAGGGCCAGCGTGCGGTGAGAAAATAACCGTAGCGCCTGCCGAGCCACCAGGAGACGCTATCTCCCATGACCGCCCCCAATATTCCGCCGGAGAGGAGCGGCAGGAGCGGGATCGTTCCCCCTGGCACCAGCAATCCGGCAGCAAGCATGATCGTCGTGCCGGGAAAGAGCAGACTGAGGAATACGAACGACTCCCCAAAAGCGGTGATGAACATGACCGGAAACGTCCAGACCGCGTGAAGGGCAATGAAGTGGACGGTTCCGTTGATCAGTCCGGTCATATGATCGCGCGCGGTTTCAAATTTCTGTCCGCACGTCCCACAGCTCCGGATAGAAGCGCAAATCGAGCGCCTTTCTCAGATAGGCTACGCCGGAGGTGCCGCCGGTTCCCGGCTTAGCGCCGACGATGCGCTCCACCGTTTTCATGTGGGTGTAGCGCCAGAGATGGAAGCGGTATTCGACGTCGACCAGCTTTTCGGCGAGTTCGTAGAGATCCCAATGTTTATCAGCGTCGCGATAGACGATCCGCCACGCATCGGTCACGTGCGGATCGGCGATGTAAGGTTCAGCGAAATCGCGCACGAGCTTGTCTTCGGGAATGGCCAGGCCGCGTCGCGCCAGGAGCGCCAGCGACTCGTCATAGATGCTGGGCTCCGAAAGCGCCGCAGAGACTGCCGCCGCAATTTGGGGATGCGCCTCGAAGACGCGCGCCATCTGGCGATTCTTGTTGCCGAGCCGGAACTCGAGCATGCGGTATTGGTAGGACTGGAACCCTGACGATTTGCCGAGCGCCGAGCGGAAGCTCGAATAGTCGAAGGGTGTCATGGTCGAAAGGATCTCCCACGACTGGATGAGGTTGGCCTGCACCCTTGCCACCCGCGCCATCATCTTGAAGGCCGGACCCAGTTCGCCGGCCCGAATCTGGCGGATCGCGCCCGAGATTTCGTGCAGGCAGAGCTTGATCCACAATTCGGACGCCTGGTGAATGACGATGAAGAGGGTTTCGTCGTGCTCGCCGGTCAGGGGCCGCTGGCAGGCCAGCAGATCGCCAAGGCGCAGATAGTCCCCATAGGACATCGCCTCGCGAAAATCCCAGTGAACGGCTTCGCCGGACAGGTCCACGGCGTGCGGCGGAGCTTTTTGCATTTGTTTGTTCGAGACCGGTGAGAAAATCTTAAACCTGAAGCGAAGCGGGAATCGCCTCGTGCCAAAACCGATGCTAAGCTTCTGTCATCAACCAAACAATGTGGTGAAGGGCATGGGACGGAAAACGGCAGCGGGACTGCTTTCGCTTGCGGTATTGGCGTTCGCGGGAGACGCGTCAGCGGCGAAACGCTGCGCGCGGGATGAAGAATTGACAGCCATTCAGGCGGCGGCGATCCAGCAGGAGCTGATGGTCGCGGCGCTGACCTGCAGTGAGATTTCGCGCTTCAACGCCTTCCAGATCAGTTTCGGGCCCGAATTGCGTGCGTCCGACGCCACGCTCGAGCGCATGTTCCAGCGGCTTTACGGCGCACGACGCGGGGAAGCGCAATATCACTCCTTCAAGACCCGGCTTGCCAACCATTCCTCGATGCGCAGCATCCGCAGCAATTACGATTACTGCCACGAGGCGAGCCTCGTCTTCGGCGCGGCTCTGGCTTCGGACAAGCCCACCCTGGTTGCGTTCGTCAAGGGCGTTCCGGTCGTGGAGGAATCACCGGTCAATTCCTGTGGATTGCGCGTTGCAGTTGGGCTCGCCGGCGCGCAGGCGCTCCCCGACGTAACGCCGAGACCTAGGCCTGACCGGTAGGCACGCGGTTCCTAAAAACCCAAAAACCCCGTCATGGCCGGGCTGTTGTCCCGGCCATCCATGAACATGGTGCCGACCATGGCTCCCTGCGACGCCTTCATCGCCTAATGCATGATGAACGACAGCAGGTACCGCACGCTGGCGTGACCAACGACCTCGTTTCCTGACGCGGTGTTCTTGGGTGGCCGGGACAACAGCCCGGCCATGACGAGGCTTGGAATGCCCCCCAAAACAAAAAGGGCGGACCCGAGGGCCCGCCCGATTCTCGTTTCTTCGGAGTGATCAGCCGCCGAGATCGATGACCGCTCGACGGTTCTGCGGCTCGCGCACGCCCGGACCGGTTGGCACGAGCGGATCGTGGAAGCTCTTGCCCTCGATCGAGACCTGCGATCCGTCCATTCCCTCGCGAACCATCTCGCCCTTCACCGATTCGGCGCGACGGACAGACAATCCCTGGTTGTAGCTGTCGGAGCCAACCGTGTCCGTATGCCCGGTGACGAGCACGCGCACGAACCCGTTCGCCTTGGCCGTCTTCACAGCTTCACCAACCACGGCCTGCGCTTCCGCCGTGAGGTTCGACTTGTTGAAGTCGAAGAAGACGATAAACGTCTTCGTTGGCGGCGGAGGTGGCGGGGGCGGCGGAGGAGCCGGAGGCGGTGGGGGCGGTGGTGGCGGCGGCGGCGGCGGCTGCACGGCCCAAGGATAGAATCTGACGCTGAACATCCACGCCTGTTCGTTCAGGTCGCGGACCTGTTCGCCGAAACGGACGGCGCTAGGAGGAGTTGACACGTCGGATTCGTAAAACCGGTTGACCGACAGGGACCGGTAGCGCCAGTCGACCGAGAGATCGATGTTTTCGGCCAGCGAATAGTTAAAACCGACCATCCCCTGCCACATGAAACCCTGGTTCGTGCCCGCAGCCAGATGACCGCCCTGGACAAGGGGAATATCGATGGATCCTTCGCCGATACCGGCGCCGGCGCCCAAGGTGAAGTCCCAGCGGTCCGTGATCGGAAGGTCGTAGGCGACATTTTCCATGACCGAAATAATCTCGGCCTTGCCCGACGTGGTCGCATTGGTGGCGTTGACATCGTGGTTTACCCAGCCGATCTCGGATTCGAGGCGAATCCGGCTAGGAAAGCGGTAACCCAGCGAGCCCGTAACCAGAGCAGCGTTGCCGGTGCCGATCTTGCCGATCTTCTTTCCCGAACTATCCAGCAAGGGACTTTGTGGGACTTCGATCTGGCCCATATGGTCGAAACCGGCGCCGAGATCGATGTACCATCCCTGAGCGTCGCTCGCCGCCGCAGGACCTGCCAAGGCGATGAGGGCAACTCCCGCCAGAGCCAACATTCGAGCTTTCATCGTAAACCCCCGTGTAAACCACCGACGGGCGGGCGAACCCCACCGACGCGTCAGGGATGTCGAAGACACTTTGGAGGATGGCTACCAGCAATGTCTACTGTCGCCAACCGCATACGGGACTGGGCTCAGGAATTCCCCCGAGCCTGTGGCTGCCCTGCAACATTGGGTTAACCGAGGCCGGCAAGCCCGTTTCGCCCGCCACTGCACAGGAAGGCATAGCGCCCGGGTGATATCCAGAGATCGAATAGGGGTTCGGTCTGTTGGGGTGCTTCCAGCACCCGAAGGATCTCGGCCCGCGGCTCGACGTGGAATTGCCGAAGCCAGAACTTGAGCGCGGCGGCGCCAAGCCGTCCCAATCCGGCAAAATCGCCGAAATCCACAATGTGAAGCCGTCCCTCGGCTGACAACGCGGCGTTGGCCGCCCTCATCGCGCTCCGCCAGTCGGGAATCATGGAAAGACTATAGGAGAAGATCGCGCGGTCGAACGGCTGCTGCTCTCCAAAAAGCGCAGGGGTGAGGTGTTCCGCATAGCCATGCCTGAGTGTGATCCGCGTCGTAAGGCCGGCCCGATCCACTGCCCGCGCCGCCGTTTCCAGCATGGCTTCCGATGCATCGAGACCGAACAGACGCGCGCCCGGATAGCGCCGCGCGATCGCAATCAGGTTGCGCGCGGTGCCGCAACCAATTTCGACTGCACTGTCGGTGGGACCGAGATCGAGTCCCCGTATGAGTCTGTCCCGGCCGATGAGGTAGTAGCGCCGGGTCAAATTGTAGAAATACCGCTGCCGCCGGTAGACGCGGTCCATCAACGCGCCATGCCCATCGCCGCTCATGCAACGAACCGCCAAGACGCCAAGTCGCCAAGACGCACGTGTCGCGCCGAAGATTCACAGGGAGACAGTGAGGCAGCGAGAACGAGATCGCGCGCGAAGCGCGCAACAATTCTCACTGTCTCACTGTCTCCCTGTGAATTTCTTCTTGGCGCCTTGGCGTCTTGGCGGTTCATGCAGCGCTGCGGGCACCGAGTGACGTGGGACGTTTCCACCGGCGATAAACGCCCCACCGGTCGGTGCGGGTTAGGGTTGGCGGCAATAGACGTGGAAGCCGCCATAGATCGAGGAGCGGTCTCGGGCATGAAAGGAGCGGCTCGCGCTTTCGAGGTATTGCCATGGCGCCAGAAGCTCGGCGGGCAGTTTGCGCGCCAGCGGAGAATCCTCGCCGGCGGTGCGGAAGATCACCCTTGCGTCGCGCGCATCGGCGGTACGGTCGATTTCGCGCCACAGCGCGGCGAGCATCTCCGGCGTCATCCAGTCCTGCGCGTCGAGCAGCACATAGCGATGCAGCGAGCCCGGCGCCTGCGTTTTCAGGAAGTCGACGAGAGAGGCATGGTGCACTTCGACGCGATGGGTTCTTGCACGAATGGAATCGTACTTCGCCTGGCAGGCTTTTGCGGGCACGGCCTCGCGGTGCTCGACATCGTAGGTGCGCGCAAAAGCCTGCCAGGCGAAGTAATTTCCGGCCATCGGAAAGTCGCAGGCGAGCTTCTCAACTCGTCGCCTCAAGACCGACACCGCGTCGCCGTTTGAAGCGGCGACCAGCTCGTCGTACTGCGCCGGCGGGATGCCGAGCGCATAAAGCGAGACGGGCGTCCGCGAGAGAAACCGGATCGACTTGTAGTCGAAGAGCGGCGCGATGGTATGTTCGAAATGGGCGCGTTGCTCGGCGGCCGTGCGCGCGGTCACCAGCCCTTCGAGCCTTTTGCCGTGCAGTCGCGCGACGACGTGGAGGACTCCGATGAACCGTCCGAGCAGTCCGTAGCGATAAAGGTTGCGCGCAAACATGTTGATGCGGCGCCCGCGCAGGGGAATGTGTTTTTCCCAGTAGCGCCGCGTTTCGGGATCGAGCCGGAAACTTAGGAAGTTGTCGAAGGCCTTGCGATTGGCCTTGTCGTTGGCGTGGCCGAAGAAACGGAAGAAATCCTCATAACCTGGCAGATTGCCGAGCGCCGCGAGTTTCAGCCGCGTCAGCGCGACGTGGTTCCTGTTGAGGTCTACGGCAATGATCTTCTCGGGATCGGCAGCCAGATAATTGAGAATATTGCAGCCGCCGGAGGCGATCGTGATCACCCGGTGATGAGGCTTGATCTCGAGCGCTTCCAGATCGACATCGGGGTCTTCCCAGATCTGGTTGTAGACGAACCCCTTGAACATCAGCGTGAAGAGCCGCTCGAGCGCGCCGCGCTTGGTATTCGCCGGGCGCGTATGGGCGGCGCGTTCGAGCAAAGTGTTGGCCATGGATGCCGGGGGTTGCTCTTGGGGCTTCGGGAATTGAATCGGGTGCAAGTATCTAGGCCGGAAGCCGCGGATGCAAAGCCTTTCCCGGCGGGAAACGAGGCACAGCCGCAGCATTCACGCGCAACCTTATCTTGTCATGGCCCGGCTTAGCCTGTCCTCCGGCCGCGCTTCGCGCGGACCGGGGGCGACAGCGGAGACCGGGCCACCCAGCCTTCACAAACGATCGCACGTCACTCACATCTGGGCGGCCCGCTCTTCGGCGGGCCATGACGATCATTTTTGAATTCAACCCATTCAGAAGCCGCACTAAACATACGATACGACAGTTGCCTCGCTCGGATGCAGCCGATATCTGAGGCGCGATGTCCGACGATTCGCTTCAGGCGCGCTCGCCGGTCGAACAGCTGATCGCGCTGCTCGACCTCGAAGCGATCGAAGTCAATGTCTTCCGGGGAACGAGTCCGAAGGATCGCTCGCAGCGCGTTTTCGGCGGGCAGGTTCTGGGCCAGGCGCTGGTCGCCGCTTCGCGCACGGTGGACGCACGCACATGCCACTCGCTGCACGCCTATTTTCTCGTTCCCGGCGATCCGAAGGTTCCCATTCTCTATGAAGTGGATCGCAGCCGGGACGGATCGAGCTTCAGTTCGCGCCGGGTGGTGGCCGTGCAGCACGGGCGGCAGATTTTTCACATGTCGGTGTCGTTCCAGGCCGGCGAGCCGGGTCTCGAGCATCAGATCGATCCGCCCGATGTGCCCGCTCCCGAATCACTCCCGAGCGAGGAAGAGTTCCGGCGCAAATATGCGGACAGGGTGCCCCCCGAATATCGCGAGCACTTCCTGCGCAAGCGGCCCATCGAACTTCGGGCGATCGACCGCGGCGATATTTTTCGCGGCGAGAAGCGCCCGCCGCACCAGGCGGTCTGGGTCCGCGCAACGGGGGCGCTGCCTGCTGACGTCGCGCTCCAGCAATGCGTGCTCGCCTATGCGTCGGACATGACGCTGCTCGACACGTCGCTCCTGCCGCACGGCATCAGCTGGTTCGACAGGCGCATCCAGTTGGCAAGCCTCGATCACGCCATGTGGTTTCATCACCCGTTCCGCGCCGATGAATGGCTTCTCTATGTCCAGGACAGTCCCAGCGCATCGGGCGCGCGCGGCTTCAGCCGCGGGCTGATCTACAGCCGGGATGGCAGGCTCGTCGCCTCGGTCGCGCAGGAGGGACTGATGCGGTTAAGAGGCCCCGAAAGTACGACCGCAGCGCCTGAGCTCAGTCCTGAGGCGGTCTGAAACCCTTGCAGCGTAAGTGGGTTTCGCGCGGGCGCCCCTCGCTTTCCCGCCGCGCGGGTTGGCCGCAGGCGCGTGTTTGTATTCGTTTACGTACCGATAACCAGTTCGAAGGTTCGATTTCGAATTAAAATTGGAGGATCCAGCTTCGCCGCGCACAAGTTGCGCAATTCACCGACAAACTCGCAAATTTGCAGCTAATTGGCGCGATTTGTGAAAGGCAGCCTTAGAAGCCGCTTGCGCACATACCACGCAGATAAAAAGCGGGTGTGGTCATGCTGTTCAATGTCTCGTTCTTTCGCGACCGGCGCGGAAACCTCACGGTCATGTCCGCCCTCATGCTCACTGCGCTCGCAGGAACGGCCGGGCTGGTCGGCGAATATGGCAACGGACTGTTCCACCGTCTGCAGGACCAGCGTGTCGCCGATGTGGCCGCTGTCGCCGGCGCCAGGGTCTATGACGAGACGAGCTCGGCTTCGGCGATGAATACGGCAATCGCGAACGTCGCCGCGCTCAACGGCGCGCTCGGAACGGTCTCGGCGACCATGGTGTCGTCGCCGTCGGGGGACGGAAACCAGGCCGTCCAGGTCACGGTGACGTCGCATGCGCCGCTCGTCCTGGCGCGGCTGCTTCTGCCCGCCGCAACGAATACGATCACGATCAAAGCCTCGTCCTACGCGGAGATGAAACCAGGTGCGCAGGGTTGCATCATCGCACTTAACACCGGCGGCACGGGCATTACGGTGAACGGCGGCGCGACTGTTTCCGCTTCAGGCTGCGCACTTGCGTCCAACCAGACCTTGAATTGCGCCAATGTCGGAAATACGGTCACCACCAAATTCGTGTACTACGACACCTCGTCCCTCAATTGCGGCTCGGCCTCGCCGTACACCAACTGGATCGTACCTCCGACAGGGTCCTCTCTCACCACAACGAACGCATACACGACCGATCCGTTGGTCGGCACGCCGGAGGTGCTCGGACAGACAAGCCGCCTCACTGCCGTCAACGCTATCGCTTCGCCCACTTTGGCGTTTTCAGGCAGTGGCACCAGTCTGGCATTCACCAGCAGCAGCAACGCTGGCATTATTTCGGCGCTCACGGCCCAGGGATGCTCGGGGTCGGTTGCGTCCGGCACTTGGACTGTCACGTGTTCAGCGGGAACTCACACTTTCGGCACGATCTCGGTCGGTGGCGGCGCAATCGTCAATTTCGCCGTCGGCGGTTCCTCGTCCAACATCTACGATTTCACGCAGGTCGCCACGGGGGCAGGGACGCTGAATTTCGGTCCAGGAACCTTCAACATCGCCCAGGGAGTCCTCACCACCAACGGAAGCGCCGTAACCACGTTCGGCGCGGGGACCTTCAATATCGGAACTCCACCCACCTCGACGAGCTGCAACAGTTCCACGAAATACAGCATCTGCAATTCTGCCACGACGATGACCTTCGCCGGCCCCAGTACGTTTACGCTTGCCGGCGGAATCTACACCAAGGGCAGCTCGTCGCTGACGCTGGGCAGCAGTGGCACCACCAACAGCTTCAACATCGGCAAGGCGACCGACAATTACAGCCTCGATGTTGGAAACGGCGCGTCCGTGATCATGGGCGATGCGACCGGAAGCGGCGACATCTTCCAGATGGCCGGCAATATGAATACCGGTGGCGGCAGCTGCCTGAAGATGGGCGCTGCCACGCAGCATGACATCAACGGCTATTACCTCCCGGCGGGCGGCAACATTCTGGGCTCTGGAGTCTGGACGGTCAGCCAGTATGTCGCGCTCGGAGGCGGCAATGGCGGCAACGTCACCTGCTGGGGCACAAGCACGGGACTCTCGGCAATCGGCGTTACCTTCGTGGTCGGCGGCTCGACGCTCGACACGTCAGATTGCGCCAGTCCCTATTGTTCCTTCTACGTGGGCGCCGGCTACTCCAACGTGACGCTGACGGCGCCGACGTCCGGAAGCACCCAGGGCCTGGCCGTCATCGGACCTACGACGTCGACCAATCTGGGTGGGGCCACGTTCAACGAAGGCTCGTCCGGCACAAGCATCTCCGGGGCGTTCTACTTCCCTTACGGTCACATCAACCAGGCCGGCAGCTCGAACATCGGTGACGGGACCGGGCAATGCCTCGAGCTCATAGGCTCGCAGGTGACGCTGACGGGCGGTTCGTCGCTCGCGTCCAGCTGCAGCATCCCGGGCGTCGGCACTTCGGGCTCGTCGGGAATTGTCTCCCTGGTGCAATAAGCTCTCGCGAACGTGAGTTCACCCCCAAGGGTGAAACGAAGAGGCGGTCACAGCTGCACGCTTCCTGCTCCGACGTTGGGTGAGGAAAAGAGAGCGTGGATCGAGGTTCCTTTGAATCGGGCGCCTCATCGCCTTCGGCACAGCACGTCGCGGGTACCAGGAAGGAGAGCGCTAACACATTCCACTGCGTACAATCGCGACAATCGTTTACGTGTCGATAACCAGCATTCAATCATTCAAATGCAATTCAAAATCCGATGAGCCACAATGCGCGGCTGGGAACGCGCAAGGTCTCCTTCGGCTGCTGCAAATCGCAATGCATCGCTGGAGCCCGTTCCGTCATAAGTGAACGCCGAAACCTGGAAGGTGCCATACATGCTTATTCGTTTCATTCTCGATCGCCGCGGCAATTTCTCGTTGATGACGGCTTTCATGCTCGCTGCGCTCGCAGGAACGGCCGGCCTCGTCGGCGAATACGGCAATGGGCTGTTTCACCGGATTCAGGATCAGCGCCTCGCCGATGCGGCCGCGATAGCCGGCGCGACCGTTTATGACGAAACGAACTCGAATTCGTCGATGAACACGGCGGTCTCGAATGTCGCCGCGCTCAACGGCCTGAACGGCACGATAGCCGCCTCGCTTGTCACCTCTCCGACCGGAGACGGAAAGCAGGCGGTTCTGGTTACGGTAACCACCCACGCACCTCTGCTCCTGTCCCGGCTGCTCCTGCCGGCGGCGACCTCTTCCGTCACGATCAACGCCACGTCTTATGCCGAGATGAAACCCGGCTCGCCCGGGTGTATCATTGCGCTTAACACCGGCGGAACCGGTGTAACAGTGAATGGCGGCGCCTCGGTGTCGGCTCCTGGTTGCGCAATTGCCTCAAACCAGACGGTGAATTGCCACAGCAGCACAAATACGATTACGACCAAATATGTCTATGTCGATTCGGGAGCCGTAAATCCAATTCCTACATGCGGCTACGTGCAGGCGCCGACAGGATTCACACTCACCGAATCGAACGCATACACCTCCGATCCGCTCGTAGGCACGTCGGAGGTGCTCGGACAGACAAGCCGCCTCACAGCCGTCAATGCTCTCACTTCGCCCACTTTGTCGTTCCCGGGCGTCGGCGCCAGTCTGGCGTTCTCCGGTAGCAGCAATGCGGGCATTATCACGGCCCTCGCGGCGCAGGGCTGCGTGGGATTGTATGCGTCCTCCGTCTGGACGATTACATGCGCCGCCGGGACACACACATTCGGCACGGTTTCTGTGAGCGGCGCGACCGTCAACTTTGCCGTCGGCGGTTCCTCGTCCAACGTCTACAATTTCACGCAGGTCGCCACGGGGGCAGGGACGCTGAATTTCGGTCCAGGCACCTTCAATATCGCGCAAGGAGTCCTGACGACCAACGGAAGCGCCGTAACCACGTTCGGCGCGGGGACCTTCAATATCGGAACTCCACCCACTTCGACGAGCTGCAACAGTTCCACGAAATACAGCATCTGCAACTCTGCCCCGACGATGACCTTCGCCGGCCCCAGTACGTTTACGCTTGTCGGTGGGATCTACACCAAGAGCAGTTCGTCGCTGACGATGGGCAGCAGTGGCTCGGCCAACAGCTTCAACATCGGCAAGGCGACCGACAATAACAGCCTCTACGTTGGAAACGGCGCGTCCATGATCATGGGCGATGCGACCGGAAGCGGCGATATCTTCCAGATGGCCGGCAACATGAATACCGGTGGTGGCAGCTGCCTGAAGGTGGGCGCTGCCACGCAGCACGACATCAACGGCTATTACCTCCCGGCGGGCGGCAACATTCTGGGCTCCGGGGTCTACACGGTCAGCCAGTATGTTGCCCTCGGCGGCGGCAATGGCGGTAACGTCACTTGCTGGGGCACGAGCACGGGATTGTCGGCAATCGGCGTTACCTTCGTGGTCGGCGGCTCGACGCTCGACACGTCGGATTGCGCCAGCCCCTATTGTTCCTTCTACGTCGGCGCCGGCTACTCCAACGTGACGCTGACGGCGCCAACTTCCGGCGCCACGCAAGGCCTGGCGGTGATCGGACCCACCACGTCCTCGAATCTGAGCGGGGCCACGTTCAACGAAGGCTCGTCCGGCACGAGCATCTCTGGCGCGTTCTATTTCCCCTACGGCCCGATCAACCAGGCCGGCAGCTCGAGCATCGGAGACGGGTCCGGGCAATGCCTCGAACTCCTCGGCTCGCAGGTGACCCTTGCCGGCGGATCGTCGCTCGCTTCCAGCTGCAACATCCCGGGCGTCGGCGCTACGGGATTTTCGGGAATTGTCTCCCTCGTGCAATGAGAGAGACTGCTCCGGAATGACTTCGTTAGCAGGCCGGTAACCAACAACCGATCAATCGAATGCAATTCAAAATGCGATGACACATAATACGCCAGATACGCTAGGCCGAGCATCCGAAGATCCGTGAATCGCTGCAATTCGCAACGAGTCCGAAATGATTGCATAACGCGCCATTAGAGCCCGCTCCTCTACAAGAGGGCTCGAAACCTGAAAAGGGTGGCGTTTTATGCTGGTTCGTTTCTTTCGTGACCGTCGCGGCACCCTCTCGATAATGACCGTCTTCATGATGGCTGCGCTCGCAGGAATAGCCGGGCTTGTCGCCGAATACGGCAACGGACTGTTCCACCGCATCCAGGATCAGCGCCTTGCCGACGCGGCGGCGGTGGCGGGCGCCACCGTCTACGACGAAACGAGTTCGGCCACATCGATGAACGCAGCCGTGACGAACGTCGCCGCTCTCAACGGGCTGAATGGTGCCATCGTCGCGAACCTCGTTACGTCACCGACAGGTGACGGAAACCAGGCCGTCCAGGTCACAGTGACGACGCACGCACCGCTCGCCCTGTCGCGGCTGCTTCTGCCCGCGGCAACGTCGTCGATCGCGATCAAAGCGACATCCTTCGCGGAGATGAAGCCGGGCGCGCAGGGTTGCATCATTGCGCTTAACACCGGTGGGACAGGGGTGACGGTGAGCGGCGGGGCTACCGTTTCGGCTCCAGCCTGCGCGATTGCATCGGATCAAACGTTGAACTGCGCCAACAACGGAAACACGGTCACGACAAAGTTTGTCTACTACGATACCTCGTCTTTGAACTGCGGCAGTAATGGCGCGAAGAACAATTGGATCGTGCCGCCGACAGGGTATACCCTGACAACAACGAGGGGATTCACCGCCGATCCGCTGGTAGGCACGTCGGAGGTTCTCGGCCAGACGAGCCGGCTCACCGCGGTCGGCGCCATCGCTTCGCCCACTTTGTCGCTTCCGGGCAGCGGCACCAGTCTGGCATTCACCAGCAGCAGCAACGCTGCCATTATTTCGGCGCTCACGGCCCAGGGATGCTCGGGGTCGGTTGCGTCAGGCGTTTGGACTGTCACGTGTTCGGCGGGAACTCACACATTCGGCACGATCTCGGTCGCAGGCAGCGCGACCGTCAACTTCGCCGTCGGCGGCTCCTCGTCCAACATCTACAATTTCACGCAGGTCGCCACAGGCGCAGGGACGATGAATTTCGGTCCGGGGACTTTCAACATTGCGCAGGGGATCGTGGACACCAATGGCAGCGCGGTGACGACGTTCGGCGCCGGCACCTTCAATGTCGGCAAGTACACGGGCACCTGCCGTGGCAGCCCATCGGACGAGAGCATCTGCCACGCCGGGCCAACCATGACGTTTGCGGGACCAAGCACCTTCACGCTGGCCGGCGGCATCTACAACAGAGGTGGCAGCACGTTGGCTCTGGGCACCAGCGGTTCGTCAAACAGCTACTACGTCGGCAAGGACAGCAATGGCGACAGCATGAACCTCGGTGGAGGCTCGATCGCGAGCTTTGGCGACGCGACCGGAAGCGGCGATCTTTTCCAGTTGGCCGGCAACATGAATGATGGCGGCGGCGGCGGCAGCTGTCTGAAGATGGGCGCGGCGACGCAGCACGACATCAACGGCTATTTCCTCACCGCCGGCGGCAATATCCTGGGCTCGGGCGTGTACACCGTCAGCCAATATGTTTCGCTCGGCGGCAGCAATGGCGGCAACGTCAACTGCTGGGGCACGACGACGGGCGTAACCGCGATCGGAGTCACCTTCGTGGTCGGCGGCTCGACTCTCGACACGTCGGACTGCGCCAGTCCCTATTGTTCCTTCTACACCGGCGCCGGCTACTCGAGCGTCACGATTACAGCGCCGACGTCTGGAAGCACGCAGGGCCTGGCCGTCATCGGGCCTACGACGTCGTCCAACCTGAGCGGAGCCACGTTCAACGAAGGCTCGTCCGGCACGAACATCTCCGGAGCCTTCTATTTCCCCTATGGCCAGATCAACCAGGCTGGCGACTCCCAAATCGGCGACGGCAGCGGGCAATGCCTCGAACTCATCGGCTCGCAGGTGACGCTTACCGGCGGTTCGTCGCTCGCCTCCAGCTGCAACATTCCAGGGGTCGGCACTTCGGGCTCGTCGGGACTCGTTTCACTCGTGCAGTGAGAGAGACTGCCGACGCCGGCCGTGCCGGCCTCGTTAGTACGCCGGTAACCATCAGGCGATCAATCGAATGCAGGTCAAATTGCGATGAGCCATGATGCGTGGGGCCGGGGACCGATGATCCGTGGATTGCTGCAAGTCGCAACGAGTTTGCGATGTTTGGGTAACGCGCCATTAGAACCTGCTCCCTCATAATTGAGCACCGAACCTGGAAAGATCGCGTCTATGCTGATGTCGAGATCACGTTCATTCAGCCGCTCGCTCGGGAAGCTGGCGGGTCGTGCAAATGACGGCATAGCGGCGGTCGAGTTCGCGATTCTGGTTCCCGTGTTTCTGATCCTTCTCATGGGCACGACCGATCTGGGTCAGATGCTCTACGCCTATTACAAGTTGGATCAGGCGGTCGCGGCCGGCGCGGAATATGCGGCACTCAACGCAGCGAATGTGACGTCGACAAACGGTGCCGCCCTCGCCAGCTCGATCGCCACCATCGTCGAAAGCGCCAATGGCTCGAGCTGGGCGAACGACACGATCGTTGTCAACAACGGGCCGACGGTGACGGTGACCAGCGGCACGGCCGTCTCTTCCGGAACAGCTTCCAGCGCAGACAGCTACTATTGCCTGACGGGCTCTCCGGGCAGCTGGAGCTGGGGCACCGCGAACGCCACCCAGGTCGCCTGCGCGGGCGGCGGGTCGGCAGGCAAATTCGTGACTGTCACGGCAACCTACAGCTATCATCCGGTGCTGAAGATCTACAATTTCATCACCGATAGCACCCTGTCCCAAAGCTCTGTGGTGGAAACCCAATGATATCCCGAACGATATCCGGCTTCCTGCGCGCCGTGTCCGCCACGGCGTCGATTGAATTCGCCATACTGGCAATTCCGTTTTTCGGTCTCTCGATTGGCGTCTTCGAATTCGGCCGCGCGTGCTGGACGCAGGAGGCGCTGCAGGAAAGCGCCACGCAGGCCGCGCGCTGCATCGGAGTCCACCAGGGCGCATGCTATTCGGGCGGCGTCTACAGCGCATCCGCCACCCAAACCTACGTCCAGCAGGTCGCGAGCGGCTGGGGCATCGGAGTACCGACTGCCGACATTACCCCCACCCAGAGCACGAGCTGCGGCGGCGTCGCGGGGTTTGCGCAGGTGCAGATCGCCTACAATTTTTCCACCGTCGCCGGAGCGCTCATTCCATCGCTCGCAAACGTGGCGATGACGGCAAACTCCTGCTTCCCCGACAACCCGTGATATTTCTGCGGCCACACGCGTACCATTGCTCCCTGTAAATTCCGCGGCGAACAAGGCTGTCGGTCACTCCGATATAGAGGGTGCCGAGCTTCCTGTTGCTCATCATGTAAACGGCGATGAAGCGTCGCGGGGAACCATGGCCGGCACGGTTTTCATGGGTGGCCGGGACAACGGCCTGGCCATGACGAAATTATAAGGGGGTAAATCTTGGCGTGAACAGTTTTCGCGGTTCACCGGTTGGTACTAACGCGCGAGCGCAGTCACGATCTGCGTCTTTAGTTCACTCCATGTGCGCAGTGTGACTGCGAGCATCGCGGACCTTTGCCGGTAGCCGCTCTCTGCATCGGGTGTAGGCGTTCCGTCCGATCCGTCTACCGCTTCAGCCAGCTTGTCGAAACTATCCGAGAGTCCTTGCAAACTGTCCGGCGCATGCGATGGCGACGGCACGGAATTGCGGCGATCGTCCGCAGGAAGTCCGGCTGTTGTCACCAATCTTGCGTCGAGTCCAAGCAGCTCCGATTTGCGCTCAGGCGCGATGGTCACAGCTGCCTTCTTCAATTGGCCGTGCAGCATCTGGGCGTCGCGCAAACACGTGCGAATCTGAACGCGGGCGTTCTCGGCCGCTCGCGCGAGTTCGAACTCGCGCCGATAGTCGCCCGCATCCGCACGCACACGCGGATCGGGATTGAGGTTTAGCGTCTGCCGCAGAGTCGCGCCGCCGATGCCGAGCTCGATTTCGTATCGGCCCGGCGGCGCCCACACGCCCTTTGGCTCACGCTCATCCTCAGAGGGCCGAAGCGGAGTTTCGTAGTGCAGATCCCAGACGAAGCGATGCTGACCGGGACTCGTTCGCAAGGGGATTGGCATCGCAATCCACTCGGGTGTGCTCTTGATCTTCGTGATGTCCGGCTGCGGCGCGGGCTTGTCGCTGGCGAAGCTTCGTACGGCCGCTCCCTTCGCGTCCAGGATCGCAAGACGCACTGGCCCCTTCACCTGCGCCGGCACGACGTAGTCGATATAAGCGCCGTCCGGCGGGTTGGCCGCCAGAGGCTCGTCTTTCGGCATCGGCGTGCCGGTGAAACCGGAGGGTCGCACACGATATGCGGCGGCGGGAGAAAACAAGCGCGCGCCGGGCGATGCGTCCGTTGCCAGAGCGCGCAGCGGCGCGATGTCGTCCATGATGTAGAAGCTCCGGCCGTGGGTGGCGATCACCAGATCGTCGCCGTGTATGTCGATGTCGCGCACGGAGGTGGGCGGCAGTCCGCTCTGCAGACCCTGCCACGATTCGCCATCGTCGAAGGACACGAACGCGCCGCGTTCCGTCCCCGCAAACAGAAGGCCCGGGCGTAGCGGATCCTCCCGCACCACATTCACCGCGTTCAGCATGCCGCCCCTGGCGATGCCCGTGACGATCGGTGCCCAGCTTTTTCCGCCGTCGCGCGTGCGAAAGATGTAGGGCGCAAAATCATCGAGCCGGTGCCGGTCCACCGCGGCGTAGGCAACGTCATCGTCGAAATGCGAGGGCTCGATGGTTCCGATCTTCGACCATGCGGCGAGGCCCTTCGGCGTAACGTCCTGCCAATGCGCGCCGCCGTCAACGGTCCGCCAGACAAGGCCGTCATCGGTGCCCGCCCAGATCAGGCGCGCATCGCGCGGCGATATTCCGATCGTGTACACAACGCCGCGCCGCGGCCCGATATGTTCTTCGTCTGCTGCAGCGGTGGCATCGAGGTTGGGCGGTGCGCCGGGATTGGGCCGTGTGAGATCGGGGCTGATCGGCTGCCAACTCCGGCCGCCGTCTGCAGTCCGGAACACTCGCTGATTGCCGAAATAGAGCGCGTGGTCCTCTTTGCCGAAAACCAGCGGAAGCGTCCAGGTGCCGCGATAGTTTCCGGGAAAGGCGAGCGTGGGATCGACGCTCTGCAATTGCCCGGAACGCAGATCGAGCCTGTCCACGCGGCCGCCATAGATAACGTCCGGATCGTCGGGATCAGGTGCGATGTTGTCGCTTTCCCCACCTGCCGCGATCTCGTGAAATTCGGGCATCGCGATTCCGTCGATGCCGCCGGTGCGGCTCGGCACGCCTGCAGCGCCTGAATCCTGCTGCGCGCCATAGACGCGGTAGGGAAACCGGTTGTCGGTGACGACATGATAGAACTGGCCCGTCGGCTGATTGTACCACGAGCTCCAGGTCACACCGCCGTTCAGCGTGACGAGCGTGCCCTGGTCGGTCCCCAGAATCCGGCGATCGGGATTGGCAGGATCGATCCAGAGCGCGTGGAAATCGTCGCCGGTGGGATCGCCCTTGAGCGGCACGAAATGACGGCCTCCGTCGCCGGAGCGCAGCAGGATCGTGTCGCAGACATAGATCTCGTCGGCATTCTTCGGGTTCACTGTGACGCCCGAGAAATACCAGCCGCGCTCCCAGATGCGCGGGTCCGCGCCGATCCTGGTCCAATTCGCGCCCGCATCGTCCGAACGATAGAGCCCGCCTTCTTTGGCATCGACGAGCGCAAAGACGCGATCAGACCGCGATGGCGCGACAGCCAGGCCGATGCGCCCGGGCGCAGGCGGCAATCCGTGACCCACAATTTGAGTCCAGCGGCGGCCATTGTCAGTCGATTTGTAGAGGCCGCCGCCCGGGCCGCTGGAAGGCGCATAGACATTCCAGGGCGGACGCCGCGTCTGCCACAGCGCCGCATAGACGACATCGGGATTGCCCGGGCGGAAGACGAGATCTATCGCACCCGTATCCGCATTCCTGAACAGTGTTTTCGTCCAGCTTTTGCCGCCATCGGTGGAACGGAACACGCCGCGTTCCGCATTGGGGCCATAGGGATGCCCCAGCGCGGCCACCAGCACGACGTCGGGATTCCGCGGATCGACGAGGATCTTCCCGATCTGCTGCGTGTCGGAGAGCCCAATTGCGCGCCAGTGCGCGCCTGCGTCGTCCGACCGAAACATCCCGATTCCCTGTGCGATGTCGGAGCGCATGTCGGCTTCGCCCGTGCCGACATAGATGATCCGCGGATTCGAAGGCGCGATGGCCAGCGCGCCGATCGAACCCACCCCCGCCGCGTCGAATATGGAAGACCAGGTGCGCCCCGCATCGCGCGTTTCCCACACCCCGCCATTCACCGCTCCGAAATAGAAGTGAAGCGGCTCGCGGGGCACGCCTTCCACCGCAAGCACCCGCCCGCCGCGAAACGGCCCGATCGAACGCCATTTGAGTTCCTGGAACAGCGACGGAGCAACTGTCGCCTGCGCGAACGGCGCAAGCGGTATCAGCGCGGCGAGTGTCGCGCATGTAAGACTGAAGAAGGATCTCAATCCGTAGCCCTGAAGAACTGTTGCCGCGCCCAATGTGACTGCGAGTCGGCGTCTTGAAAAGGCGATCTTCGACAGGATTCCCAGAACGTGGAGGAACAGGAATCACCACAAAGAACACAAAGGGCACGAAGAAATGAACTGTCGTCCTGAGACCGCGGCACTCGACTTGATCGGGGGCAGCCCGCGCCCGGGGGCGCGCGCATGACGCGCGCGGTCTTTGTGCGCTTTGTGCTCTTTGTGGTGGACAATTCTTTTCAGCATGTTCCACAACTCCGCCTGAACCTTTTGCTGGCAGAACTGCGGGGCACTGTGCAAATGCACCCTCCCACGCCTAAGCTGTGGGAAGCATCAGCAGAGAGCAACCCATGTCCGTTGAGCCGCGCCGCGGGAGTTTCGGGAAGCCGTCGCGGAACGTGTTCGGCGGCACGCTCGAGAGCTGCTCGATCAATCCGATGACCGGCTTTTTCCGCAATGGCTGTTGCGACACAAGCGTGGAGGATGGAGGCAGCCATACCGTGTGCGTGATTGTCAGTGAAGCATTCCTGAAGTTCTCTGCCTCCCGCGGCAACGATCTCTCGACGCCGCTGCCGGAATACGGCTTTCCGGGCCTGAAGGAGGGCGATCGTTGGTGCCTGTGCGCGCCGCGCTGGCAGGAAGCGCTCGAAGCGGATCACGCTCCGCGCGTCGTGCTGCGCGCCACGCACGAGGACGCGCTCAACCATTGCGCACTCGCCGATCTGAAACGGCACGCGATCGACCTGGTATAGTGGATCGAATCAGACGTTTGGTGCTGCATTCCCCAACGTCCTCATGGCCGGCTCGTTGTCCCGGCCCCACTGAAGGTCATTTTTCCTATGTCGTGTTGAGCGGAAGCAGGCGTGCGGTGGAAGCGTCGACGCCGATATAGGCAAAAATCTGGCTCAACTCGGAAATCGGATTCGCGCTCGACGTGCACGCCGCGCTTCCGCCCGACGTATCGGAGAAATACTTGGTTGAGTCGGAAGCGATCTGTTGCATCGTCGAGCATGAAGAGATGACCGGCACGTCAGTTGTGCAATCGCTGGGATTTGTCGCCGTCGATGAACCATAGGAGATCGAATAGACCCATGTTCCCGCGGCCGTTGCAGCCTGGGCTGCGGCTATCGCTTCGTGACACTGATTTGAGGCCTTTCCTGGCGGCATATTTGCGACGCTCGCGTTTGCGGCGCCGTCGCTTAGCAGGATGATCACTTTTCGCGCGGTCGCCCTTCCGTCGCTGGAGAGAGCTGACTGCGCCTGCGTGATCGCATCCGCGAAATAGGTTCCTACTCCGCCTACGGCCGACAGTCCCTGAGTGCAACCCATCGCCCCGCCTTTCGCCGCAATCACCAGATTCGAACCTGTCGAGAGAGACGTCGTAGAATCCGAGCTGCGATAGTCACTGGAAAAGGGAACGATCTGATAAACCGGCGAGGCGGAGTATTTGGCGATTGCGGGCGCCGGTGTCGTGCTGCAATCGGTTTCGTACTGGGTCTGAGCCGAATTCGTCACTCCTGGAAACACCATGAGTCCGACCCTGTCGACAGGACTTGCGACGTTGCCGTTCGTGATGGTGCCGCAGCTTCCCAGGCTTGCCGAACACGGTGCGAGTTCGCTCAAAAGGGTGCGTACTCCGGCCAATGCGCAGGTTTCTCTCGTCGCACCTCCCTGGCCCGTGCAGTTCGCATCCAAGCTGTTCATCGAGGCCGTCGTATCGAGGATGATCTCCGCATCGATCGGCTGAGGCGTACCTCCTTTGGAGCTCGCAAGAGAGGTCGCGGAAATATTCCAGGTCTTGAGGCCGAACAAGCCGGCGAAGAAGGTCGGAACCACCACCTGCTGCTGCACTTCGATGGCATTGGCCGAGTCCGGCCCGCTGCAAGATACCCCCGTGCTCGTCAGGCATTTCAGAAGCGGATATCCCGCCGCCATCGTCACCGTCAGGTTCGAGAATTTGTTGACGCCCGAACCCGTCGAACTGTAGCTGGAAGCCGTCGAGACGGCGGTGCCGCCCGTTCCGGCGTTGATCATTTCGGCTCCGGCCAGCGCCGCAGCGTCGGTTGAAGCCTGGAGATTGTTCTGGACGTAGTAGGCATAGCCGCAATCGATCCCGAGGCCGGCAAAGCCCAGCAGGACCGCGAGCACGATGCCGGTTATGACGCTGATCGCCGCATGGCTGTCCTTGAGAAACAGCCGTACGCAGTTCTTCATGTTCGGGTTCATTCCACGCGCTCCGTAGTAGCAACCGTCAAGGTGCAGCCAGGCGCAAAATCGTGCCCCATGACCACAAGATTGCAGGGATACGACGCAGATACACTCGCGGGCAGCCCGGCGGCGAGCGCGGCTCCGCACGTCGCATCCGTCGAGCAGGCGGTGCCGTTGACGAGGTAGGTTGCGGTTATTTCCGAGGCATTCAGAGTCCCTGACGCGGCGGCAAACTGACTCTGGGTGTCGGTCAGAGGCGTTGCATCTCCACGGCTGATTGAAAGCTGCCGCGCACCGGCATGTACAGCGTTTTCCAGCGTCACATAATTGCCCAGAGCCAGAGAGAACTGGCAGGCCCCGGCTATGATAAACAGGAGCACCGGGGCGAGAAACGCGAACTCGATCGCAGCAACGCCGCTGTTGTCCAGAATCCACCGATGCAAGGCTCTGTTCGAAGCGCGAAGTTTCGATCCATGGCATGGCCGGCGCCGCGGATATTGCGCGAAATCAGTCGCGGCGCAGAATTTTTTCGTAAACAGGCTTATATCGGTTTTCATCATCGAGAGCCCCTTGGAACCACGCCGCCTTCACGCGACACAATGCTGAAGACAATCATTAGCATTTGAATGAAATAGCACAGGCTGAATTGAGTTTGGAGAAACTGTTGGGGAGAAACTTTACAAGCGGTAAATTTCAGGAGCGCAGCATTTACGATATTGCATTGTGCATTGTTCCGACACTTCCAATGGCGCATAGAGCTGTAGGGGTTTCCTGCTCACCAGAGGCAGCCGATATATTCAATGCTGAATCTCTCACGGGCGGCGACTTGATCACGGTCACAAGGGCCTGAACCCGGTGGCGTTCCTCGCGCCACACGCCGTCACGGGACTGAAGGAGGGTGATCGTTGGTGCCTGTGCGCGCCGCGCTGGCAGGAAGCGCTCGAAGCGGGCCATGCTCCGCGCGTCGTCCTGCGCGCCACGCACGAAGACGCGCTCAACCATTGCGCCCTCGCCGATCTGAAGCGGTATGCGATCGACTTGGCATAGTGCAGTTGGAACGGAGCAAAAGATTGTTATGGCCGGCTTGGCACGTCCTCCGGCCGCGCTCTGCGCGACCGGGGTGGCGGATTATGACTAGGCGTTGTGCGCAATGCGCGAGAACCGAGACGCGGGGTAATGTTTGACGACCGACGCGTGAACGGAATTCCAGGTTTTGGTAAACGAGTCGGGCCCTTCACAATGCGTGAGTCTGGATGCAGCGGGCAGTGAAAAACAGGACCGGTCGAAGCGGGGCTTAACCTTCGTTTGACGGCCCCTGCTACGCTTACGGGGCGGTCGAAACTTTTCGCACGCGATCTGGCGATCACACAGCGCGCATCGGACGGAATGCTACCACCTCCCGAATTGCGGAAATTTAGAATGATTTTCGTAATATTTATTAACAGATCGTTAAAGACGGAAGCCGCATTTGCTTACTCGGGCGCATGTCGAAGGATCGTTAAATGTTGAATCGATTTTATCGCAATTGTAGTGGCAATATCGCAATACTTTCTGCGGTAATGATGACGGCATTGGCTGGAATGGGAGGCCTCGTCGCCGAATACGGCGACGGCCTGTTCAACCGGATTGAAGACCAGCGTCTGGCCGACGTCGCGGCGGTCGCGGGGGCTACGAACTATGCCGAGAACACCTCGGTATCGGCCATGAATGCAACGGTCTCCCGTGCCGCGACACTGAACGGCCTGGCGAGCAGCGCAGCAGTCGCATCGCTCGTCCCTTCGCCAACGGGCGACGGCAACCAGGCCGTCAAGGTCGTCGTTTCGACGAGCGTTCCTTTGCAGCTCTCACGGCTGATCAGTTCGAATAGCGCATTGCCGGTGCAAGCGGCGGCCTATGCAGAAATCAAGCCCAGTTCGACCGACTGTATCCTCGCGCTCGATTCGACGGCGGCCCAGGCGATCACGGTGACCGGAAATGCGAACGTGCAGGCGCCGCATTGCGATGTCGTCTCCGATTCCAGTAACAGCGATGCATTCGACGTGGGCGGCTCCTCGCAAATGACGACGGCCTGCGCGATCGCGGTTGGCGGATTCAATGTGGGGCCGGGGCTGACTGAAACGTCATGCACCGCCCCCGATGCCCACGCCGCCTCGACACCCGATCCCTATTCATCGGTTCCGGCGCTGACCGCCGCCGGGGCGGGCGGGAGCGGGGTCTGTGTTACAGTTCCGCCACTGCCTGCAATCCTTCAGCCCGGAAACTACTGTAATGGTCTCTCGATCTCGGGCAGTACGACCTTCTCCCCAGGTCTCTATTACATCGACGGCAACTTCTCGATCCAGGGAAACGCGACGGTCACTGGAACTGGCGTTACATTCTATGTCACCAGGAAAGGAACGACCTCCATCGCCGGGAACGTGACCGCCACATTGAGCGCGCCGACAAGCGGGACCTATGCCGGAATATTGTTCTTCGGTGACAGGTCGGCGACGAGTTCCAGCAACAATCAAATAACCGGAAACAACGGTTCCATGCTCACGGGCGTTCTTTACTTCCCGACGCAGCTGCTCACCTACACGGGAAATTCGGGAGCGTTGACCACCTGTACGCAGCTCATTGCCGACATGATCACCTTCACCGGGTCAACCGCCGTTTCCAACGCATGTTCGGGAACGGGCGTCAATCCGTTCACGTCGCCGGGACAGACCTACGCCTCGCTGGTTCAATAGCGAGCGAGTTGAAGCGGCGAGGCGCGATGCGCCGGCCGCGAAGCGGCGCGCGAACAGAAATTGAAGGCGTTGGTAAGCGGATGCGCGATCCGTTAACCATCGTTTTGCGGTCCCAGCAAGTCTCGCAGCGGCCGTTGAAACCGCTTGCACGTCACCTTGCGATCTCGCTGCACGTATCAGACGGAATGCATCCGGCTCCTCGCACTGCGTTGCCGTAATCGGCGACGAGGCCGACCACGCCGGCGACCGCGTCATCGTGCGGCTTTCCCTTTAAGGGTGGCAGGCGGTGGCGGTAAGTGGCACTGACGCAAACTGAGGAAGCAGGCCGGCGACAACCGAGGTGAAGGTGTAATTCGCCGTCACCTGAGATCCCGCGGTATAACCCACGTTCCCGCAGCTTGTCCCCGCGGTGTAAGTAAAATCACTGCTGGGGATCGACAGGCCATACGCCTGAGATGCCGCATAGGAGGGGACATTGCTACATTTTGAGGGGCTCACCGCGGCGCAACGGGCCGCCGCAGTCACCGCGTACTGCAACGATGACTGGGTCCAGAATGCTCGACCGCATTCGACAATTCCGAACACAAACAGCAGAAGGACCGGGAGGACAAAGGCTGCTTCAACTCCCATAGCGGCGTCGCAGGCGCGACACAGCCGCGTCAGCAAACTACGGCCTGGCCCGTCGGGAACCGCCACAGTATTCAGACCTGGACGTATCACTGGATTCGCACCGTCGTAGTTGATGTCAGCGGCGTTGGTCGCGGTAGTCCCGGCCACGGGAACAGGGTCGTGAATGAAACCTGGGAATTGACGGTAACGTAGGTTCCCGGACTGCCACCGCTTGCACAGATCCCGGTGCAGTTTGGCGGGGTGCCGGACGCAGAGGTGATCCCTGAAGTCGCGTTTGGGCAGCCACAAGACTCTGTTGGAGCAGGGGATGCCTGGATCGCTGCCGGACCGCCGCTGGTGACGGCGTTGGCGATGCTGGTCGCGTCGAAACCACTCTTGACCGCATAACCGGCGCCCGCTTGCGCCGCAGCGGTCACCTGCACCTGATCCCAGTACGCCCTTCCAAAATCCACGACGCCGAGAAGCAGCAGCATCAGTATCGGCGCCAGCAGGCCGAACTCAATGGCGGGGCTGCCCCGATTATCCCGCAAAACGTTGTGCGCAAAAAAACGCAGCGGTGACCTGCTGCGCCCGCGCCATCTTGGGTTCCTGGTCATGGTTGGATTGATTCCCTTCGGGCCGCGTTCCACCTCACTCGGCGAGACTCGCTGTCCCACCGATTGGCAGTTCGCCTGCCGCGCCAGAGCAATTGCTGGGGTAGTTGAACTGCGAGGAGGCCTTATAGACGATTGAGAACGCGACGATCTGCGTGCAGACACTGCCGCCGCTGCCGCCCGAATAGAACAACCCCTGGCTCGGGAAATAGACCAGCCCGGTGATATCGGTCGATGCGCCCGACGAGATCGTGTTCACGCCGGTGGTGGTGCTGGTGTATTGGTTCCCGTCGGTAACGGTGGGATTGGGAGCTCTTGGGTCCTGCCAAAGGGCGATGCCCTGCACCGGATACCCGCTGACGCTCGTGGTCGGTGCGCTGATCGACAGGGCGGAACTGCCAGTGATGTTCACGTTGCCGATGTCGATGCCGCTGCCCGCGCTGGTGGTCAGGACGATCGTCACGCTGGTGCCGGTCACCGTTGCGCCGTTGCTGATGATGAGATTGCCGCTTAGGCAGGTAGTCGGCTTCGTTGAGCCAGTGCAGGTGCCACCGCCCTGGCCGTCAAGAATGTAGACGCCCGAACTCAACGTAACCGTAGTACCTCCGGCCGAGGCAAATTTGATCACGTCGTTTTTGTTGACGCCGGTGGCTCCTCCGTAAACGGTAGTACTGAGCGTCACAGTGGTCGAAGTGACTGCACTCACCGTCGTGCCCGCGGGTATTCCCGATGTGTGGGTCGTATCGCTGGCCGTCATCCCGACAGAGACGCCGGATGTTGACGGAAACGCCAAAATCGTGGTGCCGCTTGGCCCGGGGCTGGTGCTTGTGGTCAGGGCTGCTGTCGCCACGGTGATCGTTAGCGCCGCATTGCCGTTGGTTCCACAATAGTTGCCGGGACTCAACGCCTGAGTCGTGGTGACTACAAGGTTGGTGTGGTCGCAACTCCCCGTCGCGGCGGGGATTGTGCGAGCGGCGTAGGGATCGACGATCGCCCGCTGGTTGTACTTAATCGCATTGGTTACATTCAACGTTCCATCGCAGGTCCCGCTGTCGCATTTGGTGGCGTCACGCAGATAGAGGCTGTTGATGCTGAGCGTGGCGCCCGTTTTGACGTCGATGGAATCGGTGTCGCTGTTATTGAGCAGGTTGTCGGCGACCTGACAGTTTCCGCCGACCGTGACGTTGGCGCTGGTGCCGCCGAAGATGCTGTGGATGTCGCCGGTGCGGGTGTCGAGCGCCAGGATGCAGACGTTACCCCCTTGCAAGCCGACCGCGCGGGCCGAGACGCTCGGTGCCGAGGCCAGGACGAACTGAGCGAATCGCGATTGTTGGGGCTGCGTTACGATAACTTCCCACGCCGTGCTGTCCTGAGTATAGCTGCCCTGTGTCGGCGGGGAATTGACCGCGGCGGTGACCCCGCCCGGGGCGTTACAAGTGAGGCTGCCATGCGAATTGGGCGCGCCGGCCGAACTACAGGCAAAGCCCGATTGTGCTAACACCGCCAGCGCGTTGACATAGCCGCTCTGCCCGCCGGTGACGCCAATCACTGCGCTATACGCTGCCTGATCGGCGGCGTTCTGCACGTTCCGCTGAGCCGCCAACCACGACGCGACATCGACGGCAACGCCGGCGAAGCCGGCCATCACGACGAACCCGAACGCGGTTACGAGAGCGGTGACGCCGCGCCGGTCGCGGAGAAATTTGGCGATCATTGGTACCTCTGCAAGCTGAGATACGGCTATAAGGCACACCGGACTCTTAATGGGTAGTTGCTTGATCTCGCAAAATTGGCGGGAATAAAAGAAGGGTAAATGGACTGATAACCGGCATCGCGAAAATCTTGCTAAAAACCGATTTGGAAGGAACGTATGGTCCAATCCGACCAATACTTCGCCGACGTCGATGTAGGACTCAGGATTCCCCTCTTGCCTCAACCGCCTTCGCTAACATTTCGGCGGGTCTCGCGACTCCACTTGTCCGCCGAAGCCTTGGCGTAGGCGGATGGGTGAGGGATGCAGAGATGCAGATACGTCCTATGATTTCTGTTCGGGCGCGGATGAGGGGTCTTCCGCTCACGTCACGGTTGCCTGTATCCGGTAGCGTTCGTCGCGCCACGCGCCTTCGCTCATTACCGCGCAGAGCCGGTCGACTGCGTCCGAGATATCCACATAGCGCGTATAGAGCGGCGCGAGCCCAAAGCGCAGAACATCGGGCGCGCGGAAATCGCCGACGACTCCCTTGTCGATCAACGCACGCATGATCGCGTAACCGTGCGGATGGCGCAGCGAAACCTGGCTCCCGCGTTCTTCTGCGTTTCTCGCGCACGCGATCTCGAAGCCTGGACAGCGCCTTTCCACGAGTGCGAGAAAGAGATCGCCGAGCGCCTTTGATTTCTCGCGGATGTCGTGCATCGCGATGCCATCGAAGGTCGCAATGCCTTCGGCGAGAGCAGCCATGCTTAGAATCGGCGGCGTCCCGCAGAGCTGGCGCAGGATTCCGCCGGCCGGCCGGTAGTCGTCCCCGAATTCGAATGGCGCGGCGTGGCCCATCCAGCCGCTTAATGGCTGCTGCAGCGCCTCCTGGAGGCGCCGCGCCACATAAAGAAAAGCGGGCGCTCCAGGCCCGCCATTCAGATATTTGTAGCCGCAACCGATCGCCAGATCGGCATGGTCGCGATTGAGGAACAATTCAACCGCCCCGGCGCTGTGGCTGAGGTCCCACAGGATCAGTGCACCCACTTCATGCGCGGCGTCGCCCAGCGCGGGCATGTCATGGATGGCGCCGGTCTTGTAGTGAATGTGTGTGAGAGCGACGAGTGCTGTTTCGGCGTTCACGGCATCGCGGATGTTTTCCCGCTCGACCATGCGCAATTCGGCCGCGCCGCCAAGCAACCGTTCGAGGCCCTGCAGAACATAGAGATCGGTCGGAAAATTCCCGCGCTCGGAAACGATGACGCGGCGCGGCGCCATGTGACGAATGGCGGCGCCGGCAAGCTTGAAGAGATTGACCGAAGTGGAATCGGCGACAATCACCTCGTCGTCATTCGCGCCGATCAGGGGCGCGATCCGGGCGCCGATCCGCGCCGGCATTCCAATCCAGTCATGCGCATTCCAGCTGGATACGAGATCGCGGCCCCATTCGCGCATAATGAGGCGTTCGAGTGCCGCGGGCGCTCGCGCCGGCAGCGCGCCGAGCGAGTTGCCGTCGAGATAGATGAGATTCTCCGGAAGGACGAAGCGCGCGTGCGCATGCGCCAGCGGATCGGCGCGGTCCATCGCCGCGCAATCCGCCCGGCTATACATAGCGGGGGATGGGGCCGTTGTGCGGCGTCATGCGATCGGAAAGATCGAACATGACTTCGTCGATGTAACACCAGCCCCAGCCTTCCGGCGGATCGTAGCCTTCGATGATGGGATGGCGCGTCGCATGGAAGTGTTTGGTGGCGTGGCGGTTCGGCGAATTATCGCAACACCCGACATGTCCGCAGGTTCGGCAGAGCCGCAAATGCACCCAGGGAGAACCGGTCTTCAGGCACTCCTCGCAGCCAAGCGCACTCGGCGTCACATCACGAATCCCCGCCATATGTCTGCAACTTGAACTCATCGTCCGTCCCGGCTTCCAGTCTTCGGTAATCGTTGCACCGGCAAATCCTTAGCGCAGAGGACGCGGGGGATGCGCAGGGGACGCAGTGGAAAATGTTGCGCGCCTCTGGCGCGCTATTCGTCTTCCTCTGCGTCCTCTGCGCAACCTCTGCGTCCTCTGCGCTGAATCTTCCTTAAGGCGTCGCGGGCGATTCGGCGAGCCAGGCATGGATGGAGGCGACCACCTGGGCACCCTCGCCCACCGCGGAGGCGACGCGCTTGACGGAACAGGCGCGCACGTCGCCGATCGCGAAGATGCCCGGCCAGCTTGTCTGCATGGGACGAAAGGCGCGATTGAGTTCCGGATTGGTGCGCACGAACCCTTTCGCATCGACTTCGACGCCCGACGACGCAAGCCAATCCGCATTCGGCTCTGCACCCATGAAGAGAAAGAGATGACGGACGGGCCGGCGGGTTTCGCGTCCGGACGGACGGTGAACCCAGCGCACCGAGTCGAGATGGCCGTTCTCTCCTTCCAAAGCGGCAAGTTCGGTTTCCGCGAGGACCTCTATGTTGTCCTGTGCGGCAATTCTGTCGACGAGATAGCTTGACATCGAAGCGCGAAGGTCGCGTCCGCGCATCAGGAGCCACACTTTCGTGGCGTGCGTTGCCAGAAACACGGCGGCCTGGCCGGCGGAATTGCCGGCGCCGACAAGCGCCACTTCCTCATTCACGCAAAGCTTGGCTTCAATCGGCGAGGCCCAGTAATGGACATGGGAGCCTTCGAATTCGGCGAGGTTCGCGATGTTCGGGCGGCGATAGCGCGCACCTGTCGCGATCACCACGGCGCGCGCGCGGATGCGTTGGTCGCGCGCGGTTTCGAGCACGAATTCGCGATCCGGGCCGCTGCGCAGGCGCTGGATTTCTTCGGGAATCGCCATCTCGACGCCGAATTTCTGCGCCTGGTTGAAGGCGCGCGCCATCAGCCTCATGCCGGTAATCCCGGTCGGAAAGCCGAGATAGTTCTCGATGCGCGCGGAGGCTCCGGCCTGACCGCCGAAAGCGCGGCAATCGAGCATGAGCACCGACAGCCCCTCGGAACCGGCATAGACCGCCGCCGCGAGACCGGCGGGACCCGCGCCCGCGATCGCCACGTCGTAGAGTTTTGCTTCATCGATGGGTTTGATGAGCCCAAGGCACCGGGCGAGTTCGTTTTCGCTCGGATTGCGTAACATCTGTCCGCCCGGACAGAGCACGATCGGTAGCCCGTCGGATTCGACATGATAGCGCTCGACGGCCTGTGCTGCCTCGTCGGTTTCGGGATCGAGCCGTTGGTGCGGATGGCCGTTGCGCGTCAGATAACCTTCGAGCCGCAGGACATCGCTGTCGTCGGCCCGGCCGATGATCACCGGGCCGCCATAACCGCTTTCGATCAGCGCGACGCGCCTGAGGATGAGCGCCCGCATGATGCGCTCGCCCAGATCCGCTTCCTGCACCATCAGATCGCGCAGGCGCGGCGGCGGAATCACGATCGCTTCGATCGCGGATTGGGCAACGCCGTCCGCCAGCGCGGCACTCCCGGAGAGCGAGGTGAGCTCGGCCATGAACGAGCCCGGGGTGTGGGTGACGATCGCCTCGTGGCTTCCCATCGCGTCGTGTTGTGCTACCGCGACTTCGCCCGACAGGATGACGACCATTCCCGGGCTCGTTTCGCCCGCTGTCATCACCCGTTCGCCCTTGGCCCAGCTTCGCACCTCTCCGAAGCGGCGCGCGCGCGCGAGATCGGATGTATCCAGTGTTGGAAACATCTGCTCGCGCCGCGTTTCGATCGTCGGACGTGCGTTTGAAGCCATAGGCGGGAACTTTTTTCCGGGACTGTTCTACACCGTCGAGCTTTTTATTATTACATCGTCATGGCCGGGCTTGTCCCGGCCACCCATGAACACCGTGTCTGTCGCAATCCCCACGACGCATTCATCGCAGGATGAGCGTCAAGGCGCGCACTTCCCCACATGGTATTCATGGATGGCCGGGACAACGGCCCGGCCATGACGAGTTTGGCATGTTCCGTTCCGCGGGAGCGGATGCTTTATTTCGCCTTCGGCCTGAGCCCTGAAACGAGTGCGCGGAAGGCTTCGCCGACCATCGCAGTGAAATCGCAGTCGAGCTTTCCCGCGAGCCGCAGCATCACCGCGCCGTGCAGCATCGCCCAGAAGACATGTCCGATGAGCACGGGGTCGCCTTCGAGGATTCCCGCCTCCACGAGCGGATGAATGTGGCGCGTCAGCGTCAGCCGGGCGCGCTCCGCGGCGTGCGCGAGCTCGGGATAGGCGGCGTCGTCCTGCGAAAGATCGAACATGAGCTTGTAGGACGTGGGGTCTTCGAGTGCGAAGCGGATATAGGCTTCGCCTGCAGCGCTGGCCCGCGCGGGCGCGTCGCCGGGGCCGGTATAGGCGTCTTCCAGCGCGCGGGAAAACTTGTTGAAGGCGCGCGCGCGCACGGCGGCCAGGATTGCGTCCTTGTCCTTGAAATAGCGGTAGGGTGTCATCGGACTGACACCGAGCTCGGCAGCCAGCTCGCGCAGCGTGAAGCCCTGCGGCCCCCGCGCATAGAAGAGATGCGCCGCCACCTCGCACAGGCGCTCGCGAAAATCGGTCACCTCGGCTTTGGTCAATACTCGCGGCATCGATGGCTGGCTCGGCTTGACAGCATGTAACGTACAACATAAATTTATATTGTACGCAACATTATTCTGAGGTTCGCCATGAACGCTCCGGCACGCGTCAATCCTTACCTCGCCGGCAATTTCGCGCCCGTCCGCAGCGAAGACGATTTCTCCGATTTGCCCGTCAAGGGGGAGATTCCGCGGGAGCTTGCGGGCGTGCTTTTCCGGAACGGGCCGAATCCCCAATTCGAGCCCCGCGATCCCGGCCATCACTGGTTCGCGGGCGACGGGATGATCCACGCTTTTTCCTTTGCGGACGGGAAGGTCTCCTACCGGAACCGCTTCGTGCGAACACCCCGCTGGGAGCTCGAGCATGCGGCGGGCCGATCCCTCTTCGGCACCTTCGGCAATCCCCTGACCAGCGATCCGGCTGTGCTCGAGAAGGATTCCGGCGTCGCCAACACCAACATCGTCTGGCATGGGGACCGGCTGCTGGCACTTGAGGAGGCACATCAGCCCTTCGAGCTTGATCCGCAGACGCTCGAACCGCGCGGCTATATCCCCTACGCCGGCCCCGCCAACCGTTTCACGGCCCATCCCAAGATCGACCCCGAAACGGGCGAACTCGTGTTCTTCGGCTACATGGCGGGCGAAGGGTTCTTTTCAGACCAGATTGCGTATGGCGTCGTCGGCGCCGACGGCAAGGTTTCGCGCCTCGACATGTTTGCCGCGCCCTATGCGAGCATGATCCACGATTTCTTCGTAACGAAGAGCCATGTCGCTTTTCCGGTGCTGCCGCTAGCCGGCAGCCTCGAACGCGCGATGAACGGCGGACCCGCTTTCGCCTGGGAGCCCGAAAGAGGCTCGCATATTGGCCTCATGCGCCGGGACGCCGGTGTCGAAACAATGCGCTGGTTCACCACCGACCCCTGCTACCTGTTCCATCCGATGAACATGTGGGAGGATGGCGACAGGCTGTACGCCGATGTCATGCAATACGAAAACCCACCGCTGTTCCCCAATGCGGATGGATCGCCTGGCAAGCCGGCTGTCGCGCGGCTCGCGCGCTGGACCTTCGATCTCGCAGGCCGGACCGACACGATCGCGCGCGAATATATCGACGACATGGCGGGCGAGTTTCCGCGCTTCGACGAGCGCCGCGCCGGACTCGGCTACAGGCACGGCTATTTCGCGGCCAGCACGCGCGGCGCAACCGATGTGAGTTTCGATTCCATCGCCCATATCGATGTGCGCTCCGGGCACAGGCAGGTCCATACGTTTCCTTCGGGAGACTCGCCGGGCGAACCCGTGTTTGTTCCGCGCGGCGATGCGGAGGGCGATGGCTGGCTGCTTGCGGTCGTCTATCGCGGCGGCGAAAACCGCAGCGACATCGCGGTCTTCGACGCGATGGATGTGGCGAGGGGGCCTGTCGGCACGGCGCGCCTGCCGCGGCGCGTGCCTTTCGGATTTCACGGCAATTGGGTGACGCGATGATGGATCTGTTGCGGGCATTTCGGCCCGTCGCCGCAGATTTTCTCTCCACGATCGCTTTCATCGCGGTCTACGTCGCGACGGGAAACATTTATGCCGGTGTCGGCGCGGGCATGGCGACAGGCTTCATGCAGATCGCCGCGCTCAAATGGCGCGGGCGTCGAATCGATCTGATGCAATGGGCGAGCCTGGCCCTGGTCGTCGTGCTCGGTTCGGCGACATTGCTGACGCGCGATCCGCGCTTCATCATGGTCAAGCCGACCATTGGCGCCTTTGCGATCGCAACCGTCATGCTGCGGCCGAACTGGATGGCGCGCTATATGCCGCCCGCGGTGACCGAAAACATTTCACCGCGCACGCCGCTCATCTGGGGTTATGTGTGGTCGGTCGCGATTTTCGCGCTGGGCATTGCGAATCTGTTCGTCGCGTTCGTCTACGGTCCGAAGATCTGGGCCTGGTTTACCGCCTTCGTGCCCATCTCGGTGCAGCTGTCGCTATTTCTTGCGCAATACGCGCTGCTTCGCCACGCGGTCATTCGCACGATCCGCTCCCGCGTAGCCGCTGCGTAGCACAGGATCGGTTGCCCCCTCACCCAAGGGGCCGGCGACCCTAATTGTCGTCGTCGTTGTCGCTGTTGTTGTTGGTCTTATTGTTGTTGGGATTGTTGTTGCTGCCGTTGGCGCCCTCGGTGTTGTCGCCCTTGTTGCGGCGTTGGGCGAGAGCCGTCTTGCAAGTCTCGCTGAGCTTGTCGATGTTTTGCTTCAGACACCGCCGCCGCTTGTCGGCATTGGCGCAATATTTTTCGATATCGTCGGCGCACGCCACGCGTAATCCGTGCCCGTGGCGGCCTTCATGCGCGAGTTTCTCGTTGCGGTTGTTCTGCGGCCCACAGGCCGCGACCAGGCCGGCGAGCAGAGCAATCGTGGCCACTCGTGCCGACATGCGCGGCCATGCCACTTCCGTCATGCGCATTTTCGTCCTCGCGGATTGAGCCTTCGGAGCACAGTGCGCGTGATGCAATCGCAGAAGAGTTCCGGCGTCAACCCGAGGCCCTACTCCCACGCTTCAACGAGGTAGGGCCGCACGGTGTCGCCCGTCATTACCAGAACGACCCGGCGGGTCGCGTGCCGGCCGGCGTAGCTTGCGTCAACGTCGATTTCGAAGGTGCGTCCGCCAATATCCGATCCGGGCGCGATCGTGGCGCCGCCGGATGTGCTTTGGGTTGTCGACAGGCCAACCTGCGTGAACGCGCCGGAGCGCTGGGCCATGATTTTGTCCACCTGCCCCGGATTGCCGGGATTTAGCGCGGTCAGGACTACACGCGGCGCCAGATTGGGATCGGGACTGTCATTGCGCGAATACACTGTCAGCGCGGATCGCACCTTTTCGAACAGCTGCGGCGTCATGCCGAGGACGAGATTGAGTTCCGAGACGGTCTGGAAGTCGGCGTGCCGGGGGCGCCAGGAGCGGCCGGCGGCGGCATAATCCTGGTCGGTGCCGCCGTGAAGCGTGTGGGCGTCGTCGCTTCCGGGCTCCGTGCGCCACTCGACGATGCGATCGGTGATCACGCTGGCTGTCCTGGAATCGAGGCCGACCGATTCGAACAGCGGGAGCAAATCTTCCCCATCGGTCTCGTTGAGATCGAACTTCCCATCCTCGTCCTGCACCGAGACCGTCATGTCGATGCCTTCATAGGAGAACTTGTAGGGATATCCGTCCACGCGCCAGCGATCGGCCGGGCGCGAATCCTGGAGCGCGAGCAGTGCGCGCACAATGGCGGCGTCGAGATCGGCCTCGAGATGGGCGCGGACGAGCGCTCTGCGCTCGGTGCGCACTGAGGTGAGCGTCAGCTCCTGGGCGGCGGCGGCCATCATGGCGAGCATCGCCACTGTCCACAGAACCGAAATGAGCGCCCAGCCGCGTTCGCGAGCGCGTGTCATGCGTCTCCCGCTATCATTTTCCCTGCTGCAGGAAAAGCGGCTGCACGTCGGGAAGCTTGCGGCGAAGCTCGTCGGTCACCGAGAGCGCCCGCTTGGGATCTGACACGACATGCGGCGTGATCAATACCATCAGCTCCGTCTTGGCGACGCTGTCGCCGGTGTTGGTGAACAGGTGACCGAGATAGGGAATGTCCTGCAGGAACGGGATGCCGCCCTTGGTCTTGCTGACCTGGTTGCTGAACAGGCCGCCGAGCGCGACCGTTTCGCCGTCCATCACGGATACCGAACTCACGATCTTGCGCTGCTGGATGGTGGGTGAGTTGATGCTCGAGCTTGTAGTCGACGTCGGCTCGGCCACTTCCTGGTCGATATCCATCATCACCTGGCCGCCGCGGTTGACGCGCGGCGTCACCTGCAGGATTACGCCTGTGTCGAGATACTGCACGCTGTTCACCTGCGGCGCGTTGGTATCGATCGTGCTGACTGAGGTCGCCGTCACGATAGGCACCTGGTCGCCGACCTCAAGCGAGGCCGTCTGGTTGTTGAGCACCAGCACTTCCGGTGCGGACAGAACCTCGACATGCGTCTCGGTTGCGATCGCGCTCAGAACGGCTTGCAGACTGTTGCCATTGGCGAACATGTAGGTAAAGCCCGGCAGTGCCGCCAGCAGCGGCGAGGCGGGAGGAGCTGCGAGCGTCGCGGCGTTGGTCAGAGAAAAGGTGCTCAGGCTGTTGGGTGTGCTGTTGGGCTGGTAGAAATACTGAAAGCCGAATTGCGTGCTCTTGTTGAGCGTGACCTCTGCGATCGCCGCTTCGAGCAGCACCTGCATCGGTTGAACGTCGAGGTCGCGCAACGCGTCGGATATCACCTTGTATTCGCGCGGCGTGGCCAGAATCACCAGCGCATTGTTCGATTCGTCGGCGGTGATGTTGACCGAGCTGATATTCTCCCGCGACACGCCACCTACCGTCTCGTAGCGGCCTCCTGTGCGCGCACCTTGCTGTTCGACGGGAGTGGTGACCGGCTGGAAGGGCACGCTCGGACTCTGGCTGCGGTTGGCTGTCAGCGAGTTGCCGCCCATGCTCGTATTCGAGGTCCCGCTCGTGCCGGTATTTTGCCCGAAGTTCGTACCGCTACCGAGGCCGCCCGGTGCGCCGGTGCCCGATGTGCCGCTCGTGCCCGTCGTACCCGATGTGCCCGTCGTGCCCGTAGTGCCCGATGTGCCGGATGTGCCCCCTGCGTTGAAGCGCGAGGCGCCGCTCTGCGTGGGTTGCGGTGGCGATTCCGTGGAACTGGAGCCGAACAATGTCTTGATCAGCGTGGCGGCGATGTCGGTCGCCCGCCCGTTCTGCACGCGATAGACATAGATCTTCTTGTCGTTGCCTTCCCCCGGTCGGTCGAAGCGTTCCACCCACGCCCGCAACTGGTCGAGGTAGCGTTGCTGGGGCGAGATGGCGAGCACCCCATTCAGCCTTTCGATCGGCACGAAGCGCACCACGCCCGCGATCGGGCTGTCGGTGCCCCCGATCAGATCGCTCAGTTCTTTCGCCAGCTCGTCGGCATCCATGTATTTGGGCTCGAACAGCGCGAATGACATGCCCGCGAGCCAGTCCTGATCGAAGAGCGCGATGTCTTCGAGCAGTGTTTGCCGTTGCTGGGCGGTGCCTTCGATGATGAGCACGTTGCGCGCGGGATCAACCCGGATCGTACCCTCCGTGCCGGCCATCGGCTCCAGCAGCTTTTGCATCGCCGTCGCGCCCACATATCTGACGTGCACGACTTCCATGCCATAGCCCTGCATTTTCGTGACCGCGGGCGGCGCCGTCGTGCCCACCTGCTTGTGGGCGTCGGCGATCGGCATCACGTCGTAGATGCCGTTTGAGTGCACGAGCGCGAGCCCGTTGAGGCCGAGAGCCTGTTCGAGCGCGGGCAGGACCTGCGCACGGGCGAGCGGCTGACTGGTCTGGATAGTGACTGTGCCGGTCACATTGGCGGCAATCTCGTAATTCAGCTTCAGGTAGTCGCCGAGCACGGCCTTCGCCACATCGCGCACATCGGCATTGACGAAGTTGAGCGTGATGCCGCCTGAGGTCTCGTTCATGCCCCCGTTTTGCGCGTTCGGAGGATAATTGGCCGGTTCGCCAGGCTGCGCCGGGCCACCCGAGGGGCCGCCAGGAAAGCCCGGCCTGGGCGGTATCGGACCGGCCGGCTGGGCTGCGGCGGACAAAGTGCAAAGGAGCAGCGCCAGAGCGGGCCACACAAACCTGCGCTGCTGGCGGACTCGAACGGGTTTCGCGGTTATAGCCATCACTAAGCCCCTGGACACCTTTCCTTATAGGCAAATCGGGACGCCGCCGTCTGCATCATTTTCGGCAGGCGCGAATTGCGCGGAGGCTCGAAGGCCCACGCGGGTCCGAAGACCGCACCCAGCCCGATGGCCGGTTCCTGAGTGCTTTCGAACCATCCCCGGCGTCCGAAGTAAAGGGAGGAGCCGCCCGATTCCGGCGGAGGAACGCGTTCGTGACCGTCCTTGAGCACTCAACGCAGATGCTTGCGCACCACGAGCTTCAATCCCGACCAGATGTCCGTCACCGCGCAGACCTTCACGTCGACGAGATCCGTCCTGAGCGCACGGGTGCGCACCGCATCTTCAGTGACGTCGGTCGCGATCCTGGACGATTTCTTGTACCACGATACCCAGATTGCGCCGTCGGGCTTGATCGCCCGGCGAGCTCGCGGCAAGTCGCGGTCGAGTTCCTTCAACGATGTCACAAACAGATGCACGAGATCGCAATTCTCAGCTCTCGCAACAAAGGATAAGCCGCGCGGCAGCGGCGCGAGCCAGTCGCGATACTCGGCCGGCGCCGCGATGGTGAAGAGCGTCATTCCCTCGCTGATGCCAAGCTTCTTCGCAAGTGGCGTTCCGGAATAGCCAGCCACGATCAGCCCCCGAGCCGCCACGGCGGATAGCGGCGATTCTCACCCGCATGATATAGACAGAGCTTCACTCCCGCCGGATCGATGAGCCACGCTTCGCGCCAGAGCCAGCGTTGATCTTCGGGATCGCTGTCGAAGACGATTCCCTTTGCTTTCAGCTCGGCAACGCGACTGTCCAGATCCGCGCACTCGAAATAGACGTGCACGTCGCCGGGTTCGAATTCGTTCGTTGCGTGCACGGAAAACGTCGCCTCGCCGTCCGGGAGTTCAAACCGCGCGTACGGCCCGTGCTTTACGATCAGCCGGAGGCCGAGTTTTTCATAGAACGCAATCGACGCATCAACGTCGCGCGCCGGCACGGTTATCTGATTCAATCGCACGACGCACCTCTTGAATTGCAATTGCCGGCGCCGCAATGGTGCCGAGCGTCGATCCCTCCTGATGCCGAGCTTGGGCGGCTCACCTTTCCCCCGGTTTAAATTAAGCCGGGGCGATCAAGCTCAGGGTGAGGATGCTTACCTGGTCTTCTCGCTAGACCTCCGCGCGCGCGGGAATCCTTTCCGCCTCGATCTCTTCCTGGTCGCCCGCTTCGCCATTCGGCGCGATCCAGCCTTTGAGATCGGCACTCGGCGGCATTCCGACGATATTGTAGCCGGCGTCGACGAAGTGAATCTCGCCGGTCACGCCCGCCGACAGGTCGCTTAGCAGATAGAGCGCGGCATTGCCCACATGGTCGAGCGCGATGTTCTTCTTGAGCGGGCTGTGCGCCCGGTTCCAGCGGAACACGGTTCGCGCCTCGCCGATCACCGATCCCGCGAGCGTGCGCATCGGGCCGGCGGAAATCGCGTTGACGCGGATGCCGTCGCGGCCGAGATCGGCGGCGAGATAGCGTACGCTCGCCTCGAGCCCAGCCTTGGCGACGCCCATCACGTTGTAGTTCGGGGTGACCCGGCTCGCGCCCAGATAGGTGAGCGTGAGAAGCGCGCCGCCTTGGCCGCCCGCTGCGGGAGGCGTCATCAGACGCGCCGCGCGTTGGGCGACCGCGGTGAACGAGTAGCAGGAAATGCTCAGGCTACGGACGAAATTGGCGCGCGTGGTATCGACGTAGCGCCCCTTGAGCTCGTTCTTGTCGGAGTGGGCGATGGCATGCACGAGGAAATCGAGCGCGCCCCACTCCGAGCCGAGCACGGCGAACGCTTCGTCGAGCTGCGCATCGTCTTCGACATCGCAGGGCAGCACAATGCGTGAGCCGATCGACGTCGCGAGCGGCTTCAGCCGCCGCGCCTGCGCCTCGCCCTGATAGGTGAAGGCCACGTCCGCGCCCTGACGGGCCAGCGCGCGGGCGATTCCCCAGGCGATGGAATGGTCGTTGGCCACCCCCATCACGAGGCCGCGCCGTCCACCCATCAAGCCCCTGGAATTCGTCATGCTCTGTCCGTTTCCTTTCATTCAGCCGTGATACCGCTCGAAAACCAGCGTCGCATTGGTGCCGCCGAAACCGAAACTGTTCGACAGAGCCCGCTCGATTTTGGCGCCGTCGATGCGCGAGCGCACGACGGGCGCGTCGGCGATTTCGGGGTCCAGCTCGTCGATATTGGCGCTCTCTGCGATGAATCCGCCCTGCATCTGCAGAAGCGAATAGATCGATTCCTGCACGCCCGCGGCGCCGAGCGAATGGCCGGTGAGGGATTTGGTCGAATTGACGGGCGGGATGCGCGACCCGAACACTTCGCGCAACGCGGCGATTTCCGTTGCGTCGCCTACCGGCGTCGAAGTGCCGTGCGCGTTGATGTAATCGATGGGGCCGTTCACGGTGGCGAGCGCCTGTCGCATGCAGCGCACCGCGCCCTCGCCCGACGGCGCCACCATGTCATGGCCGTCCGACGTAGCGCCGTAGCCGACGAGCTCGGCGTGGATTTTCGCGCCGCGCGCTTTTGCATGCTCGAGTTCCTCCAGCACCAGCACGCCGCCGCCGCCGGAAATGACGAATCCGTCGCGCGACCTGTCGAAGGCCCGCGAGGCTTTTTCCGGCCTGTCGTTGAAGTGAGACGACATGGCGCCCATCGCGTCGAAGAGCACGGAGAGCGTCCAGTCGAGTTCCTCGCCGCCGCCCGCAAACACGATGTCCTGCTTGCCCCATTGAATGAGCTCGCCCGCATTGCCGATGCAATGGGCGCTGGTGGAACAGGCGGAGCTGATCGAGTAGTTGACGCCCTTGATCTTGTACCAGGTGGAGAGATTGGCGGAGCAGGTGGACGACATCGCCTTGGGCACCGCGAACGGGCCGACGCGTTTTGGTCCCTTCCCGGGCTCGGAGCGTGCGGTATCCGCCGCCGCGACAATCGCCCTCGTTGACGGTCCGCCAGAGCCCATGATCAGTCCCGTGCGCGGATTGACGATATCCTTCTCTTCAAGGCCGGAATCGGCCAGCGCCTGTTCCATCGCCAGAAAATTGTATGCGGCGCCCTCGCCCATGAAGCGCCGCGCGCGGCGGTCGACTCTCTCCTCCAGATTCACCTTGGGGCTGCCATGCACCTGGCAGCGAAAGCCCATGTCGCGATAGGTTTCGGCAAGGGTGATTCCGGAGCGCGTCTCGCGCAGCGAGGAGGTGACCTCCTGCGCGTTGTTTCCGATCGACGACACGATTCCCATGCCGGTAACAACCACGCGCCTCACGCAACGATCTCCTTCTTCAAGTCTGTGCCCGACGGCGATCTGTTCAGGCCGGGACGGCCGCCGACGCGAGCGCCGATTGCGCCTGCTCGGTGAACAGGCCGACGCGCAGATCCTTCGCCTCGTAGATCACCTTGCCGTCGACCTTCATGATGCCGTCGGCAACGCCGACGACCAGCCGCCGCATGATCACCCGTTTCAGGTCGATGTAGTAGCTGACCAGTTTTGCACTCGGCAGCACCATGCCCGAAAATTTGACTTCGCCGACGCCGAGGGCGCGCCCGCGTCCCAGACCACCGAGCCAGCCCAGAAAGAACCCGACAAGCTGCCACATCGCGTCGAGCCCCAGGCAACCCGGCATGACCGGATCGTTCTGGAAATGGCATTTGAAGAACCAGAGGTCAGGGTGCACGTCCAGCTCGGCTTCGATTTCGCCCTTGTTCTGGCTTCCGCCATGCTCGGAAATCCTGGTGATGCGGTCGAACATGAGCATGGGCGGCAGGGGAAGGCGGGGCCCTCCGGCGAAAAGGTCGCCGCGCGCGCAGGCGAGCAGGCCCTGCATGTCGAAGCTCGGCTTACGTCCCTCCATGCGTTCTATCCCTGTGTGGCCCTTGACAGAATGGGCCTGTTGGCGATTTCCTGCGGATTAGAAATGTTCTAATCAGTGACCTGAAGCGCAGCTTGGCTAAAATGAAGCGCGGGTGTCAGCCGCGCAAGGTGGAGAGCTGAAATCAAGCCATGGGACGATCAAAAAGGCAGTTTGCCGAATCGACGAAATCGGGCGCCAGGCTGCGCGCGGCGGGGTTGCGCCCCACGCGGCAGCGGCTGCGGCTAGCAGACGTGCTCTTCCGCCATGGCAACCGCCACGTCACGGCGGAACTGCTTCATCAGGAGGCGCAGGATGCGGGCTGCACGGTTTCGCTGGCGACCGTCTACAACACGCTGCATCAGTTCACCGCCTCGGGTCTTCTGCAGCAGGTGATTGTCGATCCTTCGCGAAGCTATTTTGACACCAATACCGGTTCCCATCAGCATTTCTACGACGAGGAGGATGGCGAGCTGATCGACATCGCGGGCGACACGGTCGAGGTCTCGGGCCTGCCCGCACCTCCGAAGGGCAAGACGATCGCGCGGGTGGACGTGGTCGTCCGCATCCGGCGCGCCTGAAATTCTTCTTTGGAATTATTCTAAACTAATTGACAGCCCGATTGACGGGGGATAACTTTCGAGCTGCTCGTGGGCGCGATGAGCTTTCGCCCGCGAACAACCGCAAAACTCCCGGGAGCCGGATATGGACAAGGAAAGCAAGTGCCCCGTTACGCATTCACGGGGCGGAAGGAATCGCGAGTGGTGGCCAGATCAGCTCGACATCCAGGTCCTCCATCAGAATTCCAAAAAATCCGACCCGATGGGCGAGCCGTTCGACTACGCCAAGGAGTTCAAGAGCCTCGACCTCAATGCTGTGGTCAAGGATCTTCATGCGTTGATGACGGACTCGCAAGATTGGTGGCCGGCCGACTTCGGACACTATGGCGGCCTGTTCATTCGCCTCGCCTGGCACAGCGCGGGTACCTATCGCATTGCCGATGGACGCGGCGGCGCAGGTGCCGGACAGCAACGCTTCGCACCGCTCAACAGCTGGCCGGACAATGCGAACCTCGACAAGGCACGCCGTCTGTTGTGGCCGATCAAGCAGAAATATGGCCGCAAAATTTCCTGGGCCGATCTCTTCGTTCTTGTTGGCAACGTTGCGCTGGAGTCGATGGGCTTCAAGACGTTCGGTTTCGCCGGCGGCCGCGCCGATACCTGGGAGCCGGAAGAATTATATTGGGGCCCGGAAGGCACATGGCTCGGCGACGAACGCTATAGCGGCGAACGCGAGCTTCAGAACCCGCTCGGCGCGGTACAGATGGGCCTCATCTACGTCAATCCGCAAGGACCGAACGGCAAGCCCGACCCGCTCGCCGCCGCGCGCGATATTCGCGAGACCTTCGCGCGGATGGCGATGAACGACGAAGAAACCGTAGCGCTGATTGCGGGCGGCCACAGCTTCGGTAAGGCGCATGGCGCGGGTGATCCGTCCCTGATCGGCCCGGAGCCGGAAGGCGCTGCGATCGAAGATCAGGGCCTTGGCTGGAAGAGCAAGCACGGCATGGGCTCCGGCGCGGACGCCATCACGGGCGGCCCGGAAGTTACCTGGTCGCAGACGCCGACGAAGTGGAGCAATCACTTTTTCGACAATCTGTTCAAATTTGAATGGGAACTCGAGAAGAGCCCGGCAGGCGCCTATCAGTGGAAGGCGAAAAATGCCGCCGCCGACGTGCCTGCTGCGCACGACAAAGCCAAGAAACATGTTCCGACCATGCTGACGACGGACCTCTCGCTGCGGTTCGACCCGGCTTATGAGAAGATCTCGCGGAGGTTCTATGAGCATCCGGAGCAATTCGCGGACGCGTTCGCACGCGCCTGGTTCAAGCTTACGCATCGCGACATGGGGCCGATCCAGCGCTACCTCGGCCCACTCGTCCCGAAAGAAACCCTGATCTGGCAAGACCCGATTCCGGCCGTGGATCACAAGCTGATCGACGACAAGGACACCGAGTCCCTGAAGGCGGAGATCCTTGTCTCGGGATTGTCGGTGTCGCAACTGGTCTCGACCGCCTGGGCGTCGGCATCGACGTTTCGCGGCTCCGACAAGCGCGGCGGCGCGAATGGCGCGCGCATTCGTCTCAGTCCCCAGAAGGATTGGGAGGTGAACCAGCCGAAGCAGCTCGCGACGGTGCTCTCCAGGCTCGAAGCGATTCAGAAACAGTTCAACGCTTCGGCGGGCGGCGGAAAGAAGGTCTCGCTCGCGGACCTGATCGTGCTGGGCGGCGCAGCGGCCATCGAAAAGGCCGCTAAGGGTGCAGGCACCCACGTAAAGGTGCCCTTCACACCGGGGCGCATGGATGCATCGCAGAATCAGACAGACGCGGCATCTTTCGCACCGCTCGAACCGCTCGCCGACGGCTTCCGCAACTACTACCGCAGCAAAGATCTGATGGCCCCCGAAGAAGCCCTGGTGGACAAGGCGCAATTGCTGCGGCTGACCGGGCCGGAGATGACGGTGATTGTCGGTGGTCTGCGCGTTTTAGGCGCCAATGCCGGGGGGTCGCGGCATGGCGTCTTCACCACGAAGCCGGAGACGCTGACCAACGACTTCTTCGTCAACCTGCTCGACATGCGCACGGAATGGCAGCCCACCGCGTCTGATAGCGTATACGAAGCCCGGGACCGGAAGACCAAAGACGTGAAATGGAGCGGCACGCGAGTCGATCTGATCTTTGGATCGCATTCGCAGTTGCGCGCTTTCGCGGAAGTCTATGGCAGCACCGATGCGCAGGATAAGTTTGTGAACGACTTCGTAACGGCGTGGAATAAGGTGATGAATGCGGATCGTTTCGACCTCGCGTGATCCATTGCAAAATCCGCATAGATATCGCCGGAACGGCCGGAATCAGCGCGCGGAATCCCCTCTCCCCTCGTGGGAGAGGGCTCAAGGACACGGGCTATCAACTTCAGGCGCGGGTGAGGGGCCCCTCGGGCGCCGGGTTTTCATTCCCCAACTTCGTCCCGAGCACCCGCTCCAGTTCCGCGATCGCCTGCGCGGCGCTTTCGACCTTGATCGTCGTCATGCCCATCGCGCGCGCGGGCTTCAGATTGATGCCGAGATCGTCGAGATAAACGCAATTGCGCGGCGGGACGTTTAGCGCCTTGCACATCATCTCGTAGATCCGTGGATCGGGCTTGCGCAGTCCGAGCTTCGAGGATTCGATCACCGAATCGAACAGCTCCATGATCTCGCGCACACACAGTGCGCGGCCGTCCACGGATACTGTCTGGTTGGAAGGCACGTTGTTCGTGATGCAACCGGTCTTGAAGCGTTTCCGGACGCCTTTCAAGGCTTCGACCATTTCCGGCCTGACATCGCCGGCCAAAAGCGCAATTACATCCTTTCCCGGCACCTCATGACCCAACGCCAGCGCTTCTTGCGCGAATGCCCGGTCGAATCCATCCAGATCGAGTTCCGCGCGTTCGAAGCGCGCCCAGGCATTGTCCAGATGATTGAGGGAATTGATGCGCCGGATGAAATCGTTGGGCAGGTCTCGCCCGCGCTCGTAGCGCGCGAACGCTTCGAAGGGCGAGGACGTAAACACGCCGCCGAAATCCCAGATCACCGCCTCGATCATGCTTGTTCGACCGCGGCGATGTAGGGCAGCGAGCGAAGCCTTCCAGCATCGTCCATGCCATAGCCCACGACAAAATGCGGCACGTCGGTGAAGGCGGCGAAATTGGCACTGAGACGCGCGCCGCTCCGGCGCTTATCGATAACGACGGCTGTCGTGACCACCCGCGCTCCTGTTTCCATAACATTGCGGCGCGCCGCATCGAGAGTGTGACCATGATCGAGAACGCCGTCGATGATGAGTGCATGCCGGCCGCGTACGCGTTCGCCGGGCCCCATGATGATGCGAGGTTCGTGCAGGGCGACGCGGGAATCGCCATACCTCGAGAGCCGCAGAAATTCGACCGGCAGCGAGACTCCGCGCTCATCGAGCGCGCGCAACAGATCCGCCGCGAAAACGAACCCCCCGATGAGAACGGGCAGCGCCAAATCGGGCTGGTCGCTCATCGAAGAAATTTCACCGGCGAGCGTCGCGATGCGCGTGCTGATTTGAATTTGTGAAAACAGCACCGGAAGATTGGGCCGGTCATTCATTCCCGGCTCGCCGCAAAACGCATCTCGAGGTGGCGCGCGCCGGCAGGCGGGCTCGATAGCTGGGTGAAGAATTTCACCGATTGCCCGGGGCGAAGCGTGGGCTGCGACGGACTGATCGTCCAGTGACAGAGTTCGCGTTCATCACGATCGACGAGCGCCACCCGGATCGCTGGCACGCTCACTTCGCGCGAGGACGTGTTGACCAGACGACCCGTCACGGCCAGCACCGGTTGGCCGTCTTCGAATTCGCGGTGAAAAGCCGGGTCGACGATGGCGATTCCTCTTGCGCTGGCTGCAACGCCGAGCAGTTCGTAAAGCGACGAAGATTGGGGCCACAACGACACGATTTCCTGGCGGAACCGCAATCCCGTCCATCCGGCAACAAGAATCATGGCGATGAGACCGGCCCAGCCCGCCACGACGCCAAACTTCTCTGCCCGTGAGCGCCGCGCGCGCCTTCCGGTTGCCAAACGGGCAGTGGGTCTGCTGGCGAAACCTGCCACCGCCACGGCAACGGGAGCCCCCATGGCAGAGGCGGAAGTTTCCCGCCCGGTCGCAAATTCCACGTCCCCTTGCGGCGCCGGCTGATGCCAGATATGGCCGCACTTTGCGCATCTTACTTTGCGTCCGGCGGGCGGAAAATTCAGGGCATCCGTCTGATAGCGAGTCCGGCATTCTGGGCAGGCGAGGATCATGATGCCGATTCACGCACTTGCCCCAATACGATGCAAGCGCAGACGATATCGCTGACATGCGGCTGTGATTCGTTCCGTGCCGCAAGACTTGAGCCGTGCGCGCGGCTGCGATATTCGCGATGCGGGCACGGCGCTATGGGGCGCTCGATCGAGGCGCGATGCTGCGGTTTGAAAACGTCGGGATGCGCTTCGGCGCGGGCGCCGAAGTCCTGCGCGACGTGACTTTTCTGCTCGAAGCGGGCTCTTTCACCTTCCTGACCGGAGCCTCTGGCGCGGGAAAAACCACGCTTCTCAAACTGATGTTCCTCGCCGAGCCGCCGACGCGAGGTCTCATCACCCTCTTCGGTCATGATCTCGCCACGACCAGGCGCTCCATCCACCCGGCGCTGCGCCGTCGCATCGGAGTGGTGTTCCAGGATTTCCGGCTTCTCGATCATCTTTCGGCTTTCGACAATGTCGCGCTGCCGTTGCGTCTGGCGGGCCGCCGGGCGGGCAACTACGCGCGCGATGTCGAAGAGTTGCTCGCCTGGGTGGGCCTCGGCGAAAAGCTGCAAGCGAAGCCGCCCACGCTCTCCGGTGGCGAACAGCAACGGGTGGCGATTGCCCGCGCCGTGGTCGCGCGTCCCGATCTTCTCCTGGCGGACGAGCCGACCGGCAATGTCGACGCCGACATCGCGCAGAGGCTCATAAGGTTGTTCGCGGAATTGAACCGGCTGGGCACGACCGTGCTGATCGCAACCCATGATCGCGCCCTTCTCGAGCGCACCCAGGCGCGGGAAATGCGTCTCGTGGACGGGCGGCTCGTGCAATTGAGGGCGCCCCGCTCATGAGCGCCGAGCGTCCGGGCCGGATTTTGCCCCGCTGGGAAGGCGCGGCGCCGCTCGATGTGGTGATCGCGGTGATGGCGTTCCTCGCCGGTCTCGCGCTCTGCGCCTCGCTTGTCGCCGGACGGACCGCGCAAGGCTGGCAGGCGGGGCTGTCTGCGGGACTGACGGTCCAGATCCTTCCGCCCACGCAAGGCGGCGCCAATGCCATCGACGCAAAATGGCAGGCGGAAACGGATGCGGTGCTGTCTGTCCTGCGCGAAACGAGAGGGATCATGCGGGTGCGGCTGATGAACGACGCCGAGACGCGTGCCCTCGTCGAGCCGTGGCTGGGCTCTACTGCGCTGGTGAAGGAATTGCCGCTGCCGCGTCTGGTGGACGCGACGTTGCTGCCCGGCGGCGGCCTGGACGTCTCTCAGCTCGGCAAGCAATTGCGCCAGGCCGCGCCTGACGCGCTGCTTGACGATCACGCGCGATGGATTCTGCGGCTCAGGCGCGCGGCCGACGCCGTCATCTGGACGTCCTGGTGCATACTCGGCCTGATCGCCATCGCAACGGCCGCCGCCGTCACTTTCGCCACGCGCGCCGGGCTTGCCGCCCATCACGATATCGTGTCCCTGCTTCATCAGATGGGTGCGCGGGCGGGCTTCGTCGCACGCTCGTTCGAATGGCACTATTGCGTTTCCGCGCTGGCGGCGTCTGCGCTCGGCGCAACCCTGGCAGGCGTTTTGTTTGCTGTGGCAGGAAGTCTCGAATTCGCGGGGCTCGAGCCTGTGCCCTTCCTGCCGCCCTTGAGCCTCGGCCCGAGGGAGCTGGTGTGGCTTCTCGCAGTGCCGGCCGGTTCGGGTATCATTGCGCTCGTCACGGCAAGACTTTCCATTCTTGCCGCGCTCGGCCGGAACTATTGAAGTGGCGTCCTTCGACAAGCTCAGGATGAGACCCTCATGGTGAGCTTGTCCGCCTGCGCTAAAGCTTCGGCGGATCGTTTTCCCGACCTTGTCCGCCGAAGCTTTAGCGTAGGCGGATCGAACCATGAGGGTCGGCTGCACGTGTGCCTTGCAACCATTGGGGGACGATTGTGAAAGCCGCGCACGCATCGGTCCTCGAACGCATATTCTGGGTCGCGGCCATGGTTCTGGTCGCGGCCTATTTCGCGGGCTTTGCGGCTTTCGTCACGGACCTTCCGGCTTCCGCGCCGAACGCAGTGCGCGCCGACGCGATCGTGACGTTGACCGGCGGCGAGGACAGGCTCGACAAGGCCGTCTCTCTGTTCGAGCGCGGCGTGGGCCGGCGATTGCTGATCACGGGCGTTCACCCCTTCATGACGAAGGACCGGCTGAGGCGACTCGTGCATGGCGGGCGCCGCTTCGATTGCTGCGCCGATCTCGGTTTCTCGGCGACGAACACACATGGCAACGCCGTCGAATCTGCAGCCTGGGTGCGCGCGCACGGATACCGCAGCCTCGTCATCGTCACGGCGAACTATCACATGCCGAGGAGCCTCGCGGAATTCTCGACCGCCATGCCCGGCATCAGGCTCATACCATATCCCGTCCCCGAAATTCTTTCGGATCGGAACTGGTGGCTCGATCCCGGATCGATGCGCACCCTGCAATTCGAATACGCCAAATATCTGGGCGCGATGGCCCTCACCAGCGTCGTGCGCGCAGTGCACGGACGCGAAACTTCCGCGCAAGCAGGTGAGACGGGAAGTGCAGCGGCGTCCGTCTCAGGCGCCTCGGCGCCATGATCTGGCTGCGCTCCACTCTCTTCTTCATCTGGTTTCTCCTCATCAGCATCGTGCTGCACGTCGCATTTCTGCCTGCGCTCATTCTGCCCAGGCGGGGCGCCGTCATTGCGGCACGGAACTGGTGCGGGGGCATATTGTGGGGCTTGAGAGTGTTTGCTGCGCTCGACTACGAAATTCGTGGTGAGATTCCCGTCAAGCCCGCGCTCGTCGCTTCCAAGCACATGTCGATGTGGGACACGGTCGCCCTGTTCTTTCTTCTGGGAGACCCGGTCTTCGTACTCAAGCGCGAACTGATGCGCATTCCCTTCTACGGCTGGTACGCGCGCAAGGTCGGCATGATCGCCATCGACCGGCAGGGCGGTGGCATCGCCTTGCGCGCGATGACGAGAGCCGCCCGTGAAGCGATGGCGCGTGGGCTCGGAATCGTCGTCTTTCCGGAAGGCACGCGAAAGTCTGTCGGCGCACCCCCAGACTACAAGTCCGGCGTCGTCGCCCTCTACCAGGGCCTCGACATTGCCTGCGTACCGGTGGCTCTCAATTCCGGATTGTTCTGGACAGGTTTTCTCAAGAACCCCGGGAGAATTGTCATCCAGTTTCTCGGGCCCATACCCTCCGGACTGAAACGGAATGAATTCATGGCGGTTCTCGAAGAACGCATCGAGCAGACGACCGGCGAACTGCTCCGCGAAGGACGCGCGTTGCTGGCTCCCTCAGAATCCCGTTGTTAATGGAGCTAATTCCTGCACACCAACACCCATGACGGGAATGTTTGAGGGACGGTGGGATTATGTAGAACAAACAACGAACATTTCTTGACTTTAACGGTTGGTGTTGTTAGCTTTCTGGCCCGCCCGTGGAGTTCCGGCCTTGGGCGGTCGAGGTAGGCGCATGACCGATATTTCCCATCAGATCTGGGACATGAAGTACCGCTTCAAGGCAGCCGACGGCACGCCGGTCGATCGGGATTTTGCCGACAGCTGGGCGCGTGTGGCGATGGCGGCAGCCGCGGCCGAAGCGCCGGAAAAGCGCCGGCAATGGGCGATCGAATTCGCCCGGGCGCTGGCAGGCCACCGCTTCCTTCCGGCCGGCCGCATCCTCGCCGGCGCCGGCACCGCGCGCAGCGTTACTTTATTCAATTGCTTCGTCATGGGCACGATCCCCGACGACATGGGCGGCATCTTTGCGCATCTGCGCGAGGCCGCCCTCACCATGCAGCAGGGCGGCGGCATCGGTTACGACTTCTCCACCTTGCGGCCGCAGGGCGCGCCCGTCGCGGGCGTCGGCGCCGACGCGTCGGGACCGGTGTCCTTCATGGGCGTGTGGGACGCGATGTGCCGCACGATCATGTCGGCGGGATCGCGCCGCGGCGCCATGATGGCGACGCTCGCCTGCGATCATCCCGACATCGAGACCTTCATCGACGCCAAGCGCGCGCCTGGCCAGCTGTCGATGTTCAACCTGTCGGTGCTGGCGAGCGACGCCTTCATGGAAGCGGTCCGGAACGATTCGGAATGGGAGCTGAAATTCGGCGGCAAGATCTATCGCTCCCTGCGCGCACGCGCGCTGTGGGACCGCATCATGCGCGCGACTTACGATTATGCCGAACCCGGCGTGATCTTCATCGACCGCATCAACCGGGAAAACAATCTCGCCTATTGCGAAACGATTCGCGCGACCAATCCTTGCGGCGAACAGCCCTTGCCTCCCTATGGCGCCTGTCTGCTCGGCTCGATCAATCTCGCAAAACTCGTATGCCGCCCGTTCGCGGAGGATGCGCATCTGGATGAGAGCGAACTCGCGCGGCTTACGGCCGTCGGCGTGCGCCTCCTCGACAACGTGATCGACATCTCACGCTTTCCGCTTCCCGAGCAGCGGCAGGAAGCGATGGCGAAACGGCGCATCGGACTGGGCGTCACCGGGCTTGCCGACGCGTTGATCTTCTGCCGCGCGCGCTACGGTTCGCCGCAGAGTCTCGAACTGGTCGATCGCTGGCTTGCCACACTCTCGCGAGCCGCCTATTCGGCCTCCATCGAGATTGCAAAGGAAAAGGGCGCGTTTCCCCTCTTCGACCGCGACGCCTATCTCGATCGTCCCCATGTCCGGTCTTTGCCGGAGGAAATCCGCAATGCGATCGCGGCGCACGGCATCCGCAACGCGCTCCTCACTTCGATTGCGCCGACGGGCACGATTTCACTTTTCGCCGGCAACGTCTCGAGCGGCATCGAGCCCGTGTTCTCATACACCTATGGACGCAAGCTCCTCATGCCCGACGGAACGCGGCGCGAGGAAATGGTCGCCGACCACGCCTGGCGCAAATACCGCGAATTGTTCGGGGAGGAAGCATCTCTGCCCGATTATTTCGTCAACGCGTTGACTCTTTCGCCGGAAGAGCATGTGGCGATGCAGGCCACGGCCCAAAAACATGTCGACAGTTCGATCTCCAAGACCATCAATGTCCCGGTGGGGATTTCGTTCGAAGCGTTCAAGAATGTGTACATGCAGGCCTATGACAGCGGCTGCAAAGGTTGCACGACCTTCCGCCCGAACGATGTCAGAGGCTCGATTCTCGAAGCGACATCGGCCGTGCCGCCGGCGATCGCCCCGATGGAGACGCTGGATCTCGAACCGCCTCTTCCTCTCACAATGCCTGCTGCGACGTCACGGACCTTCGAAGAGTCTGGCGGCGTTGTCTATATCACCAGGCCGCTCGACCGGCCCGAAGCGCTTCTCGGCCACACCTACAAGATAAAATGGCCCGATTCCGACCATGCGTTCTATATCACCATCAACGATCTCGAGAAGGATGGGCGGCGGCGGCCGTTCGAAGTGTTCATCAACTCCAAGAACATGGAGGCCTATGCGTGGACACTCGCGCTCACGCGCATGATCAGCGCGGTGTTCCGCCGCGGCGGCGACGTCTCCTTCGTCGTCGACGAACTCAAAGCGGTGTTCGATCCGCGCGGGGGACAATGGATGGGCGGTCGTTATGTGCCTTCGCTGCTCGCGGCCATCGGCGACGTGATCGAGCGTCACCTCGTCGCCACCGGCTTCATGCCGCCGCGCGATCGCCTCACGCAGCCGGAAACGGCGGAGTCTGTCGCAGTGGCCGCGGGCGAACGCCGCGGCCGCACCTGCCCACGCTGCGGCAGCCCATCCTTCATCCGGCAGGAGAATTGCGACGTCTGCATCGCCTGCGGCTTTTCGCGCTGCGGGTAGAAAATTCTAAGCGCAGAGGACGCAGAGGCAGCGCAGTGGACGCGGGGAAAATATAGGCGCGCGAAGCGCGCCAGGTCTTTCTCTGCGCTGCCTCTGCGTCCCCTGCGCTAAATCTTTTGTGCGTATCACTCAACTCCGATTCCGGGTACCAGATCTCCGGGCACAATTCGGTATGGGCACGATCTGCTGAAGCATGCGTTATTCGAGCCGCCTCTTTCTCTATGCGCCGTTCCTGGTCCTCATCGTGATCGCCATCGCGGCGATGCTGCGATGGTGGACTGTTGCCGATGCGTTCGAGATCTGGCTTCTCCACGCGAATGGACGGGAAATCGCGCCCGGCATCCGTTTGCGCTTTGCGTCCGAAGAAATGGGCGGATTTCCCTTTCGTGTCGACGCCGTACTGAGCGGTGTCGCGCTCGAGGCGAAGTGTGCGCGCGCATCGGTTTCCTGGCGCGCCGAACGATTCGCAATCCACAGACTGACCTACGGACGCGTGCAAGAGATATTCGAAGCCGGAGACATGCAGACTTTGTCGTGGACGATGCCGGGCGGCGCCGCAGGCCGTTTGGTATTCACGCCCGGCTCGCTGCGGGCAAGCGCGATCCTCTCGGAAGGCGCGCTCGCGCGCTTCGATCTCGATGTAGCCGGTTTCAGCTCACGGGAGATTTCGGGCGCGCGCGCGCAGCTCCATCTTCGGCGTGCGCCTTCACGAGACATGATCGACATCGCGATCAGTGCCGAAGCGCTTCGTCTCGCGCCGGAATTGCAGGCCGGGTTCGGCCCCGAAATCCCGCACATGATCCTCGAAGGACGAATCGCGCCGGCGACGCCTCTCTCTCAATTCCTGTCGGGGCGCGACCCATGGTGTGCTGCGGCGGACAAATGGCGCGGCAGTGCAGGATCGTTTCGCCTGGACCGGCTTGACATGGCGTGGGGCAAAACGAGCGCGGAGGGATCGGGGCAGTTGACCCTCGACGGCCTCCATCGCCTCGATGGTACGCTCCAACTGAAAGTTGCGCATGCGGAGCAACTTTCCGCATCCGCGGTCGGTACATCGCATCTCTCAGGGGCTCTCGACCGCCTGGCCCACGCGACGGGTACGCCGCTCGAAGCCACCGCCGCCATCGACCACGGAATCGTGACGCTCCGCCGGGGCCGCAAACCGTATGCGGAAAGCGCAAACGTCGGCTCTATCGGCGCTCTTTACTAAAATGCCGTCAGAAAGACTCTCGTAACAATGTCGTGACACACTCTGCGACAATTCGAACCGTCGGGCGCCACATTCTCAACACGAAGCCTTTCTAGATCTGTGGCGTCCACAAGCGAGGGGTGCACTTTTGCACCGAGGGACACTGTGCCGAACTACGAGATCCGCTATCTGAACAGCGAAGGTGAGCTGACGCTCATCCACAAGACGCAACACGTGGACGACGAAGCCGTGGACCTGGCTGCGCTGCGCATGCTGATGGGCTCCGGACTTGCCGACTACGAAATCCTGCGCGACGACGACGCGACACCGACGACCGAGCGGTAGGCGCAACGCGATTTGGGCGACGTGCCCCCTCACCCGCGCCTGAGCGCTTGGAGGGCGCCCGTCTCGTGCGCCTCTCCCACAAGGCCACAAGGGGAGAAGGAAATCCACGCGCTGATTTTCCGTCGCTGATGCAGCACTCCGCACGCGCCTCTCCCCCTCGTGGGGGCTTTGCACAATAAACCGGTTTCGGCCCGGTTTTGATTGCCTGCAGACCACCGCCTTGGACATGAGCTTCGCCGACGCCGACACAGTTGCCATCACCGGCTGCCGCTTCAACAAGACCGCCGTGACTTCGGGGACCAACCGGGTCAACATCCAGATCAATACGCGCACGCCGCCCGCGACAACGTCAACCAAGCGTTTCCTGATCGCCCATAACCAGTTCGGCGACCTGCTCGCCAGCAATTTCGGCATCAGCGCCGTCCAGGTCCTGGGGACTGCCAGCGACGTCCAGATCGGACACAACGACTACATCGGCGCCTATACCGCTCCCGTCGTCAACGACCAGACCGGCACCGGCGCGGTGGTCGCGATGCTGGGGTATCCCACAAGCGGAACTGCGCCTGTCGGCGCGGTAATTCCCAACGGCAATCCCCTGACGGAAGTTCTTCCGAGCCTCGGCAGCGCGAGCGTTTCCTGGCCACAAAATTTCAGCCTGGGACATTACGTTCAAAGGGTAGGAACCAATCCTACCTTCCCTGGCGGTACTTGGCAGGGTTGGGTGATATACACAGACCAAGCGAGCGGAAACTTGGTTGCTTACAAAGGTTCGGGCATCCCACGATATTAGCGTCGTTGTAAGCTTTGTGGGGCCGACAGGAGGCAAACATGATTAGAGGTATTAACGCAGTCAGGCGCATTCTACCTAGTGTACTGGCGCTGTCCATGCTTGCCTCCCTCATTGCTGCGCACGCCAGCGGTTTCAAGCTGCTTTATTCCTTCACCGCAGGTGCTGATGGCTGCTATCCAGCGGGCGGCGTGACTCTGGGCGGGGCGGGGAATCTCTATGGCACAACGGCGGGGGGCGCCGCCCCGTGCAATCAGGGAGCCGCATTCAAACTTGCTCCTGATGGCACCTTGACGCCGCTGTATCTCTTCTCGGGAGGAGCTGGCGGCTCCGGACCTGGTGGACTGGTGATGGACCAGAAGGGAAATCTGTGGGGATCGACGTGCTGCGGAGGAGTTGGCGGAGGCGTCATCTTCAAGATCAATGCGAAGGATCATGAGTCGGTCGCCCATACCTTCCAGGGATCGCCGAATGATGGTTGCAGCGGAGGCGCCACCATGGTCGTCGACGCAAGTGGCAATCTCTACGGAACGACATTTGGTTGCGGCAAATTTGGGTATGGCGCCGTCTATAAGGTCAAGCCTGACGGGAGCGAGTCGCTGCTCTACTCCTTCCGGGGTGGGCATAACGGCTATAACCCCTTTGCAGGAGTGACCCTTGACACACAGGGAAACCTCTACGGAGTGACAGATTATGGCGGCAGGCTTCGCCTCTGCACCAATGGCGCTGGTGGATGTGGGACCATCTTCAAGCTCACTCCAAACGGTACAAAGACGCTCCTTTACGCGTTCAAGGGGCCACTGAAAGATGGCTATATTCCGGCCGCCAATCCGATCATGGACGCGTTTGGGAATCTCTACGGTACCACGGCGGGTGGGGGCATTGGCGACAACTGCGAGTATGGTGGTTGCGGAATCGTGTTCAAACTCACGCCTGACGGCAGCGAAACGGTGCTTCACTTCTTCAAGGGCGGGCGCAGCGACGGCTCTGTTTCCATTGCGGGCATGATCGAGGATGGCGCTGGAAATCTGTACGGCACGACAGAATTCGGAGGTGGAACGATTTCCTGCAACATGGGCTTCGGCTGCGGTACGGTGTTCAAAATCGCGCCTGACGGGACTCTGACCCTTCTACACAAATTCAAAGGCCCGACCGACGGCGCGAATCCAGGCCCAAGTGCAGGTCTTGTCGCCGACGCTGCCGGGAACCTGTACGGCACGGCGCAACATGGCGGAGCGAACGGCTACGGAACCGTGTTTGAGATCACGCCCTGAACAATCGGACAAAGCGGCCAAGGCGTGCTTATGTTCAATCGCGCCGCGCCTTGAAAATCGTCGTCTCGAAAGTTCAGGGTCAGAGTAGTAACTCGGTTCGCAGCCGTCGGAACATGCGTTAGAGTAGCGCCAGCTGGCGCTTGGCGGCTGCTGCCCTGGGCCGCGGCCCCGGTGGCAGAGGCGTCACGCGCCGCTTGAGCGCTTTTGCAGCCACTTCAGCGCGGGTGAGGTGTCGAGAGGCCGTTACAATTGAGCGAGTCATGTTGGGGGCGTTCGCGGGCGGCCGAAATTTGGCTCGCCGATATCCTGGCCCGCATCGATGATGGATCGTCGGATCGCACGGGTGCGCGTGAAGAGGTTGAACAGCATTTCGCCGTCACCCCAGCGGATCGCGCGCTGCAGCGCGCTCAGATCCTCGTTGAAGCGGCCCAGCATCTCCAGCACCGCCTCGCGATTGTTGAGAAACACGTCGCGCCACATGACGGGATCGGACGCGGCGATGCGGGTGAAATCGCGAAAGCCGCCGGCTGAATATTTGATCACCTCGCCTTCCGTCACGGTCTCCAGATCGGCGGCCGTCCCCACGATGTTGTAAGCGATCAAATGCGGCACGTGGCTCGTGATGGCGAGCACCAGATCGTGATGCTTCGGATCCATGATCTCGACCTGACTGCCGCAGCGCTGCCAGAATGATTTGAGCGTCGCAACCGCCCCCTCATCGGCACCGGGCAGCGGCGTCAATATGCACCAGCGTCCGTCGAACAGTTCGGCGAAGCCCGATTCCGGACCCGATTGCTCGGTCCCCGCGATCGGATGAGCGGGAATGAAATGCACGCCGTCTGGCACGTGCGGCCCCACATCGCGCAGGACCGCCATCTTCACCGAGCCGACATCGCTCAGGATTGCGCCCGGTTTCAGGTGCGGGCCGAGTTCGCGCGCAAGTTCCCCGAATGCGCCTACGGGCGCCGCCAGCACGACAAGATCGGCGCCGCGCACCGCCGGTGCAAGCGAGGTGTGGAACGAATCGGCGAATCCGATTCCCTGGGCTTTTTCGATCGTCTCGGACCGGTGGGAATATCCGGCGATGTGCGCGGCAAGGCCCGCACGGCGCATCGCATGGGCGAGCGAGGAGCCGATCAGCCCGATGCCGATCAGGGCGACCTTTCCGAACAAGGGTTTTGAATCGATCGTCATTGCTTCTGCCGCATGAAATCCGCAATCGTTGCCGCAACGCCGCGGTTGGCGTCCTCACTGCCGATAGTCAGCCGCAGGCAGTGCGGCAGACCATAATTCGCAACTGGCCGCAGAATGTATCCCCGCGCGGTGAGGAAGGCGTCGGCAGCCTTTGCGTCGTGCGCGCCGGGCGGGAAATGGACGAGCACGAAGTTTCCTTCGCTGTCGTCGACGCGGAGGGTGGACGTACGGATGCTCCGGATGAGCCAGCCCTTCCACGTTTCGTTGTGCGCGATCGAGCGCGCGACATGTTCGCGGTCGCGCAAGGCGGCAACCGCAGCGCGCTGCGCGGGAACCGAAACGTTGAATGGCCCGCGCACGCGATTGAGCGCGTCCGCCACGGATGCGGGGCAGAACGCCCAACCGACCCGAAGGCCCGCAAGGCCGTAAATTTTTGAGAAGGTGCGCGTCATGACCACGTTGTCGAACTGTGTCACCAGCACGTCGCCAGCTTCGTAATCCTTCCTCTGCACATACTCCTCATACGCGGCATCGATCACCAGCAGCACCGAAGGCGGCAAGCCGGCATGAAGCTGGCGCACTTCCGCCCCCGAAAGGCAGCTGCCGGTCGGATTGTTCGGATTGGCGAGATAGACCATCCGCGTTCGTGGCGTGATGGATGCGAGAATCCTGTCCACATCGGCGCGCAAATCCGTTTCCGGCACCGCAACCGGAACTGCACTGTTGGCGAGTGCGGCAATGCGGTAGACAAGAAATGCGTGCTCGGTGAACACCACTTCGTCGCCGGCAGACGCATAGATGCGCGCGAGCAGCGAGAGCAGCTCATCCGAACCGTTCCCGCATACGATTCGATCGGGATCGAGATGATGAAGCTCTGCCAGTGCATCGCGAAGAATGCGCGCGTTACCATCCGGATAGAACGACAGATCCCGGCACGCCTCTTCATAGGCTGCGACCGCCAGGGGACTCGGTCCCAGAGCCGATTCGTTCGACGAAAGCTTGACGGCAGGAGCGCCGTCCGGGGCCTCGGCGCGCCCCCCGACATACGGCGTGATGTCGAGTATTCCCGGCTTCGGCTTGAGGTTCATGACATGGAGCCTTGGTGAACGGAGTTGCCAGAAGGCTTTTCCCACCTGCGAGGCTCCGCTCCGGCATTCTTAGAGGGCACATGCCTACAAATCAAAAAACGTGCCGAAGGTCAGGCGCTGCGTTGACACACCTACGCGTGCGGCCCTAGTGGTCGAACCTCGAGAATATAATCTCAATAAATGTCATGGCCCGCGCAAGCGGGCCACCCAGTTGAAAGCGCTCCCGGCGGCAAAGGGTTGACAAGAATTACCACGTGAAACGAACAGCGCGTCATGGATTTCATCTGGATGGCCCGCTCGAGTTTAAACTCTGGCCGCGCTCTCGCGCGGACCGGGGTGGCGGGCCATGACAATTTTTGGGTGCGAGGATGACGGAAATGGCGAATCTGCGCTTCACGCGTCCCCTCGCAGCGCCGGGCGAGGATGCGGGACAGGCGATCGATTTCGGCTCGTCGCAGCCCTTGATGCTCGACGCCGGGCGCGCGCTTTCGCCCTTTACGGTCGCATTCAAGACCTACGGCACGCTCAACGATGAACGATCGAATCTGGTGCTGATCTGCCATGCCCTGACCGGCGACCAGTTTGCGGCAAGCCGCCATCCCGTGACCGGCAAAGCCGGATGGTGGGACATGATGATCGGTCCCGGAAAGCCGATCGACACGAATCGCTACTTCGTTCTCTGTCCCAACGTCATTGGCGGCTGCATGGGCACGACAGGACCCGCCGAGACAGATCCCTCGACCGGCAAGCCCTACGGACTCTCCTTTCCGCTTATCACAGTGCGCGACATGGTGCGCGCGCAGGCGATGCTGCTCGACGCGCTCGGCATCGAGAAGATTCTCTGTGTGCTCGGCGGCTCGATGGGCGGCATGCAGGTATTGCAATGGGCGGCGAGCTTTCCAGAGCGCGTGGTGTCAGCGGTTCCAATTGCCGCGGCAGCGCGCCATTCCGCGCAGAACATCGCTTTCCATGAAGTGGGGCGACAAACCATCATGGCCGATCCGGAGTGGAAGGGCGGCGACTACGCGCTGCATGGAACGCGCCCCGCCAAAGGACTCGCTGTGGCGCGCATGGCCGCGCACATCACCTATCTTTCTGAAACGGCGCTGCAGTCAAAATTCGGCCGCGCACTTCAGGACCGTGACTCGTTCTCGTTCGCCTTCGGGCCGGATTTCCAGATCGAAAGCTATCTCCACCACCAGGGCATCACCTTCGTCGATCGCTTCGATGCCAATTCCTATCTCTATATCACCCGCGCGATGGACTATTTCGACTTGGCCGCGGAATATGGCGGCGTGCTCGCCGAAGCGTTCCGCGGAACACAGACAAGGTTCTGCATCATCTCCTTCACCAGCGACTGGCTGTTTCCCACCGCAGAGAACAAGAAGGTCGCCCACGCGCTGAACGCCGCAGCGGCCAATGTCAGCTTTGTCGAAATCGCGACTGACCGCGGCCATGATTCCTTCCTTCTCGACGAGCCCGAAATGTTTGCGGCGGTGCGAGGTTTCCTGAATTCCGTGGCCGCGCACCATGGCATCGGGCAGTAAAAAAGACTTAGCGCAGGGGACGCAGAGGAGGCGCAGGGGGCGCGGCAAAAATATGGCGCGCGAAGCGCGCAATAGATTCCTCTGCGTCCTTCGCGCATCCTCCGCGCCCTCTGCGCTAAAAAACCTGGTTTGGCTAATGAAATCGCTCGCAATCAAAAACAGGTGCCAGAGGATGAAGCCTCTGCGGCCCGACCTGGCAGTCATCGCGGCGCTGATCCCGCCGGGCGCGCGTGTGCTCGATGTGGGTTGCGGCGAGGGCGACCTGCTCGAGCATCTCGCGGCCGAGAAGCAGGTCGATGGTAGGGGCATCGAGCTGTCGCAGCAGAACGTCAATGCCTGCGTCGAACGCGGCCTGTCGGTCGTGCAGGGCGATGCCGACACGGATCTCGCCGACTATCCCTCAGCGGTTTTCGACGTCGTAATCCTCAGCCAGACGATCCAGGCAATGCGATCGCCCCGCGCGGTCCTCGGCCAGCTTGTGCGCATCGGCCGGCATACGATCGTCTCGTTCCCGAATTTCGGCCATTGGCGCATCCGCCTCGCATTGCTCGTCGGAGGCCGAATGCCGCAAACGCGGGCGCTCGGATACAGCTGGCACGCAACGCCCAACATTCACCTGTGCACGATCGCCGACTTCATCGAACTCGCGGCCGAGGTCGGCGCGAGAATCGAACAGGCGTTCGCGCTGACCGAAAAGGGCCGCACGCGTCCCATGCGGCCCGATTCGTGGGGACCTAACCTTCTCGCCGAAGGGGCGATATTGATGTTGACGTCCGCGTCACTTGCTGCCGGGAGTCCGCTCAGCCCTGCGACACGCCCAAAAGCCTGAGCGCCTCGGCGTAATGCTCCACGCCGTTCTTGTAGAGTCCGTTGGCGCAGAACTGCAGGCCATAAGTTTTTTCCTGCACGGCCGCTTCATAGCTCGCAGATTGCGCATTGTTCGCGAGCGCATCTTTGACTTCGGTCTGCAGCTTTGCGCAGGTCGAAAGGCGGGCCTCCTCCGCGCTTGCGGGCGCGACGCTGAAAGCGACGCTCGCGCACAAAGCTGCTGCTGAGATCGTGACGGGCAAAAGACGCATATTCGACTCCTTTGGTCGTGACGCCGGCAGCCGCGCCGGCACCCGCAGCAGATAGGGAGCGGACGTGACGATTTCGCGGGCACCTATGCGCATAGCCGCTATGCCGGGAGCGAACCGATTCACGAATAGTTGAGAATGAAATTAGCGCGTACCTGTGACGTGAACCGCCAGGGCGAAAAAATGTCAAGAAAATGGACCACAGAGGCACTGAAGTTCCTGAGGAAGATTTTGCGCGCACGTGGTCGGGTTAAACCCGACCATCCCGCGCGATACTTTTTCTCCGTGCCCTCTGTGTCTCTGTGGTGAATTTTTTTTCACCATATCTTGGCGCCCTGGCGGTTCTTCTTTTTTGGACGCTAATGCGCGGCGCGGGCGAGCATTTGTTTGCGGGCGCGGACTTTTTCGGGTTGGGCAAGCGCGTAGAGCGATTTCGAGGCTTCGAGAATGTGCACGCCGGCGAGGCGCGGCCAGAGCCTGCGGCCGAAACGCTCCCACGCCGTGCCGCTGCGCACCAGACGGCGCGAGCGGACAGGTGGAAAAAAGAGCGCTGAATCCCAGCGCTCCGGCACAAACAGGGATTCACGCATCAGCCGCTCGATCTGGCTGCGGCTGAACGGCCGCCCGGTCGCAAAGGGCGTGCGTTCGACCTGCGACCACAGGCTGGCGCGGTTGGGCACGACGCAGATGAGCCGACCCTCGGGCGCCAGCACCCGCCAGATCTGCCGCATCATCGGGCGCGTCGAATCTGCGCACTCCAGGCCGTGGACAACGAGAATGCGGTCGAAGAGCGAATCCACGAACGGCAGATATTCCTCATCGCCTTGCGCGACGAAACGGAGATCGGCGGTTTCGAGTTCGTATTGCGAGGGCACGAAGGCGGCGACGCGCTCGGCCTCGCCCACGAAAGGCCTCAGATAGGGAAGCGCATAGCCATAGCCGAGAAGCCGCTGTCCGCGTACATCGGGCCACATCAGGCGAATACGGCGGAAAATCGTCCGGCGGGTGACCTGCCCGATCGGTTCCTCGTAGAAGGATTGCGGGTCTTTCGAACCGGGCTGCATCGTTCCTGCCTGGATCCGGCAGGTCGCCCATTCAACCTGCGGACCACGATTGCTAACATGGCAGGGAGGTGAACGCGATGACAGCTCTGGAGATCGAACTCGTCCCCTGTCTGAGGGACAATTACGCCTATCTGGTCCGCGACGCGGATGAGGGCATCTGCGCAATCGTGGACCCCTCGGAGGCGGCGCCCGTGCGCGCCGTCCTCGATTCAAAGGGTTGGCGTCTCACCCATATTCTCAACACCCACCATCATTGGGACCACACAGGCGGCAATGCCGAACTGAAAGAGGCCTTCGGCGCAACCGTTGTCGGCCCGGAGAAGGACCGCGCGCGCATTCCCGCGATCGATGTGGGCGTAGTGGAAGGCAGTCCGTTCGCGCTCGGCCCCCATCGCGCGCGCGTGCTCGAGATCCCCGCGCACACCCGCGCGCACATCGCGTTCGCTTTCGAAGACGACTGCGCTGTCTTCACCGGCGACACGCTCTTCGCGATGGGATGTGGGCGCCTGTTCGAAGGCACGCCCGAGATGATGTGGCGGAGCCTTTCCAAACTCATGCAGCTAAGCGAGTCCATTCGCGTCTTTTGCGGCCACGAATACACGCTCGCCAACGGTCGCTTCGCGCTCACCCTCGAGCCCGGCAATCGTGATCTCGTGTCACGCATGCGCGAAGTGGAGAAACTGCGTGCCGAGAACGCGCCCACCATTCCCTCGACGATCGGTCTCGAAAAACGCACCAATCCGTTCCTGCGCGTTCAATCCGACGAAATCCGCCGCACGCTGAACATGTGTGATGCGAGCGACGTGGAAGTGTTTGGTGAAATGCGCGCGCGGAAGGACGTGTTCTAGGGAGCTGATCAAATTCATTTCGCCAGATGTAATCATTTACATGACGAACGAGCTCGAGATGGAAGCGGTGCTAAGGTTCGATAAGGGTATGGGGTATTGGAGAGCACTGCCGGTTGCCGGGACGATAATAATATCTCGACGTTTCCAACTGAGCTGCTGCAGGTTTTGGCGGCGTTCAAGTTTAGCGTGGCTGTCCGGCGACAGCTACGGCGTTGTCCGATCGAATTGAATTTCAATCCTGACGATTGTCATTCCCGCCGAAGCGGGAATCCAGAGCAGGCGACGTGCTGTTGCCCCTGGATGCCTGCTTCGGCGGGCATGACATGTTTGGTTCGATATGAACGGGCTTCGAATACCAGACAATGTCCGTCCATTCGCCCCATGCCGTTGCAGGCATGTCACACGTTGCCTGCATAGCTCGCAATGCGGTGGAGGGCGCGCACGCTTGTCTATAGTATGAGGGACGTGAGCCAGAATTCGCCGCCGGGATCGGCGAGGGGGATTCATGAAAAGGCACAATCTGCGGGCTCTTGCCTGCGGCGCGATGCTGTTATGTGCGGTCGTGCAGGCAGAAGCGCAGACTTCGACAACAAGCCCGGCCAGCCAGCCCGCGGCTTCACCCTTCGCGCCGAATGGCGCGATAGAGGAAGTGGTCGTAACCGCCAGGCGCCGCGCCGAAGACGTGCAGAAGGTGCCGGCGGCTGTGACCGCAATTCCAGGGGAGGAGTTGCGCGAGACGAGCACCAAATCCGCTCTGGATTTGCAGAACCTTGCGCCTTCGCTCTCCGTCGCGGCCAATCTCGGCTCACGCGACTCTGATGTGTTCACGATCCGCGGCCAGACGCAGCCCTTCGGCGGCGCCGATCCGGGCGTGCAGCCCTATTTCGCCGAAGTGCCGTTCAATCCGAGCGGGCCCGGAAGCTATTTCGATCTCGACAGCATCCAGGTGCTGAACGGGCCGCAAGGAACGCTGTTCGGCCGCAATACGACGGGAGGCGCCGTCCTCTTCGAGCCCAAGAAGCCCGAAGACGGTTTCGGCGGCTACGTCGACGGCGAGCTCGGCAATTTCAACATGGCCGAGATCCAGGGCGCGCTGAACGTGCCCATCATTGATGACGCGTTCCTCGTGCGCGCCGCCGCCGACATCGCCAGCCGCGACGGCTACACCAGGGACATCACGTTCGACGAAGAGCTGGACAATGTCGAATACGAATCATTCCGGATCGGCGCCACCATGCGCCCGTTCGCGGGTTTCGAGAATTATCTCGTGTTCGATTATCTTCACGATCACAACAACGGCACAAGCGCCGAGCTGACCGGTGTGAACGTCGCGACCATCGACAATCTCGCCACCGAAATCCTCGGCGCCCCATGCACGACGCCGCCAACCAATCCCACCTGCGCTGCGCTGGAAGGGTTCGAAGGCGAAATGCTCCAGGCGTTGCGCCAGCAGCAGGGGCTCGGACCGCGCGCGACCACGTCGAGCATCCCGCTCTTCTTCCGCCGCGAGACATGGAGCGCAATCGACATCGCGTCGTACGACGTGACGCCGCAAATCAGGCTGCGCAACATTTTCGGCTATCTGAGCGACAAGCAGCAGCCCGCTTTCGACTATGACGGCTCAGCGCTTCCGATCCTCGACATTCCCAATCCGCGCACCTGGGAATCGAATTCGCTCCAGGTGAGCGAGGAGTTCCAGGTGCTGGGCGAAACGCCGGACAATGTTCTGAACTGGATCGTCGGCTATTATCACGAGCTCGATCATCCTGGTGGCTATTCCGAAGTCGAGCGCGAAACACTGGGCGGCGCCCAGCCCCCGGGCAGCCCCTTTGCCGATTTCGGCACCACGGAAATCGATTCGCTGAGCAATGGCGGCACGTCGAACGCCGCCTATGCGAGCGCGACCTACGACGCTGCATCCTGGGTTCAGGGTCTGAGCCTGACGGCGGGCGGCCGCTACACCTGGGATCACAAGATTGCCGTCGCGTCGAGCTGCATCCTGCCGCAGGAAGGTTCGGCATGCCCGTTCCCGATTCCCGACATCTTCCCCTACGCGCAGCCGACGCGCGCGGGCAGCTTTCGCGCGCCGACCTGGACTCTCGCGGCGAACTATCAGGTGACCGGCGACACGATGGTCTATGCCACGTATCGCCGCGGCTACAAGAGCGGCGGATTCAACAGCGGCGCCGGCGCGGCCAGCGATTTTGCGGAGTTCAAGCCGGAGTTCCTGACCGACGTCGAGGCGGGAACCAAGAACAACTGGACCATTCTCGGAGTGCCCGGCCGTACCGATTTCGATCTCTATTACGGCTGGTACGACGACGTGCAGAAGAACGATCTCGTTGCCGTCGAGCAGGAGTTGACCACCCCGCCGTTCATTCAGGTGGAACCGGTCGCCCTGACGTTCAACGCCGCCCGCGCCACCATCAAGGGCCTGGAATTCCAGTCGACCTTCGTTCCCGACGACAATTTCGAGGTCAACGTCTTCTATTCCTACACCGATGCAAGCTATTCGAGCTTCGTCCTGCCGCAGGCCATCCTCATCGACCTCGCCGGCAACCAGACCGAGCTCGGCGCGCTCAATCACGCGGGAAATCCGTTCTCCTACACGCCGCAAAACAAGCTCGGCATCAGTCCGCGCTTTCACTTTCCTGTCGAAGCGAGCCTCGGCGCGCCCACGCTGAGCGCCCAGATCTATTGGCAGAGCAGCGAATGGTTCACCGATCTGAGCGACATCGAGACGACGTGTGGCGCGTTCATTCGGCCAAACATGCCGGGCGCGCCCTACACCTGCCTCGCACCTGCAGGACAGCCCCCCGAGCAGAAGGACTATGTGCTCGTCAATCTGCGCTTCGACTGGGAGAATCTTTTCGGCAACGGCTTCGATGCCAGCGTCTTCGCGAACAATGTATTGGACAAGACCTACCAGGTCGGCGCCGACGCGCTTCTGCATCTCACCGGAACATCGGCCTCCATCTATGCTCCGCCGCGCATGTGGGGCGTGGAAATCCGCTACCGCTTCGGCGCCGACGCACCTTCTCCTTAAGAAAAAGGGACGCACGCGGAGACGCGGAGAACGCGGGAGATTCTCACCACTTTGACTGTCATGGCCCGCGCAAGCGGGCCACCCAGACGGAAGTGACGGGCGATGCAAGGGACAAAACAAAGATCGCACGAACAGGCTCAGCACCTCGCAGGCTTCAGCTGGGTGGCCCGCTTGCGCGGGCCATGACAGTGAATGGGGATAGTCAACCTCCTCCGCGTCTCCGCGCCTCCGCGTGAATCTTATTCCAGCGCGTACACGAGAGCTTTGAGGTAGGCGGTTTCGGGCAGCGTGGGATGGACCGGATGGTCAGGGCCGGCGCCGGCCTGCCGGATCAGGCTTGCCCTGCGGCCGGCGCGCGCGATTCCAGCAGCGCATTCGATCTGAAAGCGCTCCATCGCCATGTTGTGCGAGCAGGAGGCGAGCAGCAGAAAACCGCCCGGCGCCGTCACCCGCGCAGAAAGCCGCGCGAGCCTGCGATAGGCACGGGCGCCCGCCTCGATGTCCTTGCGCGATTTCACGAAAGGCGGCGGATCGCAGATTACAATGTCGAATGCCTCTTTTGCCGAAGCGAGGCGTTCCAGTTCCTCCATCGCATCGGCCTTTACGAACCGGCAGACGCCGGTCGCGGCGTTGGCCGCCGCGCCGTCTTCGGCAAGAGCGAGCGCCGGTGCGGAGCTGTCCAGGCCGCTTACCTCCTTCGCATCACCACGGGCGGCGGCCAGAGCGAACCCGCCGGAATGACAATAGACATCCAGAATGGCCTTGCTGCGCGCCAGCGATGCCATGAAAGTGCGGTTGTCGCGCTGGTCGTAATACCAACCCGTCTTCTGGCCGCCCGAGAGATCGGCGAAATAACGCGTGCTGTTCTCTTCCAGGCCGAGATGCGCCGGCACTTCACCTTTTGCCGCCCGCACATAACTCGAAAGTCCTTCGAGCGCGCGCGAAGGCGAATCTGCGCGCAGAACCACGTTCGCGGGCTTGAGGAGTTCGTCGAGCGCTTGCAGGATTGGATCGACAAGCGCTTCCATGCCGTATGTGGTGATCTGCACCACGCAGGTGTCGCCGAAACGATCAATGGACAAACCGGGTAACCGGTCGCCCTCGGAATGAACGAGGCGATAGAACGACGCATCGAACAGGGTTTCGCGGAGAGACAATGCGCGGCCGATGCGGGCGGCGAAAAATTGCCGATCGATCTCCGTGCCGGGCGCCGCTTCCAGGAGACGAATGGCGATCAGGCTACCCGCATTGCAATAGCCCGTGCCGAACTCGAAACCGTCGTCACCTTGCACACCGACAAGCGCGCCGGGCGGCAGGCTTTTCAAATCGCTTGCGATCTCGTTCGAGAAAATCCACGGCGCGCCGGCGCGGGCGCGGCGGCCTTCCCGTGGCTTGAGACGAAGGAGAGGACGCCTGGTCACGCGATCTATTCCTCGGACTGCGCGTCGATTGCCGCGCGATGCCTCAACTCGTTGGCCTTCTCGCGCACAAGCAATGCTGGCGGCGCATGGGCGCGCGCGTTGAGATAGTCGTAGAGTGCCATGATTTCGTAATCCGCAAGCACGTGGAAGCGAATCGAAGACAGACGCATCATCGCAGGAACGCGGCGATGATGCGCCCCAATCCCGCGGCGAAGCAGATCGAAAAAGGCGGGTCGGTTGTAGAGGGAAACAATGCCGAGATCGGGGATGCTTCGTCCCGGCGACCCGGCGAGGTTGGTTCCATGGCATTCGCCGCAGGAAATTCGTGCCAGGTATCGCCCGCCATCGTAACGTGGGCCGAGATCAAGGGAGGAAGGCGAGTCCCTGACGGCAAGCACAGCCGGAACGATGCGGCCTTCGATGAGTGCGACCCGCGCATCGCGATCCCAAACGGGTCGGGGCCTGGTCGGGCCTGCGGGTCCCAGCGCGCGAAGGTACGCGAGGAGCGCCGCAACATCGTCTTCGCTCATATAGGCGTAATCGGCCGAAGGCATCGCCCACAGGCTCGTTGCATCCGATGCGATGCCCCGGCGCAGCGCCCGTTCGAACTCGCCATCCGACATGCGCGCCGCGGAAATCCGGAGATTGGACGACCACACACGCAATGGTTCCGCGCCCTTCGACGGCCGCCCTCCGAAATCTGCGCCGTGACAATCGCCGCAGCCGGCGATCTGTACCAGATGAAATCCGCGCTCGAGCGTCTTTGGCGAAGGTGGTGCCGGCTCCTCGATCGCCGGAAGCGGATACCGCCGCTCGATGACGGCCTCCGAAGCTACATAGAGATAAACGGCGACTGTGACTGTAAGCGCCCCAGTCACAACCGCAATCGCGCCCGCCCATTTGAGGACCGGATGCATTCTTCGTCCCCGTTTGCACTCAGCACGAACGCGACGCAATTGAAACTGAAACCTTCGCGCTCGGCGACAGACCTGACTTCCCCCTTGTGGGCACGTAAAATCAAGCCCGGAGGATGCGGGAGCGGCGTGACAATGTGAAAGGGGCTGGCTGGAGACCGTCCAACATTCCGGGTGACAGACGGGCTTCCTCTTTCTATGTTACGCGCCGCATGCGGGAATTATCAGCAGTGCTCCGGATTTCGGGCGTCAATCGCGGCGGGAACGGCCTGTGGCGGCGTTTGCTGCTTGTTTTCACGATCGCCGCCTTCGCACAGCAGAGTTACCTCACCCAGACTCATATTCACATTCCGCCCGCCTTGGCGGCAGGCGGCGGCGGCGCGGTTCTCGACGGCGCCGGACATGGCAAGACGCCGTCGCGCGACGACCCGGCCCATTGTCCCCTCTGCCAGGAAATCCTGCTCGCCGGCGCCTATCTGACGCCGGTTGCGATCGTCATCCTGCCGCCGTTGCTCCCGGCTTTCCGGATCGAAGTCCCGGCGCGCGAACTGCCCTTCATCGCGGCAGCGTCCCACGATTGGCACGGCCGCGCTCCTCCGCGGAGCTGACGCTCACAGGCCGACGCCGTTGCGGTGGAGTCGGGAACGGCTCCTCTCGCGACCAATCCGGAAACGAATCCGTCTAGCGACGCGGTCGCCCGCGTGGAAGACGGAGTGTGCAGGGGTTCCCACATCATGCATCGTGCATCTCTTCTCGCTACCGCCGCGGTGGCCGCCTTCGTTGCCGCGCCGCCCGCGGCGCGCGCCCAAACCGCCGATCAATCCGGCGCCAGCTCGTCCATTGAAACAGTCACCGTAACGGCCAAACGTCTGGGCGAGGCGCGAACGTCGATCCAGACGCAGATCGGCGCGTCGACCTATACGATCAAGGAATCGGACATTTTGAACGAACCAGGTGGAGAGAACACACTCCTCAACCAGGTCATTCTGCAGATGCCCGATGTCGCGCAGGATTCCTACGGCCAGTTCCACATCCGCGGTGAACACAATGCGCTGCAGTATCGCCTCAACGGCATCATCCTGCCCGAAGGCATCAGCGTGTTCGGCCAGACGCTCGACCCGCGGCTTGCCTCGTCGGTCGAGCTCATCACCGGCGCCCTGCCGGCCGAGTACGGCCTGGTAACGGGCGGCATCATCGACATGCATACAAAAAGCGGATTGTTCGAGCCGGGCGGTGAGATCTCGATGTATGGCGGAAGCCACAGCGAACTCCAGCCCAGCGGCGACTATGGCGGCTCCTTTGGCTCGTTGAACTATTTCGTCTCAGGCGACTATCTGACCGACACGCTCGGCATCGAATCGCCCGACGGCAGCGTCGACCCGCATCACGACCGGACGTCGCAGTATCACGGCTTCGCCTATCTCGAGGATATTCTGGATTCGTACAGCAGCGTGTCCGCCATTCTCGGCACCTCTCACGACAATTTCCAGATTCCCAATATCGCGGGTCTCCAGCCGCCATTGGGCCTCACCGTCAACGGCCAGGCGAATTTTCCGAGCGTCGATCTCAACGAGCGGCAACACGAGATCACGCATTACGCGATCCTGAGCTATCTGCGCAGCCAGGGACAATTCGATTTCCAGGCCTCGGGCTTCTATCGCTATTCGAGTCTGGAATTCGGGCCGGATCAGGTGGGCGATCTCCTCTACAACGGGATCGTCCAGCAGGCGTACAAACGCGACGTCGCGTGGGGATTTCAGGGAGAAGGCGCCTGGCACCTGAACGACGCGCACACCATCCGTGCTGGCGTAATCGTCGAGACCGACCGGCTGGCGAGCGACACGAGATCGTCCGTCCTTCCGGAAGACTGCACGGGTATGGGGACAGTTTCCGCGCCATACTCCTGCACGCCGCTGCCACCGAGCAATCCCGCCTTCGATATTCCCCTGTCGATCATCGACAACCGGCAGAACACTGCGAGCACCTATAGCGGTTATCTGCAGGACGAATGGAAAATCCTCGACAATGTGACACTCAACTATGGCCTGCGCTATGACGAGTATCAGGCGTTCTCCAATGACAGCCAGATCAGCCCGCGCGTCAACGCGGTGTGGATACCTCTGGACGGCACCACACTTCATGCCGGATATGCGCGTTACTACACGCCGCCGCCCTTCGAGCTGATCGGCAGCGAAAGCGTCGGCAAGTTCCTAAATACCTCGGCCACGCCGGCGATCAGCCTCGACACGACGCCCGTGGCGGAGCGTGCAAATTATTTCGATGTGGGTGCGGTGCAGAAATTCGGCGATTCACTGACGGTCGGACTCGATACCTTCTACAAACGCTCGATCGACCTGATCGATGAGGGCCAGTTTGGTGCGCCGATCATCCTCACGCCGTTCAATTACCAGCACGGCAAGCAATATGGCGTCGAGCTGACCGGCAATTACACGAGCGGACCGCTCTCGGCTTATGGCAACCTGGCCCTCATTCACGCGATCGGCCAGAACATCTTCACCAGCCAGTTCAACTTCAGTGCCGACGACCTTGCCTATATCGCCGATCACTACATCCACCTGGATCACGAACAGGCGCTGACCGCGTCGGGCGGCGTCTCCTACAATTGGCTGGGTACGCTGTTCAGCACGGACATGATTTACGGCTCGGGTCTGCGCGCCACTTTGACGCTGCCCGACGGAACGTCCATCCCGAACGGCGCCCACCTCCCCGACTATGTCCAGTTCAATCTGGGAGTGAGCCGCGCGTTCTCGGCCTGGGATGTGGAGGGCTTCACCGCACGTTTCGACATCATCAATCTGTTCGATGAAAAATACGAAATCCGCAACGGCACCGGCGTCGGCGTCGGAGCGCCGCAATGGGGACCGCGGCGCGGGTTCTTCGTGGGCTTGTCAAAAACTCTCTGACAAACCGTTCAGGAAAAACAACCCATGCGGGAAGGCTCGACAACTGCATCTGTAATCGCCCCGTTCCGTCCACGGATGCGCCTGAAATCGCGCGAGAATCCGCCTGAAACCATGCAGGTTCCCGTTCGTTTTTATCTACGGTCGAAATCGGAGGTTCTGGCGAGGCGTGGGCGCGAATGAAAGGAGATCGAAGATGCTGAAACTTTCAGGAACACTCAAAACGCTTGCCAAAGGAACGACACTGGCAGTTGCGATCGGAGCGGCAGGCCTTGCGTTCTCCGCGGCGCCTGTGGCGGCGCAGATGCATCGTCCTTCGGCCGGGTTCCACGCCGACCGTGGAGGCTTCCGTGACCGTGACGTGGGGTTTCGCGACCGCGACGACTGGCGTTGGCGCGGCGGATGGCGCGGCGGATGGTGGGGCGGGCGCTGGTATGGCCCGGGTTAGGGTCCCGGTTGGGGCGTAGGCGTCGGCTTCTACGGCGCTCCCTATTAGGGCTACCTGTATTGTAGTTCCTACGACTATTACTACGGGTACTGCTCCTACTGAGCCTTGAGTTCCGTGCCGGCCCTGCGCCCGTCGCAGGGCCGGCTTTTTTGTTTAAAAATAACCACACGCGCTCCAGGTCAGCACGCCGACGGACTGCTGGTGAAATTCGGTCCTGTAGGCATCGCCGATCCTGTCAATTCTGCCCGCCAGATCGTCGGTGGGGGTTGAGGCGGCAATCAGAATTTTGGTCCTTTCTCCCACCAGAATGCGCGTTCGCGGATCCGTCCACTGGCCGTTTCCATCAAGGACCGTAAATCCGTCAGGAAATTCCCTGACAATGACGGCGGCGGCGAAGGCGGACCATTCGCTGTCGGTCAAAGGCTGCCGGCCGGGAATATCGCGGCCGAAGAACATTTCGGTGACGACCATCGGGTGCTGTGGCGGCGCGAGACACGGCGATTCCGTGTGGACGGACGCGCAACCCAGGAGGCCCAGCATCGCCAACAAGCAGAGCGGCCGTCTCATTTTCCCTCCCAGCTTGAGATGACGCGCACCTCTCCTTATACGGTGCGCGCGATATGGAGGGGCAAATGGTACACGATCCAGCACTTGATGCGCATGAGCACGCCGAACACGCCGAGCACGCGGCGCATGAGCGGGATCCTTTCATCTCCCGAGTTGCCATCACGGTTGCCGTTCTGGCGGTCCTGGCCGCGGTAGCCGGAAGCCTGGAAACGGTCGAAGGGGGAAAGGCGCTCGGCGCGTCGAGCGAAGCCGTTCTGCGCCAGGACGAGGCGACCGATCGCTGGAGCGAATTCCAGGCCGATGGGCTGAAGCGGCACATGTACACGATAGCGGCCGCCGGAGGCGGCGCTCAAGCCGACGCCTGGCGCAAGACGGCAAAGGACGAGAGCGCCAAGCAGGCGACGGATCGCAAGAAGGCGACGGAAAACGAGTCCGACCGCGACAGGTTGCTCGCCGAAAGCCGGACGCATGAGGGCCGCCATCACTGGCTGACCGGCTCGGCCACCTTGTTCGAAATCGGCATCGCCATGTCGACGGTCGCCATCATCACCCGCCGCCGGTGGCTGTCGTTCGGCGCAACGGCATTCGGCGTATGCGGCATTCTGTTGCTCGGCCTTTCGTATGTCGTGTAACTCGCAGCGCATCGTGTTCACCCCTCACCCACGATTGTGAGGTTGAACGTCCTCGTTTGTTAGCCCTCTCCCACAGGGGGAGAGGGGACTCCGCGTACTGATTTTCTGCGCTGATGCAGCGCTCCGATTCCCCTCTCCCCTTGTGGGAGAGGTGTGCAGATACGGGCCGTGAATTCTTCTCAGGCCGGGGTGAGGGGTGCCACCGGGCATCTCAGTTGCGCGCGCTAAGTCCCATTCTCCAATTGCCCAACGTCGGCCGGCGTGAGATCGACCGCTTCGATCGAGCCAGCGCGCCTGACGATCTTTTCCGTCGAGACCGCAATCTCCCTCAGATCGGACTCGCTTTGCGTGAAATGCCGCGTGAGCGCGCCCACGCGCTCCACCAGCCGTTTCACGTCCTGCATCATCAGGCCCACTTCCTTCTGGATCAGGCTCGCCTGCTCGCGCATGCGCGCATCCTTCAACACCGTCTGGATGGTAACGATTGCGAGCATGAGGATGCTCGGCGAAACTACCACCACCTGCTCGCGCAACGCCTTCTGAATCACGTCGGGACAGAATTCGTGCAGATCCGCGTAGATGGATTCGGACGGCACAAACATGATCGCCGGCGTCTGCGTCTCGCCGGGAATGAGATATTTCGAGGCGATGTCCTTCACATGCTTCAGCACGTCGGCGCGCACCGCCACGAGAGCGGATTTGCGCTCCGACTCGTCGGCCGCGCGAAGCGCCGCGATGCTTTCAAGCGGAAACTTGGAATCGATGACGATGGCGGCCGCGGCGTTCGGGAGCCGGATCAGGCAATCGGGACGGCTGCCGTTGGAGAGCGACGCCTGAAACGTGTAGAGCGCGGGCGGAAGCGCATCGGCGATGATCGCCTCCATCTGCTGCTGGCCGAATGCGCCGCGCGCCTGCTTGTTGGCGAGAATTTCCTGCAGGCTTACGACCTGGCCGGAAAGCGCGGTAATGTTCTTCTGCGCTTCGTCGATGACGCTCAGCCTTGTCTGAATCCCGCCCAGCGTTTCGGCCGTTCGGCTTGCGGTTTCCTTGAGACTGTCGCCGAGACGCCGGTCGAGCGCGTCAAGCCGCCCCGCCAGCATGGTCTGAAGCTCCGTTTGCCCCGCCAACGCCTGCGCGAATCGGCCGGCGATCTCGCTCTGCGCGGCGGCCAAGGCTTCCAGCCGCGGCGAAATCGCCGCATCGCTGCCGCGCCTTGTCGCCGCAAAGACGACGGCAAAAACAGCAACCGCCATGAGCAGCAGCGCGGCCGTAAGAACAACGAGGGAAGATGCCATTTATGAGCCCATGCTCCCTGCCTTGACCCAGCTATGGGCCTCGCCTATTTCCCGTTTATGTCCATACGGCCCATCCTTATCGCGCCCGATCCCCGCCTGAAAGCCGCCTCGCGCAAGGTCGACGTGGTGAATACCGAGATTCGCCGGCTCGCGGAGGACATGCTTGAGAGCATGTATGCCGCCGAGGGAATCGGGCTCGCCGCCATCCAGATCGGGATTCCCAAACGCCTGCTGGTCATGGACCTCGCACAGAAGGATGGCCGCCGCGAACCGCGTGTGTTCATCAATCCGAAGATTCTCTGGACTTCGGACGAGACCACAATTTGCGAGGAGGGATGCCTCTCTGTCCCCGATATCTGGGAAGAGGTCGAGCGGCCGGCGCAAATCCGCGCCGAATATCTCGACATCGAGGGAGCGCGGCACACGCTCGAAGCCGAAGGCCTGCTCGCGACATGCCTGCAGCACGAGATCGATCATCTCGAAGGCGTTCTCTTTGTCGATCATCTTTCCAGGCTCAAGCGCTCGATGGCGCTGAAGAGGCTCGCCAAGGCCCAGCGGCTGAAACAGGCGGGCTGACAGGCGCGCATGAGCCTGCGCCTCGTCTTCATGGGCACGCCGGATTTCGCGGTGCCCACGCTTGCAGCACTCATCGGGCACGGACACGACATCGCCGCCGTCTACAGTCAGCCGGCCCGCCCGAAAGGACGCGGGCTTGCAGCGGAAATGTCGCCCGTCGCAAAGCTTGCGGCGGCGCACGCCATTGAATTGCGCACGCCCGAAACATTGAAAGATGCGCCGGCCCAGGAGGCGTTTGCAGAGTTGGGCGCGGATGCGGGCGTCGTTGTCGCCTACGGGCTCATTTTGCCCAAACGCGTTCTCGACGCGCCGCGGCTCCGCTGCTTCAATCTTCACGCATCACTCCTGCCGCGCTGGCGCGGAGCGGCGCCCATCCAGCGCGCGATCATGGCAGGCGATGCACAAACCGGCGTGATGGCGGTGCGCATGGCAGAAGGTCTCGATACGGGCCCGGTCCTGATGGCGGAGCGCGCGGCGATCGATCGCAAGACCTATGGCGAGTTGCACGACAAGCTGGCGCAGCTTGGCGCCGACGTGATGGTCCGCGTGCTGGCCGCGCTTGGGCGCGGAAACATCAGTGAACATCCGCAGGGCGAAGACGGCGTGACTTATGCGAAGAAGATCTCCAAGGAAGAAGCGCGTATCGACTGGACGAGATCGGCACGCGAACTCGACTGTCTGGTTCGCGGGCTTTCGCCACATCCGGGCGCCTGGTGCGAAGCACGAGGCGAACGGCTGAAGATCCTCTATTGTGACCCCATGGAAGGTCACGGAAACCCGGGCGAAATTCTCGACGACCGCTTGACGATCGCCTGTGGGGAAGGTGCTGTGAGACTCGCACGCGTGCAACGCGCGGGCCGCGCCGCCGTGGACTCCGCCGAATTCCTGCGCGGCTTCCCGCTGCACAGGGGAGAGATGTTGTGAGCGGAACCCTGCGGCCGTCACTGTTGCGGCGGATCGGAAATTCCTGGCGCGCCCGCGGCCGGAAACCCGGCACCGTCGATATTACGCCGGATGGATTGGTCTTTACCCGGGGCCGCAATTCGAAGCGCATCCGCTGGGAGGACGTCGTCCGGATTGATGGCGGGTCGCGCGACAGCCTTTCGATCGATCTCTTCTTCGTCGTGATCCACGCCAGGGACGCGACGACGACGATCGACGAATTCGATGACGGCTTCCGTGTGCTGGAATATGCAATCCTCGAACGCTGGCCACAGATGCGCGAGCGCTTTGTCGCGCTCCAATGCGGCGCTCCCCATCAGCCCCTCTACGAAACTCTCTGGCAGCGATGATGGGCTGAATGCCCCGCTATCGCGTTACGCTCGAATATGACGGCGGCCCGTTTGCGGGCTGGCAGAGACAGGAGAACGGCCCGTCGGTGCAGGCCGCTTTGGAACGGGCGATATTCAAGCTCTCCGGCGAAGAAGTAACGGTGACGGGCGCGGGACGCACCGATGCAGGCGTGCACGCGCTGGGACAGGTTGCGCATTTCGATCTCGAAAAAATGTTTGCCGGAGACACGTTGCGGGACGCACTGAACTACCATCTGCGGCCGGATCCGGTCGCGGTTCTGGAGGGGCATGTTGCCGCGTCCGATTTTCACGCGCGCTTTTCTGCAACGGCGCGACTCTATCACTATCGAATCGTTACCAGGCGCGCGCCGCTTGCGCTCGATCGCGGCCGCGCCTGGCACATCATGCGTAATCTCGACGCCGACGCCATGCATGAGGGCGCCCGCCATCTCGTGGGGAAGCATGATTTCACGACGTTTCGCGCGGCGGAATGCCAGGCGCAATCGCCGGTGAAGACGCTCGACTCGCTCAGCGTGCGTCGCGCGGGCGAGGAAATTCATATCGAAGCGAAAGCGCGCTCGTTCCTACACCATCAGATGCGCTCGATCGCCGGGTCGCTGAAGCTCGTCGGCGAAGGAAAATGGCGCCCGCGCGATGTCGCCGCCGCGCTCGCTGCCCGCGACCGTTCGCGCTGCGGCCCGGTGGCGCCGCCGGATGGACTCTATCTTGTGCGTGTCGAGTACTAACGCGTTTTTTCAATGGATTGAAACAATAAGGTTGTCATGGCCCGGCGACGCGACAGCGGAGACCGGGCCACCCAGTCCTTATTTCCGGCCGCCCGTCGCTTTCACCTGGGTGGCCCGCTTGCGCGGGCCATGACAGTTTTTTGGATTAGCCAATTTTAGCCGGGCGGCGCGGCGAAATAGGCGTCCAGGATGGATGCGTATATTTTCGTGAGGTTTCCGATCTCCGCGACCGGCACGCATTCGTCGGTCTTGTGCATGGTTGCGCCGGCGAGACCCACTTCCGCAACGGGACAGTAGTTCTTGATGAAGCGCGCATCCGAGGTGCCGCCGGTCGTCGAGAGAATTGGCGCGCGACCTGTCGCAGAATGAATTGCGCGCGCGAGAAGATCGGTAAATCCGCCGGGCTCAGTAAGAAAGGGCAGCGCGCCGACATCGATGCTGACGCTCGCTTCGCCGCCCATTACGCGCGTAACTTCTGCGGCTCTCTCTTCGATGTGACTCGCGAGCATTTGCGGCGTCTGCAGGTCGTTGAATCGGATGCTGGCCGCAGCGCGCGCGACAGCAGGCGACACGTTGGACGCAGCATTGCCGACATCGAAAGTCGTGAACACAAGTGTCGAGGGTTCGAAATGCGCCGTTCCCTTATCGAGCGGCTCGCCCGCCAGGCGGCAGACGATCGCCGCAAGAACGGGAATCGGATTGAGCGCGTTCTGCGGGTAGGCGGTGTGGCCCTGCGCGCCGCGCACCGTGATCTCCGCGCGCAGGCTTCCGCGTCTTCCGATCTTGATCGTATCGCCGGCGTTCGTCCGGGCCGTAGGCTCGCCGACCACGCAGTGATCGATGCGCTCACCTTTTGCTGCGAGCCATTCGAGCACCTTCACGGTGCCGTTGATCGCGGGGCCTTCCTCGTCGCCCGTAATGAGCAGGCTGACCGAGCCCTGCGGCAACGCTTTCGAATGCTGCATGGCCGCGGCCGCGAAAGCCGCGATCGCGGATTTCATGTCTGCCGCGCCACGACCGTAGAGAACGCCGTCCTCGATCTCCGCCGCAAAGGGGTCCGCGCGCCACAATGAAGGATCACCTGGCGGTACGACGTCGCTGTGCCCTGCGAAACAGAAATGCGGCGGGCCTTTGCCGAGCCGCGCATACAGGTTGTCGATCGGCGCCGTGCCCGGTGCCTCGAACCGCAATCGCGTGCATGCGAAGCCATGAGGCGCGAGCGCCCCTTCCAGCACGCCGAGCGCGCCCGCGTCCTCCGGCGTCACCGAAGGGCAGCGGATGAGAGCCTGCGAGAGTGCTACGGGATCAAGCATGGACATGCGGTTTAGGAGCACGCGATACGCCGGGTCAATCCCGCAGCAATTCGTTGATCGAGGTCTTGGCGCGGGTGCGCTCGTCCACCTGCTTGACGATCACGGCGCAGGCGAGCGCGGGACGGTCGGGCGCATGCGGCAGCACTCCGGGGACCACGACAGAATACGGTGGCACCCGGCCATAACGCATTTCGCCGGTTGCGCGGTCGACGATCTTTGTTGACTGGCCGATGAAAACGCCCATCGACAGCACGGAGCCCTCACCGACGATCACCCCTTCCGCCACTTCCGAGCGCGCGCCGATGAAACAATTGTCCTCGATGATTACGGGCCCAGCCTGGAGCGGTTCGAGCACGCCACCGATGCCGGCGCCGCCCGAAATATGGCAGTTGCGGCCGATCTGCGCGCAGGAGCCGACGGTGGCCCAGGTGTCAATCATCGTGTTCTCGCCCACATAAGCGCCGACGTTCACGAAGCACGGCATCAGCACCACACCCCTGCCGATGAAGGCGGAGCGCCGCACGATTGCGCTCGGCACCGAGCGGAATCCGGCCTCGCGAAAGCGCGCCTCACTCCAGCCGAGAAATTTGGAATCGACCTTGTCCCACCACGGCGCGCCGCCCGGGCCGCCGGCAATTACCTGCATATCGTTCAGACGGAACGACAGCAGCACGGCTTTCTTCAGCCATTGGTGGACCTGCCATTCGCCCGCGTGCTTCTCGGCCACGCGCAGGCGCCCCGAATCGAGCGCGTCGAGCGCCTGTTCGACAGCCTCGCGCACAGAACCGCCGGACGACGAATCGAGAGAGTCTCGCCGTTCCCATGCCTCGTCGATGATTCGTGCGAGATCGGCGCTCATCTTAAGCTCTGAGCATGTTGTCGAAATCGAAGATCGATACTCCGACATTCCGGCCCCGGATCTACCGCTTTGGCGTGCTGCATTGCGCGGGGAACATGGTCGATGGCACAACATGGTGCAAGCCCATTTGGAACTCCCGGACTTGTCGCCTCCGCCCGTTCTTGTCGTCTCCGATCTGCGCAAGACCTATCGCGAGACCGTCGCGGTGGACGGTGTTTCCTTCGCGATTCCGCCCGGCGAGATCGTGGGCCTCCTGGGGCCGAACGGCGCAGGCAAGACCACCATCGTCAACATGATCCTGGGCGTTCTGGAGCCGAACGCCGGATCCATCCGCATCGACGGCATCGATCTTCTCAGGCGCCGCAGCGCAGCGCTTGCTTTCACCAACTTCTCCGCCGTCTACGCCGCGCTTCCCGGCAACTTGACCGTCGAACAGAACCTGCGCGTCTTCGGCCTCATCTATGAAGTGCCGGCGCTCGCCGAGCGTATCGAGGATCTCCTCGTCCGATTCGATCTTGTGCAGTTTCGCGGCACAAAGAGCGGCGTGCTGTCGTCGGGCGAGCAAACGCGGCTCTCGCTTGCGAAAGCCCTCCTCAACCGGCCGAAGCTCCTGTTGCTCGACGAACCGACCGCCTCGATCGATCCTTCCGCGGCGCGCGAAATCCGCGCCTTGATTCGCGCCTTTGCAGAAGAGAATGCGAGCGCTGTGCTGTGGACCAGCCACAACATGTACGAGGTCGAAGAAGTCTGCCACCGCGTTCTGTTTTTGTCGCGCGGACGCGTGCTGCTCGATGGCGACCCGAAACTGCTTCCGCACGAACACGGCGCGGCGACGCTCGAAGATCTGTTCGTGCAGGTGGCGCGCGAACGGCTGCATCCGGAGCATAGCTGATGCACGCGCGCCGCGTCGCCGCCGTGGCGCTCAGGCAATTCTATCTCTACTCCGGAAGCGCTACCCGCGTGGTGCCACTATTCGCCTGGGTCGCCATCGACATCACGCTGTGGGGATTCATCTCGCGTTATCTGAACAGCGTCGCCACGCCCGGCTACAATTTCATCCCCACGCTTCTGGGTGCCGTGCTCCTGTGGGACTTTCTTGCCCGCGTGCTGCAGGGCGTGTCGACGGCGTTTCTCGAAGACGTCTGGTCGCGGAATTTTCTCAACATGTTCGCGACGCCGCTGCAGATCTCGGAATACATCTGTGGTCTTGTGATTACCGCCGTCGTGACAAGCCTCATCGGGCTTCTGACCATGCTGGCGCTGGCGGCAGCCGCGTTCGGTCTTTCATTCGTTCCCTATGGCGCAGCTTTGGTGCCTTTTGTGCTGGTGCTGTTTCTGACCGGAATCGCGCTTGGCATCGCGGGCAGCGCGATGGTGCTGCGGCTGGGTCCGGCGTCGGAATGGTTCCTTTGGCCCATGCCCGCGCTGATCGCGCCATTCGCGGGTGTCTATTATCCCGTCTCGACCTTGCCGGGCTGGATGCAGGCGATCTCGCGGCTGCTGCCGCCATCCTATGTGTTCGACGGCATGCGCGCCATCGTGCGCCACGCGCCATGGGACATGAGAAGCCTTGCGATCGGCCTCGCGCTGTCGGTGCTTTACATCGTGATTGCCGCGATCTTCTTCCGTCAGGTCTATCGTTTCGCCGTGCGCACGGGTCTCCTCGCCCGCTACAACGCCGAAAGCCCCAGCTGACGAAAGGAAGAAGGAAGATTCAGCGCAGAGGACGCAGAGCCCTTCGACAAGCTCAGGGTGAGGGAAACATCCTCATGCTGAGCTTGTCGAACCATCTTCCTCACCGCCTCACTGTCTCCTTGTGAACCTTCGCGTTCTCCGCGGCGCCGCGTGAACCTTCATGCCTTACTTTGCGGCGCGGGCAGCAGTCCATTTGGGGGCCGGCGGAAGGAGTCCGTCATTGCCGACATGGACGACAAGGCCCGTGACGCCTTTCGTGTTTGTGGAAGCGAACCCGGCCGTGGAGAATCCGGCCGCGGTGCACGGCGCATTGCCGTAAATCTCGAACGCGTTGCTGGAGACGCAGAAAGCCGTCGATCCGCTGACCAGCTTGTCGTTGCCGTGCTTCTGGGCGAGCAGATAAACATTGTCGTAGTCGAGCGGCGTCGTCAGGGCTTTGGCGCAGGCGCCCGACGGCACGTCCCACCACCCTCGCACCACACTGATGCGTTTCGAGCGCAGCGCGATCGCCGCCCAGATCTCCGATTGCCCGTCATTGCAGATCGAATAGCCGGCTGGCGCGGCGGTCTTGAGCGCTTCGGTTTCGAGGGCGTCGAAGAGATCCGTGTCGCTTGCGTTGGCCGCGAGTCGCATGCGGGCGCGGAAACTTGCAAGCGCCTGGATGCTCGCATTCGCTGTCCCTCCGGCGTCGGTTTTATAGCCGATGTCCGCGAGAAGCCGCGCAATCCCCGCGGCGCGCGCGGCGGCGGGACTGGCATAGCGCCGCGAGCCTGCGAGCGTCGTGGTCCAGGAGGCGGCGTGGCCTGTCGACACGGAGGCGAACGGCACGAGATAGGCGTCGTCGGACCCGCAACGGTCGGCCCCCACTGGCACATCGATGGCGAAATTCGTCTCTTTCGCGCAAAGACGAATATGGCCGCCCCATGCCAGCGCGGATCCGCTGTGCGCCCGTGAGCTTCGCGCGTAGAGAAAATATTGCGGCTGGTTCAGTGGTTGTTGCAGGGCCACTGCGCAGGCGCCGGGCAGGATTCGTGTCCAGCCACGCGTCAGCATCTGCACGCCCGATTCGTAACCCGCCGCCGCGTAGAGCACATAGCTTGTCCGGTTGCAGACGCGCAAATCGGCCGATGCAGGAACGGTACTGACGCCGGCGCCCAGGAGAAGAGCCGCGCAGAAAATCGCAGCGCGCGTCATTCCTGCGTGATCATCGTTCCCGCGCCATGCTCTGTGAACAGTTCGAGCAGCAGGACGTGTGGAATTCTTCCGTCGAGGATGACGGCGGCGCGCACCCCCGCTTCCACCGCTTCGATCGCCGTCTCGATCTTCGGCATCATGCCGCCCGAGATGGTGCCGTCCGCGATCAGCTCGCGCGCCTCGGCGATGCTGAGCCGCGGGATCAGCTTGCCGTCGCGGTCGAGCACGCCCTCGACATCGGTGAGGAGCAGAAGGCGCGCGGCCGTCATCGCTCCGGCAACAGAACCCGCCACCGTATCCGCGTTGATGTTGTAGGTTTCGCCCTTGCGGCCAACCCCGATCGGCGCGATGACCGGGATCAGGTCCGAATTGATGATGGAACGCAGCACTTCCGGATTGATCTTTTCCGGTACGCCCACGAAGCCGAGATCGACGAGCCGCCTCTCCAGCGTCATCGGGTCGAGCTTGTAGCGCTCGAGCTTGCGCGCGATGACCATGTTGCCGTCCTTGCCGGAAAGTCCGACCGCGCGGCCGCCCGCGGCGTTGATGCCGCTTACGATCTGCTTGTTGATCGCGCCGGTCAGCACCATCTCGACGACCTCGATCGCCGCGTCATCGGTGACCCGCAGACCATCGACGAAGGACGAGGGAATGGAGAGCTTCGCCAGCATCGAGCCGATCTGCGGGCCGCCGCCATGGACCACCACCGGATCGATTCCGGTCTGTTTCATCAGCACGATGTCCTGGGCGAAATGCTCGGAGACGCCGCCTTCCATTGCGTGTCCGCCGTATTTGACGACTACGGTCTCTCCGTCATAGCGCAGGATGTAGGGAAGGGCTTCGACCAGAACGCGCGCGGTGGAGCGCCAGCGCGCCATGACGCGCAGGTTCCGATCCTGACCGACTTCGTCCTGCAGCGCCATTGCGAAAGGTTCCAGCCAAACCCGAGGCTTATAACCCATTGCCCCAGGCTTGGGCCAGCGCCGCCACATGGTCCCGGAGCGCTTCGAGACCGTCGGACTTTCGGGCCGAAGTGACGAAAGTCTCCGGGTAGGCCGCGGTCCGCTTCGAAAGCTCCTGCGCGCATGCCGCCCGCGCAAACTCTGCTTTCGCCGTGGTGAGCTCGTCGATTTTCGTCAGCACGCCCGCATAGGAAACGGCAGCCTGATCGAGCAAATCCATCGCCTCGCGATCGACCGGCATGATGCCGCGGCGCGAGTCGATGAGGAGCATCGTGCGGCAAAGACTCGCTCGCCGGCGCAAATACGCGAAGATCAGGCTCTGCCATTGCTCGGACAGCGCCCGCGAGGCGCGGGCGTAGCCGTAACCCGGCAGGTCGACCAGCATGCAGGTCTCGCCGAGCCGGAAGAAATTGATCTGCTTGGTGGCGCCGGGCGTGTGCGATACGCGTGCCAGTGCGTGCCGCGAGGTCAGGGCATTGATCAGGCTGGACTTGCCGACGTTCGAGCGCCCGACGAAGGCGATCTCCGGCAGGGATTCCGTCGGCATCGCGTCCATGGTCGCGGCGCCGGCGACGAATTCGCAATCCCCCGCAAACAATCTCCGCCCGTCGATTTCGCCCACCACATTCAACTCCATGAAGAAAAAGATTTTAGCGCAGAGGACGCGGAGGTAGCGCAGAGGGCGCAGGAAAAAGGATTTGCGCGCCTTCAGCGCGCCATCTTCCCTGCGTCCACCGCGTTTTCCTCTGCGTCCTCTGCGCTAAAGTTTTCTTACTTAATGCTTATTCGCCGGCTTCGGTTTTGGCGCGGGCGCCGGTGAAGGGGAGGCGTTTGAGGAATTGCGGAGCCTTGAAATTGTTGAAGAGATGCACTTCGACGCCCTGGCGGCGCATCATCACATATTGCTGAGCGACGGAAAGTATGTTGCTCCACGTCCAGTAGATCACCAGCCCCGCGGGCAGGCTTGCCAGCATGAAGATGAAGATGAGCGGCATGAAGGCGAACATGCGCGCCTGCACCGGATCGGCGGGCGCGGGATTCATCTTCGTCTGCACCCATTGCGAGGCGCCCATCAACACCGGCCAGATGCCGACATGCAGGATGGCGGGAACGAAGGCCGGAATCGAATAGGGCAGCAGCCCGAACAGATTGAGTAGCTGCGTGGGATCCGCCGCCGACAGGTCGTGGATCCAGCCGAAGAACGGCGCCTGGCGCATCTCGATGGTGACGAGCAGAACCTTGTAGAGCGAGAAGAACACCGGAATCTGGATCAGCATGGGCAGACAGCCCGACAGCGGATTCACTTTCTCCCGCTTGTAGAGCTCCATCATCTCCTGCTGCTGCCGCATCTTGTCGTCGGCAAAGCGCTCGCGGAGCCGTTCGACTTCGGGCTGCAGCTTCTTCATGCGACTCATCGAACGATACGAGGCGTCGGCGAGCGGGAAGAAGAGAAGCTTCATCGCGACGGTGAGAAGCAGGATCGCGAGGCCGAAATTTCCCGTGTAGCGGTAGAAGAAATCGAGCACGAGGAAGATCGGCTTGGTCAGGAAGATGAACCAGCCCCAGTCGATTGCCAGATCGAAGCGTTCGACGCCGAGCGTGTCCTCGTAGTGGCGGATGATGCTTTGGACTTTCGCGCCGGCGAAGAGATGCTGGGTCAACTGAAGCGTCGCACCGGGCGCGACGCTCTGGCCATCGAGCCGGTAATTGGCCTGATAGGCCCTCACATTCGCGGTCTGGCTTCCGCGATAGGAACCGTCGAAGGACCGGTTCTGCGGCGGGATCGCAGCCGCCATCCAGTATTTGTCGGTGATGCCGACCCATCCGCCCGTCGAACGGAACGTCACGGGCGGCTTTCCTTCTTTCAGATCGTCATAGGTCGCGTCCTTGAGCGCGCCGTCCGCGGCGCCGACGAAACCTTCGTGAAGCGCCCAGTAATGCTTGCTGTCCGGAAGACCGTCGCGCGCGACGTAGCCGTAAGGATAGAGAAGGGCGGGCTTGCCGCTCTTGTTCGTGACCGCATCGCCGACCGTGAACATGTATTGATCGTCGATCGCGAGCGTGCGCGTGAAGATCAGTCCCTGACCATTGTCCCATTGAAGCGTCACCGGCGAGTCCGGCGAAAGCTTCGCGCCGCCGACGACTTTCCAAGGCGTCGACTCGTCCGGAACCTTCACGCCCGATCCGGGCGCGCCGACAAATCCGAACACCGCGTAATAGGGATAGCGCGTGCGCTCCGGCGAGAAGAGGGTGATCTCCGGACTCTTCGGGTTGATCGTCTCGCGATAGTGCTTCAGACGAAGATCGTCGAAGCGCGCGCCCGTGAGGCGCAGCGAACCGTCGAGCGTGGGCGTGTCGATCGCAATGCGCGCACCAGACTGCGCAAGCGCCTGGGTGCGCGGCAGATTGCCGGGGCCGGATTGCGGCCGGACCTCGGTCTTCGGCGCTTCGGGATGCGCGGCTGCAGCAGCCGGCTGGCGATGCAGGAACGCCTGGCGCGCGCGCTCGGCCTGCATCTGCGGCTGGACCACGAAATATTCCCAGCCGAGCATCATGATGGCGGACAGGACGATGGCGAGAATGAGATTGCGATTGTCGGTCATGTGTCTCTATCGGAGAGGCGGGACAGGGTCGAAACCGCATGAACCGCCGAGTGAGGCGAACGGATGGCAGCGCAGCAGACGGCGTACGGCGAGCCCCGATCCTTTCCACGGTCCGTGAGTCTTCAGGGCTTCGAGTGCATATTTCGAGCAGCTGGGCTCGAAGCGGCAGACATGCGGCAGGAGCGGCGAGATCAGCCAGCGATAGAGATAAATGGGCGCAAGCAGGAGTCCCAGCGCCGTGGCGCGAACGGGATGGGTGTGGCGATCCGTCACCGGATGTCTCCTGCCTGAGACCGGCCGAGCCTGGCATGAGCCGCGAGGAGCGCGGATCTGAGGTCGCCAACGAGGCCGTCGAACGGCCGAGTCAATGTCTCCCGCCGCGCGACGAGAACATAGTCATTGCCCGGCAGCCCATAAAGGGGAAAGACCGCCTGCGCCGCCGCCTTCAACCGCCTCCTGGCCCGGTTTCTGGCCACCGCATTGCCGATTTTGCGGCTGGCCGTGAAGCCGACGCGGGCCGTGCCCGCAACCGCGCCGGGTGTCTGGCAAAGCTCGACGGTCAGGCCGGTGGCGACCCGCCTTATTCCCCGTGCCGCTCTTAGAAATTCCGGGCGTTTCGTCAGGCGCGCTATCGTCACCGCACGCTCAGGCTGCGGGATCACCGGGTCTTTGGCGTTTGTCAGGCCGAAAGCTTCTTGCGGCCATGGGCCCGGCGGCGCGCCAGCACCTTGCGGCCGCCCACGGTGGACATGCGCGCCCTGAAGCCGTGCCGGCGTTTGCGGACGATCTTGCTCGGCTGATAGGTGCGTTTCATGGTCTCGACTCCCGGGCAATCGGCCCGTCGGAAAGAGCCGGGGTTCTAGGGAGCGGGCTGGAAACTGTCAACCAAGGGTGGGGTCCGCGCTTGCATCGCTGGCACCGTTGGCGTTTCGGCTTTGAGAAATTGGGTCTCAAAAAAAGTGTCATGGCCCCGTTTAACGGGGCCACCCAGTCAGCGCGCGTCCGCGCGCTGATTAAAGGCTTTGACCTGTCTCGTCTGGGTGGCCCGCTCTTCGGCGGGCCATGACAATTTTTTTGGCCCGACCTGCCGGAATCGGACCTTGATCTCAAGGACGTCAACCAAGTCCTGCCACAAATCTGATACCCATATTTCCGTCGAAGCAGGATTGATCGGATCGTGGTCACGCTGCGTGTCATTCGGGGAGATGAGGCGCCCGCGCCGGAGCGGCGACCCGAGGCGCGCCCGCAAAGCGCGTCTGCCCCCTCACCGCAGCCCTCTTCCCCTGAGGGGGAGAGGGAGACACTCATCGCCCGTTTTCGCAAGCGAGCCAGCGAGGCATGGGCGCTGGTTGCGCACAGTCTTTCGGGGCGGCTGCTGCTTCTCACCATTCTCTATGTGCTTCTGACCGAAGTGCTGATCCTGTTGCCGACGCTGGGCCGCTATCACCGCAGCCTTCTGGAGTCGCACATCGCCAGCGCGGAAATCGCGATACTGCCTTTCACCGAATCGGGCGGCGAGCAGTTGTCCGAGGGTCTCCGGCGCGAGCTTCTGGCGCGCGCAGGCGCGGGCGCGGTGATGCTCAAACGCGCCGATCAGCGGGAATTGTTTCTCGCCCATGACGAGCCCAGCCACTTCGACCTGACCATCGATCTGCGCGAGCAGAGTCTCTTTTCTCAGATTGCCGCCGCGCTCGATTGCGTGGCCGAAGGTGGCAACCGCACGCTTCACGTGGTCGCGGTGACGCGAATCGTTCACGCAGAAACGGTGGAAGTCATCACCGACGAGCGCCCGATCCGCGACGACCTGGTTTCCTACGCAAATCGCCTGGTACTCGTCGCGCTGGTCATTTCACTTGCAACCGGAATGTTGGTGTTCCTCAGTCTCTACGCAGTGCTGGTGCGTCCGATGGGACGCCTCACCCGCGCCATGGTGCGATTCCGCGACGATCCCGAAGACTCCAGCCGCATCGTCCAGGCATCGGAGCGCAAGGACGAGATCGGTCAGGCGGAGCGCGAACTTGCCTCCATGCAGCGCGACATTGCCGGCTTTCTGCAGCAGAAGGCGCGGCTCGCCGCGCTCGGCGGTGCGGTCGCCAAGATCCAGCACGATCTCCGCAATATTCTCGCGAGCGCCCAGCTTGCCTCCGACCGCCTCGCCCGCATCGACGATCCCGTCGTCAAGCGGCTCGCTCCGCGCATCGTCTCCTCGCTCGATCACGCGGTGACGCTGGCGACGCGCACGCTGCGTTTCGGCCGCGCCGACGAGCACCCGCCGAGGCGTGAGCGTTTTGCGCTGGCTCCGCTTGTCGACGAAGTCGGCGAGGCGGCGATTGCCGTTGAGGGCGACGCCTCAATTGAGTTCGACAATCGCGTCGATCCGACTCTCGAAGCGAACGCCGACCACGAACAGCTCTATCGGATGTTGCTCAATCTGATCCGCAATGCGGCCGAAGCCGTGAACTCCCGGGACGGCGGACGGATCGAGGTGAGCGCAGAGCAGGACAACACCAATCTTGCAATCCGCATTCGCGACAACGGCACCGGTATTCCGGATCTCGTGCGGGCAAAACTGTTCCAGCCTTTCGCCGCGTCGACGCGCTCGGCCGGCACCGGCCTCGGACTCGCCATTGCACGAGACCTTGCGCGCGCGCATGGCGGCGACGTGGTTCTCGAATCGACCGGTGAATCGGGCACCTGCTTCCGCATCGATATTCCTGGCCGGGAGAAAAGCTGAGTGAGCTGGGATCCGAAGACCTATCTCGCCTTCGGCGACGAGCGCACGCGCGCGGCCGCGGATCTGCTGGCGCGTGTGGCCGCCGAAGCCCCTGGGCACGTCGCGGATCTCGGCTGCGGTCCGGGCAATTCGACCGCTCTGCTTGCTGCGCGCTGGCCACGCGCGAAGATCGACGGCGTCGACAATTCTCGTGCCATGATCGAGGAAGCGCGCACCACGCCGATCCCTGCACGCTGGATCGAAGCCGATGTCGCAATCTGGATTCCAGATGTGCCCTGCGATGTGATCTACGCCAACGCGACGTTCCAATGGGTCGCGAATCACGAAGCGCTGCTGCCGCGGCTGATGTCGCATCTCGTTTCGCGCGGGACATTCGCCTTCCAGGTGCCGCGCAATTTCCACGAGCCCAGTCACGCGATCGCGCAGGAGATCGCGGGTGAGCCGCGCTGGAGAGACAAACTCGCCCGTGTGCGCGAATGGTGGAACGTGCTCGAACCGGAAGCCTATTATGCGCTTCTCGAACCGATTGCCGAGCGCATCGATATCTGGGAAACGCGCTACGTGCAGACGCTCGAAGGCGACGACGCCGTCTATCGCTGGGTGCTCGGCACGGGTCTGCGTCCCTACCGTGATGCGCTCGAGGGCGAGGAGCGCGAGGAATTCCTGGACCAATACCGCACGCGCGTGGCGCAAGCCTATCCCCGCCGCGCCAGCGGCGTCACGCTCTTCCCCTTCCAGCGGCTCTTCTGCGTCGCCGAAGGAAGAAAACTTTAGCGCAGAGGACGCAGAGGATGCGCAGGGGACGCAGAGCCCTTCGACAAGCTCAGGGTGAGGAAAATACCCTCTGGGTCGGGAAAATATCCTCATGCTGAGCTTGTCGAAGCATGCGCGCTTCGCGCGCGATTTTTTCCCTGCGACCTCTGCGCATCCTCTGCGCCCTCTGCGCTAAATCTTCCCTTTCACTCGCCCTTCGCAACACCATCACGGCGGGGGTCGGAGCCGCCGATGTAGCCGTCCTTGACGCGCTCGACGATGTTGAGCCCGCTTTCGAGTTCCACGTTCACCACGTGATGACCCATCGCGGTCAGCGCGGATCCGTAATCAACAATCGGTGTCCCGACTTCGAGAAGAGTAGGGCCGTTGGGATTGGCGTGATGGGGCAGGGCCGCGGCGCTTTGCGGGTCGAGTCCGCCATCGAGCATCGCGACAAGCGTCTCGGCAACATAGGGAATGATGATGGGGCCGCCGGGTGAGCCGAGCGCAATCTTCAAGCTTCCGTCGGAATTGAACACGATGGTGGGCGCCATCGCGCTCATCGGGCGCTTGCCCGGTGCCGGCGCGTTGGCCACCGGTTTTCCGTCGTGCATGGGCTCAAGGGAAAAATCCGTCAGCTGATTGTTGAGAAAAAAACCCTTGGCCATCATCTCGGCGCCGAACGTGGATTCGACCGTCGTCGTCATCGAAACCGCTTCTCCGCGTCCATCCACGACCGTGAGATGACTGGTGCCGGGCAATTGCAGCGTGCGCTGGGGAGCGAACTCCGCATGTTTCGTTGGCGGCTCGCCGGCCGTTGCCGTTCCCATGTCGTGCTGCGGATCGATCAACCTGCTGCGCGATGCCAGATAGGATCTGTCGAGCAGTCCTGCGACCGGCACGTGCACCACGTCGGGATCGGCGAGCCACATCGCGCGGTCGGCAAAAGCAAGCCGGCTCGCTTCGGAGAACAGGTGAATCTCCGACAGCGTGTTGGGCTGAAGCCCCTTCGGCGGAAAGCGCTCCAGCATGCCGAGAATCTGCAGCACCGACACGCCGCCGGAGCTCGGCGGTCCCATCGAGCAAACGCGCCAAATTCGATAGGCGCCGCAAACGGTCTCGCGTTCCTTCGCCTGATAGGATGCGAGATCGGCGAGCGCCATGCCCCCGGGGTTGAGCGGCGCATGATCGACCTTGTCGACTATCGCCTCAGCGATGGGTCCCGAATAGAAGGCCTTCGCGCCGCCCGCGGCGATGGCCCGCAATGTCTTGCCGAGTTCAGGATTGCGCAGAATCTCGCCCTGTTTCAGCGGTGTTCCGTCGGGCTTGTAGAAATACGCTTTGATGTCGGGCATGCGCGCCATGCGCGGGTTGTCGCGCAACGTCGCCGCAAGCTTGCGGCCGACGGGAAAGCCTTTCTCGGCAAGCGCGATCGCGGGTTCGAACAGTTTCGCCCAGGGCAGCCTTCCGTATTTCCTGTGCGCCAGTTCGAGCATGGCGACGTCGCCCGGTACGCCGACAGACAGGCCTCCGGGGATCACGTCGGATTTCCCGCGTGGCCTGCCGTTCGCATCGAGAAACATGCCGGGCGTCGCCGATGCGGGCGCCGTCTCGCGCCCGTCGAAACTGGTCACTTTCTTCGAGGTGGGATCGTAGAGAAGCAGGAACGCGCCACCGCCGATGCCGGAGGATTCCGGCTCGACCAAAGTCAGCACCGCCTGGACCGTAATCGCCGCGTCGACCGCCGAGCCGCCCGCGCGCAGCATCTGCAATCCCGCATCCACCGCGTAAGGGTTCGCCGCCGCGATCATGTAATGCGGCGCTGGTGCAGGTGATGCCGATGTTGGCGCGGCGGCGACAGTTAGCGAACTGGCAATGAGTGCAAACGCCCAATGCCAATTCTTACCTCCCCCTTCCTCCTCCGCGCGAAGCGCGGGGGAGGGGGACCGCGAAGCGGTGGAGGGGGCGGCTGCCCACGAGCGGTTTGGACTTGTGCGAGATGCGATCATGCGGAGCAGTAGAGGTCCTATAGAATCCATATGCGCGCACCGATTCTGACGCCCAGACGCAGGCGCAAATTGCGGCGCAACATGACGCTGCCGGAAGTACTGCGCTGGGAACGGTTTCGCGGCGGACGATTGAACGGATTGCGATTCCGGCGGCGTTTTGCGAAGTCCCGCGCGAGGGATTCTGAACGAAGAAGCGATCGAGGGTGTGCTCGTCAGCATCGAGCGGGCGGCCGCCCCCTCCACCGCCTTCGGCGGTCCCCCTCCCCCGCGCTTCGCGCGGAGGAGGAACCTTAAACAGTCACGATATGTGAATATCGTAGCCATAAGGGGGAGGTTGGATAAACTTTGCAACGCTCCACTGTTCGCTCTCATCGCGCCTCTCTTTTCGCGCCGCGGGGCGCGGGGTACGGTTGCCAGCGATGACGCGGCCGGGCAAGCGCAATCTCCTCACCGATGTCGACGGGCTCACGGTCGGCCAGGCCGAGGATCACGCGGCGCGCAGCGGCGTGACCATCATTCTCGCGGATCGGCCCGTGGCCGCGGCGGTCGATGTGCGCGGCGGCGCACCTGGAACCATCGGAACGGACGGACTCGATCCCGTGAACCTCGTCAGTGCGGTCGATGCGATTGCGCTGTCTGGCGGTTCCTCCTACGGGCTCGACGCGGCCGGTGGCGTGATGGCATGGCTCGGCGCGCGGGGGCGCGGCTTCCGCTTCGCGCCAGGCGTTCCGGCGGCGCCGATCGCGCCGGGCGCCATTATTTTCGATCTCGCGAATGGCGGAAACAAGAACTGGGGCGCCGATCCGCCCTACCGGAGGCTCGCGCTCACGGCGGTGGAGCGCGCGGCGCCGGAATTCCAGCTCGGCAATGCGGGTGCGGGGCTCGGCGCCATCGCCGGCGCCTACAAGGGCGGTACGGGAAGCGCATCGTTCATGACCGAAGAGGGTTTCACCATCGGCGCGCTGGCGATCGTCAATGCGGTCGGCTCGCCAATCATTCCGTGTACGGATGTATTCTGGGCCTTTCCCTTCGAGCAGCAGAACGAATTCGGTGGACGGCGCCTGAAACCCGGTTTCGCGCCCGTCGCGCCCGCTCTGCCGTCCGACATGAAGCAACCGGCGCGCCCGGGCGCGAACACGACGGTCGCGGTGATCGCCACGGACGCGGATCTCACGCGGGTGGAATTGAAGCGGCTTGCGATCATGGCGGCGGACGGTTTCGCGCGCGCTCTCCGGCCCGTGCATGCGCCTTTCGACGGCGACACCGTGTTTGCGCTTTCCACCGCGAAACGCCCGGCGGGCGAACCGCGGCCTTACACGGTGACGCAACTCGGCAATGCCGCCGCAGACTGCGTCGCCCGCGCCATCGCGCGCGGCGTCTATGAAGCGGAGACATTGGGCGAATGGCGAAGCTACCGCGAGTGTTTCGCGCCAGGAGAGGATTCCCGATGACATTGAATTGGAACGCGGGTCTTTCCCGCCGCGCCTTCGCAGCAACCTCCCTCGTCGCCGGATTCACGCTCGCGGCGGGCCCGTTGCGCGCCGGCGCGATCGTCACCGACGCGAACGGACTCGACGCCGGCGAAGTGCGCATTCCGGTTTCCGACGGCGTGGTGCCCGCTTATCGCGCGAAGCCCACGCATGGCGCGCGCTGGCCGGTGGTGCTGGTCGTGCAGGAAGTTTTCGGCGTGCACGAGCACATCAAGGACATCTGCCGCCGCTTCGCCAAACAGGGCTGCTACGCGGTCGCGCCGTCGCTCTATGCGCGCTATGGCGACCCGGGCAAGTACACCGATCCGCACGCGCTGATGACGGATATCGTCTCGAAGGTCCCCGATGCGGGGGTGATGAGCGATCTCGATGCGGCGTCCGCCTTCGCCGCGAGCGAGCACGCCGATGCGAGCCGGCTTGGAATCATCGGCTTCTGCTGGGGCGGCCGCATCGTCTGGCTGTATGCCGCGCACAATCCGAAATTGAAGGCGGCCGCGTCATTCTATGGTCCGCTGCGCGGTCCCGTACCGCCCAATTCGCTCCGTCTCCTTTATCCGCTCGATATCACCGCGAAGCTGCACGCGCCCGTGCTCGGCTTCTATGGCGGCAAGGACATGGGCATTCATCTCTCCGACGTCGAAGCGATGCGCGTCGCGCTCGCCAAGGCCGGCAAGCTTGATTGCCGCATCGACGTGTTCATGGATGCCGAGCACGGCTTCTTCGCCGACTATCGCCCGAGCTACAACAAACCCGACGCCAAACTCGCCTGGGCGCGCGCGCTGGAGTGGTTCCGGAAAGCGGGGGTGTGACCGCGCTCGCCTCCAACGCACGTTTTGATCTTGCCAAAGAAACGGTTCACGCGCGCGGAGCCGCGGAAGAGAAGGTCTACAAGGAGGCGGTGAGGCAGTGAGGTAGAATCGCGCGCCTTCGGCGCGCAGCAATTCTCATTGTCTCACTGTCTCCTTGTGAGTGTTCCTTCCGCGGCTCCGCGCCTCCGCGTGCCCATTTCCTGGGAGCCCACGGACAACAGCGAGCGCCCATTGAAGCGTGGGAACTACCTCACATACACGCGCACTTCGCTGGCGGCGATTGCGGGGTCGGTGGAGGATGACGCGGCCATGCGCGTTGCGGGCACGCCCATCTCCGTCATCGAATGCATGACGGCCTGCGCGTTGTTCTGCGCGGCGTCGGCGGTGCCGCTCGTGGGCGCCACGCCGACCACGCTGAACGACGCATGCGGCTGGGCTGCAAGCGCGTGCGACAGCGCCGCATAGAGCACGCGGTCATAGGCGACGTGCGCGCGCGCAAATTTGATGGTGACGATCGGTGCACCCGCCGCGATCGCATCCGCCGTGGGCATGCTCGCCGCCGCTGCCTGCCGCGCGGGCACGCCCGCGCGCGCGCCGCCCAGCATCGGCGAAGAATAGTCGCCGGCCTTGATGGCGTTTGCGAGCCTGGAGAGGTTGCCGCGCTCGTCCGCCACATAGGCGGTCTGCCGCTGCAGCGCGCGCCTCACTTCGCTCATCAAGCGGTCGACGCGGATGATGGTCTGGCTCGTCTCGTCGGCGAGCACGGAAAGCTGGCGATGGTCTTCGTCGACCGCGCCGGAGACGTTGAACGTCGCCTGGATGGTGTCGCCCTCGTTATGCGCCATGGAGGAATCGTTCGAAACTTCAGTGGCCAGCGTGGACAGCGCGTTGATGTTGGCGGACAGCGAATCGAGCGTGGCCTGTGCGGCGTTCCACTCGCCGATCAGCTCGGGATTGCCGCGCGTGGTGCCAACCCCGAGGCGCCCGGAAATATGTGCGGTCGCCTGCTGATAGGAGGCGACGGCCTGCGCGGCCTGGTTGCGAAGCTCGGCGGCATGCTGCGCATCGCCGGCGATCTTGGTATCGAGATTTTGCAGCTGGGAACGCAGGCTCTGGACCGTGTTGCCGACCACAGTGCCGGTGTTCGCGCCGCCTTCGATGGCAACGGGCGAGACCGATGGGCCGACAGGCGCGGGCGGCGGCGCAGCGGCTGCGACAGGAGCGGGCGCCATCTCACCGGTCACGACAGGCGCGGGCGGGGGAACCGGCGTTCCCGGCGCAGGCGCGGCCTGGGCTTCGGGCGCGACGTTCGCGGGCGGTTGCGCGGCTTCTTCGGTTCCGCCGCCGAACAGCGCATCGTCGATGCTGGCGCATCCCGCGAGTCCCGTTCCTGCGACCGCAGAGAGAAAAGCCAGGGCAAGAATCCGCGTTCCTGCCGCTCTCATCGCTGTCATGCGTGTGTGTCTCCGCTCCGGCGGGCAGGCTTGGAAAGCCCCCCTCGCCCCCGTGGCGGCAATTCGCCGAATCCCTCGGCCGGCGAACCGCCTGCGCCGCAGTCTTAACCACGCTTGGCGGCACGGACAAGGGAGGCGTTCATTGCGCCTGCGGGAAAATTCGCCCGCCCGGCGGGGACTTGGGTGAGGGGCGGAAATTGCGTGCGGCGGGGGCTGGCGCACATCCGCGCGGGCTTGGCCGATGCTTGCGCGACGGCTTTCCGCTCACTAGGTTTCGCGCCCCCGCACCGGTAGCTCAGCTGGATAGAGCACCAGACTACGAATCTGGGGGTCAGGGGTTCGAATCCCTTCCGGTGCGCCAGGGTTTTTCGTGAAGTCCAGCGTCGTTGTTACACTTGCAGTCTGCTGCTCTTAGAGCCCGACTCATAATTCAGCTAAGCCAGCAAGGCTTGTCCCGCTGAAAGGGACTATTCCTTGATCGTGAAGATCGTGCCGGAGAAGTACAGGCCGCCATAGGTCGTCGTGCCGTACAGATTGCCCGCGCCATCGGCAAACAGGGTACAGGACGGCTCGATGCCGTCGAGGCCACCCTTGAAGGCGTGAAGCACAGTCTCTGTTCCGTCCGGAGTGAGTTTGAAGACGGTGCCGCAGCCTGAGCCCATGCCGTTGCAGGTCATTCCACCGAATTGCGTCGTTCCGTAGAGATTCCCCGCGCTGTCCATGATCAGCCCGGCGAAAGGCGCCGCGCCATCGCTCCCGCCCGCGAAGGAATGCAGCACGGTCTCGGTGCCATCTCGCTTGAGTTCGTAAACCGTGCCGTCGGCTTTGGCGCCGCCGGCATAAGTCATGCCGTAGAAATTGCCAGCCGTGTCGGCAATCAGGCTGCCGGCATAGGGGTTGGCGCCGTCGCTGCCGCCCTTGAAGGAGTATAGTACTGTCTCTTTACCACCGGCTGCAAGTTCGAACACCACGCCGTCATCGTTTGCGCCGCCGTAAAACGCCGTGCCGTAGAGATTGCCCTTCTTGTCCAAAATCAGACCGGCGACCGGTTCGCCGCCATCGCTTCCCCCCGTGAAGGTGTGGAGCACTGTTTCGGTGCCGTCAGGCGCAAGCTTATAGGCTATGCCCTTGCTGCTCGTCCCGCCAAGGGTAGTCGTACCATAAAGATTGCCCGCGCTATCCATGACCACACCGGCGTAAGGAAAGGTGCCGTCGCTTCCTCCGTCGAAGGAATGGAGCAGCGTTTCCTTCCCTTTCCGATCGATCTTGTAGACCGCTCCCTCGCTGGTCCGCCGTCGCCTCCTCCGACCGTCGTGCCGTACAGATTGCCCGCCTTGTCCATGATCACCCCGGCGTAAGGATCACTGCCGTCGGTTCCGCCGCCGGTGAAGGTGTGGAGAAATTTCGGCTTCTTGCTGCCCGCCGGCAGGATGAAGACCGTGCCGTCTTCGCCCATTCGCGTGCCCGCGGTTGTGCCGTAGAAATTGCCGTTCGCATCTTCGATCAGCCCGGCAACCGGCTCATTTCCGCCCGCATTGTTGTTGAAGGAATGAAGCACCTGGTAGATCTTCGTTTTCGCCTGCGCACCATCGGACGAAACCAACACACCGAGCGCCGACACGCAGCACAGCAGATACCTGGCGAGATCTCGAGGCATGATGTTCCTCCTTCCTGCAAAGAAATAATTGCCGTTCCATCCGTCGCTGAACCTATGGTGTCAGCTTGAACACCGTGCCGCCGCCCTCTCCACAGGGATCATTGGCGCCGTATGACATGGTGCCGTAGTAGGTGCCATGCTTGTCGCGGACGAGCGTGCTCGCCTGGGCGCCGTACGCGCTCTCCCCGCACGCTGCATAATCGAACAAGTCGGTGAAATTTCCTTTTGTATCAAGTTCGTAAACGTAACCGTCATTATGTGCACCGTTGATCGCCATGGAATCATAAAGGTCGCCGCTGGAATCGACGATCGGCGTGTAGGAGCCTGGGCCGCAACAAACTTGCGAGGCCGTGAATGTGAAAAGGACCGAGAATTTGTCCGTGGTGTCGATCTTGTAGATGACGCCGCAGCCCAAAGGCGGATAGCAGCCGAGATCAGCGCCTTCGGCGGTCGTTCCATAGACATTTCCTGCGGCATCCAGGGTGATGGCGCCGGGAGCCCAGCCGTCCTTCTTTCCGGTGAAGCGGTGCAAGACCGTATATGCGCCGTTCGGCTCCAGCTTGAAGATGGCTCCGCACCCGGTCGGCGCATCGCATCGGATATCGCCACCGAAAGCTGCTGTGCCGTAAAGCGTCCCCTTCGCATCCATGACGATGTTGAAATAGGGAGTGACCCCGTCGCGCACGTTCTTGAAGGTGTAAATCACACTGTACTTGCCGCTGGAGTCCAGCTTGTAGATAAAGCCGCAACCGTTGCCGTTGTAGCCGCAATTGACATCCCCGCCATAGTGGGACGCTCCGTACAGGTTTCCGGCCGCGTCCAGCACCGGGGTCGAATTGACGTCCTGATACGTGAAGGTGTGAAGTACAGTCTCCGTTCCATCCGGCGCGAGCTTGAACAGGGTTGAGTCGTTGCCGTTTCCGCCGCCTGTCGTGCCGTAGAGATTGCCGGTGCCGTCCATCGTCACGGCGGCAACTGGGAAGGCGCCGTCGGTTCCGCCCTGAAAGCGGTACAGCACCTGTTCCTGTCCATCCTTGCTGACTTCATAAACCGTTCCGCAACCGACGACGCATCCATTCGAGCCCCCCGCTGCGGTTGTGCCGAACAGATTTCCGTCAGCGTCCCGGAACACTGTTGCAGCGGGCTCGCTACCGTCCGGCCGGCCTGTGAAATTGTGAAGCAGATGGGGTGTAAACGTCTGCGCCTGCACGGGGGAAAACGGCGCGATGGCCGACCAGAACACGAAAGCCGATGCCCACCCGCAACTCGTCATTACTGCCATAGTCGTCCCCTCCGCATGCGTGCCGACATCCATACGACGGAGAGAGCCCAGACTTTATTCCGAGCGTCCATCCTTTTTCGGGTCAGCGCAAACTTGAAGAGTGATCAAACCGCGCATTCAATGCGCTACAGCTGGATTGAGATGCCGCGCCCGCAGGAGCAAGAGTGGGGCACGTCACGGCGAGAAGAATTCTGGCGCGCAACGGACGGTTCGCCGAATGAGGCAGTGTGAGGCACCAAGGGGCTTCCTCGCTGTAGTGCCCCCCTTCGGGCGGCCTCTCCCTCTGGTCGGTCACGTTCAGGTCGCGGGCAGATACATCGTTCGAGCAAACCTTGGTCCCGACTGGCGGAGCGTAGCGCCGTGCTCACGCCGTCAAGGCCGCTTCGCGCCGCCTTCGGCGGTGGCTACGGCCTTCGGCCCTCGGCCTACGGGCCTTGACTGCGCCTGCCGCGGCGCTCTTTGGGGAGCAGGTCGGGACGGAAGAATAGCCCCTTTCGGTCGAACAAAGGAATGGATTTAGGCGAGGCTCCGGGGGCGGGCCGTGTATTTGTAGCCCCCCGTGTTACTAAGACGGGGGCAACGCGCTTTTTTGACCATATCGCCGAGAGTGAGCGTCAAACAAGTTCTGGGTCAGAGTCGGCGAAGTACGTTCGGAAGTAAGTTCGGGTCATAAGTTCGGGGTCAGACTCGTAATTGGCGCTTGTGCCCCAATACGGTGCCCCCATTGATCAATTGCCAGCCAGCGCTTCGCTCTGCACGTCAGATGATTTTGGTGCGCCGCCGACCGGACAAACTCTCTGATACGATGCATCGCCGACGGCGATGACGAGCGCAACGAGGGTTGGTCCGGGTTGCGGAACGACCGACTGAAGCGCCTGCAGGACTCGCTTTGCCATCGGCCAATCGTGACAAAATACCGTTTGCGGATTGATCCCCAGCGGTGCTCCGGGAAAAACAAACGAGGGTGCACCCGCCTGCACCAATTCCGCCCAGCGCGCACTGATCGCCTGCCTGTCCGCATCCGATATCGGCATTGCCACTTCCCAGCTGAAGCAACAGCATAGGTACACATTCCCCTTTCTTCCTATTCCCCTGATTAGGGGATGCTGCGTTCCACGCAGGGACGTTTCTGTGGTTGCGGCGGTTGCCGCATCGAACTGGAAAATCAGCCTCATCGGAAAGGGACAATCCCCATTGGAGCGATCTTTACATGGCGCTCATTCGCTGACGCGATGTTCATGGTTGGCCGGGACAACAGCCCGGCCATGACGACACCGGGTAAGACGCGGGTGTGACCGGCAACTTCATTCGACGAGACGCGCAGTGTCCCCGGCTCCATCGCCGTCCCGCTGCGATCATGCCGCAGCGAGCGTACCCCGCCCTTTCAATCTGGCGATAAACTCCAGATGCTCCGGGGCCAGGGCGTCGATCGCACCCAGAAAATCAGGGGGATTGTCAGACAGCAAAATGGCGGGCGATTGCCCCTCATAATTCCCGAGATTTGGCCGGTGTTGCTGGTAACCGACAAGGGCAGCAAGTTCTGACGAGAAGCACCTGGCCACATCCGGTGGATATGCGAGCCACTGGTTCTCGTATGGTTTCAGCCAGCCCAGGCAGTAACTGATAATCACTCCGGTTCGCGGCAGCGATGTTCGATTGGCGCCCCCGCAATGCAACACCGATCCCAAAAAAATCAGAGCGGAACCCGGCTCCATTTCGGGGGAAATGGCTTCCGCGCGGTCGATCAGGAATTCGCCAAGGCGCTTGTGGCTGCCGGGCCAAATCACGGTTGCGCCATTATCCGCCGTAAAATCCGTCAGCGGCCACATGACATTGACCTGGAACTCCATTTCTCCTTTTGCGGCTCTCCACAGATCGTGATCGCGGTGCGGCGGTTGTGCTTCGGCACCGGGGTGGAGCTGGATGGCCTGGGTGAGATTCAGCTGGAGACAATCACAATACGGCCCGAGAATCTCTTTGACGATGTCCATCACGAGTGGATGAAGCACGAAGCGTTCTGCATGTACCGATCGCTTCAGCAATGATCCGCAGCGTTTGCTTCGCGCACCATGAAATTCCCCGACGCTAAAAGGCGTCCTGGCCAACCGATCCCGAAGATCATCGTGGAACGCGTTCGCCAACGCGGCCGGCACCAGGTCTTCAACAATGCAATATCCTTGTTGAGCCAGCGCCTCGCACCACCGGCCGGCCGATCTCGCCTTGGCAGTCACAGTTTCATTCATGGGCGGCTTCCAACAGTCAAAGTGGGGGAATCGGCTCAGGCGGCCTGCGTCTGCGGTATGACCTCCAGCACCGGATAGCGGTATCCAAATCGGGCTCGTGCCCTGCGCAATGTGTCGGGCGTAATTGGCATCGCGACCGCTCCCGTGATTTGACCATCGATGTCCCGAGGAAGGCCCAGCGGCTCGATTTCCCAACCGGACGACAGGAGCGACGAGAGAAACTGCGCCTGCGAAACGCCCGTGTATCGCGAAATTCCGAAGAGCAGAGCAAACTCGACGGATGCAATCCACATATGATGGCACATGGAAACAGCGGCGCTCTTTGCGAGATCCGGGGAGACGCACAATCGCGTCAGCTCCATGATATCTTCCCCGATGGGAACCGGGCCGTCGCATAGCGAGGAAAACACCGTCGAAAGAATGTGCGGCTGCGTGGTCGGCAAAAAGCGGACGGACGCGACGTGCCGTGCGGTCGTGCGGTCCGTCTCGATCAGGTAGATCGCGCGGTCCGTATCAAACTCATCAATTTCGAATTCGCCATCAATGACAGAAACGTCCCATTTGAGGCGATCGACGAAGAGGCGCTTGCGATCACGATGCATTTGATCGATTTGCCGCCTGAATCTGCCGCGGTTGAGGTTCGTGACGATATGCACCACGGAATTCGTCCTGCGCAGTCCGACGCAAAGCATCGAACCGTTCGCAGGACCGGACCATTCCCCTAGTTAGGGGATGGGTCAGTGACGGAGTATGTCCTGGAAAATGAGCTGGCTGTCGAACAGCGCGTGAACCACGAGCTGCGTGCGCGTCGCCACGCCATAGCGGCGTTTCGCAGTCTCGATATGCTGATGAACGGTCTGGTTGCTGATACCGAGCAATTGTCCGGCGTCCGTGTCTGACTTTCCGCGGGCGGCGAGCACGATGCAATCGAGCTGGCGGGAGCTCAAATGCGGGATGCCTGGTGTCTGGCTTCCTGCGATTCGTCGCGGAGCGTTCAATGCAAGCCGGCGCGCCGCCTCAAAGGCGAAGCAGCCCACATATTGCGCAACGGGGAGAACGGCCGTTGATACGCTCTTTCCGGCGGTCGCGACAAAATTGCATGAACCCTCGCATTCTCCCGGGAGATGAATGGGGACCGTGAATCCTTCGCCCAGTCCGGCGTGTCGCGATTCCGTGAGGATCGTCTTCTGTCGCTCGCTGAGCGTAATGAGGCGGTGCATGTCGGACCACAAAAAGCCGACGATTGCTTTTTGGCATGCCGTAACAGCAGGGTCATCGGAGAGATACCCCAGAGTCGCAAACCTCTCCGTCCAGGAATGCGGGTAATTGGCTATTTGCACGAGATCGCCTGAAAGGACGCGGACGTGATGGCCGAGCGCGAAATAGCGAAAACCCAAACTTCTCGACATGTCGTCGAGCAGGTGACTCAGGTCCGGCAAATCCTGCGCGTCGTTGGCTTTCCGAATGAACAGCTGCACGTCCCGAAGCTGCCCCATTGCCCCACCCCCGAGTAGCCTGGTTCCGACGTGTCGCCGGGCTCTCCACCGCGTGATTTGGCGGCAGTTCTTCTTGGTCGACTGCCCGGCAACTGTTTACCATCGATCGGTTCAAATGGAAACAAGCTCTGACGGGATCCGGTAGTAAGCCGTCACGCGAATTTCTGGCTTTGGTCGAATACGCTATCGACCCGCGGCAGCGTTGCAGGACCTCCTCATGTTGCTATTCCTCTGCAGTCATTGCTGAATGGCGAGCGGATGGGGGGCGGAGTGGCCGAGGACGCTGAGGGACCAGAGGAAGGCGCGGCGTCGACCGACGCAGACGTTCACCCGGCCGCCATTTCGATAGCTCTCAACGGCGCCAGCCGTGCGAGGGCGGACGCTTTTCTCGACAAGCAGATTCATCTGGCCGATCTGCAAATCCAGAATCTTCGGAAACTCGACGCGTTCGAAGCGTCCCATCTGCGCTGGCGCCGTTTCAACGACCAGATGAAGGGCGCAGTGCAGTTCATACTGCTGGCTCTGGGTCTCCTGATTGTGGTTGCGCTTGGCGCAGCGCTCTGGAACGCGGCGAACGACGGGGGGCTTGTCATCGAGGCGTTCAGCGTGCCGCCCGACCTGGCCGCCAGGGGGCTCACCGGCGAGGTTATCGCCAACAAGGTTCTGGATCGGCTCTCAGCCTTTCAGGCTCAGACCGTTTCGATGCGCCGTTCCGCAAGCTATGCCAACAACTGGGGCGACGACATCAAGGTGCAAATTCCCGACACTGGCGTGTCAATCGGGGAGTTCAATCGCGCCCTGCATCAATGGCTGGGTCACGAAACGCGCATCACTGGAGATGTCTATCGCATAGCGGCCGGCATCGCCCTTTCCGCACGTGTGGATGACGAAACTACGCCCGTTTTCAAGGGAGACGAGGCGGATATGGACGCGCTCGTCGACAAGGTGGCGGAGCGCGTCTATCGCAGCACGCAGCCTTATCGCTACGCCTCCTGGCTTTCCGGCCACGGGCGCGTGAGGGAATCCAACGCAGTCCTTCAGTCGATCGTCGACACGGGCAACGCGCGCGAACGGGCGTGGGCCTATAATGGCATGGCTCACAATACGATCATCACGGGCGACGTAGTCAGAGCGAGCGCGTTCACGCGCAAGGCGATTGAAAGCGACCCGCGCATCGTTCTGCCGCGAACCAATCTCGCAGGGGGCGAAGCCTATCTCGGGCATGACGAGAGCGCCCTGGCGGTCGCGAAGGCGGCGTTGAAGGCCGCTGAGGCGGGCGATCCCATGATGGTGGAAACGTTCCTCACGCAAAGCATCCTGATCATGCGTCTGCAAATCGCCGAGTTTGCCGGCGACGAACTCGATGCACTTGATCTCGCCCGCAAGCGTCAGGCCTTCAACGACGTTGAGGGCGGCCGCGAGGACGAGATGGTGGCTTGCGCGTTGCTGCATGATCTTGCCTGCTTCCGGGCGGTCGCGGCATCGCTTTCGCTGCCAACAGATGCTGACGCGTTGCTGTCGCAGCAGGCCCAGATGCAGCACGCCTACGCTGCACTCGGCTTATGGGACGCAGTCAAGAAGGCGGCGCCCGCGTTTCACGATCGCCTGACGAAGAATCCCTTCATGAACGGTGTGGAGAAGCTCTCGGATGCGCCGCTGCGCGCGCAGGCTGCGGCGCATCTGGGCGAGACGAAGCTTGCCCACGTATTGATCGACGGGACGCCCACGGATTGTGTTCTTTGTCTCCGCGTTCGCGGCGAAATCGATGCGATCGAGCACAATTGGAGTGGCAGTGCGTACTGGTTCACGCGCGCGAGTGCTGCGGCACCATCAATTCCTTTCGCCGACAGCGATTGGGGCGCGATGCTGATGCGCAAGGGCGATCTCGACGGCGCCATCTCAAAGTTTACAACCGCGAACCAGAAAGGCCCGCACTTTGCCGATCCGCTGGAAATGTGGGGCGAGGCGCTGATCGCCAGGAACCGCTCTGATCTTGCGCTCGCCAAGTTCGAGGAAGCCGCGAAATATGCGCCCAACTGGGGCCGGCTGCATCTCAAATGGGGCGAGGCACTCACCTACGTTGGACGCGAGGACGAGGCCCGCGCACAATTCGGCATCGCTAAGCAGCTCGATCTTTCGGACTCCGATAAACGCGAGCTGATGAAGCGGCGCAGAGGACAGGCCTGAAACGCACGCCACGGCAGCCGATGGCTCAGGTGCAGATGTTACAATGGGCGGAGACAAGAACCCGCAGAAACCCTCGATTTCTCGCCAGACTGCGAATCTGGGGTCAGGGGTTCGAATCCCTTCCGGTGCACCAGTCCCGAACAAAACTGCGAACTTCTCCTTTGAGGTCGCCTGTAGGGACTGTGGCGGCCCGCTTCGCGATTTGGTAACATTTCCTTGGAAGGACGTGCCATGCAGGGATTTCGGGTTGGTGGACTGTGCAGCGTGTTGGGCTGTGTTGCCGCGATGGCAAATGTGGCAACTCCAGCCGCTGCGGCTTTCGCCCGGCACTATAATCTGATGATATCCACGTCTCCGACGCACAATGTGACCCTCAACAATGGAGTGTTCGCTCCGACTGGCGCACAGCCCATGCTGAACGAGAATGATCTCGTGAACGCGCTGGCAAATGGGGCCGTCGAAGTCACGACAGGCAATGGTTATGGCGGGCGCGGTACCGGTGATCTGCTTGTGGAAGCCGGATTTACGTGGACTGGAACGAACGCACTGACGCTCGATGCATATCATTCCGTTGTCGTGGATCAGCCGATTGTCAATTCCGGCACGGGCGCGCTCACGATTGTGGACAATGATAAGGGAATGGGCGGCTATCTTTCGTTCGGCAGCTCCGGCAGCATCACCATTTTGAACCTCTCAAACGTACTCGACATCGATGGAACGCAATACACGTTGGTCGGGGACATTAGCACGCTGGCGTACGATATAGAGACTGTTAACAGGAAAGGATCTTACGCTCTCGCCAATTCGTACGACGCCAGTGCTGATGGCACTTATCACAACCCACCGATCGGTGCATTCTGGGGTGTTCTGGAGGGATTGGGAAACACGATTTCCAACCTCTCGGTATCGACCACATATAGTGCGGGTTTGTTCAGCGGGATTGGCGGTCCTAGCGAATACGGCACCATCCTGGATCTGGGGTTGATCAATGCGAATGTGTCTGGCGGGAATGACAGAACCGGCGGTAATGCCGCCGGTGTCCTTGCGGCGCTAGCCACAGGGATGATCCGCAACTGCTACTCAACCGGCGCTGTGGAGGCCAGGGGTCGGGGAGCGTCAGCAGGCGGTTTGGTAGGCGGCGCGAGCAACGATAGTTTCGAAAACGCATATTCCATGGCTGTCGTGACAGAGAAAGGAACTGGCGGATATGCAGGCGGGCTTTCAGGCACCAGCTCGGGAGGTAACGTGATCGAGTCGTCCTTTGCTACGGGGGCGGTTTCAGGCGGTGTGGATTCATTTGTGGGCGGCCTGATTGGCCGGAATTTCACGACCCCAATCCGCAAAAGCTTTGCGACAGGATCGGTGTCGGTGGGAAAGTGGGACGGTGTAACGCCGTCTCCGACTGCGGCTGGCGGATTGATCGGATTCAATTTTAGTTCTTCGATTGCCAATTCATACGCCGAAGGGAACGTGAGCGGCGGCTCTCATGCCGTTGTCGGCGGGTTAGTTGGTTTGGGTTCGGAGAGCACACTCCAAAAGTTGTATGCAACGGGAGCGCCAACGGTTGGAAAGCGCGGGCTTGCCGGGGGTTTCATCGGCAAGGATAGGCGCGGCTATGCTAAAGATGGCTATTGGGACACGACGACAAGCGGCACGATGAACGGCACCGGGACTGGACAGAAGAAAGGCGTCACGGGATTGACGACGACGCAGCTCCAATCCGGATTGCCGAAAGGCCTTGATTCCAATGTGTGGGGTGAGGATTCGGCCATTAACAATGGCCTGCCCTATCTGATCAATAATCCGCCGCCGCAGTGAGTTGAAACGCCAGCGGGCGTGCGGCGAGCTACGTTCCGGATCAGAACCAGCACCCAGTTCTTATTTTTATCCTGTCCGGCGCGCCAGGGTTTTTTCCGTGTTGGCCGAAAGACAAGTCTGGACTCCGCCAGACAAAATCGGACCTCAACCGACGAGGCTATTTGTCCAGGGAGGCCGAAACCACTTCAATGTCGCGCAGCAAACTGGTAGTTGTCGTGTTTTCCGTGACTGCCGCCTTGGCCATTTCCGTGATTGCCGCCCTGGCCATTTCGATCCATGTTCTCTTATAACTTGCCAGGTCCGGTGGTGGTCCGTCGATTGTCGCGTTTTCTCGAACGAGATCGAAGCTTTTCAGCAACGCCAAAAGCTTTCCCTCGTCCAGGACGATCGGCTCACTGAATCCCGGATGCGCACTCGTCCCGAGTTTGGGCTTCCAGAAAACATTTCCGTAATGCGCCGTACCCTCGCTGAGCTGATCGCAAAGCATGTAATTCGGATTGAATCGTTTCTTGGTGAGCATCAAAAGATTCGTCGGCCGGCACGAGAACAGCCGCGTATGGCATGCCGAGCCCAGCGGGGCGACAATCCATTTGTGTCGATTGAAAAGAGCGATCTGTTCATAGACAGGCAAAGTCTCCGGACGAATCACCAGGAAACCCTGCCGTTCAAGAAATTCCTCGAGTCGTCGCGTGCCCAGGATACGCCGCCTGGACAAATCAGGAAGTCCGGCGCGAGACAGGAAGAGAGGCTGTTCCGTCATCGGTGCGCTGCGGGGCAACACGCTCTCCGCCATGCGCATGCACATGGCCTTGAATTCCGTGTACGCGGCATGAGCACACACAAAACCCGGGAATGGCACTGTGATATTTGCAAAACGCGTGGGTGCAGCAACTACTTCGATCCGTTTCGTCAGACCGGGAACGAGCGCAAACAAGTCGCGCGCAAAATCCAGATACCACGCATGCTGCAAAATCGGCACTGCCCCTTCGCCATATTTTTCCCAAGCCCACGCGCGGCAAAGCGTCTCCAGAAGGAAATGGCCGTAATGCGCCGCCCTTGCTCCCAGGTAATACGCTGCGCGACCATCCCGGATCACTCCATCGAATCGTGTCTCTTTCTTTCCGGGCCCTCTTTCCGTGGGATCTCCCCGAAACGTGACCGAAGCCTCCACTGGCTGGTTATCATTGTCATATACCCCGACTATCGCGTCGTTATGTTGAATGAACTGCAGCTCAAGGTCGTGCACCAAACCGCCAGGTACTTCCGCGATAGCCGGCTGCTCCTGATGGATCGACAGACCCTCGCATCGCGAACGAATGTGCTCGATGGTTCTGAAAAAGTAAAAACGAATCCGATTGAAGCCATTGATTATTCCCGGTGCTTCGACACTCAGCTCGCCTGATTGTGAGAACGCGTCGAGGGTCATATCCGGCATCCACCAGGATTTTGTTCCAAATTCAGATTACAATCCGGCAAGTTCAGAAAGAACGCGATACAGGAACCGCCGCCAGAACACGCGCCCGGAGCGACCAGGAGGGCGCGCGCGCTCATAGATCATTGTAGCTGATCATCTCGTTGTCGCGCATGACTTGTGTCCACCATTCCGACGCGAGCAATTTGTTTTCCGCGTCCCGTGATCCGGGATGGACCATGATTTCCATCGTTCGCGAGCGCGCGTATTTCTTTTTGGACGATGTTTCAAATCTGGGAAGACCGCAAATATCGTCGGTCGTCCTCGTTCCGTCCATGCGCAGCGCGCGGTTCCAGATCGCTTTGCCAAGACGAAAAGGTATTGCCGCGAGCGAACGGCTTCCACGCCGACTCTCCGCCAGGCGCACCCGCGAGATTCCGCATTCCCTCTGCAAGCGTTTGAGTGTGCCAAACAAGCCCGGAATGATGTGCACATGGTGATGCGAATCGATATGAGACACGGCGACGCCGGCGTTCTTCACCCTGGCGACCTGGCTGATCCACTCGCGCAAAACCGCGTTGCGCACAGACTGCGGAATGAACAGCCTGCGGACGGCCGCCACCCGAAACTGCCCGTCTGTGCCCAGAATCGGCGCGAGTTCGGAAGCCGGCCCAACGGGCATGCGGGTGGCGACATTGAGATGAACGCCGAAGGAGCAATGTGGAAAATCACCGATCCTCGAAACGGCTTCGTCGAAGGCACGGCCGTTCGCCAACAGCGTCGCGGAGCGGATCCGACCGGACGCCATCAGCGCAAAAACCGCAGTATTTACTCTCGGCGTCGCGCCCAGATCATCGGCATTGACAATGAGGCGCATGCTCTATCCCGTAATGAAGAAGACAACCTTTGCTAGCACAGAAAGCGAGGTGCAGCCGGGACAGGCGGCCAAAACCAATGTTCTCCAGGAAGACTGCGCCAAGGTTTAAAGATGGCCAAGCCTGGAGAGCCCTGTCTTGAGGTTGTTGTCGCAAGCCAGAGCGCGTTCCGCGAGTCGTTATCCGCCCGTCAGCCCGCCGGCGTCACGGTCGCAACGATTGCTTCCGCTCTCGCGAACAGAGCCGGATCGACCGCGATGCCGGAAGACGCGGCGTTCTCATCCAACTGTTCGGGCCTGCTCGCGCCGACAATGGCGGAGGCGACGTTGGGCTCGCGCAGAACCCAGGCGAGCGCGAATTGCGACAGCGTGCATCCGGCGTCCCGAGCAATGGGCTTGAGCTTCTGCACGGCTTCAAGAACGGGCCGCTCGGTCAATCGCTGAATGAAATGCCCCATCGTTTCGCTGCTCGCGCGGGAATCGGCCGGGGGCGGCAAATCAGGAAGATATTTGCCGGTCAGAACGCCTTGCGCGAGCGGCGACCAGACGATCTGGGACACGTGCTTCTCGCGGCAAAGCGGAATGACCTTCTTTTCCGGCTGGCGCCACAGCAGCGAATATTGCGGCTGGCTTGACACAAAGCGTTCGACGCCAGGCAGCCCGAAGGCGGCAGCGATCTCGCCGGGAGACCATTCGCTGAAGCCAATATAACGCGCCTTGCCCTGGCGAACGACGTCGCTCAGCGCCTGCATCGTCTCCTCCAACGGCGTTCCGGAGTCATAACGGTGGCACTGATAGAGGTCGATATGGTCGACACGCAGACGCTGGAGCGAGGCGTCGATCTGCTTCAGGATCTGCGGACGCGACAGGCCTCGATCCTTGTCGCTCATCGGGAAAAAAACCTTCGTGGCCAGAATGTAGCTGTCGCGTGGCCGCTTCGCGAGCACTTCGCCGAGAAAGCTTTCCGCGGCACCGCGCCCATAGACGTTGGCGGTGTCAATAAAATTGATGCCGAGCTCGAATGCGCGATCGACGCAGCGGACTGCCAGGTCCTTCGCGACACCGGCACCATAGGTCAGCCAGGAGCCAAGAGAGATTTCGGAGACGTTCAAGTCGCTGGTGCCAAGCTTTCGGTATTTCATCGTGCCCTCGAGTGCCGTGACGGATACGCCGACGTGCCATTCATCTTTGGCGGCTGTTCGCCGGTGGCCAGTATCACATCCTTCGCCACATAAGGGCGAGAGCAGATTGTGGCTCTGGCGGAGGCATCCGATTCCGCTGCTCCGGCTACCGCCGCGCCTCGTTCGCGGCGCGCGCGGGCTGGTTGACCGGTTCGGCGTTGAAACCGGATTGCGTGATCACCACCCGGTAGACCGCGGCGTCGGCCAGCGGCATGTAGTTGGCGGAGCCGAAATGGCGGTCGACCGCGAAGGACCGGGCGGCGAGCCACACAAGCCATGAAGGCGGCAGATATTGGTCGATCCGTGGCGCCACATCGGCGATGTCGCAGGCGGTGATCGGCTTGCCGTTGCCGCGCGCCGCGGAGAAATACATGTTCGACAGCTGTTCCAGCGTGTAGGTCGCATCGAGCCCGAGCAGATTGGCCCAGGGCTTCCATTTCTGCACGCGGCCGCTCAGCACCCACTCGTCTCCCTGCAGCTCGCAGGTTTGTGTGCGGCCCGTGCCGTCGAGCCGGCGGATCGTCACCAGAAAGCGCGACGAAGCGGGATCGAGACTGCGCACGCTCACCTGCGCGACGGGGCCCTCATGGGTGAGCCGCGCATAGGTCTGGGCGTTGAGGCCGAGCAGCCCCGCCACAAAGCCGATGACGGCCAGTGGCGCGCCAAAAACCAGATGCCCGCTCGCCCGCACCGCGCGGCCGCGCAGCAAGTGTCCGATTCCGGAACTCAGCAGCGCGAGGCCCGAGATGGCAACCAGCAGCGGCGCCGCCCAGAAAATCCAGTTCAACAGGTTGCTCCCATGCAGGCGCGGACGGCTTGTGACCGCAGCGCGCCTTAGGACAACGAACGAATTCCTGTTGGAGTGCCAGCCTTCCGAAGCGTATGCGCGTGCCGCCGGGCATCCCAAGGCTATCGCATGTGCCCATTGGCGGTGCGCGGGGAGGTGGAGAAGATAGACGCCGCCCTTAGCGGCAACCCCGGCGGGTCTCCCAAAGATCGTCATGGCCGGGCCGTTGTCCCGGCCATCCATGAACACTGCCCTTGTCAGGGCAAACTTGAGCGCGCGTCCTTCCGATCGCTCAGCACGTAAAGGTGTCGCGGAGAATTACGGACGACATGGTGTTCTTGGGTGGCCGGGACAACGGCCCGGCCATGACGAAATCTCTTGTGAGTTGCAGGTCCCATACTCTCCGGCCCCGAGATCAATTTTACAACTCAGTTGTCCGGCATTAACTCGGTGACATGTTGCTAACATTTAACGATCTCGTCGGACCACATCCTACAAATTACGCATACGCATTCATCTGGCATTCAGAACAGAATTCCAAGACTGGCGGGAACACCTCATATCTCGTGTGGTCCCATGAACTTCATGAACAAAAGTCGGAACGACCAGTTTCGTCGCGATGCGTACGCCACCGCGCTTGCCCTTGCCGGGGTGGCAAGCGTGCCGATGCTGGCGATTTCAACGTTGGCTCTTTTCATCGCAAGAACTGTCTGGCGGTTCCTCGGCTGACGATTTTTTTCAATGAGAGGGGATCGTCATGTACGCAGGCGTCAGACCCGCGGTGGCATTGCTGGCCTTGTTCGAACCCATGGCTTGCAGCTTGTGGACATCGGAGTTTGCTCCTCCCAAAGGCGAATTCACGGACACAGCCTGCAGCGCAGTCGCAACGAACCGGGCGTCCGACGCGGGAATGGCGGGTGAAGACGACAAAACCCAACACGAAGTGTTCGAGCGCACCTATTCCGGTTGCCGCGCGTGGCGTCTCACACATGGGGCCTGAAGACGTTCGGGCCGTCCCTGTCTCGAACCGCGGCACACCGTCACGCCACGCGGTAAAGGGCGCTTTACCGGTCGCGGCGGGCGAGGGCGGCTTCGCGGAAGGAGATGAGCCGCTTTTTGCTCTCATCCCACAGAACCAGGTTTACCGAGCGAAGGCTCTGTCCGAGCGTCACGCGCCCAAGGGTCTCGAGCTGGGGATGATCGCGCAGGGCGCGATGCAGGCGGTAATACGGAATTCTGCTGCACAGGTGATGGACATGATGCACGCCGATATTCGCGGTGAACCACCTGAGCACGGTCGGAAGAACATAATGCGAGCTTCCCGACAAAGCTGCGTCGGATACCGACCACTCGCCGCTACGCGCCCACGCGACGTTCTCGAACTGGTGCTGCACATAGAATAGCCAGACGCCGATCGACCCAGCGAGAAGCATGACGGGCAGCTGCACCGCCGCGAACGGACCGAACCCGATCAGCCAGATCACGAGTCCGGCCAGCACTGCGATCCCGGCATTGGTGGCCGTCGTGCTTGCCCAGGGCCGCCAGCTCCAGCGCATCCGCTCGAATGGGAGCCGTTGCCGCAGGAAAAACAGCCAGGCCGGTCCGATGCCGAACATGACAAGCGGATGGCGATAGGCGCGATAGGCGAAACGGCCGAGCCTGGATCGCGACAGGTACTCGTCCACGGTGAGGGTCAGGATGTCGCCAGTTCCCCGCCGGTCGAGATTGCCGGACGTGGCATGATGAACCGTGTGACTGCGTTTCCAGTCGTCGTACGGCGTGAGCGTGAAAATTCCGAGCGCCCGCCCGATCCAGTCGTTCGTAGCGCGCCGCCGAAAAAATGCGCCGTGCCCGCAATCATGCTGAATCATGAACAGCCGGACGAGGAATCCGGCTGTCGGTATCGCGAGCAGCAGCGTCAGCCAATAGCCGATCGGCAGAGAGAGCCACATCAGACCCCAACCCAGCAGCAGCGCGCCGGCCGTCACGCCGAGCTCGAACAGGGCCCGCGACAGGTCGGGTTCGCGGTATCGCAGGAAGCTCTGAATGAGTGCGCGCACATCTGGCGCCGCGCCTTCCACAGTGTGATCTGATGCGATGCTCAAGCGCTCTTCCCCGTTGAAAGTTCGTGGCTGGCCGCGGAGTGTCGCCGACGGCCACGGCGAAATCTGTACAAAACGGCTCACGGGAATGAGGTGGCGATCCCAAATCTGGCCATCACATGAGTGCCGGCCACCACGGGATTCAAGTTCCACAACGCAACGAGTAACGCGGCCGCATAGAGTGGTTATATCCGGGCACTGTTAAGAATGATTGTCAGGGCCCGCGCAGGCGTATAGGCGCCAATCCCAGGCTGGTCACCGATCCCGAGCTTGTCACTCGGAAGCGGCATCGGTTGCTTCGTCGTCCATCATCAATGCTTCATGGAATGATCACGAAGCCGTCGCAAAACTTACCATCTGCTGCAACAGAGCAAGGCCCCTAATGGAGCCGGGCGAGTGACTCTGCCCGCCTAACCACATTCTTCAAGGGGAACCACTATGACATTGAAGCACACTGCGCTGGCGCTGCTCGCCGGTGCTGCGATCGCTGCTGTCGTGCCGGCTGCCGCCGCTCCGAAGCATCCGCTCGCCATGCCGCGGCTGGACCATGTCTGGGTCATCATGATGGAAAACCACGGCTATGTGCAGATTATCAACAACCCCTACGCGCCGTTCGTCAATCAGGAGGCGCAAACGGCGAATTTGGCGGCGAATTACTTCGCCGTGGCGCATCCGAGCCTGACCAACTATCTGGAAGTGGTCGGCGGCTCCAATTTCGGCATCACCGACGATGATTCCCCGGATTGGCACGACGCTTCCTGCCAGCCGAACATCGTCAGCGGCGTCAACAATAACGAGGCAGACCCCAATCCAATCTGTCCGATTGCCGGCGCCGGCACGGATCAGCCGACCCCGGCACTGGACTGCAGCAATGAGGTGAACGGCTGTCCTCCGGGCCCGGTGATCAACATCGACGGCATCGAAAGCTACAATGCGGCCGCCACCGTCGGCGCAATGATCGGCGACCAGCTCGTCGCGGCAGGCAAGAGCTGGAAGTCCTATCAGGAGAGCCTGCCGCCCGGCGGCGCGGATGGCGTCAATTATGGTGACGGCCAGTTCTCGAATCTCACCCAGTTCACGGCTGCCGAACAGGCGCTGGGCGAGACGACCGGCGCGGAAGTGCAGCTCTACGCGGTGAAGCACAACCCCTTCAATTATTTCGCCAGCGTGCAGAGCGGCGTCAATCCGGCCAACAGTCTCGCAAACTCCGTCGGGTTCGACGGCCCCAACGGCCTCTATCACGATCTGGCCGTCAACCAGGCGCCGGCATTCTCGTTCATCGCGCCGAATCAGTGCAGCGATCAGCATGGCCGCGGAAATGCCGGCCCGTTCTGTGCCTTCGATCCGAACGACAACGGAACGCAGAATGGCCTCAACCCCGGACTGATCCAGCAGGGCGATCAGACGGTGCAGAAGCTCGTCAGCTCCATCAAGGCTTCGCCGGTCTGGAAGAAAGGCCACAACGCCATCATCATCTTATGGGACGAGGACGATTACAGCGTCAGCCCCACGACCAACCAGGTGGCGCTGATCGTCGATACCAATTTCACCAGGAAGCGCGTCACCAGCAACAATTTCTACAATCACTTCAACCTGACGAACACGCTTGAAGCCGCGTTCGGGCTGCCCTGCCTGAACCATGCGTGCGACCCGCAATCCTATCCGATGGCAGATCTTTTCCAGCGCTAGTCGTTCCGCCGCATGAAGGTCAGCCAGGGGGTATCCACACCCCCTGGCTGACCGACTTTGCCATAAAAGCTCCGGAAGATTGAAGGTTGCAAAACACTTGGCGTTGGCCAAAGCACTTGCTTTTGGCTATGGTGAGCGCGCACTCGAAACGGAAGCACCGCACGACCCGCTTTACGCAACTGTTAATATCCTTTCGTGCTAACCTGCCGCGGACATTGCGGCGGCGAACATGAAGCAGGGAAGATTCTTTATACGCTTGCCGGTCGCGTGCGTGCGCGACGCGCTGATATTTGCGGCTGCAGCGATCGCCTTCACATTTTCAACGGCGCAGGACGCGGTAACGGCTGCCGCTCCTGCTTCAACGTCGGTGGCCACGCTCGATCCGTTTCTGGTCGGCGCGGGGCATCTCGGCAATATCGGTCTTGCAGCTTTTCTCGCGGGAAATCCGAACCTCGGCGCATATGCCGCCAACGCGCTATCCGCCGACGGCGCCTCCGCGGCCATTGTGCTCTTCGAGACCACGTCCAGTTCCTCCGTCAACTTCCAGATCAACAGCGCCGCCACACTTCTTCCGTACACGGATAATTTCCTGACGACCACGCCCGCGACCGGACAATCCAGCGTGACGGTCTCCAGCCTGATCCAGGTCGGTTCGGAATATTACGCGCCCGTCCTCGTCCAGGGGCCGCTTGCGGGCTATTCTCAGGACAACACGATCAGCATTACCGCCACGCAGGACGCAACGCAGGCGAGCGGTAACCTCGCCCTGACCATCCCGCCTCTCGTGCTCGTGCATGGCCTGTGGGGCGACCGCAAGAGCCTGTCGCAGGCCGAGACCTGGCTGCGCGGCCATGCGCCCTGGAACAGCGCGCCCGCGCTCGTGGAGCCGATCTGCTATTCGAAATATCTGCGCTTCGACGCGAAAAAGGATCCACTGAGCAACGGCAACGACCCCTGCGAAGTGACGTCGAAAGCCTCGCTGCAGACCGAAATCGATTCGCTCATGGCCGAGCTCGACGGTGAACAGATCGTCGGCGCGCGCGTGGATCTGGTGGTGCACAGCATGGGTGGCCTCGTGGCCCGCAACTATGCCTCGCAGCCGAAATACGGCTCGCTCCGAAACAGGATGCAGGGGCAGTTCCACGCGATCGTCACGCTAAACACGCCGGAGACGGGTTCGCTGCTTGCGCCATTCCTGATCGCCAAGCGCGATGCGAAACGCAAGGCACCGCTGTGGACGCCGCAGGGATTCATCTGGGACGCGGTCTGCGGCAACGCAACGGTTGCCAAATGCTTCGACGCGAACGGCTATCCGATCTACGCGCCTTCCCTTCCCGTCAACAGCGGCGCCGTTTATTCGCTCGATCCCGATGGACCGAGCCTCAACAATCCGAACCTGTCCGGCCCGAATATCGGCAACGCGACGTGGCGCGCGATCAGCTCGACGAAGCCCGGCAACAGCGCGCTCGCGCTCGGGCTCGATACACTGATCGCAGCGCTCTACAGCAATCCGGATGGAAACGACGTGCCGACCGTAGATTCGGTTCTGCAGGATGAACCGAACGATGCCATCGTGACCGTCGACAGCCAGACGAAAGGCGCCGAGGGAAATCAGCTTTATACGTTTGCGAAACTGTCGCACACCTCGCTCGTCAGCAGCATTCTGACCTGGCTGACGGGCGACAACATCAACGACAACAGTGTGACGGACGATCCGTCGAACAGCGTGGACAAGCTCGCGGCATGCTGGGTCGAGACTACCGGATCGGATTCCTGCCTCGGCTTGCGGGACCTCATTGCGCCGGGCGCTGAGGCCACGCTGACAGGCCCGCGCATGTTAAAGCCAGTGGACCGTCTGGCTGTGCGGGGCCCGACGCGCGTCACGCTCGGCAGGCCGTTCGAAGTCACGATCCGCGTGCCGCGGTCTGGTTTGCGCCCGCAGATTGCGGTGTATCAGGTGGGCGAAACGGGGCGCGTCAAGCCGGAAGAGGTGACGGCGACGGGTGCGAACGGGGAATTGCACATCCGCATCGCGCCGAAACTCCTTGGGCCAGTGAGCTTCGGCGTCCGTGCGGTTTTCGCCGACGGTGGCGTATCCGTGCGGACATTGCACGCATTCGTTGCGCCGCCGGCCGCGCCGCCGCTGCTCTTCCGTGCCAACGATCTGCCGGTTCTGGTGCTGACGCGCGATGCGGACACCGCGACCGCCATGCCGCACCCGGCCGTCCTCTACGCGGCGCCCATCGGCTGGCTCGACCTCAATGCCCGCTTCGTGACCTGGACGCTCGTGCCGCAGCCCGGCGCGCCCACGATCCGCGTCGATCCGAACGGTCTCATTCACGCGCTCGCGCCGGGCGACGCAAGCGCGGAAGCGCATTTCGGCTCCGCGACTGCCGACCTGCGCGTGATCGTGCGCCAGACCCAGCAATAAATCAGGGCCAGGATCCCGGCGCGCCGCTTTGTCGACTCGCCGGTCCATGATTGCCAAAAATACCACGCAGGAAAATGAATTTGTAGTTTCGGGGAACGGCTCGCACCGTTCTTCGTTCGCGTTTCGGTGAGTTCGGGGCGCCACAGGGGACAAGTGCGCCTATGGGTCAGTCGATCGAGCCGCTGTCGCCGGAACAGCGAATTGCCCACTACCGCGAAATGGCGATGGAAGTCACAAGGCTGTCGCGCGAGACTCGCTCTGCCGGAATGAAGGCGCAGTTCCTGCAGCTGGCCAAATCGTGGTTTGCGCTGGCCGACGAAGTCGAGCGCAACATCGCGGAAGGCGCTGCGACGACGGAGCGGGCGGCGATCACCATGGACGCGATGCTCCTCGTTTAGTGAACCCACACCCGAGCAACCGTCATTCCAAACCTCGTCATGGCCGGGCGGTTGTCCCGGCCACCACGTGTCAACTCCGGCGTTTTGATGGTTCACCCATTGCGCGAGGCGTGGCGGGATAGGCATCGAGCACCGGGCCGAGTGACGATTTGAGCGGTCCGAGCCAGGGTTCGTAATTGCGCCAGCGCGCCAAAGCGTCGTCATAGATCGGCGAGCGAACCTGCTCGGAGCTGGCCGAGTTCACCGCGCGCGCGTTACGATGGAATTCGAGGCACTCTTTCTCGAACGGCAATTCGAGATGATCGAGCAGGGCGCGGATCTCGGTCTCCGGATCTGCTACCAACTTCTCATAGAAGATGCGGTGCACGCGCCCGGGCAGCACGCGGTCGAAATGCGCCATCAGCTCCACGTAATCGGCGTAGTAGCGGCCAAGATCCGCGAGCCGGCAGGTCAGCGCCAGCCCATGCAGGAAGATCGTGGTGAAGTTGGAGAAGCAGCAGCCGAGCGGATGGCGCCGGACGTCGACGATCTTGGCATTGGGCAGGATCAGCTGAATGAACCCCACATGCCAGAAATTGAACGGCTCCTTGTCGACGTAGAGCGGACGGCCCAGCCGCCTGCGGGCGCGCGCGCCTTCGAGATATTCTTCGCCCAGCGACTTCAGCGCCGACGCATCGAGTTGGCCCAGCACGCCGGGAAAATCCGCACCCCGCTGCGGTGCGACGCGATCCTGCAGATATCTCGCGATGAACCGGATATTGGGGAGCTCGCCCACCCCTTCGACAGAGGAATGGCTTGCAAGAATCTGTTCGACCAGCGTCGAACCGGAGCGCTGCAGGCCAACCACGAAAATCGGATCGCGCGCGGCTGAGCCCGAGCCGGTCCGGTCGCGGAAGAATTCGGCCGTGAACAGTTCTTTGTATCTTCGCGCATTCAACGTCGTCACGTCCGGATCATAGTTGACACCGAGACGCCGGATGGCATTGCCCTTCGCATAGCACTGGAAGGACGTCTCATAGCGCGCGAAATCGCCATGTGCCTTGCCGAGAGCAAAGAGCAGACGCACGCGATCCAGCTCGGCAAGGCCGGGCCGTGCGAGGGCCTGCTCCATCCGTTCGATATCGGTGGCCGCAAAGCGGAACGTCTTCAGATTTGCGAGCCCCCACCACGCCGTGCCGAGTGTTGGAAAAATTCCGATCGCCTCGCGATAAGCGGCAACGCATTCGTCCTGGAATCCCATGGTTCTCAGCGCATGGGCGTAGGTCACCAGGACATTCGCGGAGCCCGGATAGTCTTCCACGAGAGTGCGGCGGCAGGCGAGCGAGTCTTCGTGATGTCCCAATGTGCTCAGAAGGACCGCCTTGAGATCGCGATAGAGTGGATTGCGCGGCTCCTTCACGAGCAGCACATCGAGCTGCGCCATCGCCGCGACGGGCTTGTTCATCTGCCGAAGCGCATCCGCGTAATTGAACCGCGCCGCATCGAAGTCGGGCGCCTCCGCGACGCAGCGCGCAAGCCATTCCTCGGCGTCGATCTTGCGCTCGAGGCGCAAGGCGGCATCGGCCATCAGGTTGAGCGCATCGGCGTCGCGCGGATACGCCTTCAGAAATTCCGACAGGACTTGTCCGGCAACATCCGGCCGGTTTGCGTTCAGCGCCTGCGCCGCCTCCCGCAACCGCGAATGACGCAGCGGTCGAATCGCGCGCGACGCCTCCGAGATACGAGCGATCTCCGCATCGTCGTTCGCAACTGCGTCGTTCGGCACTCTTACGCCTCGATCAGCTCGCAGAATTTTTTGAGATCGATATTGCCTCCGGAGACGATGGCGACGATCGGGCCATCGCCGGCTTTCCCGGAGAGCGCGGCAGCGAGCGGCAGTGCGCCTGCACCTTCCGAGATGATGCGCGCCTTTTCCGCCATCAATCGCATGGCCCGTTTTGTTTCCTCGAGGGTGACGACGAACGACCCGTCGACCACGCCTTGCATCCTTTGCCACATGCGCGGGAACAGGCTCTGGCCGCCGGCGCCGTCGACGAAGGAGGATTTCCACTCCTTGAACAGCTGCGGCGATCCCATGGCGAACGAGAGCGCCGCTGGCGCAGCCGTTTCAGGTTCCGCGCCGAAGACCTTGATCTCCGGCTTCAGCGCTTTGACTGCGCTTGCGACGCCCACAACCAACCCGCCGCCGCCGATGCCGGCGATGATTGTCTGGGTGTCGGGTGCGTCTTCGAGGATCTCGAGACCCATCGTTGCGTGGCCGGCGATGAAATTGTGGTCGTCGAATGGATGCACGAAGGTGCCTTCGACTCCGGGATAGGATCGCTCGTCGAGCGCCTGCCACGCCACCTCGTAGGGCACCGGCATGAGACGCGCGCCGAGCGCCCTCATGCGTTCGATTTTCGACGCGGGCGCCGTCTCGATCACCACAACGACGCAGGGCACGCCCGCCTTCGCCGCTGCATAGGCGACGCCTTGCCCGGCGTTTCCCGCGCTGATCGTCCACACGCCGCGCTTGCGTTCCGTTTCGGAAAGCATGGCGACCGCATTCGCCGCGCCCCTGAGCTTGTAGGCGTTTATCGGCTGGAGGTTTTCGAGCTTCAGGCGAATGTCGGGGCCGCGTGGCCCCAATTCCAGGCGGACGAGAGGCGTGCGGAGGATCGTGCCCACGATGCGTTCGCGCGCTTCACGGATTTCCGAAAGTGAAAGCGGACGCACGGTTTCAAGCGTGGCGGGCATGTCCCCAGACACCTGTCTGACAATGAGTTCTGAGTTGAGTTCTGCGCCAGATGGCCGCCCCTCGACAAGATCAGGGTGAGGATTGTGCCGGGGTAAAGGTTTCCCTCGTCCCGAGCTTGCCCGCCTTCGCCGACCCGCTCCGCCGCACGCGCAGCGCGGCGAGAGCGAAGCTCCAGCTTCGCACTGGCAGGTCGAAGGACGATCTTGTCGAAGAACGACAGGGGGATGACAGGCCGACAGCTCAGTGTACCCCAAGGGAACTCGACGATGACTATGCCGCCAGCCTGTCGCTTCCAATTTACCATAAGCATGAGGGGGGCGATGCCGGGCAGCGCCTGACATGCGAACTCGGCTTGCGCGCCCGTCTTTTGAGCGAAAGGCCTCGTCAGGGGTGTTTCGGCGGCAGCGCAGCGGCGCCAGCCTGCGCAGCTTTCTGTTCGCGCGCTTTGACCGCCAGATGATGCCCGACGGCGCAGCCGGCGATTGCACCCAGGACCGCATGATGATGCGCAAAATGTCCGGCGACGGCTCCGACGGCCGCGCCTTTGAGACATCCCGCCTCGGCTGGCGGCACGGCAGAAGCCGCAAGCAGAAAAGAAGCAACACAAGCGGCAGCGAATCCCTTCATGTCATCCTCCCGTCGATCCGTTCGCTGGAAACGTAGGCAATCCGTAGTGACCATCAAGGGCCAGCCGCCCTGTCGCCTCGCGATTACGATGTTCCGCCCCTTGTCCGGAACCCACCCCTGCCCAAGGATGACCGCGAGAATTTTCGTGACGATTGCGCAAGCTTCTCCGGGACGCGAGCAGGGACAACGACAAATGAAAATCGGCATCTTCGTGGCCTTCGTGTCGCCGCTGGCGACGCCAGAATTGATTCTGAATTTCGGCCGCCGCACGGAAGAGGTGGGGCTCGACTCGATCTGGATGGGCGAACATGTCCTACTGTTCGACAGGATGGAGTTTCCCTATCCCGGGTCGAAGAACGGGCGGGTACCGGTTCCGGAAGACGGCGGAATTCTCGAAATGGTCGCCACATTCGGCTTTCTCGCCGCTGCTACAAAACGGATACGGCTGGGAAGCGGCATCTGTCTGGTGCCGCAGCGAAACCCCGTCTACACGGCGAAGGAATTCGCGACACTTGACTGGCTGACGGGCGGCCGCATCGATTTCGGCATCGGCGTAGGCTGGTGCAAGGAAGAAGTGATCGCTTGCGGATATCGCTGGGAAGACCGCGGCGAGCGCTGCGACGAGATCCTCGAGCTCATGCAAGCGGTTTGGACTCAGCCGGTGGCGTCGCTTAACGGCAAACATGTTTCACTCGCGGAATGCCGCATGGATCCGAAACCGGTCCAGAAACCGCATGTCCCGATTTTCGTCGGAGGACATAGCGCGGCCGCCATGAGAAGGGCGGCACGGTTTTGGCGCGGGATGGTACGGCTTTGCGCTCGGTCCCGATGCTGCGCAAGCAGCACTGGAACATCTGGATGCCGCGCTTGCCGAAGCGAATCGAAAGCGCGGCGCGGATTTTCAGATTGTGATCACACCGCCTTACCCGGTGACGGAGGATATGGTCCGCGCTTATGCGGCGCTGGGCGTCGATCGCCTGATCGTGCAACTGGGCAGCCAGCACCAGGGTAAGATCGACAGCCGCCTGCTCGAACTGGAAAAATTCGTTGGCGCGGCGGACTGAGGAGACAATTGCCATGAGCTATCCTGGATTCGAGGACGCGTTGCGGCGCGTCGTGACGGGCGACGATTCGGACGGACAGTCCGTTACGATCGTCGATGGTGGGCCGGCCGAGATCGCGGCGGTCGCGGGCGCCGGCGGTCTCCTCGAGATCTGGACCGATATCGTTTCACAGCCGCTGGATCCGAAAGATCACGCCGACCGCGGCGCAGGCCCGGTGGTGCTTGCGCCGCCCACGGGCGGAGTGAAAATACGCTGGTTCGTCATAGAGCCTGTGCCGGGCGGCATCGCGAAGGAACAGCTGGACGAGAGGGTCAGGGAACTGTTTCGCGGCTTCGACGCGGAACAGCACGTCAAGGATCAGCACCGGCATTCCGCGATGCACGAAACCCCCACTCTAGACATCATCTGCCTGCTTCGTGGAGATGCGAGCCTGATCCTGGAGAATGGGGAAACACGACTGAAGCCAGGCCAGATCGTCATCCAGCGCAATACCAATCACGCCTGGGTCGCGCATGACGGACCGGCGCTCTTTCTCTCGGTGCTCATCGACAGGCCGGCCGCGCATTGAGCATGCTTGCCGGACGGCGTGCGGATGCGGCGCAGAGCCTATGCAAACATCCGGCCGAATCCGGCCTCGCCCGAGCGCGTGAAGCGAACCACGCGGCTCGACCCGTCGCGATCGATCCATTTCAGCTCGTGGAAGCGCTCCAGCAGCGCCGCGCCGAGCGCGCCGCCCAGATGTTCGCGGCGCATGCTCCAGTCGAGGCACGGTTTGCAAAGCGGCCTGCGAGCCGAGGCAAGACTGTGGATGTCGATGCAAAAATCCTGCAGGAAGGATTCGCCGCGCCGCGTCAGTTTGATCGAGTCTCCGTTGCGAGCGAGGTGTCGCGTCTTCACGAGATTGTCGAGTAGCAGCACGCCCATCTCGCCGGCCAGATGATCGTAGCAGACCCGCGCCTTGCGCATCGCGGAATCGCGCGGACCGGGCCGCGTGCGCATCTGGCCCGTGCGTGCGGCGACGCCCATGATGGCTTCCAGCATCGCCGCGACATCGTCGTTCGCCAGCCGGAAATACCGGTGGCGCCCCGCTTTCGACACCTCAATAAGGCCGCCCCCTTCGAGCTTGGCGAGATGCGAACTTGCCGTCTGTAATGTCACGCCTGCCTCGGCCGCGAGTTCGCTTGCCGTCAGCGCCATTCCGCTCACCAGCGCCGCCAGCATGTTGGCGCGTCCGGGATCGCCGGCCAGCGCGGCTATGGGCGCAATGCTGGGGCCTTCCTTCATGCTTCGACGGTAGTCGAAGCATGGGCGTGAAGGCAAGGTTTATTCTCCCGGCGGCGTCATGGAGAACCAAAGATGAGCATCGTCTGCCACATCCGTTATCGGATCGATCCGTTCAAGTGCGCAGCTTTCGAGGAGTACGCTAGGAACTGGCTCACGATCATCCCGCGTTGCGGCGGAGATCTGATCGGCTATTTCATGCCCCACGAGGGCACGAACGACATCGCGCATGCATTGATCGGCTTCGAAAGCCTCGCCGCCTACGAAACGTATCGCGCGAAATTGCGCACCGATCCGGACGCGGTCAGAAATTTCGATTTCGCCACGCGCGAGAGGCTTGTGCTGCGCGAGGAGCGCACCTTCCTCCACCGCGTCGTCTCCGTCGGCTAAAGGCGTATTCGCGGAGACCGCCCCCTGCACTCTTACGTGGAAACGCGTTAGGATGGACAGACGCTTGCAACGGGATCGGATATGGGCGCGGACGCCAAGCCTCCGGCGACGGCGCGCATGGTGCGCGACAATCCGGCCCTCAATCGCTACGAACTGAAGCTCGGCGATGCGATGGCGTTTGCCACCTATGTCCGCGAACCCGGACGCATCACCCTGATTCACACCGAGGTGCCGAAAGAACTTGGCGGACACGGCGTCGGCACGGCGCTGGCGACGGGCGCTCTTGCGGACATTCGCGGGCGCGGCGAAAAGGTGATCGCAAAATGTCCGTTCATCGCCGCCTTCATCCGCAGCCACAAGGAATTCCAGGATCTCCTTGCCGATCCGTCTTCACTTGATGGGGAGAAGTGAAATGAACGCCAAGCAGGATGCGAAGGGCGTGCCGCCCTCGGAAGCTGGAACGGTTGTCGTCACGGAAACGGGCGACGGACTCGCCCAATATCTGCTCGACGGCCGGCATCGGCTGCTCGCGGACGAACCGGTCGCCGCGGGCGGGAAAGACATCGGACCCGGGCCCTACGAACTTCTGTTGATGGCGCTCGGCGCCTGCACTTCGATCACGCTTCGGCTCTACGCGAACCGCAAGCAATGGCCGCTCGAACGCGTGACGGTGCAGCTTGGACACGCGCGCAATCATGTGGAGGATTGCATCGCCTGCGAGACGAAGCCGGTGCGCCTTGACCACATCGATTGCGCGATCACGCTCGAGGGCGCACTCGATGAGGGCCAACGCGCGCGGCTTCTCGCCATCGCCGACGGCTGCCCCATCCATCGCTCACTGACGACCGGGATCGCCATCACCACCCGCCTCGCCGCAACGGCCAGATGACGTTTTGGACGACCGGGGCTTCGATGACGAAATCGTAGTTTATCCTTCGACAGGCTCAGGGTGAGGGCCTTTCCTTGTCCCCTCATGCTGAGCCTGTCGAAGCATGAAGCAGACCCATTACGTCAATTCGAAAGCTGCACAAGGCTGCTTGCGGGGAGGGACTGCGATGCCTGTGCTGCCGCTTACCGAATGGCGCGATTTCTACGTGACGATCGGCACGGCATCCGGGGCAATCGTCGGCGCGTCCTTCATCGTCGCCACGCTCACCTCGGGGGTGAAGGAGCCCGGAATAGGCCTACGCGGATTCATCACGCCGACGGCGGTGCATCTGGGCAGCGTGCTCGTCGGCTCGGCTATTCTTACCGTGCCCACCCTCACCGCGCTTTCGCTCGCGGTATTGCTGGGCGCCGGCGGCTTGGCGGGCGCCGTCTACGGCGTCGTTGTTGCCACCCGCATCTGGTCGATGAAGCTCGATCTCGCTGACCGCGCCTGCTACGTAGTACTGCCGATCCTGGCCTATGGCGCAATCGCGGCGGCCGCTGTGCTGGAGCGGTGGGCCGTCACTTCGGCTCTGCAAACCCTCGCCGTTTCCTTCATCGTGATTCTGATTATCGGCATGCGCAACGCCTGGGACATGGCGACCTTTCTCATCGCGCGCAACCGGGAGGGGTGACTGGGAATCGATGGCTCCAATGACGCCCGAACTCATTCTCACCTGGCACGACTATTTCGTGACCGTGGCGCAGGCAAGTGCCACGCTCGCAGGGCTTCTCTTCGTCGGCGTCACCATCAGCCTCAATCATCTGCTGCAGGGCCGCGGCTATCTTTATCGCGCGTGGGCCGCGCTCTTCCTGCAGTTCGAGGCGTTGCTGATCGGCCTTTTCGGCGTCATCCCCGGACAGCCGGCCCAGGCGCTCGGAGGCGAATTCGTCGCGGCGGGCCTCGCAATTCTCGTCGCGATCCGCATTTTCGGGCACTATTTTCCGGAAGACGAAGCCTCCCACGTGCTGGGTTCGAAGGGCGCACGCGTGGTGCGCGAAGTGCTGTTGCACATCGCCATACTTTTGCCTGTCGCCTCCGGCCTGTTGTTGCTCTTCAAAGGTGCCGGAGCGCTCTACTGGCTGATCCCCGGCGAGGTTATCAGCCTCTATCTCTCGATCGGGCTGGCCTGGGTGTTCGCCGTCGAAATCCCCCGCCGTATGGAGCTGCAGAAGTCCGCCGCGCGGTGACAGATGCTTTCAACCGCAAGATCGCACACCATATAGATTCCGAACCGCCATTCCGGGGAGTGCCCGCATGATCGAAGTCAGACCGTTCAGGACACTGGGCGCCGCCAACCATGGCTGGCTGAAGGCGACACACCATTTCTCTTTCGCCGGCTATCACGACGCACGGCGCATGGGCTGGGGCGCGCTGCGCGTCTGGAACGACGACGAGATCGCGCCGAAATCCGGCTTTCCTCCGCATCCGCACGCCGACATGGAGATCATCACCTATGTCCGCGACGGCGCGATCACGCATGAGGATTCCATGGGCAACACCGGGCGGACGGGCGCTGGCGATGTGCAGGTGATGTCGGCCGGCACCGGCGTTCGCCATGCCGAATACAATTTCGAGAACGAGCCGACGCGCCTGTTCCAGATATGGATCGAGCCCAGCCACGCCGGCGGAACGCCATCCTGGGGCGCGAAGCCATTCCCTAAGGCCGAACGCTCCGGGCGTTTCGTCACGCTGGCGAGCGGCTTTGCCAATGACGACGACGCACTGCCGATCCGTGCCGCGGCGCGCGTTCTCGGCGCCACCATCAAGCCGGGCGAGCATCTGAAGCTTGCGCTCGATCCCGTCCGCCACGCCTATCTGGTGCCAGCGACCGGAGCAATCGAAGTGAACGGCACGCGCGTTAACGCGCGCGACGGCGCGGCAATCAGCGGCGAGGCCGGCATCGAGATTGTCGGCATCGAAGAAGCCGAAGTCATCCTCGTCGAAGCGGCGTAACTGCAGCCAGGCAGAAGATTCAGCGCAGAGGACGCGGAGGATGCGCAGGGGACGCTGAGAAGTGAATGCGCGCCGGAGGCGCGCGATATTTTTCCCCTGCGCCCTCGGCGCATCCTCCGCGTCCTCTGCGCTGAATCCTTTCTTCATTCTGGACTTCGTGATTTCGTGGCTCGTTGATCGCAGGGAGAAGGCCCATGCTCGATCTCGTCATTTCGGCGCGGCGGAAGGATTTGGGCGGAGGGCTCGAGGTCGGGCGCGTGCTTCCCTTCGCGCGCCACCGCATGGTGGGACCCTTCATCTTCCTCGATCACATGGGGCCGGCGGATTTCGCGCCTGGGCACGGAGTTGACGTTCGCCCGCATCCCCATATCGGGCTCGCGACGGTTACCTACCTCTTCGATGGCGAGATCTTGCACCGCGACAGCCTCGGATCGGCCGAAGCCATCCGTCCCGGCGAAGTGAACTGGATGACCGCGGGTCGCGGCATCGTGCATTCCGAGCGCAGCGACTCTTCTCTCCGTGCGCGGGGCAGCCGGCTTCATGGAATGCAATCCTGGGTCGCGCTGCCGAACGAATCGGAGGAGTCCGCGCCCTCCTTCACGCACTACGGCGCCACTTCGCTGCCGGAATTCGCCGAGAACGGCGCACGCGGCAGGCTGATTGCGGGGACAGCTTACGGACTGAAGAGCAGCGTCGCCACTTTCTCGCCAATCTTCTATGTGCATCTCGATCTCGCGCCCGGCGCGCGGATCGGATTGCCGCCTGATCACGACGAGCGCGGCGCGTATATCGTAAGCGGGCGCGTCGAGTCGGACGGCGCCGTGTACGAGCCCGGCCATCTCCTCGTGTTCGGAAGAGGCGATGCGACGCTCGCCGCCGTGGAGGGTCCCGCGCGGCTCATGCTTCTCGGCGGCGCGAGCGTCGGCCCACGTTACATCTGGTGGAATTTTGTCTCGTCGAACCTGGATCGCATGGAGGCCGCGAAGGCTGAGTGGCGCGCGGGCCGCATGAAATTGCCGCCGGGCGACAACCAGGAATTCATTCCACTTCCCGACGAGCCGTTGCCGCACCCGACGGACCCGGTGGGATCGGCATCGAGCAAGTAGGTAAAGTCGTGCGTGCGTCCTTGAAGCGCACCAGCTTCTTACGGACCTCGTCCCAGAGCGTCAGTGTCGAGGCGCGGAAGGCCGTGGGCAGCGTCAGGGGCTTCTCGCTCTGCAGATCCACGTTGCTGCGATAGCACGCCTCCAGCCGATAGTTCGGCACGCGTGGCGCCAGATGATGAATGTGATGGAAGCCGATATTCCCGGTCATCCATTGCAGGGGCTGTGGCAGTTTCAAATAGGACGAGCCGTTCAGCGCCGCCGCGTGAAAATTCCATTCCGCCGCGCGCAACCAATGGGCATCGTCGAAACGGTGCTGCACCGAAAATAGCCAGACGCCGGCAATCGTTGTCAGGAATACGACCGGCAGTTGCACGAGCAGGACGGCGCGGAACCCCAGAGCGAGCCCCAGCACCACGACGCAGGCGATAATCGTGAGGTTGGTTTCCCACACCGAGCGGCGCTCGCGACTCCAGCTCTTCGGCGTGTCGAACGGGATTCGATAGAGCAGGAGAAACACCAGCGGCGGCAGCATCGCATGAGCAATCACGGGATGGCGGGGCAACCGGTAGAAGAAACGCCGCCAAGGCGGCATTGCGCAATATTCCTCGACGGTGAGGCAGGCCGAGTAGATGTCGGCGCCAGAATCGCGCCGGTCGAGATTGTTCCAGTTCGCGTGATGCTGCGAATGCTGGCGGCGCCAGTTCTGATAGGGCGCGAGCGTCAGCACGCCGCAGATAGCGCCGAGAATGTCGTTGGCCCGCTGCGATCCGAAAAACGATCCGTGCCCGCAATCGTGCTGCACGATGAACACGCGTACGAGGAGCGCGCTGGCCGGCAGGGCGAGCAGCAGCGTCAGCCCGTAGGAGATGCCGAGCGACCAGTACATTGCCGCGAGGGTCGCAACATAGAGTCCGATCGAGGTCGCAACCTGGTAGGCGCCGAGCGCGAGGCTTGGCCTTTCGAAGGGTGCAACCGCCGCCCGCAGAAGATCGCGGATTTCGGGCCGGGAAGAGTTCATGACGTCTCCGCGAGAGAGACCAGAATTCGTTCTTGGGCGCCGGGAACAGCTCAGCGAGCCGGTTCGGCGGACACTTCTGCGTCGAGCCACAACCTGGCCCGGTCGGCATGGACGGCCCAGACTTCGCCGGCCTTCTCCTTCGGGCGGTAGAACAAAGCGGTCGCCGCGCTGGCGCGGTTCTTCTCGCCATCCTTGCCCTGAATATCCGCGCACTGTCTTCGGAAGGCGCGCTCGACCTCGTCCTCGAATTTCAGGGACAGGTCTTCGCCCGCCCTCTCGCGGCGAGTGCGGATCGCACGCATGACGGACCAGCGCCGCAATCCTGCCGGATGGGCGAGAAGTACATCGATGAGATCGCGCAGGCAGGCGAGCTCGGCCCGGGACCGATCCGGTCCCTCCGCCGCGCGCTCGGCCCTGCGCTCGAAATAGACTTCCCCCAGAGCATCACAGGTCATTTTGCATCCATTGGTGGGATTCGGGGCGGCGTCGGATTACCACCGCCGCCCCGCGGGACTTGTTCTTACGCCGCCTTGAGATTGACGGCCTTGCTGCCTCTCGCATCCGGCTGGATGTCGAACGACACGCGCTGGCCCTCGTTAAGGCTGCGCATGCCCGCCATCTCGACAGCCGTGGCGTGAACGAACACGTCCTTGCCACCACCTTCCGGCGCGATGAAGCCGAAGCCCTTGGTTGAATTGAAAAACTTTACTGTTCCGATGGCCATTCATGACTCCTTGTGCATCGGGTTCCGCGCAAACAATTGTTCGCGCGGCGCGATTGGACGAAAACCATCAGATTCGGAAGTTCGGCTGTCTGGTCCAGGCGCGCACACATGCGAGTCGGATTTACAACAGTGCGCTTCAAGGTGACGGACGCCGTCGCAGCCCGAATGTAGCTGGCGGCAGCGCGAATTGCAACCCGCGCTCAAAATCGCGTGGATTGCGCCGGGTTTGCAAAGGATCAGCGGCCCGACGTTTCGCGCGCGCTGTCAAAGCCTACGCGCCAGCGGATTCGCTCGGGATCGGCGGTATAAGGATTGAGTGCGGCAATGCCTTCTTCATCCAGATCGGCAAGACGGCTCTCCGGAACCCGGCGTGCCGCATTCCAGCCGGCTGCCTGGATGCGGCTCAGTCGAAATGCATCAGTCACGGTATCGAAGCCTGTTCCGCCAGCAGCGATTTCACCAATTCGCTCGGACGGCAAAGACGCGCGGTGACGCCCTGGCCGTTCTGCACCACTACGATCGGGCGATTGATGAGAATGGGGTGCTCGGCCATCGCATCAAGCAGCTCGTCTTCACCGACATCCTTCTCGTCAAGGCGAAGCTCGTGAAACAGAGGCTCCTTCGCCCGCACGACCTTGCGGACGGGAATATCCATGCGCGCGATAAGGGCGGCCAGCGCGCCGCGGGAGAGCGGCGTCTGCAGATATTCGAAGATGCGCGGCTCATAGCCGGCAGCACGAATTGCTGCCAGCGCATTGCGCGACGTTCCGCAGGCGGGATTGTGGTAAATCGTGATTTGCATGGGTTCCTGCGCTTTGAGGCACCGCGATCCAAACCGCCGGATCGAGATAACAAAGGCTTATGTCACATGGGGACCACAACGCCAAATTGCAAGCCGCGGTTGAAGCGCTATTGCCCATCTTATGATGTCCGCGGAACTGCCGGTCACGGTCACTCATTTCATTAGCGGGTCGACGGGGCGCTTAACCAGGAGTGACCGATGAAGCGCCTTTGGATTGCAGGATTGGCAGCAGCAGGAGTGATGGCGGGCACGAGCGTGATGGCGCAGGACGAGGCCCCCGCCGGCACGATGGAAAAACAGACCACCACGACGACCACCACCTGGACCGTGAAGCCGGAAGAGCGGACGGTGATTCACGACTATGTAGTGAAGGAGAGGGTCAGGCCCGAGCGCGTAAAGGAAGAGATTTCGGTAGGCATGCCAGTGCCAACCGATGTCGAGATGCAGCCGGTGCCGGAGGAAATCTACGAAAAGGTTCCCGAAGCGCGGAATTACCAGTATTTCGACTGGAACGGCCGCGTCGTATTCGTCGATCCGGGCTCCAGAAAGGTCGTCCAGATCGTCGACTGAAGCATCGTCAATCGTGTTTCGTCGGCTTGAGCCGGCGCGTGCAGCCCGGCCCTTGCGGCCGGGCTGTTTCTGTCGCGCAAAACAACCTGATTGGTATTGTTGACCGCCCCGTTTGGTCTGTCGACGTCGTCCCGCTATTCTCCATCCTGGAAGGGCGGGGGGAATCACATGGGCAGGATAACCAGGCGGCGGAAGCCGCGCTACACGGTGGACGTCTCGCTGAAGGCGCAAGACATCGCGCGCCTCGGTGCCGCGCTCACCTTCCAGATCAAATCAGGCGACGCGATGCTGGGCACGATCGAGATCGGCCAGGGCGGGTTCCGCTGGAAAGCGCGCAGCGGCAAATTCTTCCGCCGCATAAGTTGGGGGCGGTTCTTCGAGCGGTTGCAGAGGGCGTAGCGTGTTTTGTTCGGGCGTGAATTGCTGTTCCCTCATGGTCGACGCACCGCGCGCGCGACACGGCGAACGAGCTCGTGCTTCTACAAGCTCAGCACGAGGAAAAAGTCCCGACCCTGAGCCTGTCGAAGGGTCACAAGCCGCATCGTCCTTGTGCCGCCGGGACAGCAGCCTCCGCGTAACGCGGCATGGCGGTCCCGCGACTTTCGGCGATGCCCGCCGCCAAATCTCAAAATTTCAACGTCACTGCGAGGAACAAGGTTCGGCGAGGTAGCCTGGCGCGAACGGCGTTTTCCTTGAAGCACAGCTGAGGGAAATAGGGTGATAGACTCCGAACTGTCGCCGCGCGCGTTTTTCGGGCTCTGTCCGTTACGATGAGGCTTTGGCTCCGCAAACAGGCTCGACGATGAGCGATTCACCGTACGAACTCACTACGCGCTGCTGCATAGCAGGCGGCGGCCCGGCGGGAATGATGCTGGGATATTTGCTCGCGCGCGCCGGCGTCGACGTTGTCGTGCTCGAGAAATGGCCTGATTTCCTCCGCGACTTCCGCGGGGACACAATTCATCCGTCCACGCTGGAAGTCTTGCGTGCGCTTGGTCTTCTCGACGACTTCCTTGCACTCAAACCCGACAGGGCGGAAATGCTGGGCGGCGTGATCGGCGGCCTGCGCGTGACGGTCGCGGACTTCACCCATCTGCCCGTTCATTGCCGGTTCATCGCACTCATCCCGCAATGGGACTTCCTGGATTTTCTTGCCAGCGAGGCGCGACGCTATCCAGCGTTTCATTTGCGGATGGAAACGGAAGCCACCGCGCTCATCGAGGAGAACGGGCGAACCGCCGGCGTGAAAGCGAACAGCCGGGATGGTCCGCTCACAATTCGTGCCGAGCTTGTCGTCGGTGCGGACGGACGGCATTCGACGATGCGCGCTCAGGCCGGCTTTGCTGTGAAAAACATCGGGGCGCCGATGGACGTGTTGTGGTTCCGGCTGTCGCGAAATGAAAGAGACCCGACGCAGCCATTCGGCACTTTTGATCGCGGGCGCATCCTCGTCCTCATCGCGCGCGGCGATTACTGGCAATGCGGTTTCGTGATTCCGAAGGGCGGCTTTGAACGCGTTCGCGCGCGCGGCCTAGACGCTTTCCACTCCGATGTCGCAAACCTCGCGCCCGCACTAGCTGACCGCGTCTGCGAAATCGAAAATTTCGACTCCGTGAAATTGCTGAGCGTCGCAGTCGACCGGCTCGAATGCTGGCAACGCGACGGGTTGCTCTGCATCGGCGATGCGGCGCATGCCATGTCGCCCATTGGAGGAGTGGGCATCAATCTCGCCATTCAGGATGCGGTCGCCGCAGCAAACATTCTGATCCCGGCTTTCCGGCGCGGGCGGCCAAGTCTCAAAGACCTGAAGGCGGTGCAACGCCGGCGCGAATATCCCACCCGGGCTACCCAGTCACTGCAGGTGTTCCTGCAGAACCGCGTTATCCGAAACGTGTTGGGGGGCACAGGGATGGCGCGCGCGCCCTGGCCCGTTCGCCTGCTCGGACGATTTCCCCTCCTGCGCCGAATTCCTGCGCGCATCATCGGGCTCGGCTTTCGCCGGGAAATGCCGGAAGAGCTAAATGTGAGCAATCATTAGTTTATTCGGCTTTGAGGTTCCGACACGAGTCCTCGCGCGCCTTGACACAGGCGCGGGCCGATGATTGCATTACATTTACAACTTCAAAAACCCTCAGGGGGAGATAACAAATGCGCAATCTATTGTTGGCATCGGCAGCAATGTCTGGTCTCTTGGTCGCATCATCGGCCTGGGCCGGCACATGGGTTGCCGTCACTCCGGTTACGGGCAGCGGGACGTTTGCCGTCTTTGGCATCAACAACGGGAACGTGATCACCGGAGACTATACGGACGCAAGTGGCATCCAGCACGGATTTGTCGGTCCGGAAGATGGCAGCAACTATACGAGCTTCGACGATCCGGGAGGCACCACGCAACCGCGAGGGATCGGTAACAAGGGCTGGATTGCCGGTTTTGACAGCTCAACGACGGATACCTGGGAACGCTCTCCTAGCGGGACTCTCAACGCGGTTACCAAGGCTGGCACGGCGCTGACAGGTGTCGCGCAGGGTCTGAATAATAGCAACGTCTTTACGGCCGACTACATTGATTCGACCACCGGGGCCACTGTTCCTTATCTCGGCAAGAAGTATAAGTTTCAGAGCAAGGTAAAGCTATCGATCAAGAATGGCGGATCGGCGGTTCGGGGAATCGATGCCGCCGGAGATGTAGCCGGCTGGTATTACGACACTACCACAGGCCTGCAGCGCGGTTTCCTGATCATCGGTGGAACGGCGTCCAAGGTCGATTTTCCCAAAGCCACCTACACGGTGTTGGAAGGGTTAAACGACAAGGGTATAGCCACGGGGCAATTCGAGGACGCGAGCAGCGTCATCCACGGATTCTACTACAACATCGCTACCGGCAAGTATAAACAGCTTGACGCGCCAGGCGCCTCGACAACTCAGGTCTGGGGCCTCAACAACAAAGGTGTCATCACGGCCTCAATTCCGGGTGCTGGAAGCTATGTTTACTGCCTCCACGCCAGCACTTGTCCCACTCCCGGCAAGGTAGTGGCGCACGCTCCGCCGCAGGCCGGGGGGAAACCTGCTCTGCCATAGTACATATCTTACAAGATCAAGATTCGGACCCCCATGCCCGACCTAGGCATGGGGGTTCTTTATTATTGACCCGCAACGGTTGGCGAGATCAGCACCTCGAACGCCCGGCGCTGCGCGGGTATTCCCGCCCGCCTGGAAGGCGGGAACACAGTCGCGGTTGACAAGTTTCCTCCTCCCCTGTTCGTTGGTGCCTCACCAGTCCGGAGATCGAGGGATGACCAAAATTCTGATGAATTCGGTCGCTCTTGTGGGCCTAATGGCCGCCTGCGCCACGCCAGCTTCGGCTGCCACCCTGTTTCAGATCATTCCCGTGCAGGGAAGCGCGTCGACCAACGTGTTCGGCATCAACAAGAGCCAGACAATTACCGGCAGCTGGCTCGATTCGAGCGGCGTCGAACACGGCTATGTAGGCCCCGCCACCACCGGCGGCTACGCGACGTTCGACGACCCCACGCCGGGGACCGAACCGCGCGGTCTGGACAACGCAGGCGACATCGGAGGCTTCGGCAATTCGCAGAGCGGCGTCATTACCGAATACATTCCCTTCGAACGTTCGGCGGCGGGCACGATTACGGCGGTTGTGAACAAGAGGGGCCAAAAACTGAACTATCTGATTCAAGGCTTCAACAAGAATGGCTTGTTCGCGGGCAGCTACCTGAATGGCTCGAATGTCAACGTGGCCTATCTTGGAAAGGGCGCCAAGGAGACGAAAGTCGTCAAATTGTCTCTCGGCAATACCGGCGCCGCGGCCCGTGGGATTGACGATGCGGGCGATATCGTCGGCTGGTATCTGAACACCAGCAGCATAGAGACCGGATTCCTGATCAGCGGCGGCGTGGCCACGAGCATCGTCTATCCCGACGCTTCCGAAGCTTCGACGGTTATGGAGGGCATCAACAACAAGGGGATCGCGACCGGCCAGTGGACGGATACGTCGGGCATTGTCTACAGCTTCACGTACAACGTCGCGACGGGGACGTTTAAACCAATCAAGATCAGGGGGGCAAAGTCGTTCACGCAGGCTTGGGGAATCAACGACCTGGGAGAGATCGCCGTAGGTTCGGACGCCGGCTACTACATCTACTGCACAAAATCGACTTGCCCGGGCGCGGGCCCGTTAGCTGCCGAGGGCAAGGAGATTTCCGTCCCCAAGGCGCTCATGCCGAGCCATTCCTGCGCCGACCGCGCGTGCCTCGTCGATGTATCGCAGGACCCCTTGAAGATTCCGGCGCGGATGCGAGCGCCCATTCTCAAGCCGGGCCAAAAACCTGCCCCCATGCTCCCCTGAGGTTTGCGGAACAACTCGCCTCGGCCCTCTCCTTCGACGGTGGAGGGCCTTTTCGGTTGTCCACGCCCGCAGCCCCTTCCCGCGAAGCACGCCGCGTCCGATATTCAGCGTCATGGCATGGAGGTTTCCCGAGACGATCCATCTGCCCAAAACGCTCGAGCGCCATGCGCGCATCGTCGAAAAGGGCTTCTGGGCAAAGCTTCTGAAACGTGCCGGCCGCATCCCCTTCGCGGAAGATCTGGCGGCGGCCTGGTTCTGCGTGATCGATCCGACAACGCCCGGCCGCGTGCGCGGCGTGCTGCTCGCGGCGCTCGCCTGGTTTGTCGTGCCGGCGTCGATCATGCCGGAATTCGTCGTCATCCTGGGCTTCACCAACGAAATTGCGGTGACAGCGATCGCGGTGCGCATGGTCCGCAAGCATCTGAAGGAGCGGCACTACATAAGTGCGCGCGCCGCGCTCGGCATTTCCGAGCCGCCCCTGGAATCATGAACGAAGAGCGCCCCACCTTCGTCAGCCATCTCGAATGCTCCGCCACCGGCGAGAGATACGAGGCGGATCAGGTCCATGGGCTCTCGCGCGCCGGCAAGCCGCTACTCGTGCGCTACGCGCTCGATCAGGTCAGAGACGCGCTCACCAAAGACGCGCTCGCGTTACGACCGCAGGATTTGTGGCGCTATCGCGAACTGCTGCCGGTGAGGCATGCGCACAACATCGTCAGCCTCGGCGAATGCATGACGCCGCTCATCCGCATTCACGCGGAGGATTCAGGAGAAATCCTGGTGAAAGACGAAAGTCGGTTGCCGACTGGCTCCTTCAAGGCTCGCGGTATCGCTCTCGCAGTTTCGATGGCAAAGGAATTGGGGCTCTCCCATCTCGCCATGCCGACCAACGGCAACGCAGGTGCGGCACTTGCCGCTTACGGCAGCCGCGCCGGCATGCGCACGACCGTGTTCTGTCCGGAGGATACGCCCGAAATCAATGTCCGCGAGATCGCCGCGCAGGGCGCAAGAGTCTTTCGCGTCAATGGGCTGATCGACCAGTGTGGCAGACTTGTCGGCGCGGGCCGCGACGCGGCCGGCTGGTTCGACATGTCGACGCTGAAGGAGCCCTATCGCATCGAAGGCAAGAAGACGATGGGCCTCGAGCTCGCCGAACAGCTCGGTTGGGACGTGCCCGACGCGATCTTCTATCCGACGGGAGGCGGCACCGGCCTGATCGGAATGTGGAAGGCATTCGCGGAGCTCGAGGCGATCGGATTCATCGGCGCCAAACGCCCGCGCATGGTCGCTGTGCAGGCCGCGGGCTGCGCGCCGATCGTGCGCGCCTTCGAACGCAACGGCACTCACGCCGAGCGCTGGGAAAATGCGCGCACGATTGCGTCGGGAATCCGCGTGCCATCCGCGATTGGCGATTTCCTCATCCTTACGGCCGTCCGCGAGAGCGGCGGCTACGCGATCGCAGTCGACGACGACGAAATTCAGAAAAGCCTCGAAGACGTCGCGCGCCATCAGGGTGTCCTCCTCTGTCCCGAAGGCGCCGCGACCTATGCCGCCTGGCAAAAATCGCTGCGTGAGGGCCGCATCAGGGCCGGTGATCGTGTGGTTCTTTTCAACTGCGCCAGTGGATTGAAGTATCCCTTGCCGCCGGCGGACAAACGACTCGACCTCAACGCGCCGATCGACTTTGCCGAGCTGTGAGGACATTGCAAAAGGAAGACGAGCAATGACGACCGACGGGCGACAGATTGCAGGCTGGCTTCTCAGCGCGCTTGCGATCCTGGCGGTCCTGGTGCTTGGCAGGCCGCTCCTCGCGCCTCTGGCATTTGCCGTGCTGATCTGGGCAATTCTCAATGCGCTCACCGATGCTCTCGCGCATTTGCGTTTGCCGCGCATGCTCGCCTGGGCGACATCGCTCCTGCTGATTGCAGCCGGGCTCTACCTGATCGCGCGCGTGCTCGGAAACGAGGCCGATGCGGTTGCAGCCGAAGCGCCGGTGTATCTGGCGCGACTGCAACGGCTTGCGCTGTCGGCGCTCGCCTTTCTGCATCTCGGACGCGGTGCGAATTTCGGCGATCTGCTCAGCGGCGCCAACGTGGCGAGCGTGATCGGTCAGGTCGCGGCCTCGGCGGGATCGTTCCTGTTCACGCTTGCGATGGTCATTGTGTATGTCGGCTTTCTTCTCGCCGAACAGCGTCACCTGCCCGGTAAACTTGCGAAGCTGCAGAGAAACGCTTCGAGGCGCGATGCGGCGGGAGAGGTCATTCACGCCATCGCCCGGCAGGTGCAGGCCTATCTCGGCGTCTGCACTTTTCTAAGCGCGATCATGGCGGCAGCCACCTTTGTGCTGCTCACCGCCATGCATGTGAGCTTCGCCGGCTTCTGGGCGCTCGTCCTGTTCATCGCGACGTACGTTCCAACGATCGGCGCGATCGGCGTTCTCTTGCCGGCGCTGATGGCGCTCCTCCAATTCGGCTCATTCGCGCCCTTTCTGATTGTTGCGGTGGTGCTGGGCGCGCTGCATTTCGTGCTCGCCAACATTGTGAGCACCGTCATGCTCGGGCGCACGCTCAATCTGAGCCCGCTAGGGATCATCCTGTCGTTGAGCTTCTGGGGACTCATCTGGGGAATTGCCGGGCTGTTCCTCGCGGTGCCCATCACGGGCGCATTCGCGATTGTCTGCCGGCACGTCGACGGTCTGAACTGGATCGGAATTGCATTGGCCGGACCGGAGCCAAAGCGGCGCGCAGAGACACCTGCGGCGCCATAGCGCCGATGGCGCGAATTTGGAGCAAAGCACAGCAACGCGTCCCGCGGCGTTGCTGTGCCCTTGCTCGAACGTGCTTAGACGGCTTCCTTGAGGTCCTTGGAAGGCCGGAAACCGACCTTCTTGCTGGCCTTGATCTTGATGGCCTCGCCCGTCGCAGGATTGCGGCCCATTCGTGCGGCCCGCTTACGGACCGACAGAATGCCCAAGCCGGTGAGGCGGATACGCGCGCCCTTTTTCAGGTGCCTGGTGACGAGCCCGACAAAGTCGTCGAGAAACTCGCCGGACGCCTTGTGGGACATTTCGTGTTTCTTTGCCAGTTCCACGGCGATCTGCTTGAGCGTCACGCTTTCGGCTTTGGCTTTCGGCGGTGCGGCGGGTTTGGCGCCGGCAGGCTTTTCCATGAGTTTCATCCTCAAAAAACGAATCAGATTCATATGAATCTATATGATTCGCGAGGCTTGTGGCACAGCGAGAATCAAAAAGCCCCACAGAAATGGGCTTTATCGGAGACGACGGCCATCCGCTCCAAGCGTGCAGTCCCCCAAGGTTGCAATCAAGGCTCTGGATTCAGCGTTGTTTCGCCATCAGCCCCTCGCGCCAGACCCAGTCCAGACCACGGTCGAGGCCGCGCCCCAAGCGGTCGAAGAGCTCATCGATCTCTGCTTCGCCGATCACCAGTGGGGGGCATACCGCGATGCGGTCGCCCAGCATTGGACGGACGATGACCCCTTCCGCCTCCGCAAATCCGGCAATCGTGGCGCCGACCAGCTTTCCGGCGGGAAAACTCGCCCTGGTTGCCTTGTCCGCCACCAGTTCGACAGCCCCAATGAGACCGATGCCGGCTGCTTCACCGACCAGGGGATGCTCCGCGAGCTTTTTCAGCCGCGCAAGAAATCGCGGGGCCATGTTGCGCACGTGCCCAACGATGTCGCGTTCCTGATAGATTTCAATGGTCTTCAGAGCGACAGCGGCGGCCACGGGATGGCCCGAATAGGTGAAGCCGTGACCGAACGTGCCGATCCGACCGGACTCTTCTTCGATCACCTCGCTCAGCTCGGGTGAAATGAGGACCGCGGAGATCGGCAGATAGGCCGACGACATCGCCTTGGCGAGCGTCATGCTGGCCGGCTGGAACCCATAAGTCGCGCAGCCGAACCAGTTGCCGGTGCGCCCGAATCCGGTGATCACCTCATCGTCGATGAGCGGAATCCCGTGCCGTTCCAACACGTCGCTGATCGCGGCAAAATATCCGTCGGGTGGAAGGATCACCCCGCCCGCGCCTTGCACGGGCTCCACAATCATCGCCGCGATCGTATCGGCGCCCTCCTTTTCGATCAGCACTTCAAGATTTTGCGCAAGGCGCGAAGAGAAGTCCCGTTCGCTCTCGCCCGGCTCGGCCGCGCGGTAGTGGTGCGGACATTCCGCGAAGCGCACGAAGTCGAGCGGCAAATCGAAGCTTTTGTGGTTTGCCGGCAGGCTCGTCAGGCTCGCCGCGGCAATTGTGACGCCGTGATAGGCTTTTGTTCGGCTGATGATGGTTTTTTGCGCCGGCTTTCCCCTCGCATTTGCGGCATACCAGAACAGCTTGATTTGGGTGTCGTTCGCTTCCGACCCGGAATTGGCGAAGAACACCTTGCCCACCGGGAACGGTGCGATCTCCTTCAACTTTTCTGCAAGCGCGATGGCCGGCTCGTGGCTCTTGCCCGCAAAGAGATGCCCGAAGGCGAGCTTGCGCATTTGTCCGGCAGCGGCTTCCACGAGCGCTTCCTCGCCCCACCCGAGCGCGGTGCACCACAGCCCCGCCAGAGCCTCTATGTAATCCTTGCCCCGATCGTCATAGACCCGCACCCCCTCGCCGCGTTCAATGACGAGTGGCCCGGTTTCGCGAAGCTTCAGCAGATTTGTGTAGGGATGAAGAACACTTTCCACATCGCGCGTCTGGGCGTTGCTGAGGGGCATATCCGCGGCTCCTTCATTGCCGACGCGATTAACGCGCCGGCGTCGCGCTGCGTCAACGCGCGGGGCGCCCCTCGTTGCCCAGATCCATTCTCGTTCCTATGATGGCCGAAGAAAAAAGGGGCAATTCGCAATGTTCGGCCTGATGCAGGACTGGCCGCTCCTGGTTCACAAGATCATCGATCACGCGGCTCTCTATCACGGGGACCGCGAGGTCGTGACGCGCAGCGTCGAAGGGCCGATCCATCGCACCAATTATCGCGAGATTCGCAAGCGCGCCATCCGCGTATCGAGTGCCCTCGAAAAGATCGGTGTGAACTCCGGCGATCGGGTGGCGACGCTCGGGTCGAACACCTGGAGGCATCTCGAATCCTGGTACGGGATTGCCGGGATTGGCGGCGTCTACCATACGCTCAATCCGCGCCTGTTCGCCGATCAGATCGCCTACATCGCCAATCACGCGGAAGACCGGGTTCTCTTTTTCGATCCGACATTCACTTCGCTGGTTGGTGAGATCGCGCCACGACTCAAGACGGTGACGCATTTCATCGTCTTTGCAGATCGGGCGCCCCAGGTAAATTTTGGTCATGTCGTTGCCTACGAGGACTTCATCGCGACAGGCGACGAAAACTACGTCTGGAAGGAACTCGACGAGCACTCGGCCTGCGGCCTCTGCTACACGTCCGGCACAACAGGAAATCCAAAAGGCGTTCTCTACAGCCATCGCTCGAATGTGCTGCACGCCTTCATGGCATGCCAGCCCGATGCGATGGGGATGCGCAATGCAGATACGGTGCTGCCCGTCGCTCCGATGTATCACGCCAACGCGTGGGCGATTGCCTTTCTGGCCCCGATGACTGGCGCCAAGCTCGTAATGCCGGGTCCGAGGCTCGACGGCGCGTCGGTCTACGAACTTCTCGATGGTGAAAAGGTGACCTTGACGGCGGCAGTGCCAACCGTATGGCTCTCGCTGCTCCACTACCTGGAAGAGACCGGAAAAGCGTTGCCGTATCTCAAACGCGTGCTGATCGGAGGCTCGGCCTGTCCGCGCACCATCATCGAATGTTTTGAGAAGAAATACGACGTCGATGTCGTGCACGCCTGGGGGATGACCGAGATGAGTCCGCTCGGCACGCTGGGTTCGCTTACGGCCGCCGTGGCAGAACTCTCCCAGGAGGAAAAAATCGCCCACAAGATGAAACAGGGGCATCCACTTTTCGGCGTCGAGATGAAGATCGTCGACGACGCGGACGGAGAGTTGCCTCGCGACGGCAAGGCGTTCGGAAAACTTAAGGTCCGCGGTCCCGCCGTCGCGAAGGGGTACTTCCGCGGCGAGGGCGAAGATGCGTTTGACCGCGCCGGCTGGTTCGATACGGGCGACGTGGCGACTCTGGGGGCCGACGGCTACATGACGATCACCGACCGTGCCAAGGACGTGATCAAATCCGGCGGCGAATGGATTTCCTCGATCGAAATCGAGAACATCGCCGTGGGCCACAAGGCGGTGGCGGAAGCCGCCGTGATCGGAATTTCTCACCCGAAATGGGACGAACGACCTCTGTTGATCGTCATGCTGAAGCCCGGTCAGACCGCAACCAAAGCCGAGATGCTGCAATTCCTCGAGGGCAAGATCGCAAAGTGGTGGATGCCCGACGATGTCGTCTTTGCGAATGAAATTCCGCACACTGCAACGGGAAAAATCCAGAAGACCGTGCTGCGCGAACGGTATGGCGGGCATCGCCCGCTTTCCGGTTGATTCCGGGCAGCGTGGCTCCGAGGGGGAAGCGATGCGGTTCATGACGACTACGGCGAGGTTGTCTTTCGCCGCGCTTATTGTCTCCGCTGCAATCGCATTGGCCGCGGGATTCGGAACGCGCCTTCACCTTTGGGACTATCAGGTCGGTCTTCTGAAAATATTCCCCTACAGCCTTTACGTGGGACTGGCAGCTCTCGCATTTGGGATCGTATGGATGGTCTGTGCGGTCGTATCGGCCTCGGCCGCCGGCGCACGATTCGGCGTGATCGGATTCGCCGGCTCGATTGCGCTTCTATGGATTCCACTGCGCGATATTTATCTTGTGAGCATAGATCATTCGATTCCGCCCATTCATGACATCTCGACGGACACCGAGCACGCGCCCGAATTCGTCACGCTGCGCAACAATCGTCCCGGAGCAATCACTCCGCCCGATTATGACGGACCGAGGCCCGTTGTATTCCTGGGAAGGCTCTACACGACCGAAGCGCTGCAAAAGCTTTATTATGGCGACATAAAGTCTGCCTCGATTCTCGGAATCACGCCGGCAAAGCTGTTTCAGCATGCTCTCGCTGCTGCGCAGGATATGGGGTGGAACATCGTGGCTGTCGCGCCGGACTCCTCCGGCGGTCGCATCGAGGCCACGGACGCGACGCTGCTTTTTGGCCTTACCTCCGACATCGTCATCCGCGTCAGGCCGGCTGGAATCGGAGCACGGCTCGACATTCGCTCCAAAAGCCGTGTCGGAATATCGGACTTCGGCCGGAATGCCAGGCGCATCCGCGCCTATCTGAAGAAGCTTGCGGGAAGTTGACCCTTCGACAAGCTCAGGGTGAGGACTTATCTGAAATCCCTCGTCCTGAGCCTGTCGAAGGATGAACGCACTCTATCGCGACGTCCTGAAAATGTCCCCGTCGCGCGTGACGCGGCCCTCGTCTTCCAGCTCGATCAGATGGGCCAGCACGGAACGTGCTGCGGCGGGGTGAAGACGCTTGTCCACATCCGCATACAGGCGCGCGACGATGTCGGGAATGCGCTGCACGTTTTCGCGCAGGCAGGTAATAATCTGCGCTTCGCGTTCGGCGCGGTGATCGAGATAGGCCTGCAGAAATGGCCTGGGATCGCGGATGGGGCCGCCATGCGTCGGCCAGAGGATGCGGTCATCGCGCGCGAGCAGTTTCCCGAGGCTCGCGCGATAGGCCGCCATGTCGCCGTCGGGAGGCGCGACAACGGTCGTCGACCAGCCCATCACGTGATCGCCCGTGAAGAGCGCTTTCTCTTCCTTGAGCGCGTAGCACATGTGATTGGACGTGTGCCCGGGCGTGAAAACGCATTCGATCGTGTAGCCGCCTCCCTCGAGGATATCGCCGTCCTTGATTCGGACGTCGGGCATGAATGCGCGGTCGGCGCCCTCCTCGACCTTTGTTTCATTGTCGCTGCTTCCCGGGCCATGCGGTCCGTAGGCAACGGTTTTCGCGCCGGTCCATTCCTTGAGGGGCGCGGCCGCAGGCGAGTGATCGTTGTGTGCGTGTGTGAGAAGGATATGAGATACGTTTTTGCCAGCGAGCGCACGCTTGAGCGCCTCGATGTGTATGGGAAGGTTCGGCCCCGGATCTATCACCGCAACGTCCCTCGTACCGATGATGTAGACACCAGTGCCCTTGAAAGTGAACGGGCCGGGATTGGGCGCAAGCACCCGATGGATCCGCTCGCCGATCTTTACGCATTCCCCATAGGGTGCGTCGAAAGTACGGTCGAATGGAATGGGCACGAGAGACGTCAGACCGTCTCGCCATCGTGGCGCGCGCGCATGCGCGCCTGCCGTCCGAGCGCCAATGGCCGTGTCGCTAGCTCCATTGTCTTCACCTGCCTTGGCGCGCGCCGCGTTACAAACTCCAGACCTCGTGACAGCCACCCATTGCGATGCCGCAATTGCTGCACGAGGCGCCGAAATGCCTTGGAATGCGCCGTCAGTATCGCGCAACCCAGAAGGAACACGATGATGCCGAGAGGAAACGGAAGTGGCAAAGGTATGGGCGTGAGCAGGAGGCCCACGATGGTGACAACCCACCCCCCTGTCAGAATCAGAAGTTTCTTCATCGCGATCCGAGTCATTCTTTCGGCAAGCTGCGTGCGGACATCCTGAATTGCAATGACAATTTGACCCTGCAGTGTGCGGTGTCTAACATTCCCCAACAGTTCCGGCCGGGGTGAGGATAATGAAATTCTACAATTCCATTGGCCCAAACCCGCATGTCGTGCGGATGTTTCTGGCAGAAAAAGCTTTACAAATCCCCGTCGTGCAGATCGATCTTTTGAAGGGCGAAAACCGGCGCGAGCCCTATCTTCAGGTCAACCCGCACGGTCAGATGCCGGCATTGGAGCTCGATGACGGCTCTTCGATCTGCGAAATCACCGCGATCTGCGAGTATCTGGAGGACATCCATCCTGCTCCGGCCCTCATCGGCGCCAATCCCCGCGACAAAGCCGAATGCCGCATGTGGACGCGCCGGATTGATCTGAACATTTGCGAGCCGCTCGCCAATGGATTTCGGTTTGGCGAAGGTCTGCGTCTGTTCGAGGATCGCATCGTCACGGTTCCGGAAGCGTCCGACGGGCTCAAGCGCATCGCGCGAGACCGGCTCGGCTGGCTCGATCGTCAGATGCAAACCCGTGAATTCGTCGTCGGCACGCGATTTACCCTGGCCGACATTCTGCTGTTCTGCTTTCTCGATTTTGCTGCCAGCGTTGGTCAGACGCTGGATCCGGCGAACGCGAACCTGACGGCCTGGTTCGGTCGCATAAAGGCGCGGCCCTCCACCTCGGCCTGACTTTAGCAATAGGCAACCGGCCTGCTCCTGCGCGCGTTGTCTTTACGCGCGAGCGCAGTGTTGCGCGCGCATCTTGAGGAGGAACCTTCCATGCGACGAATCTCGGGAATTCTCGCGTCGCTCGCCATTGCCGCCGGCATATGCACGATCTTCGCGGCAGGCGCGCCCGCGCGAGCCGATCAAATGTCGCTTCTGTCCAGCTCCGAGGCGACGGTCGACAACATGAAACGGGACGCGACATTTGGACCGTCGCGCGATCTCCTGCGCCGCGCCCGCGCGGTGCTGATCGTGCCACAACTCGTCAAGGGCGGATTCATCTTCGGCGGCGAGGGCGGAGATGGGGTGATGCTTGCGAGAACGGGGCGAGGCTGGAGCTCGCCGGCTTTCTACACGATTGGTTCGGCTTCCTTCGGTTTGCAGGTCGGTCTCGAATCGGCGCAACTCGTTATGTTCGTCATGAGCGACCGCGCATTGCACGCGCTCGAGCAGAGCAAGTTCAAATTCGGCGGTGAAGCGGGGCTGACCGTCGTGACGCTGGGCGCGAACGCGCAGGGCGCTACCAGCACCAACCTCACGGGTGACATTATCGTCTGGGGCTCGTCGAAAGGAGCCTATGGCGGGCTGACGCTCGAAGGTTCGGTCCTCGCCCCCAAGGATGACTGGAACGCGCGATTCTACGGGCGCCCGGTGAGCGTACCGCAGATTCTCAGCAATGGGGCCGGGAATGCGGCCGCGACGCCCCTGAGGCGCGATCTGGGGAGCCTCTGAGCACAGGGCTCGGAGCGGAATGGCGAGTTGGAACCGGGGCGCGCCAACTCCTATATTCCGTTCCATGGCACACAATAACGGAACGATTCCGCGCGGGGTCTCCGAGTCCCAGGCACAGTTTCGTATCGCCGGCGGCGCAGTGCCTCCGGCGGTGCCGATGACGGCCGCCGAGGTGGCGGCTTTCGTGCCGCACCGGCCCGCGCGCCCCCAGAAATCCGAAGGCGGCAGGCGGTTCCGGCTCGTGAGCGGATACGAGCCCGCCGGCGACCAGCCGACGGCCATTGCAGATCTGGTCGAAGGATTGGGTGCACAGCCGAACAGCGGCGAGCGCGACCAGGTGCTCCTGGGTGTCACGGGTTCGGGCAAGACCTTCACCATGGCGAAAGTCATCGAGGCGCTGCAGCGTCCCGCGCTCATCCTCGCGCCCAACAAGACTCTGGCCGCGCAATTGTTCGCGGAGATGAAGGGCTTCTTTCCCGAAAATGCCGTCGAGTATTTCGTGTCTTACTACGACTACTATCAACCGGAAGCATACATTCCGCGCACCGACACCTATATCGAGAAGGATTCGTCGATCAATGAAGAGATCGACCGCATGCGCCATTCGGCGACGCGGGCGATCCTCGAACGTGACGATGTGATCATCGTCGCCTCCGTGTCGTGCATCTACGGCATCGGCTCGGTTGAGACTTATTCCGGCATGACAGTGACTCTCAAGCGTGGCCAGAGGATCGACCGCAGCGACCTCATGCGGCAATTGTCGGCGCTGCAGTATCGGCGTAATGATGACAATTTCGTGCGCGGCGCCTTCCGCGCCCGCGGCGACACGCTTGATCTCTTCCCCGCCCACTACGAGGACCGCGCCTGGCGGATCGAGCTCTTCGGCGACGAGATCGAAACGATCTCCGAATTCGATCCGCTGACAGGCCGCTCCGCCGGAACACTCGACACGATCAAGATCTACGCGAATTCTCACTATGTGACGCCGCGGCCGACGCTTGCCCAGGCCATGAAGGGCATTAAGCAGGAACTGATCGAGCGGCTGGAATGGTATCGCACCAACGGCAAGCTGCTCGAGGCGCAACGTCTTGAGCAGCGCACGCAATTCGACCTGGAGATGATCGAGGCGACAGGATCGTGTGCGGGAATCGAGAACTATTCGCGCTGGCTGACGGGCCGCAAGCCGGGCGAGCCGCCGCCGACCCTGTTCGAATATCTTCCCGATGAGGCACTCGTGTTTGTCGACGAGAGCCACGTCACGGTGCCGCAGATCGGCGGCATGTATCGTGGTGATTATCGCCGCAAGGCGACGCTTGCCGAATTCGGCTTCCGTCTGCCCTCCTGCATCGACAACCGGCCGCTCAAATTCGAGGAATGGGACGCGATGCGGCCGCAGACAATCTATGTCTCGGCGACGCCCAGCCCGTGGGAGCTCGAGCGGACCGGCGGCGTGTTCGCCGAACAGGTGATCCGGCCAACCGGGCTGATCGACCCGCCGGTCGAGGTGCGCCCGGTCGAGCACCAGGTGGACGATCTGATTTCCGAATGCCGCCTCATCGCCGCGCGCGGCTACCGGGCGCTTGTCACCACGCTGACCAAGAAGATGGCGGAAGACCTCACGGAATACATGCACGAGCAGGGCATCCGCGTCCGCTACATGCATTCCGACGTGGAAACACTCGAGCGTATCGAAATCATCCGCGATCTCCGGCTCGGCGCCTTCGACGTGCTCATCGGCATCAATCTTCTGCGCGAGGGACTCGACATTCCGGAATGCGCGCTGGTGGCGATCCTCGACGCCGACAAGGAAGGCTTCCTGCGCAGCGAGACGTCGCTGATCCAGACCATCGGCCGCGCGGCGCGCAACGTGGATGGCAAGGTGATTCTGTACGCCGACAAGATCACAGGCTCGATGGAGCGCGCCATGGCGGAAACCTCCCGCCGGCGCGAGAAACAGACCACCTTCAATGTCGCCAACGGAATCACCCCCGCCAGCATCCGCAAGAGCATTGCCGACATCATGGGATCGATCTATGAGCGGGACCATGTCACCGTCGATGCCGGTATGGCCGAAGAAGGCCGCGCCTTCATCGGCCACAATATCCGCGCCCACATCGCCGGCCTCGAAAAACAGATGCGCGAGGCGGCGGCGGATCTCGAATTCGAAACGGCGGCGCGCCTGCGCGACGAGATCAAGCGGCTGCAGGCGACCGAACTTGCGATTGCGGACGACCCGTTCGCGCGCCAATCGCAGGTCGACCTCGCGGTCGACGACGCCATGCGCACGATTTCGACGGAGGTCTCTCCATCATCGCCCGCGGGTCTGGAACAGGAACAGAAACCCCTTCGTGCCAGACGCCGCCTCCAGCGCGCGGGACGCCCGAACGTGCCCAAGACGTTCGGCAGTCGGAGTCGGTGAAGGACTCTTGCGACGCGCTATGTCGGCCTAATTCCCGATCGCATAAAGCGTCGCATCGTTGATGGCGTAGATGGTGCCGTCCGGACCGATGAGCGTCGGCGTGTAGGCCTCTCCGATCGGCTGATTGAGATTAAGCATCTCGCTGAACGTGTTGGTCGTCAGATCCCATCGATAGGTGTAGCCGTCTTCGGCGTTGGCGATCACCGATTTGTTGTCGCGATCGACAACGGCGGTGTTGATGCACCATTCATACACCGCGCCCTGCGGCTCGCCGGACACCTGGTGCGGATCGAGTATCGTCTCGACTTCCTTCATGACGGTGGCGCTGCTGTAATGATCCTGCTGGGTCTTCCTCGGATTGAGGATGGCGATCTCGTTGTGCCCGTCGCCATTGTCGCAGTCGATGTAATTGTTGTATTTCGACATCAGGTAGTAGTCGTGGACCGTTCCAGGTCGTGTGTCCCCGCGCGGCACTATCGAAACCGTGTCGTCCCAGCCAAACGAACCGGGCGTGCCTTCCGTCGCCAGATCGGGTGAGAACTGCAGCATCCAGCCACGGCAATTGTGCGGGGATGATTCGAGTACGCCATAAAAGACCTGGCCGTCCGGTCCGATCGTCGGCGCCGCGGAAGAATCGTCGCTAATTCCCGCGACTTGTTTGTCGACGGGATCGAGCAGCCGCGCCCGATATTTGGGCGCAAGGGTGGTCGAGTCCAATCCCACAAGATATCCGGAAGCGCTATCACTGACCGTGATGTATATTGTCGAACCGTCGGCGGAAATCGCGGGTGCGCAGTTCATGGCGACCTGCGAGATTTCCTGATCGTTCGCGGCATCGCCCGCACTGATCCAGATACCGTTGCCGCTCGAATCCATCCTTGCAATACCGCTCTTGAGGCCCAGCGGCGTAGAGCCCAGTACGACAAAACCGAAATAGATGTTCCCCTGCTCGTCGGCGGTGATCGGCGTGTCGATCATGACATTTTGATTATAGACGCGTTTGTTCTGCTGGTAATTGGAAATGCCGAAGAAGGCGAGCTGTCCGCTGTTGCCCGTCTTTGAATCCGGCGTGTCGCGGAAGTAAACCGTGCCCCCTGCGCCGGCAAAGTAGAGGCGGTTCTGCTTTGTCAGATGCGCCGGCAACGGCGGCAGCCAGTCATAGGGCGGCAGCAAGTAGTCCGTCGTTTGCTTCCAGACTTTGCTCCCCGTCGCACCTTTGACAGCGTCGATCTCGAAGGCGCCATTTGCCGTCGTTTTTACCGGAACGAGAACCGTGTTCTTTGCCGTGATCATGGGCGAAGCGTAGTGGATCAGTATTTCGCCTTGTGGCTTGCGATGGACCCGCGGCGCAAGGTCGACCGGCATTTGCCAGTGAAATTTCGCCAATGCCTGACCGGCTGCCGGAGCTTTGGCAATGTGCTGGGCGTTTCCGGCATCGCCACGCCAGGCCGGAACGTTCCCGCCCCACGCAGGGCCTGCAACAATCAGACACGCGATCACCCAGGTCAGAGCGGCCTTCACTCTAAATTCCTTCCCTGTCGCCGAAGCGAGACGCCACCACCGAAACAAGTCTAGCTCATTCCGGCGGCCCCGCAATTGTCTGTGGAGGCTCGCCCGACCGGACCCCATGGTGCCAATTCGCGGACTGCACTAGAATTACGCCTTATCTGCTTAGTCTCGGGGACGTCTCTACCGGACACCGCGCAGGGGGGAAACAATGCCGCATATCGATACCGGCAATACGGGCTTCATGCTGCTTTGCAGCAGCCTCGTCATGCTGATGACTCCGGGGCTCGCCTTTTTTTATGGCGGACTCGTCAGCCGGCGCAACGTGCTCGCCATCATGATGCAGTCCTTCGTGTCGATGGGCTGGACCACCGTGCTCTGGTATGCGGTTGGTTATTCGCTTTGCTTCTCGGGTGGTGCGGGTGGTGTCATCGGCAATCTCGACATGGCTTTTTTGCGCGGCGTGACTCTGGCGACGCCGTCGCCCACTCCCGGAATTCCCCTCCTCGTCCACGTCGCCTATCAGATGATGTTCGCGATCATCACGCCGGCGCTGATCACGGGAGCCTTCGCCAATCGGGTGACGTTCAAGGCTTATATGGCTTTTCTCACCTTGTGGCTTTTGTTCGTCTATTTCCCGTTCGTGCACATGCTGTGGGGCGGCGGCCTGTTGCAAAGCTGGGGCGTGCTCGATTTTGCAGGCGGCATTGTGGTGCATAATACGGCAGGACTCGCAGCCCTTGCTTCCGTTCTCTACGTGGGCCGCCGCCATGTTGTTGATACGGGCGCGCATAACGTTCCGCTCGTCGCGCTGGGCACGGGACTGTTGTGGTTCGGTTGGTATGGTTTCAATGCGGGCAGCGAGTTCCAGGTTGACTCCGTAACCGCCGTCGCGTTCCTGAACACTGACGTCGCAGCTTCATTTGCGGCGATCACGTGGATGGCTGTCGGCTGGTGGCTCGAGAAACGGCCCACCTTTGTCGGCCTCCTGACCGGCGCCGTTGCTGGCCTCGCCACGATCACGCCCGCAGCGGGCTATGTCTCACCCTTGTCGGCGGTGATCATCGGCATTGCATCGGGCGGCGTCTGCTATTTTGCGGTGGCATTGAAAAACCGGCTGCGTTGGGACGACGCGCTCGACGTGTGGGGCGTGCACGGCGTTGGCGGCGCGCTCGGCATCGTTCTCCTTGGCGTCTTTGCAACGACCGCTTTCAATCCGCACGGCGCAGACGGTCTCATGGCCGGCAATACTGCCTTTTTCGGCAAGCAGGTCGCCGCGATCGCGCTGTCGTCCGTCTGGGCCTTTGGATTCACCTACGCGATGCTGTGGCTGATCGACCGGGTTACGCCGGTGAAAGTCGACCAGGCCGCGGAGGTCAGCGGCCTGGATACTGCGCTACATGGTGAGACCGCCTATCTCGGCGACGCGTGAAGCCCAAGCGCGCGCGTCAGTCGTCGCGGTAAACCCGCTCGCGGCGCTCGTGGCGCTCCTGCGCCTCGATGGAAAGGGTGGCGATCGGGCGTGCGTCGAGGCGTTTGAGTGAAATCGGCTCTCCGGTTTCTTCGCAAAATCCGTATGAACCGTCTTCGAGACGACGGATCGCTGCGTCGATCTTGGCGATCAGCTTGCGTTGGCGGTCGCGAGTGCGCAGTTCGAGCTGGCGTTCGGATTCGGTGGCGGCGCGATCCGCCAGATCGGCATTTGATACCGTCTCGGCCTGAAGGTTCTGGATCGTCCCGCGGCTCTCGCGGAGGATCTCGTCTTTCCAGCGCAGCAATTTGCGGCGGAAATACTCGCGCTGCCGCTCGTTCATGAACGACTCGCTATCCGACGGCTTATAGCCGGGCGGAAGTTCGATACCCATGGATACTCCCCTGAATGCGAGCGGCCCATCGACGAGCGGGCGGGTTTATACAGGCCGGGTTCCCGCGCAGCAAATGGAATTCGCGCGTGCGTTTGGACGATGTGTGGAAGCGTATTCAGGCGCGGTGATAAGGATGGCCGCCGAGAATGGTCAGGGCGCGATAGATCTGCTCCGCGAGCATCGTCCGCACCAGAAGGTGAGGCCAGGTTTGCGGCCCGAAGGCCAGGCTTCGTCCAGGCTTCACTCCCGGCCCGAGATCGAGCCCATCCGGGCCGCCGATCAGAAACGCGAGATCGCGTGCGCCGGCATCGCGCATCGCGCCCAGCATCTCGGCGAAGGCTTCGCTGGTCATTCCCTTGCCGCGCGCGTCGAGCGCAATGATGTGGGCGCCGGCGGGAATGCGCCCCGCGAGTTTTTCGCCTTCCTCGGCGATACGCGCGCGCGCCTCCCTCAGCCTGGAGACCGCAACTTCCTCAACCGATAGCGCCACGACGCCCTGCTGGCGGCCGATTGCACGCGCGCGTGTCAGATACTCGTCGACCAGAGCGTTCTGCGGCGTGCCGCGCGCAAGGCCTGCTGCAAGGATCGCAATTCGCATCCGAAACGGTCTGGGTCAGTTTGCGACTGCGCGGCCGGGCTCTTCGACCGACCACATACCTTCGAGATCGTAATAGGCGCGAACCTCGGGGCGGAAGATATGAACGATGACATCAACCGCATCGACAAGCACCCAGTCGCCCGAGGCCAGCCCGTCGACGGGCCGCGTACCGTAGCCGGCCTCCTTGAGTCGGCGCGCCAGATGTTCTGCGATCGCGCTGACGTGGCGCTGCGAACGTCCACTGGCGATGACGATCGCGTCGGCGAGCGACGAACGGCCTTCGAGGTCGATCGTCACCACGTCTTCCGCCTTGTCGTCGTCGAGGGAAATCAGGATTCGGGACAGGAGCGGCTGCTCCCCGGAATGGTGTGCGCGCATCGGCGCAGCTTTCGTCGGCGCACGCGACGCGCCGGTCGTCTTACGGGTCAGAATGCGATCCTCCGTTTTCGGGTTGAACGAAAAACGCGCGGGCCGCCGATATCTTTCCCGGTGTCACCAGCCGAATGACCGCACGCCTCCGTGGTTGCGAGTGTCACTCTACCATACCGCAATCGCGCCGACCAAGACCTCGCGCCCGGATTTCGGTGGCGCTCGCGGGATTGCGCCGCGCATCGAGAATGACGAGGGCGGGCGGCGTAGTTTCCGCGAGTTGCCGTGCCATGCGGACCCTTCTTGCGGCAAAAAATTGCGCGGCCCTGGCGCTTAAAGGCGCGAGCGTGGTTCCCGGCCGCATCACGACCGCAATGGGAATCCGCCGCGCCAGCGTCTCCCAGTTGCGCCAGCGATGGAACGTCTCAAGATTGTCGCTGCCCATCAGCCAGACAAAACGCAGTTGCGGAAAATGCCGCTTCAAGCGGCCGATCGTGTCCACTGTGTAGCGCGTGCCCAACGCAGCTTCGATATCCGTCACGCAAATGCGCGGCTGCCCGCGGGCGATCTCCCGTGCGCCGAGAACCCGTTCGGACAATGCCGCCATATCGCTGATCGGTTTCAGGGGATTTTGGGGCGCGACGAGCCACCACACATAGTCGAGGCCAAGCCTCTTCATCGCAACGAGGCTGATGTGGAGATGGCCTTCATGGGCGGGATTGAACGAGCCGCCGAGAAGACCGATGCGCAGCCCGGGCGCGACCGGACCGGGGGGCTTGATCCAGTTCGCGCCGGAAGGACTCGTTCTCACGGCGACCATGCACACACGGGTTCTGCCGTTTTTCGTCGCGTCCTCTGCGTTTGGACTGCGCCAGCCAAAGCGCGCACGACCTCGCGAATGCCGTCTCCGCTCACTCCGGACATCAGCAGAACGTCCTTGCCGGTTGCTTTTTCAAGTGCCGCTTTCTTGCGTGTGAGCAACGCAGGCGAAATCGCGTCGATCTTGTTCAGGGCGACGATCTCCGGCTTGTCGGCAAGGCCATGACCATAAGCCACAAGTTCGCGGCGGATCGCACGATAGGCCTTCACGATTGCGCTTTCAGTCCCGTCAACCACATGCAGGACGACGGCGCAGCGCTCGGCATGGCCGAGGAAACGGTCGCCAAGACCCGCGCCTTCATGCGCACCTTCGATCAGCCCCGGAAGATCGGCGAGCACAAAATCAACCTGGTCGCTGCGCACCATTCCAAGCTGCGGCGCCAGCGTGGTGAACGGATAGCCGGCGATTTTCGGACGCGCCTGCGAGACACGGGAAAGAAAGGTGGACTTGCCCGCATTGGGCAGACCGATGAGACCCGCGTCGGCAATCAGCTTCAATTGCAGCACGATCGCCTTTTCTTCCGCGGGTTGGCCCGGATTGGCGCGGCGCGGTGCGCGGTTGGTAGCGCTCTTGAAATGCGCATTGCCGAACCCGCCTCTACCGCCTTTGAGCAGCAGAACGCGCTCCCCCGGTAAGACGAGATCGCAAATGGGCGTTTCGCCGTCTTCTTCATAGATCGCGGTGCCGACGGGCACGCGAAGGATGGCATCGGCGCCATTCGCGCCGGTCATCTCGCGACCCATGCCGTGCTGTCCGTTCTTCGCCTTCACATGCTGCTGGTAGCGATAGTCGATCAGCGTGTTGAGGTTCTCGACCGCTTCCGCCCACACGTCGCCGCCACGCCCGCCATCGCCGCCATTGGGCCCGCCGAATTCGATGAATTTCTCACGCCGGAACGACACGCAGCCATTTCCGCCCGCGCCGCTCACGATCTGCACCTTGGCTGTGTCAAGAAACTTCAAGAACGGTTTCCACGAAACGGCGAGGCGCCATCATGCACCGGCGCGATGCGAAAATGAAAAAGGGAGATGGCGGGCCATCTCCCTCGCGAACCCGTGTGCCGCCTGATCAACGGCGGATCGTGCGATTCGACTGCTAGGCCGCGCCCTCGGGCTCGCCCGTACGCACCGAAATATAGGTGCGGCGCTTGAAGCCCTGATGATAGGTCACCTTGCCGTCGCGGAGCGCGAACAGGGTGTGATCCTTGCCGGTGCCCACATTCTCTCCGGCAAAGAATTTCGTCCCGCGCTGACGGACGATGATGTTGCCGGCGCCAATCGCTTCGCCACCGAATTTCTTCACCCCGAGCCGCTGGCCCGGAGAGTCGCGCCCGTTGCGCGAGGAACCGCCTGCCTTTTTGTGAGCCATCAGCCCGCCTCTTTTCCGCCCGCGTCGATCCCAGTGATCTTGAGCTTGGTATAGTGTTGGCGATGCCCGCGCTTGCGATGGGTGTTCTTGCGCCGCTTCTTCTTGAAGGCGACGACCTTCTCGCCACGGCCATGCTCAACGATCTCCGCGTGAACCACGGCCCCCGCGATCAGCGGCGCCCCGGTCTTCGGCTTGTCGCCGCCTAGGAGCAGGACGTCCTCGAGCTTGAGCGTGGCGCCGACGTCACCGTCGAGCCTTTCGACCGTCAGGACGTCATCCTGGGCAACCCGATACTGCTTTCCGCCGCTGCGGATAACCGCAAACATCGCCAAATTCCTCAGATTTCCACCGGCCGGCCGCCAGCCCGGAGCGCCAGCCCGCGAAGGCCGGGCAATATACTTACGCGGCCCGCCCGGTCAAGCGAGGCCGGGGGTAGGTAGTGGTACAGTTCGAAAATCCGCGCGCCTAAGCGCCGCTCGCATCCTGCCGCGCCTGATGGCATATTGCGAGCATGGCAACCAAGCGACTCAAGCGTCCGACCGACATTGTGCAGCGCGGCAAGCTCATAGGGGACATTCTGACCGGGCAGGTTGAGGATGTAGGGCCCGAAAAGGAACCTGCCAACCCGGCATACGAATTCGCACGCAAGGGGGGGCTCAAGGGCGGCAAAGCACGTGCCGCCAAGTTGTCGCCAGAGCGCCGCCGCGAGATAGCTAAGAAGGCCGCTCAGAAGCGATGGGAGCCGTGACGTGGCGTGTAATTTCCAGCCCCGGGTTACTTGCTTCACCCGTTGCGAATCTGAGTATCGCAACTAGCATTTCTCGGCCATCAACTGACAGAAATGCCTTGAGCCACCCAAGCGCGGGAATTGGGAACGGGGACATGTCGATGCGCATAAATACACTTCCCATAGGTGAATTAGCTTTCCGGCCATTTTCAAACGATGCCCTAATGATAGAATCATCAATCGCACCAACATCAACAATCTGAGCATTTCCCGGCATTTGTAACCGCAAAGATATCGAACTAATTATATCGTCTAAATCGAAATGCACGCGAATATAAAGGGCAAGCCTAGGCAATATGGTTCGCCCGGGGACAAACTCATTCAAGTTTGCCGTTTCTGGCATAACGCCAATTATTGAAAACAAGCTCTCTCTTTCCGCTCGAACATCTTCACAAAAAAAGCCAACTGCTTGAATTGTCATGATCCGCCCACCACAACGCGCCACTCATTTGAGTTTGCGCCGGCAATTGGTTGCGACGGCGAATTTGGAAACGCCTCCAATTTAGGTGCTGCTACCTTGGTTTGTGTCACGCGCGCAATCAAAGGATGAATAAAATTCGGGACGGTTCGATCTTCAAATAGCACAAAATCCGGCGGTTCCGCTTCCGCGTCAAACGCAAGTGCTAGTGCGCTTATCGTGTCTAGTGTCATATTTCCAGGTTGGCTGAGCCAGCGCGTGATTTGTGCGGGGTCTTTCTTCAACCGCTCCGCAATATCCTTCTTCGTAAGGCCGCCCTTCTCAAGTTGGTCCGCTACGAATGAAACCAGCTTTGCAAACACGCGATTGCGATATCGCTGTGTGTAATAAGCAATATCTCGTGCGGATTTAGGCTCGCGCTTTGTAGTAGTTTCCATTTGTCGCTCCCGAGAATACGTCGCTTGGAATGGTTGAGAGTTTTGGCTTGTAAGGGTCAAATAATCTTCGCCAAGCGGCTTTCGCAGCACGTTTGACCAATTTCCATTCTCGCGATTGCCATCCTCCTAAATCTTCTCGTAGCGCGTAATTTGTTGAGACAAAGATGTCCAATTCCGGGAATAGTCCAAGAACGCGAATTGACGGTTCATCGCGCACGCTTCTGATTTCCCAAACAGCATCATGCGCGGGATACAAGAGAAACAGATATTTCGGGTCGAGATATTCTTCGATCACAAATACCTCCAAGTCCGCTCTTAACCGGCCTATTCGGTCATCCCAATCTACATCGCCCTCTGGCGAGATAAGCGCATTCCAAAGGCGTTCCTCGACAAACATTGCGCGCCTGATGATCGCACCGGCTGCTTTTGGGATGAGCGGGAACAGCATCTGTCGGGCCACCCGGTCTAGAATTTCACCTTGGATTGACATATAAGTCAATCTCTCCCGGCCGCAATCACATGGGAGCATGAAAAATCAGCTAACGGGAGTCTTTCCGCCACAAACAATAAAGATATGCTTGACACTCAAGCATAAAAATGCCAGTTTAATGGCATGAACAAGCTGCCCACCGAGAAACGCGCCCAAGCCCTCCAGATGATGGCCGAAGGCATCTCTCTCCGTGCCATGACCCGGCTCACCGGGGTCAGCCGGACCACGCTAATCAAGCTGCTTGAGGATGCCGGTCAGGCGTTCTCCGCGTACATGGATCGCACGCTCGTAAATCTGCCGTGCAAGCGCGTGCAGCTCGATGAGTGCTGGGGATTTTCTTACTGCAAGCAAAAGACCGTAGCGGGCGCGAAGGCCGCGCCAGCCGGTTCCGGCGACATCTGGACGTGGGTTGGTCTCGATGCCGATACGAAGCTCGTCGTTTCATACTACGTCGGTGGACGCGATAGCGAAGCGGCCATGACCTTCATCGATGATCTCGCGCCCCGCCTTGCCTCGCGCGTGCAAATCACAAGCGACGGCCATAGGCCATACATCGAAGCGATTGAGGCCGGATTTGGCGGCGATGTCGATTACGCGATGCTCGTAAAGGTGTACGGCGAATCGCCGGAAGGCCAGCGCCGCTACAGTCCGGCAGTATGCACTGGCGCGATTGGCAAGCGGATTGAAGGCAACCCGGACGCCCGCCACGTCTCTACGAGCTTCGTAGAGCGCAGCAATCTCTCAATCCGCATGGGCAATCGCCGCATGACGCGGCTCACCAACGCCTTTTCGAAAAAGGCCGAAAACCACGCCCATATGATGGCGATCTACTTCATGCACTACAATTTCGTGCGCATCCATCAGACCCTGAAAATCACCCCCGCGATGGCCGCAAAGGTGACTCCAAAACTTTGGGAAATGTCTGATATGGTGAAGGTGCTAGAGGATTGGGAAGCGGCAGCCGCCAGCTAATCTTTCCCTGTAATCTTGGGGGTTTCAATGAACGCTCGCCACATTTTCCCGCTCGTCGCTTCATTGCCTTTGCTATTAGATTTTCAGTCCAGCGCCCATGCCGCGTACAAAGGGCACACCGTACTAAAAGTCTTTCTCGATTCCGGAAACCCAGGAACACAATTGGTGGAGGGTAATAACCCTGTCACGACGACGCGTGTCATATGCCCAAAAAATCTAACAAGCTGCACTCTCGTCCTAAATGTGAGCGAGGTGGTGTGCGAGAATTCCACACTCTTTTGGCAGATAAACGAAGATGTGGACGGCGTGTCTGTCCAGAACAGTGCGTGGCAGCCTTGGTACCAATACCAGCAGGGAAATGGATGTATGCTTGGAAATTGGGCTGCCAATTACTCGGTCGCGCCGGGCATCCACAAGGTACAACTCGTGACTTATGCCTATGGAGCCCAAACTGGAGAAACTCAAGGCCCATGGAATGTCAATTATATGGTCACGACGCCCTAAGGTTCAAACTGTACCACTACCCGGGGGTAGGTAGTGGGTCCGTTTGAATGAGTGCCCATGTTCTCGCCCTTTTAACTGTCCTCGTTGCCCTGCTGGTTAATGGTCATGGCGAAGGTGGGCGACAAATCCCCCGCGCCTCCGAACCTGTTACTGAATCTGTGGGTTCGACGCTCTCCGAATATGTCCTCATAGGTAATTACCCCCCAAAAAGACCCACTACCCGGGGGTAGTGGATCAGATTGAATTATCCGGGACGTGTGCCGGTAAGCAGACAGACGACAAAGAGCGCGGCTACCGCCGCTATGGCGACGTAACAAGTCATTGGGGTGCCCTTGAATGCGATGCCGGCCACAATTACCACGGCCGCACATAGGCCAGTCATAAGCCAGCCTTCCCAGCTCACTGGTCTCCAGCCCCAGCCGATTCGTTTCGGTCCAAACCAAGGATGCTTCGTTATCATCCAGTCACTCCACTGGCTTCCCACTCCGCAATCATCTTGACCGTATCAGAGACCTGGCAGTTGTGGACGCATGCAACGCGTTCGCCGATCCGGCCCACGCTGAGCCGCGTTGCAAAAGGACGCATGCGATTGTCAACGAACGGAACAAACAATCCCGCATGGCACCCTCCTTCGACGCAGAACTACGTGAATAGTACCTGCCACCTCTGACGCGTGACTCGGGCCCCATCCTTCGACAGGCTCAGGATAAGGCCCTCATGATGAGCCTGTCGAACCATGAGGACAAATCGCACCACACCTGTAAATGACAATTTGTCATTTCTTGCAATTCGCAGTAAGATGGGCAGCCTTTTGAGCACGGCTCACCATGTCCGAGACTCCGCTTCCCAATATTTTCGACCTGACGCCGCTCAATCCGTCGTTCAATGAGAATCCGCACGCTCTCCTCGACCGCCTGCGCGCGGAATGTCCGGTCCATCGCGACACGCAGGCCGGGAGCTTCGTGCTGACGCGCTATGCGGATGTGCGCGGCGTGCTTTCCGACACGACCCTGTGGCGCGATCCCGACAAGGCGGAACTGGAAGCGGTGCTGCAGAAGCGCATCCGCGAAGAGCGGATCGAAGGCATCGAGATGGAGCAGGATGAAGGCCGAAAGGGGATTCTTCTGCTCGACGATCCCGATCACGCGCGCATCCGCAATCCTCTCGCCAAGGCTTTGTACAAGCGCGTCGCGCGCTGCCGGCCACAGGTCGAGCGCGTCGTCGACGAGATTCTCGGACGTCTCGACGGCCGCGCGCAATTCGACGTGATGGCCGATTTCGCCATTCTCGTACCGATCGACGTCATCGCGCGCATCCTGGGCGTGGACGACACGCGGCTTGCCGAATTCCGCGAATGGTCCGAGGGCGTCATCCTCACCCTCAACCCCTTCCGCACGCCCGAACAGACGAGCGTGCTCGCCGCCGCCGCCGTAGCCTTGTCCGACTACATGAAGGAACTCATCGGCGCGCGCCGCGCCGAGCCCCGCGACGATCTCGTGAGCGACATGGTGGCGCTCCAGGCGGAAGGCGCGCCGATCAGCGACGGTGAACTGTCGATCAATCTGCAATCGCTCCTCGTCGGGGGCAATCTCACGACGACGGATCTCATTGGCAACGCGGTATTCCATTTTCTCAAAAATCCCGCGGAGCTCGAGAAGCTCAAATCCGAGCCGGCGCTCATCAATTCGGCGGTCGAGGAAGTACTGCGCTTCGAAGGGCCCGTGGACATCACCGGGCGCATCGCTTCGCGCGATCTCGAGATTGGCGGCTGCCCGATCCGGAAGACCCAGTCCGTCATGCTCTCCCTGCGCGGCGCCAATCACGATCCGGAGATCTTTCCCGATCCGCACAGCTTCGACATTTCCCGCAAAAGCGCGCCGCATGTGGCTTTCGGTGGCGGCACGCATCTGTGCATCGGCTCGCCACTCGCGCGGCTCGAAGCGCAGGTCGCGCTTCCCGCGCTGTTCAACCGCTTCCCGAAGCTCAGGCTGGCAAAACCCGACGCGCCGCCGCGCTGGCGTTCGCTGCCCTTCTTCCGCGGCCTTCAGGACCTGATCGTCGACACCTGAATGTGGTTTCCCTCATGGTTCGACAAGCTCACCATGAGGACTTCATCCTGAGCCTGTCGAAGGATGAAACCCGGGGCGCACTTCAGCGATAGTATGTATTACATCTCCCGGCGTGCGCGGAACGCGGCAGAGAGTGTGCCTTCATCGAGATAGTCGAGTTCGCCCCCCACAGGCACGCCATGGGCGAGGCGCGTCACCTTCACTTTCGACGCTGCGAGAATGTCCATCAGATAATGCGCGGTGGTCTGGCCCTCGACGGTCGCATTCATCGCGAGGATGACCTCCTCGATACCGTTCGCCACACGGGCGGCCAGCGGGGCGAAGTTCAGCTTTTCCGGCGTGACGCCGTCGAGCGCGGACAGAGCGCCGCCCAGGACGTGATAGCGTCCGCGGAAGACATTGGCACGTTCGAGCGCCCACAGATCGGCAACGTCCTCCACCACACAGAGCACATGAAAGTCGCGGCGCGGATCACGGCACACCACGCACGGACTTGTCGTATCGAGATTGCCGCAGGTTGCGCAGACGCGGATCGCAGCCGCCGCTTCGCGCATCGCCTGGCCGAGGGGCTCGAGCAACGCCTCGCGCTTCTTGAGCAGAACCAGCGCCGCCCGGCGCGCCGAACGCGGGCCAAGCCCCGGCAGCTTCGCCAGGAGCTGCACCAACTTCTCGATCTCGGGACCGGCGGGCAGCGAGGCCATGAATCAGGCGATCACGATTCGTCCGTAGGCGGAGCGATATCGCGATCGGCGCGCTCGCGCACCGCGACAATCTCCGCGCCGGGAAAGCGATCGAGCACGGCACGCACCAGAGGCTCTTGCGCCACCATCTCGAGCTTCTCGGCCCGCGCGGCCTTCTTCTGCTCGGCAAGCGTGGGCTCGCCGCCTTCGCGCGCCAGCGTCACCACCCAGCGGATTCCGGTCCATTCCTTGAGCTTCTGCGCGAGATCGGACGCGAGCGTGCGTGGCGCGCCAGGGCCTGGACGGAACTCGATTTGCCCCGCCTCCAGGCGCACGAGATGCATGTGATTTTCGATCTGCACCTTGAGGACAGCGGCGCCCTTCAGGCCGGCGAGCCCGGCGATTTCGGCCAGCGAATGCAGCGCCACGGGCTCCGGTGGGGCCGGGCGCCGCGCGGCCTCGGTCTCTGCCAGAGGGCGGGCCTGTGGACTCACCGCCTCGCCGCCACGGGACGTGGTCGCATTTGGCGCGGGCGCCGGACGCGCGGGACGGCTCGCCGGGGCGGGCGTCGATTCCGCGCGCTCCATCGCGTCGCGCACCAATTTGTCTGTAGGCGGAAGATCGGCCGCATAGGCCAGCCGGACGAGCGCCATCTCGGCGGCCGCGATAGGCCGTACCGCATCGCGCACTTCGATGAGGCCCTTGAGCAGCATCTGCCAGGCGCGCGCCAGCGCCGAGAGCGGCAACTTGGCGGCCATCTCCGCGGCCCGCCGCGCCTCGCCCGAACCCCCATCGAAGTAACCCTCGGCGGCGGGCGCGACTTTCAACCGGGTCAGATAGTGCGTGATCTCCAGCAGGTCCTGCATCACGACAAGCGGATCGGCGCCGCCGGCATAGATGTCGCCAAGATCGGCCAGCGCTGTGGCGATCTCTCCCCGCATCGTCTTTTCGAACAGGTCGAGGATGCGGCTCCGGTCGGCGAGGCCCAGCATGGCGCGCACGCTTTCGGCGCCAATCGCATGACCTTCCTCATGCGCGATCGCCTGGTCGAGAAGCGACAGCGCATCGCGGACCGAGCCTTCCGCCGCCCGCGCGATCAGCGACAGCGCCGCCGGCTCGGTCTCGACATTCTCCTTCGTCGCGATGTTTGCGAGATGCGAGACGAGTTCGCCGGTCTCGATCCGGCGCAAGTCAAAGCGTTGGCAGCGGGACAGGATGGTGACGGGAACCTTGCGAATCTCGGTCGTGGCGAAGATGAATTCGACATGGGCGGGTGGTTCCTCAAGCGTCTTGAGGAGCGCGTTGAATGCCGGCTTCGACAGCATGTGCACTTCGTCGATGATGTAGACTTTATAGCGGGCGCTTGCTGGCGCGTAGCGGACGCTGTCGATGATCTGGCGGACTTCTTCGATGCCGTTGTTCGAGGCGCCGTCCATTTCCTGCACGTCGAGATGGCGCGATTCCGAGATCGCCACGCAGGGTTCGCAGACCCCGCAGGGCTGAATCGTCGGCTCCTTGCGCGTGCCGTCAGGGCCGACGCAATTGAGCGCGCGCGCGATGATGCGCGCCGTTGTCGTCTTGCCGACGCCGCGCACGCCGGTGAGCATGAAGGCGTGCGCGATCCGGCCCGTGGCGAAGGCGTTGCGCAGCGTGCGCACCAGCGCTTCCTGGCCGATCAGGCCGGTGAAATCCTGCGGCCGGTATTTGCGCGCCAGCACGCGATAGGCTTCAGCCTTCGCGGGTGCCGGGGCAAAGCCGAGTGTGGGTTCTTCCGTGTCGTCCATGGTTTCGTGTTGGGATTGGCCAACGCCACTATATCAAAGCCGCTTCGGTGGGCGAGCCGAATTCCTCAGTTCTCCCACGTAAGCAGAGATTGTCTGGACAGAAGGCGGTTGGAAAAATTCAGGTGAGAGCCCGGCCGCGACCCGATGCGGATTCGTTACGGCTGCTTCCTTCCGGACCTGACCGGATTGGCGAGCGCCTCGTCCGCCGCCGGACTCCCGCACGCAGTATAGCAAACGGTGCGCGGACGGCAAAAGGCTCACGCGGAGCCGCGGAGACGTGAAAAAAAACATTCAACACAAGAGACACGGAGGGCGCGGCTAACCCTTTCTCACCCGGTGCTTGCCCTTGGCGAGCGCTACGATCATGCCGCGCAGGGTCTGCACTTCCTGATAGGTCAGGCCGGCGCGGTGCAGCGTGGCGCGGATGGCGCGGGCCATCCCATCGACCTTGTCGGGCGGATAGAGGAACCCGCTGGCGAGCAGTTCACGCTCCAGATGTTCGAAGAGTTGCACCATCTCTTCGCGCGTCGGCTTGCGCTGAAGCGGACCGTGTTCGAGCCGCGCCGGCGGAGTGGCATCTCCCGCCCGGAACCATTCGTAGCTCGTCACGAGCACAGCCTGACCGAGATTGAGCGACGCGAATTCGGCAGTGGGGACGGTTATCACCGCGTCACAGAGCGAGATTTCGTCATTGTCCAGCCCTGCGCGCTCATTGCCGAACAGGATGCCGGTTCTCTCATCACGCGTGGACGCAACCCGCAGCCGTTTTGCCGCCTCCGCCGGTGTCAGAATCTCCCTTGCAATTCCGCGCTCGCGCGCTGTCGTTGCAAAAACGAGGTTCAGCTCTCCGACCGCCTCCGCGACAGTGGCGAACACACGTGCATTGTCCACAACGCTTGCGGCGCCGGCCGCCATCGCTGCGGCCTTCGCATTGGGCCAGCCGGACCGCGGCGCCACGAGACGCAAATCCGACAATCCGAAATTCGCCATTGCCCGGGCCGCGGCGCCGATGTTCTCGCCGAGCTGCGGGTGAGAGAGAATGACGGCTGGCGGGTTCATTTCAGTTCGAGCCAAAACACTGTTCTTTGACGCAATCCGGCGGCCTCGCTATAGCGGGCGCCGCTTCGCGCGAGGATATCCATGAACAAGATCAAAGTCGCCAATCCCGTCGTCGAGCTTGATGGCGACGAGATGACCAGGATCATCTGGGAGCTGATCAAGAAAAAGCTGATCCTGCCCTATCTCGACATCGCGCTCGACTATTTCGACCTTGGTATCGAACACCGCGACGCGACCGGCGATCAGGTGACGATCGACGCAGCCGAAGCGATCAAGCGCGTAGGCGTTGGCGTCAAGTGTGCGACGATCACGCCCGATGAGGCGCGCGTCGCCGAGTTCAAGCTCAAGAAGATGTGGAAATCGCCCAACGGCACCATCCGCAACATTCTGGGCGGGGTGATCTTCCGCGAGCCGATCATCTGCAAGAACGTGCCGCGGCTGGTGCCGGGCTGGACCAGGCCCATCATCATCGGTCGCCACGCCTATGGCGATCAGTATCGTGCGACGGATTTCCGCGTGCCGGGACCGGGCCATTTGAGCCTCGTCTTTACCGGCGCAGACGGACGGAAAATCGAGCATGAGGTGTTCGAGTTTCCCGGGCCGGGCGTCGCGCTCGCCATGTACAATCTCGACGCTTCGATCCGCGATTTTGCCCGTGCGTCGATGAACTATGCGCTCGCGCGGAAATACCCGCTCTACCTCTCGACCAAGAACACGATTCTCAAGGCCTATGATGGCCGCTTCAAGGATCTGTTTCAGGAGATTTTCGACGCCGAATTCGCGCTGCGCTTCCGGGAGGCCCGCATCACCTACGAGCACCGCCTGATCGATGACATGGTTGCTTCGGCGCTGAAATGGTCGGGCGGCTATGTGTGGGCCTGCAAGAACTATGACGGCGATGTGCAGTCGGACACGGTGGCGCAAGGTTTTGGTTCGCTCGGCCTGATGACCAGCGTGCTGATGACGCCGGACGGCAAAACGGTGGAAGCCGAAGCCGCGCACGGCACCGTCACGCGCCACTATCGCGAATACCAGAAGGGCCACGCGACCTCGACCAACTCGATCGCCTCGATCTTTGCCTGGACGCGCGGACTCGCGCATCGCGCGAAGCTCGATGGCAATGCGGACCTCAACAAATTTGCGCACACGCTCGAACGGGTCTGCGTCGAAACGGTCGAGGCGGGTTTCATGACCAAGGATCTCGCGCTGCTCGTGGGCCCCGAACAGAAATGGCTGACGACCGAAGGATTCCTCGACAAGGTGGATGAAAATCTGAAGGCGGCGATGCGCTAGAGTCACCCATCCTTCGACAAGCTCAGGATGAGGCCCCTCATGGTGAGCCTGTCGAACCATGAGCAACGCCATGCACATTACGCAGAGCGGCCCTGCAATCATGTTCTTGCTTTGTTCTACACATTTGGTAAGCTGACTTTTCGCAATTCGGGAGGCAATCATGATCGGCTATGTGACCATCGGCGCGCTGGACGTCGACAAATCCGGAAAATTTTACGACGCGCTGATGGGCGCCATCGGGAATGAGCGCAAATTCGCCGATGGAGGATGGATCGGCTATGGGCGCAAAGGTGAGGACGGACACAGCGTTTACGTCTGTCCGCCCTTTGATGGCAAACCGGCATCCGCAGGCAACGGCTCGATGATTGGGTTCGTGGCCAATTCGAAGGATCAGGTGCAGAAGGCCTATGAAGCCGCGCTCGTGAATGGCGGCAAGGATGAAGGTGCGCCCGGTCCGCGGCCTGCGGATTCAAAAGATTTCTACGGCGCCTATCTGCGGGATCCCACCGGTAACAAGATCTGCGTCTTCGTGAAGGGACCGTTTGCCTGAGAGGCGATCGCGATCGGAATTGAGGCGTTGCCCCCTCCGCCCGCTTCGCGGGCACCTCCCCCGCGCGCAAGCGCGCGAGGGAGGAAAATGAGCACCGTGTTTCGCATCGCGCTTTCCTCCCTCGCGCGAAGCGCGGGGGAGGTGGCCCGAAGGGCCGGAGGGGGCAGACTCGAATTGCAAATGGTCTGCTACGTCGCGGACGCCAGTGCAGCGAGGCGGCGTTCGATGGCGGCGAGAGCGTCCTGCGCCCTGGCGCCCCCGGGACCGCCGGCCTGGGCGAGATCGGGACGGCCGCCGCCGCCCTTGCCGCCGAGCACTTCCGCGCCGCTTTTTACAAGATCGACTGCATCAATGCGGGTCTTGAGGTCATCGGTGACGCCGACCACGAGCGAGGCCCGACCGTCGGCGACGGTTATCAGCGCCACCACGCCTGAGCCGAGCTTCGCTTTCGCGTCGTCTGCGAGACCCTTCAGATCTTTGGCGCTCACACCATCGACGACACGCAGCATCGTCTTCACGCCCGCAATTTCGCGCGTTTCATCCGCCTCGCTCGAACGCGCCGGTCCCGTCAGCGCAAGCGCGCGTCGCGCATCGGCGAGCTCGCGCTCCGTTCGTCGGCGCTCATCCAACAATTGCGCGATACGCTGCGGCAATTCCGCCGGCGCAGTCCTGAGCGCTGCGGCCGCCTCACGCGCAATTTCTGCCTGCCGCGAGAGATAGAGCCGCGCCCCTTCGCTTGTCAGCGCCTCGATGCGGCGCACGCCCGCCGCGACTGCGCTCTCGGACAGTATCGTGAAGAGACCGATATCGCCGAGCCTGCGCACATGCGTGCCGCCGCACAACTCGACGGAATAGGGCCTCGCGCCCGCCTCGCCCACGGCGAGGACGCGCACTTCGTCGCCATATTTTTCGCCGAACAGGGCTTCGGCGCCCGCCGCGATCGCATCGCGCGTCGGCATCAGCCGCGTCGCCACGTCGGTGTTCTGGCGGATCACCACATTGACGTCGGTTTCAACGCGTTCGAGCTCGTCGGGCGTGAGCGCCTTCGGGTGGCTGAAATCGAAACGCAGCCGGTCCGGCGCGACGAGCGAACCCTTTTGGGAAATATGAGGCCCGAGCTCGCGCTTCAGCGCGGCATGGAGGAGATGCGTGGCAGAATGATTGGCACGGGTAGCGCGGCGACGCTCGCCATCGACCCGCAATTCGACCACATCGCCCACACCGAGCGTTCCGTGATCGAGTTCCACCACATGGACATGCAGCGCGCCAAGTTTCTTCTCGGTATCAGTCACGCGGCCTTCGCCGCCTTTGGCGGAGAACATCGCACCGCGGTCGCCGATCTGGCCTCCCGATTCCGCGTAGAACGGCGTCTGATTGGTCAGGATACTGACGATCTCTCCCGCCCGCGCACGCTCCACGCGCGCGCCGTCCCTGAGAATCGCCACGATTGTGCCTTCCGCCTCTTCCGTGTCGTAGCCCAGGAATTCCGTCGAACCGATCTCGTCGCGGAGCGCGAACCATTGCGCATCCGTACCGGTTTCGCCCGAGCCAGACCAGGCTTTGCGCGCCTCCGCCCGCTGCTGCTCCATCGCCGCGGCGAATCCCGCGGTGTCGACGGAGATCCCGCGCTGCCGGAGCGCGTCCTCCGTCAGATCGAGCGGAAAGCCATAGGTGTCGTAAAGCTTGAACGCGGTTTCGCCCGCCAGCCGGTCGCCGCGGGAGAGCCCTTCGCTCGCCTCGTCGAGAAGCTTCAATCCGCGCGCCAGCGTATCGCGGAAGCGCAGCTCCTCGAGCCGCAACGTTTCGGACGTCAGCGCCTCGGCGCGTTTGAGTTCGGGATAAGCGCCGCCCATTTCCGCGACCAGCACGGGCAGCAACCGGTAGAGAAGCGGATCGCGCGCGCCCAGAAGATGTGCGTGCCGCATCGCGCGGCGCATGATGCGACGGAGCACATAGCCGCGCCCCTCGTTCGAAGGCAGCACGCCGTCCGCGATCAGGAAGGAGGTCGAGCGCAGATGATCGGCAATGACGCGATGGCTTGCCGCATGGGCGCCCGTTGCGGGCTGCTCGGTCAGCTCGACAGAAGCGGCGATCAGATGCCGGAACAGATCGACGTCGAAAATGTCATGCACGCCCTGCATGACAGTGGCGAAGCGCTCGAGCCCCATGCCGGTGTCGATCGATGGGCGCGGCAGCGGTTCACGCCGGCCTCCGGCAATCTGCTCGTACTGCATGAATACGAGATTCCAGATTTCGACGAAGCGGTCTCCGTCCTGGTCGGCGGAGCCCGGCGGGCCGCCGGCGAATTGCGATCCGTGATCGAAGAAAATCTCCGAGCAGGGACCGCAGGGGCCGGTATCGCCCATCGACCAGAAATTGTCCGAGGTGGGAATGCGGATGATTTTCGACTCCGCGAGGCCGGAGATTTTCTTCCATAGCCTGAAGGCCTCATCGTCTTCCGAATAGACGGTGGCGATCAATCGCTCCGCAGGGAGCGCGAAGACTTTGTGGACGAGTTCCCAGGCATAGGCGATCGCCTCCTCCTTGAAATAGTCGCCGAAGGAGAAATTGCCCAGCATCTCGAAAAAGGTGAGATGGCGCGCGGTGTAGCCGACATTGTCGAGGTCGTTGTGCTTGCCTCCGGCGCGCACGCATTTCTGCGCAGTGACCGCGCGGACATAAGGACGCTTGTCCTGGCCGGTGAACACGCTCTTGAACTGCACCATGCCCGCATTGGTGAAGAGAAGCGTGGGATCGTTGCGCGGCACGAGCGGCGACGACGGCACCGGCTCATGTCCGCGGTCGCGGAAAAAGTCGACGAACGTCGAACGGATTTCGGACAGGCTGTTCATGTGATGCTTGTAACCTTCCGTGAGATTCAGTGTCCAGAAGCGCAGGATGTTCTCTGGAAGGGCTGCGATGATGGCTGTCCGGCGACCCTATGGCGGTCTCGCCCGCACCGTTCACCTTGCCACCCTCGTGCCGTGCAAGCTCTTATTAAAGAGCACCGAGCTATCGGCGGGGGAACGAAGAGTAGAGCGGGATGCGATCAAAGTCCGATCGGAGTTCTCATGCTTCGATCCGCCTTCGCCAAGGCTCCGGCGGACATGAGTGAAGAGCAGACCCGCCGAAGCTTCAGTGCAGGCGGGCAAGCTCAGCATGAGGGTTAAACAAGTTCCTCGCCCTGAGCCTGTCGAAGGGCGGCTGAACCTTTGTCACCCTCGCAGCGAGACAGGCGTGAACCGCATGATCGCACTGCTGTCCAGCGATGTCGTGTCTTCCTCTTCGATGCTGTAGCCGGCCTCTTCCACCATGGCTCGCATGCGGCGGGGGTCGTTGTCGGAAAACCCTGCGTTTTGCTTCGCCAAAGGTTTGTCCTTGTCGGAATAGTGAACGACGAGTTGCGATGCCGGATGAATAACGTCGTGCAGATTGGCGAGATAGGCGCGGATGATGTCTGCGTCTAGATGCACGAAAACACCGAACGAGAAGACGAAGTCCACCGACGCGAACGGCACGCCCGGAAAATCGGTGCCGTTGTTCAGGATCTCTACGATGTTGGGATGGGCGAAATTCTTGCGCAGTTCCGCCAGCAGCTCGGGGTAATGATCGACGACATAGAGGCGCCGAAACGGCAACAGATAGCGCGTCCAGCGTCCGCCGCCCGGTCCGATTTCAAGCGCTGTCCCGTCGGGTTGTACATGGGGCAGCAGCCAACGGTCACGAATCGGCACCAAGGGCGGGTAGCAGTCCGGATCGCCCCAATGAAGCCCATAAAGGCCATCGCGGGCCGGCTGCCCCTCGTCGTGGGCAACCTTCAACATCTGGAGATGCAATTTGCTGTGTAGAGGGGGCATGCGCCAATACCCTGGTATCAGAAACGGTCTTGCGTGCAGTTGTTCAAGTTGTACGACGGTGCCAGAACACAACCTCCTCGAACGCCACGGTTTAGCTATTTGGCCCTCTTTTACACGATATTGTTCGTCGCAGCCTTGTTGGAGTAGCCATTGGCGTCGGAAATTCCTCCTGTCTGAAGCGCGACTGTATGCTTCGACAATTCAGCATGCACTGCCATCAAAAGCGAAGGGGCGCCGCAAGCGGCGCCCCTTCTGGAGCCGTTCCCATGCCAAAGGAACGACACTAGTCCTCGGCCGCAATCGCGGCCGTTTCCAGCTCTCTTGCGACCGGTGCTTCCAACAGGCTCTTGCCGATCAGGCCCGCGTTCTGGCGAATCTGGGCCTCGATGCGCGCGGCCGCGTCCCCGTTCTGGATGAGGTATTGCTTCGCGTTCTCGCGGCCCTGGCCGATGCGGATTCCGTCATAGGAAAACCAGGCACCCGACTTCTCGACGATGCCGGCGCGCACGCCCAGATCGATCAATTCGCCCACTTTTGAAATTCCCGAGCCATAGACGATGTCGAACTCGACCTCCTTGAACGGTGGGGCCACCTTGTTCTTCACCACCTTTACGCGCGTCTGGTTGCCGATCACCTCGTCGCGATCCTTGATGGCGCCGATGCGGCGGATATCGAGCCTCACGGAGGCGTAGAATTTGAGCGCGTTGCCGCCGCTCGTGGTCTCCGGGTTGCCGAACATCACGCCGATCTTCATGCGAATCTGATTGATGAAGACGACGAGACTGTTGGACTTGGAGATCGAGCCCGTAAGCTTGCGCAGCGCCTGACTCATCAGTCGTGCCTGCGAGCCGGGAAGCTGGTCGCCCATCTCGCCTTCGAGTTCGGCCTTGGGCGTCAGCGCCGCCACCGAATCGATGACAACGATATCGACGCCGCCCGACCGCACGAGAGTATCGGCGATCTCAAGCGCCTGCTCGCCCGTGTCGGGCTGCGAGATCAGCAACTCGTCGATATCGACGCCGAGTTTGCGCGCATAGATCGGGTCGAGCGCATGCTCGGCATCGATGAATGCCGCGACGCCGCCCTTTTTCTGCGCCTCCGCCACGGCATGGAGGGCAAGCGTGGTCTTGCCGGACGATTCCGGGCCGTAAATCTCGATGACCCGGCCGCGCGGCAATCCGCCGATGCCGAGCGCAATATCGAGACCGAGCGACCCCGTCGACACCGTGTCTGTTTCGACCACCTCGCGTTGGCCCAGCTTCATCACCGAGCCCTTGCCGAAGGCACGATCGATCTGCGACAGCGCCGCTTCGAGCGCGCGCTTGCGATCGCTTTTTTCCTCGCGTCCCACCACCCGCAAAACCGCTTCTTTCGTCATCTCTCGCCTCCTTATTTCACAGCGCTCCCCAAATCCCAAATGGGTCGCAGGGCAGGTAATGTACATGCTTTGTTCCTATTCGCAAGGCTCCATATAATGTATTGAAGTTACGTAGTAATTTTATCCACGTTCGGGAGGAGTTCCCGTTTCCGGAGGGCAAATCCGGGCACGCAAAGGTTCACCCTTTGGCCCAACGCTGGAGAAGGTCCTGTCAGGCCTTCGAATCACCGGCCCGGCGATCAGGGAGAAGGGGCCGGGGCCGCGGCAGGAGACGGAATGGCCGCCGGCGTCGCCAGGAGCCTCACCTTGCGGATCGTCACGGGCTCGAGGGGCCACGCGCCGGGCATCGGACCGCCGTCGCCAAGCTGGACGGATGCGATTTTGTCGACGACGTCCATGCCAGAAACCACGCGGCCGAACACGGTGTAGCCGGTGGCGTTCCCCGCATCGTCGGCATGATGATCGAGCCGCAGATTGTCGGCGAGATTGATAAAGAACTCCGCCGTCGCGGTGTTTGGAGCGTCCTCGCGCGCCATGGCGATCGTGCCGCGCACATTGCTGAGGCCGTTGTTTGCTTCAAGCGGGATGGGATCGCGTACCGGCCTCTGATTCGTGGCCGAATCGTAACTGCCCGCCTGGATCACGAATCCGGGCACCACGCGGTAGACGAGCGTGCCGTCGAAATGTCCCTCGTTCGCATAGCGCAGAAAATTGTCGACCGTCGCGGGTGCGTGGGCCCGGTCGAGCGCGACGGTGATTTCGCCCAGCGAAGTGTCGATTATGATCTGATCCGCGGGCGCGGCGTGAGCGAACCTCGGGGCGCCGAGCACAAGAATCGCAACAATGAAGGGAACGAAACCCGTCCGCATGAGAATGCTCTCCCGATTGCCGCTCCATCATAGCGCAATTTTTCTCGTCATGGTGCCTCCGTCAGAGATGACAGCCCCATTCATTCGGGCGAAATTTCCGCGATGAGCCATCGATTCCACATGCTCGTTTTGCGCGTCTGCCTGAATCTCGCACTCATTGCCGCGACGTCGGCCGCGAACGCGGGGCCTCCCTATCTCACCGACGATCCCGAGACGCCGCCGCTGCATCGCTGGGAAGCTGTGCTGTTCACGATGGGAACGATCGCGGACGGCACGGCGACCGGCGTTCTGCCGGCGGTCGAATTCAACTATGGCGGGTTCGACGCCACGCAGCTGCACATCGAGGTGCCAATCGGGTTTCAGGCCGGCGGCCATGACGAAACGGAGTTCGGCGGAGCCGAGATCGAGCTGGGCGTCAAATACCGCTTCATCGAGGAGGACGAGCAGGGCTGGCGTCCACAGGTGGCGGTGTATCCGCAATTCGAAATTCCGACGGAATCGAGCCGGAACGGACTTTCGAGTGCCGGCGTAGACGTGTTCCTGCCCGCCTGGGCGCAGAAGAACCTGGATGAAAACTGGACCGTCGATGCAGGCGGCGGCTACTGGATCAATCCGGGATCCGGCAACCGCGACTATTGGTTCTCCGGCTTCCTTTTGCAGCGCAAGCTCAGCGATGCGCTCGCGGTGGGGGTTGAGGCATTTCATCAAACTTCGAGCACGCTGGATGGACGTGCGAACTCCGGATTCAATCTGGGTGCCGTCTACGACTTCGACGAGTACAATCATCTCCTCCTCTCGGCGGGACGCGGATTTGAGAACGCAACCGTCACCGATCAATTCACATGGTATGTCGGTTACAAGATCACCAACTGAAACAGCTCGCGATTGGTCATTCTCGATACTTGCTCGTGCTTCGGCAGGCTCAGCATGAGGAATCCAATCCTCACCCCGAGCCTGTCGAAGGGTAAGCATCCCAAACGCCCTTCGATCCTGCGCGGCGCGCCGCTTCAGTCGGCCTTCGTGGCAGCTGGCGCGCTCGACAGTACGTCCTTCACCTTGGCAGCCAGCTGTTTGAGGCCGAAAGGCTTGGCGAGAAAATGTAGCTCGGCCGCGTTCTCGTCGTGGCGCCGGAACGCTTCTTCGGCGTAGCCCGACATGAAGATCACCGCCATGTCCGGTCGCAATCGCTTGAGCGCGCGCACGAGGGTAGGCCCGTCCATGTTGGGCATGACGACGTCGGTGATGAGCAGATGGATCGCGCCTTCGTGCCGGCTGACCAGCTCGAGCGCCTCTTCTCCCCCGGCCGCTTCGAGCACGCGATAGCCGCGCAGCTTGAGGGCCCGGGCCGCAAAGCTGCGCACGGCCTCTTCGTCCTCGACGAGCAGAATGGTGTCCTGTCCGGTGATGTCGCGCGGCGGGGCACGCTCCGGTTCGGCGATCTGCAAACTGTCTCCCTTGTAGCGGGGCAGATAGATGCGAAAGACGGTGCCCTTTCCGACTTCGCTGTCGACGGTGATGAAGCCTCCGGTCTGCTTGACGATTCCATAGACCGTGGCGAGGCCAAGCCCCGTCCCCTGACCGACGGGCTTGGTGGTGAAGAAGGGATCGAAGATCTTTCCGACATGCTCCTTGGGAATGCCTACGCCGGAATCGCGCACGTCTATTCGAACGTAATCGCCGGCCGGCATCACGCCCGACCCGAGCGGCGTCGCCTCGCTCACGCAATCATTGGCTGTCGTGATTGCAACGACGCCGCCCTTCGGCATGGCATCGCGTGCGTTGACGACCAGATTGATGAGAGCGTTCGAGATCTGGGTTTCGTCGGCATGGACCGGCCAAAGATCGTTGCCATGCTCGAGCTTGAGCTCCACGCCTTCGCGCAGGAGACGGCGGAGCATGAGCGCCAATTCGCCGATGACGTCGCGCAGCGCGAGCACGCGGGGCTGCATCGTCTGTTTGCGGGAGAAAGCCAGCAACTGCCCCACGAGCGTTGCGGCCCTCAGCGCATTCTGGTGCACCTCGTTCACCTCCCTGAACGAAGGATCGCCCGCCGGATGGCGCATGAGCAGGAACTCGCTGTTGCCGATGATCACCGTCAGCAGATTGTTGAAATCATGCGCGACACCGCCCGCGAGCTGTCCCACCGCCTGCATCTTCTGCGACTGGGCAAATTTGGTTTCGAGTGCCTTCTGTTCGGAGACGTCGATCAAATAAAGAACGAGGCGAGCCGAATCCGGCAGCCGTCGCATGTGAATCTCGGCCAGGCTTTCGACGCCGCTGGCGGCGCGCAGGCCGAACGCAGCACTCTCTCCTGCCGAGGCACGCACGAAGGTTTCCGTGATCTCGGCTCTGTCGGGGGGCGCCGCGAGATCGGCCAGCGCCCGCCCGCCGAGATCGCCTCCTGCACCGAAGAATTGCTGAAAGCGCGCGTTTGTTTCGACGAGCGTGCCATCCGGCTCCGCAATGGCGATGCCGATCGGCGCGTCGCGGAACATCGCGGCGCCGCCTGAAAGGCCGGATGCGGATCCGGGCGCAATCGCCGCCGTCCCAGTAGAAGCGGCCTCCCGAGCAGCGACGCGTGGCGTGAACCACCAGGCCGCGCGGCCGTCAGACAAGGGACGCACGGCAACCAGAAGCTCGAGTCCCGACGCAGCCTGCAATATTTCTTCATGGGACAGTCCCGCGCGCGCCTTGCGGCTCAGGCGGTAAAGCACCGCAGCTGCCGATTCGCCAGGCAGCGCCAGTTCGGGCGGCGGGGGCGCTTCGCGTTCGCGAGCGCCGGCGAGGCGCCGATAGGCTTCGTTGGAATGGATCACCACGCCGTCGCGACTCGTGATCGCCCAGGCGACGTTCGCCTTGGCCGCGGCTTCGGCAACGCGGCGAGCGTCCGCGGCGGCGACGTTCGCGCGCGGCCAGATCACGGCAAGGAACAGTCCAGCGATCGATCCAATGCCAGCGAGCAGCGCCACCCCCGACCACCCGCCCGCGCCTGCGGTTGCCACGGCTAAGCCAGCCGCGGCGAGCGCGATCAAGAAGAGCGCCAGCGCCGCCCACCGCCAGATCCCTCCCGGCGCAGCATCGCCTCCGACGTAGGAGGGCGAGGTCATGTCGACGCGAGGCTGTCAGGGGGCCGCTTCGTGGCGACATCGGCATTTGCAGCAATCGGTGCCGCCCGACGGCGCATCGTCCAAGACCTCGAACCCATGTTCCGGACGGCCTCCCTAACGCGGCGGGTATGACCGCCGGGGCACAAGCTGCATTGTGCCTGATTCGCAAATACCCGCGAGGGCAAAGTATGTCGCGTCGCGAGCCCCGCCGAAGAGGCTTCGTTGGCCGCAAAGGTCCGACTGGCTCCCCCGGCTACTGGTAAACGCAAAACCTCGTCGCATTTACCACATTTTTTGCCCTTCCGTGGCAAGCTGTTGAATTCACACAGTTATTCTATCGAAGACGATCCAGCCCTCACAGAAATTCATTAAGGCCATGCGCAGGCCGCACTTCTCATTGACGAATATGACTACTATTTAGTAAACGCTGAACGATGAAGGAGATATTTACATGACGAGACTCAGCGCCTTGGCCATTGGGGCCGTCCTGGCGTTTTCGACGGTTGCCCTTGCCCATGCGGAGCAGACCGTGACCGGCGCGTGGAAGCTCAGCATCGGTGAAAATGACGCGCCGTGCACGCTTACGCTCGCCCCGGACGAGACCATCGGTACCGCCGGAATCGCAACGCCGTCTTCCGATTGTGAGGGCGGCCTGAACACAATCGGCCGCTGGAAAGCCACGCCGACCGGACTGCAGCTCTTTTCCCCGTCAGGCGATCTGGTCGCCTGGTTGAAGTCCAGGGACGGCTCATACGAAGGTTCGCGTCTCAGCGACGGACGAAAGCTTGCACTGAATCGCTGATCAGTCTCCATTCGACTCCTTTGCGGGCCGCACCGATCGGGTGCGGCCCTTTTCTTTGCCGCGGACTCCTTGCTTGCCGCGTCCTCGTGCCATCGCTATCTAGCGCAGTCGCGAAAGCGGCAGCTTCAGCGAAGGCAAGTTTCTTGAGAGAGCTCGCGCATTACATCGGCGGACGGTTTGTCAAAGGCGAGTCGGGCCGTTTCGGCGACATCTACAATCCCGCCACCGGTGAAGTGCAGGCGAGGGTGCCTTTCGCGAGCCGCAGTGAAGTGCGCGCCGCGGTGGAGACTGCCGCGAAGGCATTCCGCGAATGGTCGGGGGTCAATCCCCAACGACGTGCCCGGGTCATGTTCAAGTTCAAGGCGCTCGTCGAGAATAACATGGACGAGCTCGCGCATTTGCTATCGAGCGAGCACGGCAAGGTCATCGCGGACTCCAGGGGCGACATTCAGCGCGGGCTCGAAGTGATCGAGTTCGCGTGCGGAATTCCTCATCTCATGAAAGGCGAGTACACCGAAGGCGCGGGACCTGGCATCGACATCTACTCGTTGCGGCAGCCCTTGGGCGTTGTTGCCGGCATCACGCCGTTCAACTTCCCCGCCATGATCCCGATGTGGATGTTCGGCGTGGCGATCGCGTGCGGCAACACCTTCATCTGCAAGCCGAGCGAAAAGGACCCGAGCGTTCCCGTGCGCCTGGCGGAGCTGTTCATGGAGGCCGGCGCGCCGGCGGGCGTGCTCAATGTTGTGCATGGCGACCGGGAAGCCGTCGACGCCATTCTCGAAGATCCCGATCTCCAGGCAGTGAGTTTCGTCGGTTCGTCAGCCGTCGCCGAATATGTGTATTCGCATGCAACCGCTCGCGGGAAACGCGTGCAGGCGATGGGCGGCGCGAAGAATCACGCCATCATCATGCCGGACGCCGATCTCGACCAGGTGACGAACGAATTGATCGGTGCGGGTTACGGTTCGGCGGGCGAACGCTGCATGGCGATTTCGGTCGCTGTGCCGGTCACCGACAAACTCGCCGACGCGCTTGTGGAACGCCTGAAGCCGCGCGTTGAATGTCTCAAGGTCGCGCCGCCCACCGATCCCGATGCGGATTATGGACCCATGGTGACGGCCGAACATCGCAACAAGGTGCTTTCCTATATCGAACTCGGCGTGAAGGAGGGCGCGGACCTCGTGGTCGACGGACGGGGCTTCAGCCTCCAGGGTTACGAGAAGGGATTCTTCCTCGGGGGGTCGCTGTTCGATCGGGTCACGCCAGAGATGAAGACCTATCAGGACGAGATTTTCGGGCCGGTCCTTCAGGTGGCGCGCGCGCCCGATTTCGATGCGGCGCTCGCACTCCCCTCGAATCACCAATATGGCAACGGTGTCGCGATCTTCACCCGCGACGGCGATTCCGCCCGCGAGTTCGCGAGCAGGGTGAAAGTCGGAATGATCGGAATCAACATTCCCATTCCGGTGCCGCTCGCCTATCACTCGTTCGGCGGCTGGAAGCGGTCGGCGTTCGGCGACCTGAACCAGCACGGCCCGGAGGGCGTGCGATTCTTCACGCGCATCAAGACCGTCACCCAACGCTGGCCCAGGGGCGGCTTGCGCGAGCATCCCGATTTCAACATCCCGACAATGATATGACCCGCGAACGGACCGCAGCGAATGTCGTCACCTGACCTTGCCGAGACCAGGCGCGCCTTGCGGCGCGAATGGCTGATCGCCAGAATTGTCGTCATAGGCGGATTTGTCATCGCCATTGCGGCGGGGGCGTGGTTCGGCGTGATCGTTCCCGAAATCATCAGACCGAGGCTGGAGCACGCGGCACTTGTGAACCGCGTCACGAATCTTCTCAACGCAGAGGCGAAGATTTGCACCATGGCGCTTGCCAGCGCGAAGAACTTCGGCATCGTTCCACAATACGGGCAGCTCGCCAGCGCCAAGCTCGGCCTGACGCATGTGCAGGGCCGGTATCTCTGCATCGCAACGACCAGCGCGGCGAAATACGTCCTGGCGGTGGATCTGGTCTGCCGCGAGCTGAAGAATCCGCGCTGCACATCGCTCTACAATGTGATGCAGGCGGACGGCACGGTGCTTTATCAGCGACAGAGCTGATTGCTGAATCAGACGTCCTTCAATCCTCCCAGCCGGCAGATGTACTTCCATTCCACATTGCCGACCGGCTGAACGGAAAGCCTCGAAAACTTCACCAGCACCATGTCCGCGAGTTTCGGATCGTGCTTCGCCTGTTCCAGCGTGACGGGCTTCGGAATATCCGCCACAGCCTTCACGTCCACCAATCCGAAGCGACCACTCTCATCGGTGGCATCGGGGCGATACTCGCCGATCACTTCCACGATACCGACGATGCGGCGCTCCTCTCCGGAATGATAGAAGAATCCCCGGTCGCCTTTCTTCATCGCTTTCATGTTGTTGGCCGCCTGGTGATTGCGCACCCCGCTCCACGGTTCACCCTTCACGCCCTTTGCCTTCTGCTGGTCCCACGACCAGCTCTCGGGCTCGCTCTTGAACAGCCAGTACTTCATCAGAATTCCGCCTTGCAGTGATTGGCCGTCGCTCTCCATGGGTGAAGTTCGACGTGTGAAAACAGCTCCGCTCTGGCGTAAGGATCGCTTTCCTGCCAGCTTCGAGCCTGGTCTATATCCGCTGCCTCGATGATGATGAGGCTTCCGATCATGTCCCCGTTCGTATTGAGGAACGGGCCGCCCAGTTTCACCACGCCGGTTGCTCCCGCATATTCGAAATGTGCCGCACGCGTCGCCATGCGCAATGCGAGCGAGTCTTTCTTGTCCATGGCCGTGATGACGAACAGCATGCGATTCACTCCATCTTGAACGGCCGCGACATCAGGCGTGGCAGCGCATCGCCCGGCGCTATCATTCCATTGAGAATATCGGCGAGCGTCTGCGCAATAGGCAATTCGATCGCGAGACGCCGGGCCCGCTCGACGAGAGCCGGCGCCGTCTCAACGCCTTCGGCCAGCTGTGCACCCGGAGCGCGCAACTCGGAAAGAGACTTCCCGCGCCCGAGAGCGAGGCCGAACGAGAAATTGCGTGAGGTTGGACTGGTTGCGGTGAGCACCAGATCCCCCAGACCTGAAAGGCCCATCAATGTCTCCGCCCGGCCGCCGAGCGCGCGGCCGAGCCGGTGCAACTCTGCAAAACCGCGCGCCAGCATCGCGGCACGCGCACTTTCGCCGAGCCCCAGTCCGGCGACAATCCCGCATCCGATCGCATAAACGTTTTTCGCCGCCCCACCCAGCGCCACGCCGACCAGATCCTCGCTGGCGTAAGGTCGAAAGGCCATCTGGCCCATGGTCGCCTGAAGGCGGCGCGCGACAGGCGCATGCGCCGCGATCGTCACCGCCGTAGGCAATCCCTGGGCCACGTCGCGCGCGAAGGATGGACCGGAAAGAATTGCCGGCTCCGCGCCGGGAACCGTTTCGGCCAACACTTCGGTCATGAGTTTGGCGCTTTCGCGCTCGATGCCCTTCATACAGAGAACGAGCGGCGCGGCGGATCGCGGACGAAACCCGGAAAGGACTTCGCGGGTCTGTTGAGCCGGAACCACCGCAAGAACCGCATCTGCTTCTGAGGCCGCCGCGCGCTCGACGGTCAATTCGATGCCGGAAGGCAGTTCGACGCCGGAAAGGAAGCGCGCATTCTCGCGTTTTAATGCCATGGATTCGGCAAGCGTCGGGTCGCGCGCCCACAAGATGACTGAGCGCCCGGCGCGGGCCGCGACCACTGCGAGAGCCGTACCCCAGGCGCCGGCTCCAAGAACGCCGATATGCTGATAAGGCTCTGCACCCTGGTCGTTCCTGGTCATTCGATCGCTTGACACTGCACTGTTGCGAAGATTGAACGGATTGTTGATTATTCAGAAAACTCCACTATGTTTGGATGGAAAAAGAAACAAAACAAACGACCGGGAAGCGGAACGACCCATGGCCGAAAAGAACACCGTACGCTGCCAGATTGTCGAGGCGGCAAAAAAGCGATTTTCGCATTTTGGGTACGCGAAGACCACCATGGCGGAAGTTGCGGCGGATTGCAGCATGTCGCCGGGCAATCTTTATCGCTTCTTTCCGGGAAAGCTCGACATCGCCGAATCAATCGCCACGGAAGACTACGAAAAACACCTGGAGGCGTTGCGAAAACTCGCCGTCGCGCCGAACCGCACTGCCCGCGAGCGCTTGCACGATCTTCTCTTCGAGGAATTGCGCCGTACCTATCATAAGCTGGAAAGGGATCCGCGAGCCTACGAGATGGCGACGGTGATCGCGCACGAGCGGCCGCAATATGCCAACTGGATGCTGGCGAACGAGCGAAAGATACTGGTGCAGCTGTTCGACGAGGCCGAGCAGCGGGGCGAATTTGCAATTGACGACAAGGAAATTACCGCCGAAATGATCCAGTCTGCGACGATGAAGTTCCGCTATCCGCAGCTGTGGTCGAAGCTCACGCTTCCCAAGCTCGAGCGCGAGCTCGACGGCGTGCTCAAGCTATTGGTCAATGGTCTCTGCCGTGGCCGGACATCCAGCGCCGGCAGCGAAGCGGCAGCCTGAACAGCTCTGATGGCTCGCATTCTTGCACTGTTTCTGGCCCTGGGCCTCGCGGCCGTTTCGCTGGACGCAGCGCCGATCACACCGCCCAGCGGATTCAGCGAAGCAGATCGTGCCGATCTTGAGAGGGTCAGCAACGCGCTCAACGCGATTCATACCCTCGAAGGAACGTTTGTGCAGATCGGCCCAGAAGGGCAGGTCGATCAGGGCAGGTTCTTCATCCAGAAACCCGGACGGATGCGATTCGAATATGCGCCCCCCAACCCGACGCTGGTTATCAGTGACGGAAGATGGGTCGCCGTTGAAAATACGAAGCTCAATACAACGGATCGGTACGCGCTATGGACGACGCCGCTCGATCTGATTCTCGGCGACGATCTTGACCTGCGCGACAACCCGCAGATCGTCGGGATCGAGCGCCAGGAAGGTCAACTGGTCATCGATGCGAGGTCGCATAGCGGGCGCGTCAACGGCAATATATCGCTGGTCTTTTCGGAACCGACGCTTGCGCTCAAGCAATGGACCGTCACGGACGCCCAGGGATTGTTGACGACGGTTTCCGTCAGCAATCTGAAAACGGATGTCGCGCTCGCTCCCGATCTCTTCGTCATCTCCCAACAGCCGGTTGCCGCAAGAAAAGCGGATTAACCGACCGCCGTTCATCGTGAATCCCTGCAGGAATCAGGGAATAATTTTATCAATTGGCATGCCGGCTTGCTCGCGCCTCTCGGCCCATGCTAGGCCGACGCCTGAAAGTCGTCCCCATGTCTGCCCGCCCGTTCATCGTCGGAATCCCGTGCGACCATCGCATGGTTGGCGCCCATCCCTTTCATATGGTGGGCGAAAAATACATTACGGCCGTCCGCGATGCGATCGAAGCTTTGCCGCTGCTCATCCCGGTATTGCCTCACCCGATACCGGCCGGCGAGTTGCTTGCGTCCATCGACGGGCTCCTGTTCACCGGCTCGCCTTCCAACGTTTCGCCGCAACTCTACAATGGCGCGGCGCCCCGCGACGGCACGCAGCTCGACGAAAACCGCGATGCGACGACGATGCCTCTCCTCAAGGCAGCGGTTGCCGCCGGTACACCCGTGCTCTGTCTTTGCCGCGGCTTTCAGGAGCTGAATGTCGCGTTCGGCGGCACACTGCATCAACACGTCCACGAACAGCCGGGCCGCGGCGACCACCGCGAAGACAAGAACGCGGAACTGGATGTGCAGTATGGTCCCGCGCATGACGTTCGCATCTCGAAAGACGGATTGCTCTCGCGCCTCGTCGGCGAACGCTCCTTCCGCGTGAACTCACTCCACTCGCAGGGAATTGACCGCATGGCGCCGCCCCTTCATGCCGACGCCGCGGCGCCTGACGGAACGATCGAGGCGGTGTCGATGCCCGGCGCGAAAGGGTTCGTGCTCGGCCTGCAATGGCATCCCGAATGGCGCTGGCGCGAGAACGAGGTGTCGCGTGCCATCTTCGCGGCGTTCGGCCAGGCAGTACAGAAGCAGGGATCCTTCCGATGAATCGCCGCACCGAGGAGGAAATCGCCGAGTGGCTGAAAGAGCGCCGCGTCGGCGAGGTCGAATGCCTGGTTCCCGACATGGCGGGTATCGCGCGGGGCAAGATATTGCCGACAAACAAATTCCTGAGCGGGTTGCATAACGGCACGCTCAGATTGCCCGAGTCGATCTTCGGCCAGATGGTCACGGGTGCCGATTCCGAAACCGACATGCTCACCTACCAGGCGCCGGACCTGAACCTCGTTCCCGACCCAGACACGTTGCGCATCGTGCCCTGGTACAAGGATCCGACGGCGCAGGTGATCTGCGACTGCCGGCACCAGAACGGCGAGGAAGTTGCTTTCACGCCGCGCAATGTGCTGAAGCGCGTCGTGCGGCTCTATGAAGAGCGCGACTGGCGACCAATCGTGGCGCCCGAACTCGAGTTCTTCCTCGCCGCGAAGAACATTGATCCCGACTATCCGCTCTTGCCGCCCGCCGGGAAAACGGGGCGGCCGCAGAGCGGCCGCCAGGCCTATGGAATTGATGCCGTCAACGAATTCGATCCGCTGTTCGAGGACGTGTACGATTACTGCGAAGCGCAGGAAATCGGCATCGACAGCCTCATTCACGAAGAAGGCGTGGCGCAGGTTGAGATCAATTTCAACCACGGCGATCCCGTGGCGCTCGCCGATCAGACGTTTCTGTTCAAGCGCACCGTGCGGCAGGCCGCGTTGCGGCATGATATTTACGCGACCTTCATGGCCAAGCCCTACGAGCAGGAACCAGGCTCGGCCATGCACATCCATCAGAGCGTGGTCGACGCGCGGCGTGGGAAAAGTCTTTTTTCAACCAAGAGCGGCAAGGATACGCGGCTGTTCCTTGCCCATATCGCTGGATTGCAGCGGCACTTGCCCGCGGCGATGCCGCTGATCGCTCCATTCGTGAATTCCTATCGCCGGCTCGTGCGCTTTCTTTCAGCACCGATCAACACGCATTGGGGGCACGAGAATCGCACCGTCGGCCTGCGCGTGCCGGTGTCGGACGCACAGAACCGGCGCATCGAAAACCGCGTGCCCGGCGCCGACGCCAACCCCTACCTTGCCATCGCCGCCTCGCTTGTCTGCGGCTATCTCGGGATGATCGAGAATTTGATCCCCACCAAGGCCATGGAGGGGAACGCGTATGAATCGACGCGCTACCAGTTGCCGCGCCACATCCTGGACGCCGTTGCACGTTTTCGCGGCTCCAGCGATCTCAAGGAGGCCCTCGGCGAAAACTTTGTCGTGCTTTACAGCGACGTCAAGGCTTCAGAGCATGATGCCTACCAGCAGGTCATCAGCCCCTGGGAGCGACAGCACCTGCTCCTGAACGTTTGAGAGTTTTTCGCGGGCCAGAACCAGCCAATTCGGATATCTTACGGTAAGTGTTGACTTACGGTAAGTTATAGCTTACCTGTACTTGCGATCAGGCCATCGCTCAGGCGGATGGCCAATCTCGAAGGAGGAATGAGCCATGTCCGAGTTCATCGTGCATAACATCCCTGGAAGCCCATACGGGAGAGCGGTGCTTGCAACCCTGGCCGAGAAGGATGCGCGCTACCGTCTCGTGCCCGTCGCACCCGGAACAATGTGGAGCGAGCCGCATGTGTCGCGTCATCCGTTCGGGCGCGTGCCGGTGCTCGAACACGATGGTTTTTCGATCTATGAGACGCAGGCCATCCTGCGGTATCTCGACCGGGCGTTGCCGGAACCTGCTCTGACCCCGGCAGATCCGAAGGCCGCGGCCCGGATGGATCAGGTAATGAATGTCGGCGATTGGTACCTGTTCCATGGTGTGAACAACGTCATTGGCTTCCATCGCATCGTGGGGCCGCGTCTGATGGGTTTGACCCCCGACGAAGCGGCCATCGCCGAAGCGATGCCGAAAGCGCATATCGTATTCAAGGAACTGTCGCGTCTGCTTGGCAACAAGTCCTATTTCGCAGCGGAGAAGGTGAGTCTGGCGGACATTCACGTCGCCACGCAACTCGACTTTCTCGCCATGACGCCGGAATGGAATCCCCTGACGGCGACCACTCCCAATCTTGTCGGCTGGCTCGATCGCATGAACGCACGCGCCAGTTTCAAAGCGACCACATGGGAGCGGGTTGCGGAACTGGCCAAGGCGGCGTGACACGGCGCGGCACTCCACGTTCCATGGCCTATGGAAATGCCTTGACGGCCCTGGCCGACCCCACCCGGCGCCGCATCTTCGAGCGGCTCCGCAAGGGACCCAGGCCCGTGGGCAAGCTTGCGGCCGGACTTCCTGTCAGCCGCCCGGCCGTATCGCAGCATCTGAAGGTGCTCAAGGAGGCCGGGCTCGTGCAGGAAGAACGTGAGGGTGCGCGCCACGTCTACAGTATCGACCCGAAAGGGCTGGGCCAGCTTCGCGCGTGGCTCGATCAGTTCTGGGATTCGGCGCTCGACGCCTTCCGCGCCGAAGTCGAGAGAACAGCCGGGAAGGAGAACTCAAAGTGACAATACATACTATCCGTGTCGCGCCAGTGAAGAAGAGCGTTCGCGTCAGCGCGTCCCAGGCTCGCGCCTTCGAAGTATTCACGGCACGCTTCGATTCGTGGTGGCCGAAATCGCATCACATCGGCAAGGTCGAGATGAAGGAAGCCGTAATAGAGCCGCGGGCAGGCGGACGCTGGTACGAAAAGGGCGTGGATGACTCCGAATGCAATTGGGGAACAGTGCTTGCGTGGGAGCCACCGTCGCGCGTGGTTCTCTCCTGGCACATCAACGGGAAATTCCAGCCCGATGAAGGCGTCCAGAGCGAGGTGGAAATTCGGTTCATTCCCGAAAGCGCCAATGCGACGCGTGTCGAACTCGAGCACCGGATCGCGGCCGCAGATGCAGAGGATATTCGCGGCGCGGTTGATTCGCCGCAGGGCTGGGGATCGCTGCTTGAACTGTTTGCCCAGCGCGCCACGGCTTGACACCAGGTTTGATTCGCAACGGAAGGAGTCGTCCCTTGACCCTCAAACTTCGCGTATTTCCGCCCAGCCCGCGCGCATTCAAGGTTCTCCTTGTCGCTCATCATCTGGGAATCGACTACGAGTTGTGCATGGTCGACCTGACCAAAAGGGAGCAGAAGTCCGGGGCGTTCGCGGCGCTCAATCCCAACATGCGCATGCCGGTGCTCGAAGATGACGGCTTTGTTCTCTGGGAATCGAATGCGATCGTGGAATATCTGGCCTCGAAATCCTCCCACTGGCTGCCGGGCGAAGCCCGTGCCCGCCTCGCCATAACCAAATGGTTGTATTGGGAAAGCAATCACTGGGATCCGGCCTGCTCCATCTTCGTGTTCGAACGGATCGTGAAGCCCTTCTTCGGGATGGGCGAACCAGCCGCGAGCGAACTCGCCCGTGGCGAAACCCTGTTCAGGCGTCTTGCCGCAGTTCTCGACGGACAACTCGGCGAGCGGCGTTATCTGGCCGGCGACGCGATGACGATTGCGGATCTCGCGGTCGGTGCCTCGTTCGTTGCTTCGGAACCGGCTGGCTACCCGCTGGAGGATTTCCGCGCCATCCAGCGCTGGCAGGCGGAACTGACGGCGCTGCCTGCATGGCGCCGGACCGCAGCGCTGCAGCAGAGGCCCTAGCCCGGCGAACCGGTTTCACGGAGAATTGCTTCTCACCGCGCGCACGCGCTGCTAGAGTGGCCCCGTGACCGTCAAACGCGCTTTGTTGATTCTCTGCGCGCGCATTGGATTCAACCCATAATCCGGCGCGCCTGCGCGCGCATGTGGTCGGGTCAAACCCGATCTCTCGCGCGAACCTCTTCCTTTCGCACACAGAGAACGGTCATGGCGCGGGACAGCACGACACACAATCTCACCGGACATTGGCAGGCGCTGGACGCCGCCCACCACATTCATCCTTTTTCGGACGCGGCCGCGCTCGTTCGCGAAGGTGTGCGCGTCATCACCAGGGCCGACGGCGTCTACCTTTGGGATTCCGAGGGCAAGCGCCTCATCGACGGAATGTCCGGACTGTGGTGCGTGCAGGTCGGTTACGGAAACCGCGAACTGGCCGAGGCCGGTTACGAGGCGCTGAAGACGCTTCCCTACTACAATCATTTTTTCAAGACGACCAATCCCTGGACGGTCGAACTCGCGGCAAAGCTCGCGCAGATCCTGCCGGAAGACCATGAGCGCGTTCTGTTCGCAAACTCAGGCTCCGAGGCCAATGATTCCGCGCTCAAGCTGATCCGCTACTACTGGAATCTCAAAGGCAGGCCGGAAAAGAAGATTCACCTGTCGCGCGACTACGCCTATCACGGCGTGACCATGGCGGCGGCTTCGCTCTCCGGGCTATCGCCGATGCATCCGCAATGGGATCTGCCTTTGCCGGGCTTCGAGAAAGTGCCCGCCCCCTATTGGTTCGCAGCAAAGACGGTCGGCTACGGCGACATTGGGCCGGAGGAATTCGGGCTGTTGATCGCCGAGCGCCTGGAAGAAAAGATCCGCGAAATCGGCGCGCACCGCATCGCGTCGTTCTCCGCGGAGCCTGTCCAGGGCGCCGGCGGCCTGATTTTCCCACCCGCCACCTACTGGCCTGAAGTGCAACGAATCTGCCGCGAGTACGACGTCCTCCTGCACCTCGACGAAGTGATCACCGGCTTTGGCCGAACCGGCGAATGGTTTGGCGCCGATACCTATGCGATCGCACCGGACATCATGACGATGGCAAAAGGGCTTTCGTCGGGCTACCAGCCGATTTCTGCCATATCGCTCGGTTCGCGGATGGCGGAAGCGATCATGTCCGCCAACGAAGAGCTCGTGCACGGCTTCACCTACTCGGGGCATCCCGTGGCGGCAGCGGTCGCGTTGAAGAATCTCGAAGTGCTGGAAAAATACGGCCTTGTTCCCCGCGTGAAGCACACGATCGGTCCTTACCTGCAGAGGCGGCTTCGCGAGACCTTCGAATCCCATCCGATCGTGGGCGAGGTGCGGGGAAGCGGCATGCTGGCGGCGATCGAGCTGGTGCCCGACAAGCGCGTCCGCAGATTTTTCCCGCGCGATTCGGACGTGGGCACGCGCTGCCGCAATTATTGCTTCGAGAACGGCCTGGTCATGCGCGCCATCCGCGACACGATGGTTCTCGCGCCACCTCTTGTCGCGAGCGAGTCAGAGATCGAGGAAATCATCTCCCGGGCGAAAGATGCGATCGACCGCACCGCCCGGGATCTCGGCGTGATATGACGCTTTGACGTTGATCTTCGTATCGGTAACCCGCGGTATTTCCCCCCGCTCGGCAGGCGAGACAGCGATCCGGTCATTGGGCGATCGCCAGGTCCGGGATAGCCGAGCCGATCGTGTTCGTCGGCGGCCCCGGCGAACTGGTCGATGCAGTTGCGCATCGCGGGCGACGTCCAGTCCAATCGTTCCGTACACGGAGGCATCGACAGGGGGCGCCTGCGGCTGGTATCTGTGGGTGATCCGCGAAAGCCGGGCGCCCACACGCCGGAAACGTGCACGCGCAATTCGGCGAGCAGCGGACCAAGCATCCACGAGACATTCTTCGCGCGGCACGATGCGCCCATCCCGTCATCCGTGCGCCAGCGGGGCAATACGCGCCGCCGCTTGCTGAAAGTTGGCGCCGCGCGCTGGCGAATTTGCCGCCGGCAAACAAATGATCCCGATCTCGATTTTGTGATACTTATGGCGCTGTCACGCACAAAAGAGCTGTCAGAATTATCACGAAAAAAATAGTTGCAAACTGTGGCATCAGTGCATAGCTTTGATTCCGGAAGGACAATTTACCGTTCGGCAGGCACTGCCCCCCCGCTCGCACGCCGGATGGGGTCCTTCCATCGGCGCCGGTCATCCCCTCCCGGCGTCAGCGCGTAACGGCGCAGTGACGCCCGATCAGCCCCCTGGTCGGGCGTCTTCTCTTTCCGGGCGTCTTTTCCTTCAGTCCATCTTCGCTTTCAGAATGGCGATACGCGGCGAAGCGTGAGATTGATGCGCCCACCTCCCGGCATCAGCGAACACGAATTCGCGATCGTACGGTCGATGCCATGATAGGCGAGCCGCGCGACACCGCCAAAAACAACCGCGTCGCCCGATCTCAGCGTGAAACGGCGCGTCGGTGACCGGCGCGTCGTGCCGCCAATGCGAAAAATCGCGTCGTCGCCGAGCGAGATCGATAGCACCGGTGCATCGAGCGCCGCCTCGTCGCGATCCTGATGCAACCCCATGCGCGCGTCGCCGCGATAGAGGTTGATCAGACAGCATTCCGGCAGCGCGGGATGTTTGGTCAAAGCATTCCAGAGTGCGATAAGGCTTTCCGGCATTGGCGGCCAAGGGCGTCGCGTTCGCGGATGACAGGTCTCGTAGCGATAGCCCGCTTCATCCGAGTACCATCCGAGAGTTCCGAAATTCGTCTCTTCGACGCTGAAAGGCCTGCCCGAGCGCGGCATGCGCGGACGATAGAATGGCGCTTCGCGAACGCGAACGAGCACGTCTTCGATCAGCGCGGTCTGCGCGGCGGGATTGAGACAGCCGGGCCAGAGCACGATACCCGGAGACACATCCAGTTTTCGAAGGGAATGGGGCATGGCATCATCGCCCTGGAGCATTTCCCCGCACGCCATATAGGCCCTGGAACGATTGTCCCTCTCCCCGGGCCTCCAGCCACTCCTTAAATGCATACGCGGAATAATCCGTCTCAATCCAGTTCCGCAGCGAAGTGCCTGCCGCCTGTTCGCGCGCGAAGTGCAGAAGGAGCCTGAGCCAGCGCTGTCGCGCATGCGGCAAGTGCAGATAGGGCCACCGGGCGAACTGGTGTTCGGCTTTCGCAAAGGCGCTCCAGCCGTGGCGATGCACGACGAAGAGCGCCGCAGCGAGACTCGTCCGATCCTGGCCTCCCGAACATTTGAGCAGGAACGGGCGTGGCACCTCATCACAAGCATCGAGAAGGTCTGCAAGCATTGCCGGCAGGGGAAGCTGGCGCGAATTGAGCCTCACGTCGCGATGCAGAACGCTTTCTTTCGCGCAGACGCGCGTTTCATGTCTCCACCAGAAATAGCCCGGATTTGATCCTCTCAGATTGACGAGCGCCCGGATGCCGTGGGCGCGCAGGAACGGTCCCAGAAATCCCATATAGGCCTGCGCGGAGCGCGCAGCTTTGCCCCGCTCGATCCAGTGGAAATTGTAGGGAATGTCGAGAATCAATTGGCAAAGACTGTCCGAAGGGCCTTGCTACAGTCTCATGCGCGGTTCGCACGCGCCAGACCCGTCTCGCCGCGAGCTGCGCTAGAAGCGATACGAAAGGTCGATGGCGCCGAACTGGTCGGCGTGAACCTGCGTCGTATATTCGCGCGTGCGGAACACATGCATGAAGGAGAGCCGCCATTGTTCGAAGGTGATCGCGGCGCCGAACTGCAGATCGCCGACCAGCGGAATCTTCTCGACATGGCGGCTCGCTTCCCAGGTGTTGCCGTCGAGAAAGAGATTGCGGGCGATCGCCCGGCCGTCGACGCCCGCGAACAGATACCAACCGAACGATTCCGTCGGTTCGAAGAAATTCGTTCCCGGAAGGCTCGGCTCGATGCGCGGCGGACCGTAATCGTCGGGAAGGGCGAACCCGATGCGCGCCATCGCGCCGGCATTGACGAAATCATACACGGTGCCAACCACACCACCCACATGCGGATCCACATCGAACGAGAATCCGCCAATCGAACCGTTTGCCAGCGCCCGCCATGCCCGCTCGTCACCGATCAGAAACGCGGGCTCATTGTGCAGTTGGGTTCCCCAGCCTTGCGGGTTGATGTCCCCCAGAACCGCATGGACGTATTTCTGCGTTTTTTCGGCAAGCGAGGCGGGACCTACCATGCCAAGCTGCACCTGAAGCTGATCGAGGGTCGTGTCGGTTTTCTCGGTCAGGCCGTAGGCGAAATAGAGCCAGCCGGCATAAGGACGCGCCGAGGGTGGCGGATCGACCAGATGAAGATCGCTCGGCGTGTAGATGTTCTGCCCGAGAGAATAGCTCGTGCGCACCTCGCCGCTCGGCGCGAAAAACGGAAGCATCCTGGCCAGATTGACCGACCACTCTGGCGTATCGGAGGGTGCCGTGGTCCACGCGAACTCCACGCCGTTCGTGTAGTCCCGGTCGGTGTGAAAGAAATAATCGTTCTCGAACAGCACGCTGAAGGTGCCGCGCTCGGTGTCGGTCTGCGCAAGGCAGGATTCGGTCTGTGCGCACACAACGCCCAGCACTGCGACACATGCGCCAAGGGTTCGTATTCGCAAGCGCGGCCCCCCTCTCCTCAGGGGTGCGAACGCGGTCATGTCGTCTTCGGTTCCTGCGACGGGCGCGCCGCATCACATCGCGAATTCGCTCGCGATCGCCGTGAAGTGCAAAACAACTGCAACCAGCACGAAGCCGTGCCAGATGGCTTTGTGAAAGGGGACCCGCTCGAGAAGATAGAAAATGACGCCTGCCGAATAGATCAGGCCGCCTGCCATCAGCAGCCAGAAATCCGTTGCGGCCATGGCGGCAGAGAGGGGTCTGAGGACGGTTACGATCAGCCAGCCCATGCCGAGATAGAGCGCGATGCTCGCCAATTCGAACCGGCGGGGGAACAGCATCTTCACGATCACACCGATCGTCGCACCCAGCCAGATGAGCGCAAGAATCACTTCGCCGGTCGGCTGTTGCAGGCGGTTCACGGCGAAAGGGGTATAGGTCGCCGCGATCATGATGAAGATCGCCGCATGATCGAAACGGCGCAGCCAGTCCTTCGGATTGCCGTACGGCGCAAGGTTGTAGATGGCCGAAGCGGTGAGCATCACAACAAGGCCCGCGCAATAGACGGAGACGCTCACGACCACGCTCAATCCCGCGACATGAAAGAGGAGCCACAGACCGCCATTGATGGCGAAGAGCACGCCTGCAACATGGATGACGGCGTCGGCTGCACGCTCCGCGCGGCTGTAGAGGCGGTTGGCTTGCTCAAAATTCATGCGCGCGATCCTGACGCGGACGGCTGCCACACGCAACGCAGATGCCGGATTCGAAGCAGATGCGCTCGAATGCGCGCCCTATAGTGGGTGACGCGCCTCTTCTTGCTCATCATGCAAATGGCGATGAAGCATCACGGGACACGGTGAAGACCGCGTTATGAGATGAACGCGATGTACAAGTCGTTCCTGAGGGAATTGGTCACGCCCCGGGACAATCAATTGTCGAGGAACGATCGCAGTTTCCTCGAACGGCTGGGATGCTTGAGCTTGCGCAGCGCCTTGGCCTCGATCTGGCGGATGCGTTCGCGCGTGACGGAGAATTGCTGGCCGACCTCTTCCAGCGTGTGATCGGTGTTCATGCCGATGCCGAAACGCATACGCAGCACGCGCTCCTCGCGCGGCGTGAGCGTCGCCAACACGCGCGTCGTCGTCTCGCGCAAATTCGCCTGAATCGCAGCGTCGATCGGCAGGATCGCGTTCTTGTCTTCGATGAAATCGCCCAGATGGCTGTCTTCCTCGTCGCCGATCGGCGTCTCGAGGCTGATCGGCTCTTTGGCAATCTTGAGAACCTTGCGCACCTTCTCGAGAGGCATGGCGAGGCGCTCCGCGAGCTCCTCCGGCGTTGGTTCGCGGCCGATCTCGTGCAGCATCTGCCGCGAGGTGCGCACGAGTTTGTTGATCGTCTCGATCATATGGACCGGAATGCGGATCGTGCGCGCCTGATCGGCAATCGAGCGCGTGATCGCCTGCCGGATCCACCATGTGGCATAGGTCGAGAATTTGTAGCCGCGCCGGTATTCGAATTTGTCGACGGCCTTCATCAGGCCGATATTGCCCTCCTGGATGAGATCCAGGAACTGCAATCCGCGATTGGTGTATTTCTTCGCGATCGAGATCACCAGCCTGAGATTGGCCTCGATCATCTCCTTCTTGGCCTGCCCGCTTTCGCGCTCGCCCTTCTGCACAGTCTGAACGATACGGCGAAAATCACTGATCGATTGGCGCATCTCCTGCGCCAGCGTCTGGATGTCGTCGCGGTACTGGCGAATGCGCTCGCGCTCTTCCTGGACGAAATCGTGCCAGCCCGGGCCGCTCAACCGGGCGACGCGCCGCGCCCAGTTCGGATCGAGCTCGTTGCCGAAATGTTGCCTGAGGAAATCCGTGCGTTCGACGCCATGCGCCTCGGCCAAACGCAGAAGCCGTCCCTCGATCGACACCAGGCGGCGGTTGATGCCGTACATCTGGTCGACCAGAGCCTCGATGCGGTTGTTGTTGAGCTTGAGGCTCTTGACGAGATCGACCGTCTCGGCGCGGAGCTTCTTGAAGCGCCGCTCCTGTCCGCTCGACAATTCGTCGGAGGCAAGGGCGGCCTCGACGGAAGCGTCCTGCAATTTGCCGAGCTTCTTGTAGAGGCTGGCGATCTGGTCGAGCGTCTCGAGCACTTGCGGCTTGAGCGAGGCTTCCATCGCCGCCAGCGACAGATTCCCTTCGTCGTCGAATTCTTCGGCCTCCGCGGCGGCCTCTGCCGCGGCGTCGGCCGCAGCGGCGGCTTCGCCGGGATCGAGCGGGGTTTCGGGCTCACCTGCATTCGGCTGCCGCGGCTCTCCGAATGCGGGCGGCGCTGCATGTCCGTTCACCAGTTGAGGCTTCGGCTCGCCGACCACCGGGACAATGAACGGAACGGGGGGGCCGATGACGACGGGCACGGGCTGCGCATCGGGACCGGCGCCATACATCGCCTCGAGGTCGATGATGTCGCGCAGCAACACCTTCCCTTCATTGAGCTCGTCGCGCCAAACGGTGAGCGCCTCGAAGGTGAGCGGGCTTTCGCACAGCGCGCCGATCATCAATTCACGGCCCGCTTCGATGCGCTTGGCGATGGCGATTTCGCCCTCGCGCGACAGGAGCTCCACGGACCCCATCTCGCGCAGATACATGCGCACCGGATCGTCGGTGCGGTCGTAGGGCTCATCCTCGTCGCCGGTCTTGACGACGGCCTGCTTGGTTTGCGCGAGCGCTGGCACTTCGCTCTGCTCGTCCTGCTCCTCGCTCTCGATGACGTTGATGCCCATCTCGTTGAGCATCGACATCGTGTCTTCGATCTGCTCGGACGACACCTTGTCGGAAGGCAGGACTTTGTTCAGCTCGTCGTAGGTGACGTAGCCGCGCTGCTTGGCGCGCGTGACCATTTTGCGCACCGCGACGTCCGACATATCGAGAAGCGGGGAATCCGCATCTTCGCGCGTCGCGGCGGCCTCGGTTGTCTCCCCCGGCGCTTTCACGCCGGGCTTTTGCTGTGCCAAAACCTTTGTGCCCTCAATGCGGACAATCACCGGCGGCACAATTCTTTTTTCCTCGGGGATCGTGACGACCTTTTTCTTTTGCTCGGGGACCGTGGCGAGCTTTTTCACTTCGTCCGAAACCGCGGTGACCTTGAGCTGCAGCTTGGCCGGCTTTGGCTCGGGTTTCGGTTTGGGACGCGGAGGCGCCAGCGGCTTTGCCGGCTTGACCGATTTTGCCGAAACCTTGGGTGCGGCTTTGCGCATGGCCACGGCCTTGGTGTGGGAGGCTTTCGCGGACTTTGCTGTCACGGGCGTGCGCCTTGCCGCTTTCCTGGCCGGTTTTCTGGTGTGGGCTGTTCGTTTCGTCGCCATGCCGTCATTCGTCGCTGCGCCGCCTCGCCGGCGGCATCGTTCATCGATCACTTGCCCGAGGTCTGAAGACCTATTGAGCGCTATTCGCTTGGAAGCACACCCGAGGACTGAAGGCGGCACCAATCCTGCCAGCTTTCCTCACTTGCCTCGGATTTGAAACGCTCCAGGGCCTGCCTCCGTTCGGGACCGGCTTGCGCGATTTCCCGCAATTGGGCTGCGGCGCGCAACCATCGGACCTCGATTTCGTCGGCATCGGCGCCTCCCCGCTCTGCACCTTGTCGCGCCCGGTCCGATCCAACGGAGTCCGATTCAACGGAATTGCACGCCCGCCGCGTCTTCAGACGCTCGACGAGCGCGGCCATGCCTGCGCGAATGAGATGGTCCTCCAAGCTTCCAGTTTCAAGCCTGAAGCCGGAAGCGGCGAGGTTTAGGAGTTCGTGCCGCAAGCTGTCAAGCGAGCGGTCCGAAAGGGGCAGCGAAGCAAGAACCTCGTGGCAGCGTTCGAGGATTTCCGGGGCTTCGAGCAGCAATTCGAAAACCTCGCTCTCCTTGACCCGCAGGATTTGGGCATTGGGAGCCGGTCCAGCCGCGCAGCCGTCTATAGCACCCCGGCGCGGCGCAATCGGCGGAGGCCGCCGGGCGATGCGAATGCCCGACGCAAGGATGTCCCCGTTCGCATCCTCCCTCTTTCCCGCACCTGGCGTAGTCAGCCTGCTGCTCTTGAGGGCTGAGGATACGGACTCGTCGAAGCCGCGCTGCGACGGCGCCCTCGGGTCTCGCACATCTTTGCCGGGCTTCTTCCGCGATGATCCTGACGCGTGAAGCCGGTCATTGTAGACATAGGCTTTCAGCCCCAACCGCCCCGAAAGTTTTTCGGCGAGAGTGTCCAGGTAGAAACGCCTGACATCGGCGGACGCGATCGGGACCAGCCGCTCGTTGAATCGTGAAATCAGCGCAGCTTTTCTTTCGGGTGTGTCGAAATCGCGCCCCTCCGTTTCGGTTGTCCAGATCATGTCCACCAGAGGCGTGGCGTTTTCGATCAGGGCCGTCATCGCGCCCGCACCTTGAGCGCGGATCAGGCTGTCGGGATCCTCGCCCGTGGGAAGAAGCGCAAAGCGCAGCGACATGCCCGGCTTCAGCAGCGGCATCGCCATCTCGGCAGCGCGGTGCGCGGCGCGCAATCCGGCTTCGTCACCGTCGAAGGAGAGGATCGGTTCCGGCGCCGTGCGCCAGAGGAGCGCGAGCTGGTCCTGGGTGAGCGCGGTACCGAGCGGTGCCACCGCAGCCTCGAACCCCGCGCGCACCAGAGCGATCACGTCCATGTAGCCTTCCGCCACCAGGATCGTGCCCAATTTGAGCGCAGCACTTCGCGCCGTGGCGAAATTGTAGAGAAGCTGGCCCTTGGAAAAGAGGGAGGTTTCCCCGGTGTTGATGTATTTGGGTTTCGCATCGCCGGCGAGCACGCGCGCTCCGAAGGCCACGATGCGCCCGCGCGCATCGGCGATGGGAAACATCACCCGGTCGAAGAAGAAATCGCGCGTCCCGCTTTCGGCGTCGCCGGTGCGCGCAAGGCCTGCTGCAACAATATCGTCGACCGCGACACGCTGGCCTTTCAGATGCTCGATCAGCGCGGCGCGTCCCGTGGGCGCATAGCCCAGCCGGAATCGCCCCCAGGACTCGTCGTCCAGTCCGCGCGACGCGAGATAGGCGCGCGCCGCGGAGCCGGTCGATGATCGTAGCTGCGTCTCGAACCACGCGCATGCGGTTTCGACAATCTCGTAGAGCGATTTCTTCTGCTGTTCGCGCGCCTCGTCCTCGTGCGTCCATTGGGGCAGATCGACGCCCACTTCCCCCGCGAGCCGCTGCACCGCTTCCGGAAAAGACAAGCCCTCGGTTTCTGCGAGCCAGCGAAACGCGTCGCCGCCCACGCCGCAGCCGAAGCATTTGTAGTTGCGCCGCTCGTTCTCCACCTTGAACGAGGGCGATTTCTCCTTGTGGAACGGACAGAGCCCCCAGAAGATTCGGCCGCGGCGCTCCAGCTTGACGCGCCGCCCGACCAGCTGGACGAGATCCGTCCGCCGCAGGATTTCTTCGAGCAGGCCCTCGCCATATCGCATGGCGCCACTCTACGCCGTCCGCCCGTCCAAAGCGCGGGCGTGCGCCATCGATTCCTGTGAGTCCCGGCCGGCGTTTTCCTGTTTATCAGGTGAAATACAGGGGTGACTCGCGCAAAGCAGAGGGAAACAGGCCGAACAGACCGCGACAGCACTCTCACTCGCGGTGGCCGGAACGTTTCACGTGAGACAATCGGCCCCCGTGAGAACTGTCTTGCCCAGACAGGCTTCCGGGCCCGCCTCATGGACGAGCCCGGAAGATGTCTCTGGTCACGCCTCAGTATGTGCAGTAGCCGTGGTCGTAATCGTAGCTGCTACAATAGGGACGGGCATAGTAGTGGTAGTACGTCGGAGTGTCGTAAAAGCCTATGCCGAACCCGGGTACTCCGATGCCGACCCAGCCGCGGTCGTCCCAATCGCGATGATACCGGTCGTCCCAGTCGCGGTAGTACCGGTCATCCCGGTCGCGGACGTACCGATCGTCCGGATCGCGATACACTTGCGCATGCCCGGCCGCAGGGGCGAGCGTGACGGCGGCTGAGCCGATCAGCCCCGCTCCCAGCACTGTGGCAAGCGCAGTTTTTCTCGTGATGTTCGATAGCTTCAGCATCTTTCGGATCTCCTTTTGAGGGGAGCCCCAAACCTCGCCGAACCTCCATCCACCTGAAGAGTCAACGAATGTCACGCCGTCGGGTTGCCGCTTCCGCACACAGGGATTCGCGTTGACGTTGAGTCCCCATGCGAACACCCCGCAACGTTGAGCCCGCGGCTGACACAATATTTTCGCTTATGTGTCAAAAACGTTTTTCAATTGCAAACGAATGAATACGGTGACGGGATACATATTGCTGGCCGTATCATTTCGTCCTCAGGAAGCCGTGCAGGCCTCCCCACTCTCGGCCCAATACCCGGTTATCGCCGTCCCGGCGCCACCAATGCTGGCGATGCCATTTGTAACGGTGTAATCGCCGTTTATGTTGAACGTCTTGATCTTGCCGTCCGGCGCGCGCGCGAAGCCGCAGGCTGTCGCCTCGTCTCCACAATTGTTGGCGTCCACTGCGCTGAATCTTTTGGTTCACAATATTCGGGCGAAATGGAAGCTGGTGATGGCGAGTCCGAGCCGGTGATAAAATCTGTGGGCGGGCAGGCGCTGTGTCCCGCTGTCGAGATGGAATTGCGCGCAGCCTTCGGCCTTTGCGTGTTCCAGCATCCAGCGCATCAAAGCTTCGGCAAACCCCTTCCCGCGATGGCTCTCGAGCGCGACGAGATCGTCGACATAGAGCACCTTGCCCCAGGCGAGCCATTCGGAAATGCGAAACCCCGCGCAGGCGACCGGTGCGTCGTTATCCTCGATATAGATCAGCCGCCACCCCGATTGCTCTTCCTGGCGGCGCGCGCGTAACAGAAATTCCCCGGCGCTTGCGAGATGCGGCCTCAGCATGCGCATGACCGGAAAGACGCTGGCGAAGTCTTCGTCGCTGACCGCGTGCCGGATATCATGCTTCGACTGGTTCACCATGAGGAAGCGCCCGCATTGGTCTGCGTGACGGTGCTTATCGTGACAAGCCGGTAATCGGCAACCTCCAGCTCACGTTAAGCCGCCCTCCCAATTCGGGCGAGATCAAGACTTGGCGGTATTGCGAGGATCGTTATGCGGATCGATGTAGTGCAGGCCCAGGGGGCCGATGGCGGTCACCTGGGTGATGTATTCGCCGGATTTGGCCCAGTGGAAGTGCGGCTGGTCGCCCGGAAGAACGACAACACTGCCCGGCGCGCGGTCAGCCTGCTCTCGTCGAAGACGTCCCCCAGCCCAATGTAGAACACGCCCGACATGACCGTGTAGATACAGTCCTCCGGGTGCTTGTGCGGCATCATCTTCGCGCCCGCGGGCAGTTTGACCCTGATCACATAGGGTCCGGTTTTGCCGGGATCGCCAACCAGAATCGCCAGGCGCGCGTCCAATGGAAATGCAGGAAACGGCTTCCACTCAATATCCTCGGCGTGAATCGCGTGGAATCTGTCTTCGTCCGGCTGGTGGGACCGGGCGCTCGTGGGAGTGGACATAGCGGGATTTCTCGTCACGTTCATGCCTTGAACGCATCGCAATTTACTTGCTCGGGTTCGTTCGTCGGCGCGCCAGTCGGGTCTCCGCCATCTTCTCCCGCCACCCCGGCTCGCGCACGAATACATTCACCGGCCTCAATGCGATGACGCCTTCCGCCGAGACCGCTACGTCGAGATAGTCGTGTTCCTTCAGGCCAAGCGTGGCGCAGACCGCAGCGGGCAATGTAACCTGTCCGGCTCGGCGGACGCGGATGAGGGGCATGAGGCATCATAGTCCGAAGATCTTCATCTGTCACGCCAAAGCGCTGGTTGGCACTGGTAAAATTTAAACTTTACCAGTAGCCGCTGGTTCACCTTCCTGTCCCAAAAGCCGCGGATACGGCTTCTAACGCTTCCTTCATCCGGCGCCCCCAAGGTGTCGCCAAGGCACCAGTGGGCAGGGCCAGTGGCGACCGGGCGTAAATTCTCCTCCTCGCGTCCGGTCGCCAGTTTCCACTCTGAGCGCTCACGTCGCCGGATTTTCCTCGCTGAATTTTCGCCGCGTTTTCTTTTTGCGGATGACTGTGAGAAGCGGTTCGCAGATCACCAGTGACCAATTTCGATTTGGATCACTACCCGATAGCCTGCGATTGCAGACTCGTTACGCCTGGTTGCTGGCCGCCTTGAAGGGCGGCGACGGGCGTGGCCACGCTGACGATGTCGAAGCGAGAGCGCGACGTGGCCTGTCGCGAACAGATTTGGCATCATTGATTTACGATTTCACAATTGAGCACATCCCCCGCTCCCGGTGAGAACTTGGACACGCGTAGCAACCAAAGGCTGGGCGCGGGGGTTTGCATGTGGAGGGAGAAGTGTATGCAGGATTCGAAGCGCATTTTTGAGCAATATCGCACACAAGTGGACGAGATGATTGCGGTGGCTGCAAAAACGCCACTCCCAACGATTTACGCAGAACCTTTCAAAGCGGTAGCTGTAGCCCATGGGTGTTGGAATATTGCCCGAAGAAATACATTGCTGGACATTCTGAAGTAATCAATCTCCCAATTGATCTGACCGGGACTGGAAGGGGGTTTCGGAATCTTCTTCACCCGTTTCCAGCAAATCAGGCGTCAGATTCCCCGGCGTCATCCGGGGAATGTCGGTTGACTTGTCCGGCGCCGCGGACGAGGACTCACGAATGGTGGAGCCCGTGACGACCGATACCGCGCCTGTTCCTGGCTTCGATTTCAAGGTGATGCTGCCCACGCTGATATTCGACGTGGCGCTCCCCATCCTTCTGTTCAACCTGCTCAACAGCCGCGGCGTCCCCATCCTGTGGGCCCTGGTGGCGAGCGGGCTCGCACCCGCGCTCAACAATTTGCGTCTGTGGATCAAGTCGCGCCGCGTCGAGCCGCTTGGCATCATCGTGATGACTCTTATTGCCATTGGCGCTGCGGCATCGCTCATCTCTGGCAGCCTGTTCTTTGCGCTGATCAAAGAGTCGTTTCTCACCGGTGCGTTCGGCGTGATCTGTCTCGTTTCATTGTTCGCCGAACGGCCGCTTCTGTTCTACATCAACCGCCAATTCGTGGCCGGAGACGATCCCGCGCGCATTGCCTGGTGGAATGGGCTTTGGGAATATCCCCGCTTCCGCTCGGCCTCGCGATTCGTAACCCTGGTGTGGGGAGTGGCATATATTGTCGAAGCGTTTGTGAGAGTGGGCCTCGCGATGACACTGGCGCCGGCGCTGGTGGTCAACATCTCGCCCATGTTGAGCTTCGGTGTATTGATCCTGCTCATCGTCTGGACGCGCCGCTATATGGTGGCGGTTCGCGAGCGGCGGCTCAGCGAACAAACCGGCACAAGAAGCGCTGGTGGACGTGCTTAAGCCAAAGCCGATCCGCGGGCAGCTGGAATTCTCGTCGGAGATCGGCATTCATCGGAGTGCTGCTAGTCCGTCGGGGTTACAAGTAGTTGCGACGTTGATCAGCTGTTCGAGTACCCGTGCTCCATAGTGCGCGTTCATGTGTATCCCATCATCCGGGCTATGTGCGGTCGCCATGTCTTTCGTTAGCCTTACGGATCCGGTAGAATACGACGCGAGGGTCAAGACGGGATTGGCCTTGGTATCAGGCGGCTGCGGTACATATGTTACATCCTTGAGGGGTATCGTTTTTCCAGCGTTCTCCATGATCCTCGCGAGCTCCGAGGAATCATCGCTCTTGGCCAGACCACGCCACCACGGGAATTTCTGGGCGAAGCTCTCCGAAGGCATAGGTTGGCCGCAAATCATGATTCTCGTGTCCGTAGCAGTTCTGATCTTTGAAGCCAGTTGCACCGCAAGACAGCCGTGCAAGGCACCAAAAGCTGCCTCATTAAAGCACGAATCTGAGACCAGGTATTGAGCTCCCGCCTTATATGCATGCTGGCAGGTTCGATGTGCGGCGTACACGCTCGTGATCAGCAATATGCTGAAACGGAGACCAACAATCGCAAAATAGTCGAAGTCCGAGAGACGAATGACGGAGTCTTTGCCGTTAGTGATACGAATTGCATTGAGCGCAGCAGGGTCATCTGTAACGAGGCATCCATCCTTCACGCCGAAAGAATTCAAGGTCTTTCCGGGTGCGCCGTAGAAGGCGAATTCGGCCGACAGCGTTCTGGCCGACGGCAGCTCCATTCCCTTTTTCAAAGCAGCGAGATGGGAATTGCCGATGACGCAAATGCGATCACTCATCCTGCAAATGCCTCCAGGAGGACCTCTTCACAAGATAGTTCGGCAAGCTCAGGAGCCTCTATTGCGGTGGTGTGTACGGCGGGCTTGGTCGGCTGATGTTCGGAAAAGAACAGCCGCATCACTTCTCGAACCCCAGCGCCAGAGACGGCGCGAAGATTTGGTTCGTAAAAGAGGCCCCTGGAAAAATGCGACGCGATGAGTTCGTATGACGGGAAGTAGTCGATTTGACGGAACCTGGACGCAAGCTCGCCGGCAACGCTGCGAAGTACCGACTTGGAATACACTGTCGCCGACAGAACGTGCTGTTCGCTGGCAGTCGCCGTGAGGGGCACGGGTGATACGGTAAGGATAAATCGTATCCCGGGGTTCCTTACGCGAACGATGCGCCAGAACTGCAGGAAGTCTTCGAGGATCTCTGCTGCAGTAAAATTAACAAAGGCATAGTCCTGCTCGCTATATTCACCCGCAATCACACCGGGCGCAGTTGGATAGCAGGTACCTGACGATCGGTGAATCCACGCTTCGGTCAGGCCGAGCGTAAATATAAAAATGTTCGCGGAGCGAAAGACCTGGCGAACCCGCTTTAGGTGCAATGCTCGATGCTGAATGATCTCGCCAGGACTCCTGAGACCATTTGGTTCCACCGCAGGTCGCAAGGCATCGAAATATGCATCGTCCTTTTTCCAGATTGTATTCTTCGGCTTGAACATGCCGAACGCTTCCTGGGTGAGCTGCTTGAGCTGCCGTACGGTGTAGATGTTGCCGTAACGAGCCGAATACATGGAGTAGCCATACGCCGTCGCACGGTCGGGTGGCAGTCCAGGCAGGGGAGGCTCCGCATCAATTACGGAGTAACCGTTTAACGTCAGATGCCTGGCAATGTGTTGAGCAAAACAGCTGCCTGCTGTAGCGATCTTGTCCTGTTCGCCGATGACAAACTTCTTGTTGTAGAGATTCGTGATGGTCAGGGGATGTTGCTCGGAAACGCCACTGCGCCAAAAGGCCTTTTGCGGCAATCCGGAATACGGCGATCGCATCCCATCTTCCCCTTTGATTGGGTGGATTCTTACATAATTTTCTGATCCTCGCGAGGGTGCCAGCGAGGCCGAGGTTTACTGACGCGGGATGCGGCAGCTTGATTTGAAGACGTATAGGCAGTGATCCGGCGAAGCGGAAGCGCTCTGATGGGGAGCAACCTTCTCAGGAATAGCCGGAGGAAACTCACTGCGATGAAAGGCTGTGTCGTTAAACATGGGTGCTGCCGAGTGCTTCGGTAGTTCCGATGTCTCAGGTCACCTTTTTGGATTCGCCTGCGCCAACGCTCGCGACTCTGCCCCGGAGAAAGGAAGCGGGCATTCGTCGCGTTTTTCCCCTGTGAGCATCGCCTGTCGTGGCACGTTGTTTCGACTGGACGTCACTCCTCGAATTGCGCCGGCAGCCGGCCGGCTTTGAAGATGTAGACGGGCTGGTCGTCGTAATCCCCGAGCTCCGCGTCGCCGGATGTGGAGAAGGCGACGACGCCGAGCTTGTTCGGGGACATGCGCTCGGCCATGCGGAGCGCCGCGTCGGCCGATCGGCACACAATGGGCGTGTCAGCTTTCAGCGCCGCTCCCCTGCCCGCGACGAAGGCCTGAACGAGAAAAGAGGTTTGGCGGGCCATGGGACTCCTGACTGTCGGCTTGCGTCCGCGAGCGCGCGGACAGAATCACCGTATTCCTAAAGAGCGAGTGCTGTACGACTTTCGCCTATTGGCCCCGTTCTTTCACTCATCGACGCGCAACGAGAAACAATCGCTCAGGCACTACCGCGCGGCAGCTTCGCACCCATATTGCGGGTTCACCTTCGGAGACCTTTCATGCCTGATATTGCAATCGCTGGCTCTTTCACGCTCGGTGACAGCACCGTAAACCGCATGGGTTACGGAGCGATGCAGCTTGCCGGACCCGGTGTATTCGGGCCACCGAGGGATCATGACGCCGCGCTTTCCGTGCTGCGTGAGGCCATCGCGAGCGGCGTCAACCATATCGACACGAGCGACTTCTACGGCCCCCACGTCACCAATGCGCTGATCCGCGAGGCGCTGCATCCCTATCCCGATGATCTGGTGATCGTCACCAAAGTCGGCGCGGTCCGCGGCGAAGACGGCTCATGGAATCCGGCAATGGCACCGGCAGACCTCGTTCGCGCCGTCCACGACAATTTGCGCAACCTGGGCGTCGACGTGCTGGACGTTGTCAATTTGCGGCTCATGGGGCGGGTCCACGAACCGGGGGAAGGGTCGATTGAGGAGCCGTTCACCGCGCTTGCGGAGCTGCAAACACAAGGTCTGATTCGGCATCTCGGCGTGAGTAACGCCACGTCCGCTCAAGTCGCGCAGGCGCGGGGCCTTGCCGAGGTCGTTTGCGTACAAAACCACTACAACCTCGTCCAACGGGCCGACGACGCCCTGGTCGAAGAGCTTGCGGACATGGGCATCGCCTACGTGCCTTTCTTCCCCCTCGGTGGCTTCACGCCTCTCCAGTCATCAATTCTCTCGGACGTTGCGACACAGATCGGCGCGACGCCGATGCAGACCGCGCTCGCCTGGCTGTTGCAGCGCGCCCGCAACATTCTCCTGATCCCCGGCACCTCGTCGGTCGGCCATCTGCGAGAAAATTTGGCGGCGGCCGAGCTTTCATTGTCCGACGAGGTGCTCGCCCGGTTAAACACAATCGGCACAGAGAGCGCCCGCCAGTGATGCGACGGAACACTAGGCGTCAGGAAGTACCTGGAATAAAAGGCGGCCGGTGAGCTATCGATCGAAGGAGCGGAATTCAATGCAAAAGTCTTTGGTTATCGGCGCATGGCTCGCGGGCGCGGTGACATTGCTGCCCGCTGTTTCGACAGCCCAGGGCCTCGACCTCAACGTCGAAATGAAGCCCGGCCCCAGCCCCGATGCGCCTGTCCTGTGCAATGTCAATATTTTCAAGCGCGTGCCGTCAAAGGGCGAAGCCGAGCGTTTCGTGCAGGTCGCCATGCAGCTGTGCATTCGCTCCGCGCCGACGAAGGACATCGCGGCCCAGATGATACAGAACGGCCATCCGATCGATGCATCGGTTTTTGCCGGGCGGCTCTTCTACGATCACAAGTTGCGGAAGGTGCTTCACCAGACCATCGTGCGGCAGGCGCCTGGCGCGAAGGTCAAGCATTAGAGTGCGTTCCGCCCGGAATCGCCACCCAAAAGACCGTCATTCCCGCGTAATCCCCGCTTTCGCGGGAGTTGGCCGGGATGACACGCTTTAATTCCATACGAGTCGAGCGCGCCCCAATGCACGTGGTTGTGCCTGCATCGCGCAGCGCAGGTGCACGACGCCGCCTTCGAATGTCTGCTGAGTTCGAGCGGGCCCTCGAGCGTGGCGAAGAAGTGCTTGCCACCGCCCACAGCCATCGGACTGATGTAGACGCCGATCTCGTCGACAAGGCGCGCCTGTATCAACGCCGCGGCAAGTCCCGGGCCGCTGACTTCCAACTCGCTGCCTTCTCCCGATTTGAGACGCCTCATCCTCCAACGCATCTTCGCGCACGAGGCGGGCGCCGTGAGCGACCGATTCAAGCGAACGCGAAAAGACGATGTGTTCGCCGGCATTCCAGTACCTCCCGAAAGCGGGGCTTTCGGGCGAACGAGTCGAGAAACCTTATCTCGGGCGGCGCATGGCCCCCTGGGGCACGGAACGCAGGCTGATCGCGCCAATGCCGGCGGCGACATTCAGGCCGGAATTGCCCTCGACGCTCAGCGGCTGAAGTGTGATCGAGCGGTGGAACCCGCCGATCAGCGCGTTCGCGCCTACTCCGATGCCGGCTGTGGCGCTCGCCGTTGCGCCGACATAGTCGCCCGACAGCGCCCCGTGCGGCACTCCTGCGGTCGGTGCGAAAACACCCCAAACGAGCACGCCGCCCGACGTGTAGCCAATATCGACGCCGAATTTCGACACCCGTCCGACATAACGCTCGCCCCATCCCCTGCCGGGCGAGAACTCGCACCGCAAATCCTTGCTCGAGCCGAAGATGAAGCCCCATCCGCTGCTTACCTGGCAGCTCAACGTGCCGACCTTTACGCCGTCGGCCTGGGCTGGTGCGTCGAATGCAGCGGCTGCGAGAATCGTTGCCGCCACACTCATTGAAAAACGTGACATCCTGGTCATCGTCGAAATCCCTCGTTCATTCACCGGCCAGACATTTCCGGCAAAAGTGGCCTAAATGTGTTCACCGCTGTGCGCGCGTCATTGCGACGCGAACGCAGGAAGCTCCAGTGGCGTGCCGTCGCGGCCTGCCAGCGCGTGTTAGGCGCGGTCCTACACGGGCACAATCAATTCATTCGCCGTTCAGAAATCTCTTCTTAGACATGCAGATTGTCGGTACGAACTGTTCATGCGGGGGGATGAACTTGGGAACGCAACCTTCGCCTGGCGGAGAGTCCGCGCGGGATTTGCGCGCGCCGCAGCCCAATCGCCTGTCCGCGCTTGGGGCAGGCGGTGCTCCGCGACCAAGCCAATCATGACCTGATCGCCGGTATCCCGCATGTCACAGGTTTACGATTTCATCGCCGATACCGCGCGCTGGGTTTACGATCGGCGAATAACGGCGCCGCCGATTCTAGACGAGGCGGTCTATTTCCCCGAGGTCTCATCGTTTGCGCGATCCTGGATGACCATCCGGGACGAGGCGTTGGCGGTCGCGAGCGCTCTGTCCTCCGTTCCCAGATTTCACGAGCTGATGCAGGCACAGGCCCCCATTTCCTCCAATGACGATCGCGATTGGCGCGTATTCGTTCTCAGGGCATATGGCGCAGATATCAAGCCAAACCTTGCGCGATGCCCGGCGACGGCGGCGCTCATCGCCAAATGCCCGTCGGTTCTGTCGGCGTCATTTTCGTTCCTGGAACCGGGCAAGCACATTCCCCGCCACCGTGGTCCGTTTCGCGGTGTCGTGCGCTGTCACGTCGGCCTCAGCATGCCACGGGACGCCGATGGCAGGCCCGGCGCGATACTGTGGATCGATGATGCGGAACATCGGCTCGACGATGGCGATTTCCTCGTCTGGGACGACACCTATCCCCACGAGGCGCTCAATTCGACGGACAGACTGCGCGTAGCGCTGCTTCTCGACATTTGGCGCCAAGGCATGCCCGCGGACATGTTTGCCCTGTCCTACCTCATCGTGCGGGCCGTGCGCTTCGGCATGCAATCGCGGCTGGCACGCTTCGGCACCTGAGCGGCGCGCGTGCTTCGGCCTCCGGGACGCTATGGCACTCTATCGACGGTGGCTCTAACTTCCTCTCATCCCAAGGGGCAGGGCATGAGTTTCATCACGCGGCGGAAATCGATCGACACGCTGGCGGAAGGCGGCCACCGCCTGACGCCCAGCCTCAGCTGGCCGCACCTGATCGCGCTCGGCGTGGGGGCGATCGTGGGGACGGGCATCTACACGCTGACGGGAATTGGGGCGGGGCTGGCCGGGCCCGCGGTCATTCTCTCCTTCGCCTTGTGCGGGGTGATCTGCGCCTGCGCGGCTCTCTGCTACGCGGAAATGTCGACGCTGATGCCCGTGGCCGGCAGCGCCTACACCTATTCCTATGCGGTGCTGGGCGAACTCGTCGCCTGGATCATCGGCTGGAGCCTCGTGCTTGAATACACGGTCGCGGCGGCGGCGGTCGCGGTGGGCTGGTCGGCGCATGTTTCTGCATTTCTCGTCGCCGCTGGCATCACCTTGCCCGACATGCTCAGCCATGGCGCGCTCGTCTGCCGGCACGGCCTGCCTCTACCCGGCGCCTTCGGCAACGGATTGTTCGCCTGCGCGGCATTCGATCTGCCGGCTGTAGCAATCGGCGCGATCGTCACGGCGTTGCTGATCATCGGCACGCGCGAAAGCGCGACGGTCAACCTCATTCTAGTGGCGATCAAGCTCGTGGCGCTGGTGCTTTTCGTCGCGCTCGCCTCGACCCATTTCGATACCGCGCGCTTTCATCCCTTCGCGCCATACGGATTCGGCGCCGGGGTCGGGCCTGATGGCGTCAAGCGCGGCGTGCTTGCGGCGGCGGCGCTGATCTTCTTCGCCTTCTACGGTTTCGATGCCGTGTCGACCGCCGCGGAAGAAACCAAAAATCCCGCGCGCGATCTCTCAATCGGGATCGTGGGATCCATGGTGATCTGCACCGCGATCTACATTGCTGTAGCTGCGGCGGCGCTGGGCGCGGCATCGTGGCGGGAGATTTCGAGCACCGGTGCGCCGCTGGTGCATGTCCTTGAGCTTTTGCGCCATCCCTTCTCGGCCCAGCTTGTCGCCTCGGCTGCCATCGTCGCGCTCCCCACCGTCATTCTTGTGCTCATGTATGGACAAAGCCGCATCTGGTTCGTGATGGCGCGCGACGGGCTTCTTCCCGAGCGGCTCGCAGCCCTTCACAAGACGCGCGGCACGCCCGTCGCGATGACCCTGTTCGCGGGATTCTGGGTGATCTTTCTCGCCGCGACATTGCCGCTCGACAAGATCGCGCTCCTTGCCAACGCGGGTACGCTCGCCGCCTTTATCGCCGTCGCGCTGTCGCTGATTGTTCTGCGCCTGCGCGAGCCCGCGCGGCCGCGCATCTTCCGCGCGCCTCTGGGGATCGTTGTGGCGTTCCTCTGCATCGCTGGCTGCGTGTATCTGTTCCTGAACGGCCTGCCGCAATTCACGCAAGCCTGGTTCGTGATCTGGAACGCCGGCGGACTCGTGCTCTATTTTCTCTACGGCGTCCGGCGCAGCCGTCTGGCGATGGCAACGGCTGCACCGCAATAGGCGCGATTTGATCGAATTGGAAAGCAAGAATGGGCACGCGGAGACGCGGAGGCCGCGGAGGAACAAATGATCACAAGGAGAGTGAGGCGAGGAGAGCTATTGCGCGCCGTAGGCGCGCGACTCTTTTCTCATTGTCTGACTGCCTCCTTGTGAATCTCTTTTTTTGATAACGGCGGCGTTGGTTCAAACGCCGTAGTGCTGGCGGTACCAGCGGATGAAGCGGGGGACGCCTTCGCGGATGGGCGTCGTGGGCTCGAAGCCGAGATCGCGGCGGCTCGATTCGATATCGGCATAGGTTGCGGGCACGTCGCCCGGCTGCATCGGCTCGAGCACGATTTGCGCCGTCTTCCCGATCGTAGATTCCAGTACGGCGATGAAGTCTGTCAGTTTCTCGGAACGGTGGTTTCCGAGATTGTAGAGCGCGTGCGGCGGCGCGCCCGCGGGCGGCCGGTCGAGCGCGCGCAGGACGCCGCTCACCACGTCCTCAATATAGGTGAAGTCGCGCCACATCTCGCCATGATTGAAGACGCGGATCGGTTCGCCGGCGAGGATCGCGCGCGTGAAGATGAAAGCCGCCATGTCGGGGCGCCCCCAGGGACCGTAGACGGTGAAGAAGCGCAGCCCGGTCGAAGGGACATGATAAAGGTGTGCATAGGTATAGCCAATCAGCTCGTCGGCGCGCTTCGTCGCGGCATAGAGGGAATTTGGCTGCGTGACAGGATCGTCAACCGAAAACGGCAGCTTGTCGTTGCCGCCGTATACGGATGAGGAACTGGCATAGACGAAATGGGCGAGCTTCGGGCAGGCGCGCGCCAGCTCGAGCATGACCACCTGTCCCATGACGTTGGCCTGCACGTAGACGTAGGGGTCTGTCAGCGAGTGGCGCACGCCGGCCTGCGCTGCGAGATGGACGATGCCCGAGACGTTGGGAAAGTCGCGCGGCAATTCCAGCATCGTCGCGCGGTCGGAAATGTCGGCTTTCCGGAAAGTGAAATCCGGATTGGCCTCGAGACGGGCAAGCCGCGCCTCCTTGAGGGTCACGTCGTAATAGGAATTGAGATTGTCGACGCCGAGCACCTGGTCGCCGCGCGCGAGGAGGGCCTCCGCCACATGGAAGCCGATGAATCCTGCGGCTCCCGTCACCAGTATCATGGACACCTCGCGAATCGCTTTGCCTGTTTATGGCACGAACAGAGGAGCAGCCTTGCGCTTTTGCCAAGAGTGGAACCTATGGCCATTATAGTTAGGTTGGGGTTTAAGGTCGGAGCGAAGGGCGGCATCGAGGTGCCGCAAGGGCAGGCGGGGCGGAATGTGCGGCATTGCCGGCGAGGCGAGGTTCGACGGAGGCGTCACCGAAGCGCCCCTCGATGCCATGTCGTTGGGCATTGCGCATCGCGGGCCTGACGATGAGGGCCTGTGGATCGAGGAGAACCGCAATTGCGGATTTTCCTACCGCAGGCTGAGCATCATTGATCTGAGCCCGCTGGGCCACCAGCCCATGGTGGATCCGGAGACCGGAAACGTTATCGCCTACAATGGCGAGATCTACAATTTCCAGAAGCTGAGGCGCGAATGCGAACAGGCGGGCGCGCAATTCCGCTCCCGGAGCGACACCGAAGTCATTCTTGCGCTCTATCGGCGTTTCGGTCCGGAATGCGTGAAGCGGTTGCGCGGCATGTTTGCGCTGGCGATCTGGGATGCGCGCAAATCTGAACTCTTTCTCGCCCGCGACCGCTTCGGCAAAAAGCCGCTGAACTACGCCCTGACAAAAAACGGCCTGGTGTTCTGCTCCGAAATCGGCCTGCTGTCGCAGCACCCGGCCGTCTGCCGCGATCATGATGCGGAAGCGCTGGAGCTGTACCTTCAGCTTCTCGTCGTGCCTGCACCCTGGACGATCTACCGCAACATCCGCAAGCTTCCGCCCGCGCATTGGGCCGTCTTTTCCCGCGCCGGACTTCGCGTCGAGAAATATTGGGATCTCGACTACACAAAGAAGACCCGTCTGACCGACGCGGAAGCCCTGGAAGGGTTCGAGGAACGATTCGCCGAAGCGGTGCGGCTGCGCATGATCGCCGACGTGCCCCTGGGTGCACTGCTGAGCGGCGGAGTCGATTCGAGCGCCGTCGTCGCCCAGATGGCGAAACATTCGAACACGCCGGTCAGGACCTTCAGCGTCGGTTTCGAGGAAGAGAGTTTCAACGAGCTTCCCTATGCGGAGGAAGCCGCGCGCATTTGCGGCACCGATCATCACGAACAGATCGTCACCAGCGACGTGCAGCAGCTGTTGCCCGTCATCGTCCGCCACTATGGCGAACCGTTTGCCGATCCGTCGGCCATTCCGTCTTTCCTCGTCTGCGAGGCCGCGCGCGAAAGCGTCACCGTTGTGCTCAATGGCGATGGTGGAGACGAGCTGCTCGGCGGCTATCCGCGCTATCGGCTCTCCAGCACGACGCTTTTTGCGAGTCGTCTGCTGGGGAAATTTCTTCCGGCCGGATTGCTCTTGCCAGCGGCGGTGAATTTCTCCGGAGGAGCCGATTTCCTCGACCGCGCAATCAGCCGTCTGACGCGTGAGTTTGTGCATCCGGAATTCGGTTCACTGATGAACTATCGCGGCAACTGGCATGACAATGCGCGCCACGATCTTCTCATGGGCGGCGGCAAATCCGGATTGCTGCCCGATTGGCGCCGGCGATGGCTGGACGCGGCGCGCAGGCGCGCGGGCAATCCCGTCGACCGGATGCTCTATTTCGACAACCACACCTATCTGCCTGATGACTATCTGGTGAAGATGGATATTGCTTCCATGCATTGCGGCCTGGAAGCGCGCTCGCCGCTCCTCGACCACGAGCTCGCGGAGTTCTGCGCGAGCCTGCCGCTCCGGATGAAGGTGAGGCGCGGAACCGGCAAATACCTGCTGAAGCAGCTGGCGGCAAAGACTTTCGGCAACGCATTCGTCAACAGAACCAAGCAGGGCTTCGGCATACCGCTCACGAAATGGTTGGGCGGCGCGTTAAACGCACAAATGACTGACGTGTTGTCCGACCGCCGCCTGATGGAGCCGTTCGATCCCGTCGAAATTGCGCGCGTCGCCGGCGAATTCCGCTCCGGACGCACGGACCACACCTCCAGGCTATGGGCGCTCTTCATGTATGGCCTGTGGCGTGACTCCGCGGGCCATACGCCACGGATGGAATCACCTTGTGCACGCTCCGCAGCCGCGCCAAGCGAGCGGGTGCTGCAGTAAATCAGACTGAACGCATCCACTTCGGCAACGCCTTGCTCCTGACCCTCGCGGGCATGAAAGCTGGCGAAGATGAAAAGCTGCATCGTTCCTCCGATCCGGCGCGGATTCTGAACGGCTCGCCGGCCCTTGTGTCCAGTCGCGTCTCGTCTCAGGCAAGATTGCCAACGGTCCGCCGCATGGCTACATGTCGGGGGGAATGCCCCACATTTCGCTGACCACAAAACCGGCGAATTGCACGCGCCGGGCGGAACGGCGCGAGTTCCGGAATTTGCCCTGTGCCAGGAACCTCGGACCGGGCTTCCGGTTAGAGAAATCGGGCGGCTTCCGCGGCAGGGAACACGGTCGCGTTGCGCCGGGCGAGGTCGGAATGTTCTTCAAACTCTGCGCCATCGATCGCCCTGAATGGCTGCGCAAGCTCTCCAGGCGCGCCGATCCCGTGCGGGAGAACTGAGCGTGGCGCGCCGTCGATCGGGCGGGCTGCCCGCAGATCCCTTCTGGTATCGCGACGCCGTCATCTATCAATTGCACGTCAAGTCTTTCTTCGACGCGAACAATGACGGCGTCGGCGATTTCCCGGGCCTGATCCAGCGTCTCGACTATCTTGCCGAGCTGGGTGTCAATGCGATCTGGCTCCTTCCTTTCTATCCCTCGCCGCGGCGCGACGACGGCTACGACATCGCCAACTATCGAAGCGTGCATCCCGAATACGGCACTGTTGGGGATGTCCGCACGTTCATCGACGAGGCGCACGCACGCGGCATCCGTGTAATTACCGAACTCGTCATCAACCATACTTCCGATCAGCACCCCTGGTTTCAGCGGGCACGGAAAGCCAGGCCCGGATCCGCCGCGCGCGATTTCTATGTCTGGTCAGACAACGACAGGGCTTACGCCGGAACAAAAATAATTTTTCTCGATACGGAAAAGTCCAACTGGACATGGGACGAGGAAGCGAACGCCTATTACTGGCACAGATTCTACGCACACCAGCCGGACCTTAATTTCGACAATCCGCGCGTACTCGAAGCCATCATCTCCGCCATGCGCTTCTGGCTCGACATCGGCGTCGACGGGTTCAGGCTGGACGCGGTCGCCTATCTTGTCGAACGCGAGGGCACCACAAGCGAGAACCTGCCGGAGACGCACGCGATCCTGAAACAAATTCGCAGCGTGATCGACGAGGATTATCCCGACCGCATGCTGCTTGCGGAAGCCAACCAGTGGCCGGAAGACATCCAGGAGTATTTCGGCGCGGGCGACGAATGCCACATGGTGTTCCACTTCCCGCTGATGCCGCGCATGTACATGGCGATTGCGCAGGAAGATCGCTTTCCGATCACCGATATCATTCGCCAGACGCCCGATATTCCCCAGGACTGCCAGTGGGCGATTTTCCTGCGTAACCACGACGAGCTGACGCTTGAAACGGTCACCGACCGCGAGCGGGATTATCTCTGGGAAGTCTACGCAGCGGACCGGCGCGCGCGGCTCAATCTTGGAATACGCAGGAGGCTCGCGCCGCTGCTCGAGAACGACCGCCGCCGCATCGAGCTGATGAACAGCCTGCTTCTCACCATGCCGGGTACACCCATCATCTATTACGGCGACGAAATCGGCATGGGCGACAACATCTATCTGGGCGACCGCGACGGCGTACGCACGCCCATGCAATGGTCGTCGGACCGCAATGGCGGCTTCAGCCGCGCCGATCCGTCGTCGCTCGTGCTGCCACCGATCATGGATCCGCTTTGGGGCTTTCAGGCAGTCAACGTGGAAGCCCAGTGGCGCAATCCGCATTCGCTTCTCAACTGGCTACGCCGCATGCTGATCGAGCGCAGGCGCCACAAGGCGTTCGGGCGTGGCAGCATGAGGCTTCTGCTGCCCCAGAACCGGAAGGTCCTCGCTTATCTGCGCGAGCATGAAGACGATACGATTCTCTGCGTCGTCAACGTCTCTCGCTCTGCGCAGGCGGTAGAGCTCGATCTCAGCGAATTCGCTGGCCGCACGCCCGTCGAACTTCTGGGCGGAACGCCCTTCCCGCAGATCGGACATCTCCCCTATCTGCTGACGCTGCCGCCCTACGGATTTTACTGGTTCCTGCTCAGCAAGGAGGCGCACGCGCCGGCCTGGAGCACGACGGCGGCGGGAGCGTTCATCGAGCACCAGACCTTCGTTCTGCGCGGCAGTCTGGCGCAATCTCTCGATCCGGCAATGAGAGAGATTCTCCAGAGGGACATCCTTCCACATTATATTTCCGGCAGACGCTGGTTTCAGCACCGGGGCGCTGAAATCCGCAAGCTACAAATCACGGCGGTTGCACCGATGCCCGGCGCGGAGCAGGACGCCGTTTTCGCAGATGTGGAAATATATGAAGACGGCGACCGCGTTCGCTACGCGCTGCCGATGGCGATAGCGTGGGAGGACGCTTCCTCTGCGGCGTCCGAAGCGCCGCTCGCTTTTGCCCGCGCGCGTCGTGCACGGCGGGTGGGTCTGCTCACCGACGGATTCGCATCGGCAAATTTTGCGCGCGCCGTTCTGGGCGGTCTGGCGCGCCGCGAAACGATTCCCTTCGGCGACGGCGACATCGCGTTCCAGCCTCTGGGCGATGTGGCGGCGAGCATTCCCTGGGATGCCGAGATCGAATGGCCTGGCCCCGAATTGCCCAAGTCTCGCCTTGTCGTGGGCCGTCGCGCCATCATCAAGCTTTATCGCCGCGTCATCGAGGGGATACATCCGGAGCCCGAAATGACGCGCGTGTTGACGGAACGAGGCTTTGCCGGCATTCCCCGGTTGATCGGCGAAGTCGTGCGCCGCAGCGCCTCCCGCGAGAGTTCGGCGCTTGCGATTGTCGAAACATTTGTCACGCACCAAGGAAACGGCGAGCGGTGGACCCACAGACAGCTCGCCCGCATCATTGACGAACAGGCGGTCGCCCCGCGCGAAGTCGCCGCGGACATATTCGACTCCTGCTGGATCTTCGTGCAAGCCCTCGGCCGCCGCGTCGGAGAGATGCACGCCGTTCTCGCCGAACCCAGCTGGAATCCGGACTTCGCGCCCGAAATCGTCGATGCCGCCGGTGTGGATGCCGCGTGGACCGATGCGCGCGATCACCTGAAAGCGGCATTGAAATCTCTCCTTCGCACGGAAGACAAGGACAGGCGCCGCCTGGTGGCTCAGCTTGCGGCGGGGCATGACGAGATTCTGAAGCGCATGGCAAGATATCTTGCCAGGGGACTTGGATCGTTGCGCACGCGGATCCACGGCGATCTGCATCTGAGGCACGTGCTCGTTTGCGGAGGCGACGTCGCAATCATTAATTTCGAAGGCGACTCGACGAAGCCGCTCGAGGCGCGGCGCGCCAAGCGCAGCCCAATGCGTGATGTCGCCAGCGTTGTCGCCTCCTTCGACGCTGTGGCGGACGTCATCGAGCGCGAACCCAAGCTGGCCGCCGGCGCGCCCGGTCAGGCCAGGGCGTCCGAACTCCTCAATGAATTCCGCAGGCTGGCCGAACGCAAATTTCTCGATGCTTATGGCGAGGGCCGTCGACGCCCGCTCGACAACGGCGAGCGTCAGATCGTCGAAGCGTTCACGATCGAGAAGGCCGCGCGCGAAATCGTCCTTGAGACAGGGAAGCGTCCCGACTGGGTCGATACCCGCCTTCGGGGCCTTGCACGCCGCCTTCAGCGCGCGCCCGAGTTCGATCGATAGGAAGGGGATTGTGGCCTATGCCGCAGCGCGCGCGATCTCGGTTACGTGCGGGGCGCGGAAATTGGCGATTTCGGCCAGGCGTTGCGGCTGAAGCAGCCGCACCATCCCGCCCTTGAATTCGATCAGCTGATTGCGCCTCAGCTGCTGCAGGGTGCGGTTGAGATGCACGACGCTCAAGCCCAGTGCGTCGGCCATGATTTCCTGGGTCAGCGGAATCGCCACGCTGGCTTCGCCGGCCAGCCCGACCATCGCGAGCCGCTCGCGGATCTCGAGGATGAAATGCGCAGTGCGCTCATAGGCTGTCTGACGCCCAACGCGCACGAGCTGATTGAGGAGATACGCCTCATCGAGTCCGACCGTCGCGTAGCAGGCCTGGGTCAATCCCGGATGCGACGCCGCATCCCTGGTGATTGCGGTGGCCAGAGGCGAGGCGTCGGCGGTCACCACCGGCGTCAATGCGATCGTCGCAGTGAGCGCCACGGCCTTCGGCCGAAGACAGAAGCCGAAGAGGTCGCCTGGCAGAATGAATTTGAATATCTGGCGCCGCCCGTCAGGCAGGGTTCGATACCGGCAGGCCCAACCAGTCATCAGAAGCCGGGGGGAATCGAGCAATTGTCCTTCCCGGATCAGTTCGCTTCCAGCGGTCGATTCGTCGGTGCGCTGAGCGAGCGATTCGAGAAGCGCAATCTCACGGCCGGAAAGTTCGGAGAAATGCGAGAGCCGCTGCGCGATCAGATCGGCGTGTGGCGACGTATCGAGCCCCAGGGCGCGCCAGCGTTCCATGGTCGTTCTCCGCATGCCGTGTGTTCCGGTGGCCGACAAGTGCGATCCTCTCGCGGTTCGTCCCAGCGCACGCCACTCCTTCTTAGCCTGCGATAAGACTCAAGGCTGCAAACGAACGAACGGAGGGATTCGTTGCGATTTCGTCTCGCGCGGCTGCCTGTTTGCAGCCACCTTCGCCGGCTTCCGGCCACCGCCGGGTTCGCGAGGAAAGTGGGGAACTATCGCTATTCTCGGGCTTTGAATCAGTGGCGCGCATCGCTTGAAAGAGCCGGACAACGGCAAGAAAGGTCCGAGAGACCCGCCCGCGGTGCGCGTCCGTACCGTCCTCCAGCGGAGTTCCCCCGATGTCCGAGCCCTTTGAGTTGTCGCCTCTGCCCTATGATGAAGATTCACTCGCGCCCGTGATTTCTGCGCGCACCGTTGGGTTTCACTACCGCAAGCATCACAAGACCTATGTCGAGACGCTCAACAGGCTCGTCGTGGGAACACGCTACGCCGACATGAAAATTGAGCAGATTGTCCGCACCACCGCCGGCCGCGAGACGGAAAAAGAGAAGAAAATCTTCAACAATGCCGGGCAGGTGTGGAATCACGATTTTTACTGGCGCAGCCTCTCGCCGCGCGCATCGACACCGGACGGCAAGCTCGCCCAGGCGATCGAACGCGATTTTGGCGGGCTCGACGCGTTGCTGAAGCAATTCGTCGCGGCCGGCACGGAGCAATTCGGCAGTGGCTGGGCGTGGCTCGTGTCGAGTGCGGGAAAGCTTTCGATCGCGAAGACGGGCAACGCGCTCGATCCGATGGCGCGCCATACCAATTGTCTTCTGACCGTCGATGTGTGGGAGCACGCCTATTATCTCGACTACCAGAACGAGCGTGCGAAATATCTCGAGGCTGTGCTCGGGAAGTTGAACTGGGAATTCGCGGCAGAGAATCTTGCCCAAGAAGACCACCCGGTTCGCGCCGCCGCGTAAGGACATGTTCAAAGGCTGCACTTCTCCATTGTCATGGCCCGGCGACGCGACAGCGGAGACCGGGCCACCCAGTTTTTATCGCCAGGCCGCACGTCACTTCTACCTGGGTGGCCCGCTTGCGCGGGCCATGACAGAAAGAGAAAACCGCCCCATTAGCTTGGCATTTCATCTGACGTCTGCATAAAAATTCTCTTGCCGGACAGGCCGTCGGCGTGGCCGAGTGGCGGCGCTGCGCTCGCCGGGATCGCCTCTCATGACCGACTGCTTTGTCTACGATACCGTGCGCACGCCGCGCGGGCGCGGGAAGAAGGACGGCGCGCTGCACGAAGTGACCGCGCTCGAACTGGCGACGCAGACATTGCGCGCAATTCGCGACCGCAATCATCTCGATACAGGCCTCGTTGACGACGTGGTGCTCGGCTGCGTCGATCCGGTGGGCGAGGCGGGCGCCGACATCGCGCGCATCGCTGCGCTCAATGCGGATTATGCCGAAAGCGTCGCGGGGGTGCAGATCAACCGCTTCTGCGCAAGCGGGCTCGAAGCGACGAACATGGCGGCGGCGCAGATCATGGCGGGGCAGTCCGAGATGACGATCGGCGGCGGCGTGGAATCGATGAGCCGCGTCGGCATGGGTGCGTCGGGCGGCGCATGGCCCGTCGATCCGCAAATCGCGTTCAAATCCTATTTCACGCCACAGGGGATCGGAGCCGATCTCATCGCCACGCTCGACGGATTCTCGCGCGACGATGTCGACGCTTTCGCGGTCGAAAGCCAGAAGCGCGCCGCAAATGCGTGGAACAGCGGCTATTTCTCGAGATCGGTGATGCCGGTAAAGGACATCCTCGGACAGACTCTGCTCGACCGCGACGAGCACATGCGGCCCGAAACGTCCATGCAGTCTCTCGCTGCGCTGAAGGCGTCTTTCGAGGACATCGGAGAATTCGCCGGCTTCGACGCGGTTGCGATCCAGCGCTATCCGCAGGTCGAGAAGATCCGCCACGTGCATCATGCGGGCAATTCGAGCGGCATCGTGGACGGGGCAGCCGCCGTGCTGCTCGGGACCAAGGAGGCGGGTAAGGCCACCGGCCTGAAACCGCGCGCGCGCATTCGTGGCTTTGGCTCGATCGGTTCGGAGCCGGCCATCATGCTGACAGGTCCGGGGCTCGTGGCGGAAAAGGTGCTGAAGCGCACGGGCATGAACAAGGACGACATCGATCTCTACGAACTGAACGAGGCTTTCGCGTCGGTGGTACTGCGTTTCATGCACGTGATGGATGTTTCGCATGACAGGCTGAACGTGAACGGCGGCGCGATCGCGATGGGCCATCCGCTTGGCGCCACCGGCGCCATGCTTGTCGGGACCGTTCTCGACGAGATGGAGCGCCGCGGCGCGGGAACAGCAATGGTCCTCCTCTGCGTCGGCGCTGGCATGGGCACCGCGACGATTCTGGAGAGGGTCTAGGTCGCGAGCAACGAAGATTTGCACGCGGAGACGCGGAGGCGCGGAGAAATTGAATTCACCACGAAGCTCACCAAGAGCACAAAGAAAGCACGAAGAGAGAATCGCGCGCATCCGGCGCGCAAAATCGATTCGTGTTCTCGTCATGATCTTGGTGACCTTTGTGATCTTTGGGGTGAATCATACTTTCTCGGCGTTCTCGGCGTTCTCGGCGTTCTCCGCGCCTCCGCGTCTCCGCGTGCCCCTTTTCTTTATCGGCGAGCAACGCGGCTAAGGAGTAACCGACCCCGCATTTGAATTTGCTGCGCCACTCGGTGAATTCGATTTCGAAAAAGGAACCGCTCAAATGCAGCTCATGAATTTCAGATGGGAACTCGACGCGGATGGAATTGCGACGATGTTCTGGGATGTACCGGGGCGAACGCTGAATGTGCTCACGGGCAGCGCGATTGCGGATCTCGCGAAAGTCGCCGGGGCGCTTGCGTCGGACGCCGCGATCAAGGGTCTCGTCATCACGAGCGGAAAGACGAACGGCTTCTGCGCCGGCGCGGCCCTCGACGAAATGGAGGGAAACGCCGGCGACGCAAGATCCTTGTCTCCCGAAGAGGCGACGGCGGCGCGCTACGGCGGCGTGATGCGGTTCCACCGCGCGTTGCGTGGGCTCGAAACCTGCGGCAAGCCGGTCGCCGCAGCGATCAACGGGCTGGCGCTGGGCGGCGGCCTGGAAGTCGCTCTCGCCTGCCATTACCGCATCGTCGCAGACAATCCGAAGATTCAGCTCGGACTGCCTGAAGCGAAAGTCGGGCTCCTGCCGGGCGGCGGTGGCACGCAGCGCCTGCCGCGGCTGATCGGGGCGATGGCCGCGCTTCAGCTCATCCTGAAAGGTGACACTATGGATCCCCAGAAGGCGCTTTCGCTCGGGATGGTGCATGCGGTCGCGCCTGCGAGCGAACTCGTCGCGCGCGCGAAAGCCTGGATCAAGACGTCGCCCAACAGTGTCCAGCCCTGGGATCGCAAGGACTTCAAACTGCCCGGCGGCGGACCTTATTCCAGCGGCGGCAGCCAGGTCTTCACCATGGGCAACGCAATGCTGCGCAAGGAGACCTACGGCAATTATCCGGCGCAGCGTTACATCATGTCCTGCGTCTATGAAGGCATCCAGCTTCCCATCGACGCCGCGTTGCGAATCGAGGCGCGCTATTTCGTCAAACTGCTGATGCAGCCCGAGAGCCGCAACATGATCCGCTCGCTGTTCCTGTCGCTGCAGGAACTCGGCAAGGGCGCGCGGAGGCCGAAGGACGAGCCTCGCACGGACGTCAAAACGCTCGGCGTGCTCGGCGCGGGCGTCATGGGCGCGGGCATCGCCTACGTCGCGGCGCTCGCGGGAATCGACGTGGTGCTGCTCGACACGACGATGGAGAAGGCGAGCGCGGGCCGCGACCATGCCGCGGGCGTGATTGACCGGCAGATCGCCAGGGGACGCTCGACGCCAAAGAAGAAGGCCGAGATACTCGGGCGCATCCGCACCACCAATGATTTTGCGACGCTCGCGCCCGCCGATCTGGTGATCGAGGCGGTATTCGAAGATCGCACGGTGAAAGCCGAAGCGACGAAGAAAGCGGAGGCCGCGATCGGTGCAGCCGCGATCTTCGGGACCAACACGTCGACGTTGCCGATCACTGGCCTGGCTGAAGCAAGTGTGCGGCCGGCGAATTTCATCGGCGTCCATTTCTTTTCGCCGGTGGACCGCATGGGCCTCGTCGAGATCATTCTGGGCAAGCAGACAGCGCCGCACGCGCTGGCGACCGCCGTCGATTTCGTCCAGAAGATTCGCAAGACGCCGATCGTAGTCAACGATTCGCGCGGCTTCTACACCTCGCGCTGCTTCGGCACCTATACGCGCGAAGGCATGGCGATGCTCTCCGAAGGCATTCATCCCGCGATGATCGAGAACGTCGGTCGCATGACGGGCATGCCGATGGGGCCACTGGAAGTCATGGATTCGGTGGGCGTCGATACGGCGCTCAAGATCACGCGCGAGACGCGCAAGGAACTGGGCGCTTCGGGCACGGACGCCGCCGAGCAGCTGCTTGCCTGGCTGGTGGAGAAATCCAACCGGCCGGGCCGCAAGACGGGCAGGGGGTTCTACGATTACGACGCGAAAGGCAAACGTTCGCGCCTGTGGCCCGACCTCGTTGCTTCGCGGAGCGGCGCATGGCGCACCGATGCAGACGTCGAAGAGATGAAGGCGCGCTTTCTCACCATCCAGGCGCTTGAAGCCGCGCGCTGCTTCGAGGAGCAGGTGATCACCGATCCGCGCGATGCCGATGTCGGCGCAATCCTCGGTTGGGGCTTCGCGCCGTTCACCGGCGGGCCGGTTTCTTTGATCGATACGCTGGGCGCCGCCGCTTTCGTGGCGCGATGCGAAACCTTCACCGCGAAATTCGGCGAGCGCTTCCGCCCCAACCGGCTCCTGCGCGACATGGCGGAGCGCAACGAAACCTTCTACGCCCGCTTCGCCCCGCAAAAAGCGGCCGCGTGACGACTCGGGGATTCGAGGTTCTGCGTCCAGGTGAATCAAAAAAATTGTGTCATGGCCCGCTGAAGAGCGGGCCACCCAGCTGAAATTTGGCAGTACCGATTACGAGCGCGGTCTAGTTGTCTTCACAGCACCTTGCCGTTTCCGTCTGGGTAGCCCGCTTGCGCGGGCCATGACAATGATTTGGGAATTATCGGAGGCGACTTCATGAACTACCAACAGATATCGACGACGCTGAAGGACAACATCCTTACGCTTACGCTCAATCGGCCTGAGAAGCTGAATGCGTTCACACGCGTGATGATGAACGAGATGATTGATGTGTTTGAACGCGCGAATGCGGACGACGAAGTGCGCGCCATCGTGGTCACCGGTGCCGGTCGCGCTTTCTGCGCGGGGGCCGACCTGTCCGCAGGCGCCGACACCTTCAATCGCAGCCGGACGGAGCTGGACAGAGAGGCCGAAATCGATCTCAGCGACGAGCGTTTCCGCGACGGTGGCGGACGATTGACGCTGGCCGTCTATGAATGCCTGAAGCCCGTCATCGCCGCGGTGAACGGGCCGGCGGTCGGCGTGGGCGCGACGATGCTGCTGGCGATGGACATCCGCATCGCAAGCGACGACGCCCGCTTCGGCTTCGTGTTCGCGCGCCGCGGCATCGTGCCCGAAGCGTGCTCGAGCTGGTTCCTGCCGCGGCTTGTCGGCATGAGCCAAGCGCTCGACTGGTGCTATTCCGGCCGTGTGTTCGATGCGCAGGAAGCGCTGCGCAGCGGCCTCGTGAAGGAGGTGGTGAAGCCCGAAGAGCTTCTGCCGCGCGCCACCGCGCTCGCCGCCGAGATCCGCGACAACGCCGCGCCCATCTCCATCGCGCTCATCCGCCAGATGATGTGGCGCCTCTCCGCCCTCGATCACCCGATGGAAGCGCACAAGATCGACAGCCGTGGCATCTACGCCCGCGGCAAATCCGCCGATGTCCGCGAAGGTGTGACGGCGTTCCTCGAAAAGCGCGTTGCAAAATTTCTGGACAAGGTTTCGACAGACATGCCGCAGTTCTTTCCGTGGTGGAGCAGGCGAACCTACTCGTGAGGTTTCCAAGAGCATTTACAGCGCCGTCGTAACAAAGTGAATCACAAACCCAACATGTCATTCCCACCGAAGCGGGAATCCGGAGCAAGCGACGAGCGTTTGCCCCTGGATGCCCGCTTCGGCGGGCATGACATGTCTGGTTCAATATGAACGAATCACGCTCCAGGCTCGGCGTTTGCGTGCTTGCTTGAGTTCCTGTGCAATGGGGTCAGTCGAAAGGGTAAATCATGCGCCGCAGGCTAATAGTCCTCGGAGTATTCCTGTTCGCATCCATGCCAGCTTTCGCCGACGACAGTTCGGCGGCGTTGGGGGCGGGTGGGCTGGTGCTTGCGCGCTCGGCGGATGTTCGCATGGCGGCGGAGGAGCTGAAGATCAGTCCGCGCGATGTGTCGGCGACATTCACCTTCGTCAATGACGCCAGGAGCGATATCGACACCATCGTCGCGTTCGTGCTGCCGGATATCGATACCAGCAGGTTTTCCGAGGAGCCGCTCGGCGCCACGACGAAGGATCCGGTCAATTTCGTCGGCTTCGAAATCGTCGAGAACGGCAGGAAGGTACCGTTCGAAACCGAACAACGGGCTTTCTACAAGGGCCGCGACGTGACTACCGTCCTGCGCGGCGCCGGCGTGCCGCTCAACATCGTCGATCCCGCCTTCGTAAAAACGCTCGACGCGCTTGCGCCCGCGAAGCGCAAGCTTCTGCAGGCGGCCGATCTCGTTGACGCCGAGAGCGGCGAGGGTTTGCATCCGCACTGGACGGTGCGCACGCGCTTCTTCTGGCAGCAGAAATTCCCGGCCGGGCGCGCCATCGTGCTCGAGGAGCGCTATCATCCCGTGACCGGCCAGGCACTGTTCGGCGCGAGCGAGCTCAGGCCCGACAGCGAAGACGGCCGCTATTACCTCAAGAATTTCTGCATCGATCCTTCGGCGCAGCGCTCCCTTGCACGCATGATCGCAAACAAAATCCGCGCGGATCCGCGGAACGGCGGCTACCTTACCGCGCTGACCACCGATTACGTGCTATCGACGGGGAACAACTGGAAAGGCCCGATCGGGCATTTCCATCTCGTGCTCGACAAGCTCGAGCCCGACAACGTCCTCTCGCTCTGCTGGGACACAGCGCTCGCGCGCAAGGGTCCCGCGGCGTTCGAGAGCACGCGCGAAAGCTTCGCGCCGAAAGGCGATCTCAAAATTTTGGTGCTGCAGCAGGCCCCCCTAGCGGGTTCGGCTGCCGATCAGTGCCGGTGCCCGATGAGCATGTGAAGAACGCGCATCATCCAGCCCGAGCCGCGGCGCGCAAGAGGAGCGGGCTCCACCGCTCTTCCGTAGCGTCCACACACAAGGTGACCCAACATCGACATACTCCGATGCCGCCTCCAGACGTACACGGACGATACGCCCGTTGGCGCGCGGCCACAACGGCAATCCGCCCGCATCTATCACCATGTGGCGAGAAGCGTTAACGGCGCCTTAAGACTGCCGGATGGCGTCGGCTGTTCCATGAACGGCGTGTGAAGCTTGTGCGACAGGCGATGCTCAATGCGATCCGGGCACGGGATCGTGGATGGGATTGTCGCCAGGCGAGGCACCGGGCTCCATGCCGGTGCGCCTGCAGATCTGAAAGCCGCTGTTCCATCCGGCGCGATAGGTTTCGTCGCTGTTGTAGAGTGATTTGTCCTCAACCGGACGATCGCGCAGGTCGGCTCCCTGATCCGTCGCAGCCGCGCAGCCATCCGCATAGCCTTCTCTGTAGTCCGGACTGTTGCGGGCGGCGCGATCACTGGCGCTGCCGAAGATCGAGCATCCGGCGAGGACAAGCGCGAGCGCCGCAAGACAGAAGGAGCAGCGCGCATTCCTGCAAGACGACGTCATTCGCGGCCGCTCGCGTTTCCGGCGATGGCGCGGATCGCGTCGCCGCACGAAATCATTCCCACCACCTTGCGCGACTCCCTCTCAACCACGGGCAGCGCGGACGGGTTGCGGCAGAAGAGACGGATGGCTTCGATCTCGGACGTTTCGGGATCGAGCGCTGCGGCGTTGCGGTCGGCCACGTCGGCCACGCGCAGGTTTTTCACTTCCTGGTATTTGCGCCGCAGCTGCTCCGGGTCGTCGCCGATGAAGCGCAGATTGGCTGTAAGGTTGCCGGCGAGCGCCACGCGCGGCACGAGCAGGCTGAGAAGATCGCCGATGCCGAACATGCCGGCGTAGCGGCCGTCGCCATCGATCACGGGAAGGTTCATCTGGCGTTGAGCAACAAGCGCGCCTGCAGCATCCGCCACGCTCGCGTCGTCGCGGATAGTTGGCGGCGATTTGGTCATGATGGCGGCACAGCTCATCGGGAACCTCCGCATGCGTGGGAAGGAGTGCTCTATCCCGCGCGACGAGGAGCCGCAAGGCAAGGGGGGCGCGGCCCGCAACGCCGCGCGTGCCGCGGCCAGGCCGCCGGGAACCGAAAGATTCACAGGGAGACTGTGAGACGGCAAGAATTCCTAGCGCGCCTATGGCGCGCCATTTCTTCCTCACCGTCTCACTGTTTCCCTGTGAACTCTTCTTCCAGGTCCTCGCAGAGCAGGGTGGCAAACCCGATGCAGATTGCGGCACGAAAGAGCGTGCGAATCATCATTCTGTTGGAGCCAGATCGTACCCGTCCCGTTTTGAGATGCTTCCCATCTACGCCTAAAATCCAAAGCAACGCGTTGACGTCCTGCGGGGACCTCGTTGGTCAAAATACGGTTACCAGTTCCACGAGATTCCGATTCGACTATGCAACCTCTGGAATTGCGTTGGGGGCAAATCGGATTGCCGAAAAAATGGTTGTGGATGGATTGCATGCAAAACATCAACGCGTAACGGCTGGAGCGCGGTCGAGGAGACGACGGGAGCCGCGCGCGGCCCGCAATCCATGCAAATCGTCCGCATCGTTAAGAATCGATGAATCTTCCTGCTGCAAAAAACTTGCGGATTAACGAACGAAACCTGCGGTTATTCAAACTTCGTTAAGTTTGCGCGGCCAAGGTGCTGCACGAAATGCAAGCCCCGAACGACAAATCGGTCCCGAGTCGCGCGCGAGGAAACGCGGGCACTGTCGCGCGCGATCTTGTGCATGCGCGGCGGCGCTTTGCGATAGTGCAGGTCGCGAAAGCGGCGCTCGGTGCGATATTGTGGCTCACCTTCGTCGCGCTGGTCGGCAAGCCCGATCTGATGGAGACCTTCGCGCTCGCCGGATTCCTCGCGCCCTGCGTCCTCGCGCTGCTCGCAATCCTCGGCATTTCGCTCGACATTCTCGAATCGGCATCATTGGCCTGCTTCGCTGGGCTGATCGGCTACATGGCCGGAATCACCGGCGGCATGCATTCGCCGCTCATCGTGTGGTTCGCGCTGGTTCCGGCGGAAGCCGCACTCGCGGGTGGACGCGTTGCCGTCCTGCGCGCCGCCGTTTCGGCGGGACTGGCGCTCTGCGTGGTCGCCGTGATCGAATCGCTGCACGGATTGCCGCCGTCGCGGCTCGTGGCGCCGGCGTGGCAGATCTATGCGGGCTCGGTGCTCGCCGCGATCGTGCAATCTGCGGTCATCGCCATCGCCGCGCAGGACCGCCGTCTGGCCTCGGATCTCGCCGCGGCGGAAGGCGCAGCCATGTACCGCTTCCTCGCCGATAACGCGACCGACCTGATCACGCGGCACGGATCGGACGGCCGCATCCGCTTCGCCAGCCCCGCTGCGACGCGCCTGCTCGCCGTCGCGCCGGAGTCGCTAGAGGGCGTTGCGCCCGCCTCGCTCGTGCATCCCGACGATCTGAAAATCATGCAGGCGGCCTTCGTCGAAGCGAGCTATTTCGGCCGGGCGGCAACGGCGGAGGTGCGCTTCCGGCGCCAGGACGGCAGCGTGGTATGGACCGAGATGCGCTGCCGCCCGGCGCGCGCGATGAACGGCAAGATCGCCGACATTGTGGCGGTGACGCGCGACATTTCCGAGCGCAAGGTGAACGAGCGCGCGCTCATCGCGGCGCGCGATATGGCCGAGCAGGCGAGCCGCGCCAAATCGCGCTTCCTCGCCAATATGAGCCACGAATTGCGTACGCCGCTCAACGCCATCATCGGCTTCTCCGAAGTGATGACGCACGAGATGTTCGGCGCGTTGGGCACGCCGCGCTATCTCGAATATGCGCGGCTCATTCACGAGAGCGGCGGCCATCTGCTCGAGCTCATCAACGGCATTCTCGACATGTCGAAGATCGAGGCCGGCAAGTTCGATCTGAGCGAGGAGATTTTCGACCTGGAAGACGCCGTGCAGCAGGCCTTGCGGTTCCTCAGGCTGCAATCGGAACGCAAGGGCGTGGCGCTGACGATGGCGCTGGCGCCGGAAGCCCGGATGATCTTTGGCGACCGGCGCGCGGTGAAGCAGATTCTCGTCAACCTGCTCGCTAATGGCGTCAAGTTCACGCCGCGCGGCGGCGAAGTTTCGATTGTGACATTGCGCGACGGCGGCGCCATCGAGATCCGCGTGGCCGACTCGGGCGTCGGCATCGCGGAAGCCGATCTGCGCCGCCTCGGTCAGCCCTTCGAGCAGGGCGCAGGTTCGCATGTCGGCGTGCAGGAAGGCACCGGTCTCGGCCTCGCGCTCGTCAAGGCGCTTTGCGCGATGCATGGCGGCGAGGCCGTTATCCATTCGGTGCTGGGCGAGGGGACAGTGGTGCGCGTGCGCCTGCCGCACGCGGCCGTGAGCGATTCGGACTGCGCACGGCACTTGCAGGAAACGCGGGAGCCCCTTAAGGGCGCTGCGTGATCCCGCGCCTCAAAGCCGGCATTTACGTCAAAGCCCTGATCCGCCGCGCGGAAGTCGCCGGCGCATCCGCTTATGTGGTGCGCCGCGGCGCCGAAGAAGCGGGCGCACTGTTTCTGAAACTCGCGCGGCTCGACGGCACCTGCACCGTGCTCAACCAGGCCCGCCGCGGCGAAGGCGAGCTCGTTTGGATGAAGCCGCTCGGCGAAACGAGCGACGACGCGGCAGCGGCAAAATATTTCGAGAAGCAGGTGCGCTTCGATCCCGACCTGTGGATCGTGGAAATCGAAGACCGCGAAGGCCGCGCGTTCGTGGATGAGGCGATTGTGTGAGGGGGTGTTTCACATAAACCCAATGTCAGCACTTTGTTCCACCGCTCCGTTTTCGGCGGCTTATTCTCCGACGCGCCATCGGCGCGTGCGCTAAGTGTCCCCGGCGAGAACACGCGTTGCGCGCGTGTTCGAGGGAAGGGGATTGGTTAACCAGCTCCGACACAGGTAATTTTGGCATTTCATCCGGCGCCGGGCTCGCCGGGAATGGCAGTTTGGATTATAACTGTTATCACCAGACGCGCTATTACTTGGCAGCGGTGGCGCTTGCTTCCGTGCCGATGTTCGCCGCGAGAAATTTCTCGACTTCATGCAGGACCGCGAGACGGGTCTGCTCGAGCCTGAGATAGTGATCGTCACCCGGCACGTGGACGAATTCGACCTTCTTTCCCGCCTGTTTTAGCGCCGCTTCCATCAATTCGCTCTGCGCAATGGGCACCGTCACGTCGAGCTCCGAGTGCAGCAGAAGAATCGGGGCGCGCACGTGATCGGCATGCAAGGCTGGCGAGGTCGCATCGAGCTGGGCCGAGTCGGTGAAGAGATCGCCCATGCGCGTTGTAGTCCAGCTCCCATGACTTATGTCAACCCCGAATTCCCGTTCGTCATAGCCAAGCAGGTTCGGCAGACTGGCGATGCCCGCATAACTGATCACGCAGGCATACACCTCGGGCGTTACCGTCGCGCCGGCAAGCGCTGCATAGCCGCCGTAGCTTGCCCCGAAAATACACACGCGCTTCGGATCGGCGATGCCGTCGGCAATGGTTTTTTTCACGCCGTCGGTAATGTCGTCCTGCATTTTCAAGCCCCATTGGTGCAGGCCGGCCCTGGTGAACGGCCGACCATAACCAGCGGAGCCGCGAAACTGTGGTCGCAGAACGGCGTAACCCCGGCTGGCCAGGAATTGGCTCAGGAAGTCGAAGGTCATGTCGTCGCGACCGTCGGGACCGCCATGGGGCATTACGACCAGTGGAAGGTTATGCGGATCGCGACCCGGCGGGAGCGTCAAATAGGCGGGAATATGCAATCCGTCCCGCGCCGCGTAACCATATGGCTTAGCGTCGCCCAGTGCGCTGTCCGTCAGATCCGGATAGCTGGCTGCCACCGCCGTCACATGATGCGTGGTGCGGTCGTACAAGTAGTAGCTTGGCGGAGTTTTGGGCCCAACCACCTCGACAACAGCCCTATCGCCTGCGAGGTCGGTTGAGACCGCGTGAACAGACAGGCCCGGAAACGCCGCTTCGAGACCTTTCTGCAAGGCTTCGCGTTTCGGGTCGAAATACCGGTATACCGGCATGTCCTCGTCGACCACATAGCCGATAACTTTTCCCGTCCAGTCATCTGCAAGTGTATCGCTAACGTCGTACCTCGGATCTTGGATCACGGTCGTTTCGGCTCCGCTCGCGATCTCGATGCGGTCCACGGAAGCGGTTGCTTCCGGATGCGGCGCCAGCCGGATAATGGCCCGGCCATCTTCCGAGACGCCAGCGACACCATCGTCCACGTCCACAGTGGCGTCGTAAGTCCCGAGCGTACGCCACGTGTCGCCATCAAGAACTTTCAATGTCCGGTGCCACAGAGGCTTGTCGAAGGAGGCCCGATCGCGAAACGAATCCACGCGGGCAAGCACCTTCCCGTGGCCATCCATGAACCATTTGATCGCAATTTCCCCGCCGAGATTTATGGGTTCTTTTCGCGACAAGCCGCCGGTCGTTGTTGGACCCTGATAATGCTTCAGAAACGGCGTCGCTTTAGCCCCGGTACGTATGTTCATGGAATAAACCGAATTCTGGTAAATGGCGTAGACCGTGTCCGGACTGTCGAGATCGATGTCGACGATCCGCGCATAAGCCGTCAGGTGAACCAGCTTGTGCTCGTTGAGCAAAGCTGTCGCGGCATCCCCCAGGGACCGCAGCAGATCCGACTTGTATCTGTCGTAGACGCCGAGCTTCATGTTTTTTGTGTCATAGACAATGAGCGCGTCGTTCTTCACCCACCGCATCCCGGCGATGATCCAGTCGTCGGATGTAATGATTTGCGGTGGGTCCTGCGGCGCGTCGATCTTGTAGACGGCGACGGCCGGACGTCCGTTGATATCGCGGATCAGAGCGAAGCGGGTCCCGTCCGGGGAAATCTGCGGTGGCTCCGCGGGCAGGACCGCAAACGCTTCTGCGGGTGGTTTCGTGTCCGCATTGGCGTTGGCAAGGGCGATCCAAAGCATCCCCGCGGCCGCGCCAAAGCGAACCGCAAATTTCCTGCCGATCATGATTCTGCCCCTGCCGATGTTCCCCCGGCGGTGCGCCGCACCGCTTGGCAAATTCTAACATCTCGACACGGCTTCTCAAAAGGCCGCCGCAACCTCGCGCGGCGGCTCGTCGACGCCTTAACGTTTGTTGTAAGGTCGCTACTATCCGGTCGGACTCCGATTCCCCCGGATCGAAGCCGGGCGGTCCCGACAATCCGGGCGGGGGATGGATTCCCACCATCGTGATAGCCAATCATGGCCCGCGCGCGCTGACCGAGCTTACGGTGCCGGAGGGGTCGGCACCTTTGCAATTCAGATCGCCAAATGGCTCGGCGCACATGTGACGACGACCGCGTCGAAGCAGGGTGAAGCGTTGCTGCGGTCGCTCGGCTGTGATGACGTGATCAAAGGATTGGGGTCTGTGTCGCAATCTTCGCAGCAAACAATCGCGCATGATGCACTTTGGGCCGGCAGAAGAGCGCTTCGGCATACGCGCGCGCGAGCCGGTCTGGCGGTCGGCGAGATTTCCCTCGTGTCCTTCGTGTCTTCGCCCTTGAATTCCTGCGATTTTTCGCACCTCCACGCCGCCGCCTGACCTCTCGATCAGATTGACGAAATCGCGATTTGCGTGTGAAACTCCGGACAGTTTTGCAATGGGGGCAATCATGAAAATGCGGCTCAATCTTACGGCGGGCACAGGGTTTGTGCTTGCCGGTTCCTGTCTGTTTGCGGGTTCGGTCTGGCCGGCAGATGCCAACAAACAGAGCCAATATGCCGTCGTCTACCAGATCAATCCCGCGCACTCGGGAGGCATTACTTTCAGCGCCGGATTCGCGACGCCGCTCACGAAGGCGTGGAGCGAGAATCTGGGCAGTTCGCTCAGCTATCCCGTAATTGCCGGCGGCCGGGTCTTCGTCAACTCATCGGGCGGCGTAACTTACGCGCTCAACCTCGCGACCGGCGCAACCGACTGGTCCAAGAACATGGGAACCTCGCTCGGTCCCGCTTACGACCAGGGGTCGTTGTTCGTCGTGACTGGTGGCGGATTGCTGTCCGGGCTTTCGGCGAGATCGGGGAAGACGCAGTGGTCCGTGCAATTGCCCTATCAATACGCGTTCTCTTCGCCTCCGATGGCCGTGAAGGGCGAGGTGTTTACGGGCGGCGCCGGCAGTGGCGGCAACGTCTACGGCGTCGATGAATTGACGGGCAACCTTCTCTGGACTCAGCAGGTGGCGAACGGCGACGACAGCTCGCCGGCCTATGGGAATGACGGCATCTACGTTTCCTATCCCTGCCAGTACTATAAGTTCGATCCGGCATCAGGCACGGTCGACTGGCATTACAACGGTGGTTGCGACGGCGGCGGCGGCAACACGCCCGCTTACTATTCCGGCCGCGTCTACATCCAGGATTGGACGAGCGGGAATTACGTAATGGACGCCAGGGACGGCACGATCCTCGGAACTTTCGGTGCCAACAACGGCGATCCACCTGCGTTCTATCAGCTGACAACCGGCAAGAAGCTCGGGTTCAGCCTTTACAACGGCCAACTGTACGGCTGGAAGGTCTCCAGCGGCACCAATGTCTGGAATTTTTCCGGCGACGGCCAGCTTTCGACGCCTCCGATCGCCGTCAATGGCCTCGTCATCGAGGGTTCGGGTTCCGGCAATGTGTACGCACTGGACGCGGCCAGCGGCACGCAGCAATGGACCGACAACACCGGCGCCGGCGTGACGGCCCTCGCCGCCGGCCAGGACATGCTGGTCGTTATCAGCGGAAGCATCGTCACCGCCTACGCGCCGACGCAGTAATCGGCCAAGAGAGCATCGCTTCCCGGGACCGCGGGGAGTGGCGGTGTTATTGCGCGATGAGGGCCATGTTTCCCGCGGAGCTTTCGACAGCTTGCCAGGCCGCATCGCGATAGCGGTCGATGGTCTCGCAGAGCGCCAGGCAAAGCGCGGCTGCCTTGCGCGGGCTGACCCGCGCTGCTACCTCCCGGCCCCTCATGAGCGAGAGTGCGACATTGAAGGCGGGTTCTCCCGCGCGCGAAGCCGCGCGGCGGCGGAGCTTTGCCATCATCTCCCATCCCGATGCCGGCAAGACGACCCTGACCGAGCATCTGCTGCTGCTAGGCGGCGCGATCCGGATGGCGGGGCAGGTGAAGGCGCGCGGCGAGGCGCGGCGCGCGCGGTCGGACTGGATGAAAATCGAGCAGGAGCGCGGCATCTCGGTGACGAGTGCGGTGATGACGTTCGAATACGCCGATCGCGTCTTCAATCTTCTCGACACGCCGGGCCACGAGGATTTCAGCGAGGACACCTACCGCACGCTGACGGCGGCAGATTCCGCGGTGATGGTGATCGACGCCGCGCGCGGCATCGAGACCCAGACGCGCAAGCTGTTCGAAGTCTGCCGCCTGCGCGACATCCCCATCATCACCTTCATCAACAAGATGGACCGCGAGGCGCGCGATCCGCTCGAGCTGATCGACGAGATTTCCGACCAGCTGCAACTCGAATGCGCGCCGATGATGTGGCCGGCGGGCATGGGACTCAATTTCAAAGGCGTCCACGATCTGGCGGCCGATGAATTCCTGCGCTTTCCATCCGGCGAACGCGTCGGCCGCGAAAAGCTGACGGGATTGCTGTCTGCGGAAACGCTCACGCAACTCGATGAGGAGGTTGCGCTCGCGCGCGGTGCATGCCCCGCTTTCGATGCGGACACCTACCGCACGGGCCATCTCACGCCGGTCTACTTCGGCAGCGCGCTGAAGAATTTCGGCGTGCGGGAATTGCTCGACGCGCTTGCAGCCCACGCGCCCGCGCCGCGCGAGCAGGTTTCGCGCACGCGAACGATCCGACCGGCCGACGAGGAAGTCACGGGCTTCGTGTTCAAGGTGCAGGCGAACATGGATCCGAACCATCGCGACCGCGTGGCTTTCCTGCGGCTGTGCTCGGGAGAGTTCCGGCGCGGCATGAAACTCAAGCAGTCGGGCACCGGCAGGACGCTCGGCGTGCACAACCCGATCCTGTTCTTCGCCCAGCAACGCGAGACGGTGGATGACGCGTGGCCCGGCGACGTGATCGGCATTCCCAATCACGGCGTGCTGAGAGTGGGCGACACGCTTTCCGAATCGGGCGAGGTGGTGTTCACCGGCATCCCGAATTTCGCGCCGGAAATACTGCGCCGCGTGCGGCTCGGCGATCCGATGAAGCAGAAGCATCTGACCCGCGCGCTCGAAAGTCTCGCGGAAGAGGGCGTGATCCAGGTGTTTCGGCCGCTGATCGGCGCGCAATGGATTGTGGGCGTGGTCGGTGCGCTGCAGCTCGACGTACTGAAAAGCCGGCTCCGCGCGGAATATGGGCTCGACGCCGATCTCGAAGCGTCGCCCTATGATACCGCGCGCTGGATTTCAGGTCCTGCGGCGGAGATGGAGAAATTCATCTCGTTCCATCGCGAGCAGATGGCGGAGGACCGCGACCGCGCGCCCGTGTTCCTCGCCAAGAGCAATTGGGAGCTCGGCTATGTCGCCCAGAAATTCCCTTCACTCGCCTTTGCAAAGACGCGCGAGCGCGCGGATGTTCACGCGGAAGGCTGACGGACGCGCCGCTTCTGGATGCCCGTTTGCGCGTTAGGGCATCTACACACCACACGAATTCTCCCAAGATTCGTCATCGCCGGGCTTGTCCGGCGACCCATGAACATCAGCGTCGGCCAGTACCGCTCGGTAAAAACATGCTTCCTGGGCGCAATGCATGTTCATGGATGGCCGGGACAAGCCCGGCCATGACGAAGTCTGGAGGATGTGTAGATGCTTCCACTTTTCGCGGGGATGACATGCTTAATTTGATATGCATGAACGGAGCAAGCCCTACGTGCTCAAACCCGTCTTCACGGTGAAACCCGCGGCTTGCAGGCCGCTGCGGATTTCGTCGGCGTGGCTGGCGTCGCGGGCCTCGATGACGAGGCCCAGATCGGCGGATTTCGCCGGCATGTCCATCATCATGCGGTTGTGGGACACTTCGAGGATATTACCGCCCTTGTCGCTCACCAGCGTGGCAATCCTTGCCAGCAGCCCCGGCCGGTCCTCGATCTCGATCACGACGGAAAGTATGCGGCCCTCGCGCGCCAGCTCGCGCAGCACGACGTTCGAGAGCAGCCGCATGTCGATATTGCCGCCCGAGAGCACCACGCCGATCTTCCGTCCCCGGAACAATTCCGGATTGCCCAGCACGGCGGCCAACGATGCCGCGCCCGCGCCTTCGACAACGGTCTTCTCGATTTCGAGCAGGCGCACGAGGGCGCTTTCGATCTCGTCCTCGCGCACGAGCAAAACGTCCGTGACCAGCGCATCAACCACGCGTTTTGCAAACGGCCCCGGCCGTTTCACCGCGATCCCTTCGGCAATCGTCTGCCCCGCACACGGTAATTGCTCGCCCTTCACCGCGTCGTACATCGAAGGATAGAGCTTCGCCTCGACGCCGTAGATCTCGATTTCGGGCTTGAGCGCCTTTGCCGCCAGCGCGATACCGGAAATGAGCCCGCCGCCGCCGATCGGCACGACGAGCACTTCCAGATCGGGAGCGTCTTCGAGCAGCTCGAGGGATACCGTGCCCTGGCCGGCGACAACGAGCGGATCGTCGTAAGGATGCACGAAGACGAGATGTTCTGCGTCGGCGATCTTTCGCGCCCGCTCAAAGGCTGCTTCGAGCGAGGCGCCGTCCAGCACGATCTTCGCGCCGAACGCCTTGGTATGTTTCACCTTGTTGAACGGCGTGCCTTCTGGCATCACGATCGTGACCGGAATGCCGAGCCGGCCCGCGTGATAGGCAACGGCCTGGGCGTGATTGCCGGCCGACATTGCGGCAATCCCGCGCTTTCGCTCCTCGGGCGTGAGCGAGAGGATCTTGTTGAGCGCACCGCGTTCCTTGAACGAAGCGGTGAAGTGCAGGTTCTCGAACTTGAGGTGGATATCGCAGCCGGCGATCTGCGACAGCGTGCGCGAATGATGGCTCGGCGTGCGCATCACCGCGCCCCTGATGCGCTCCGCCGCGGCGCGCACATCGGCGAGCGTCACTTCTTCGAATGTCGGCGCGGCGCCGGGGGATTTGTCCATCTTCCCGTCTTTACTATTTTCTTTCAGAACGCGCGTATCTGTTTGTCCGGGTTGGTAGCAGCGGAGGGATTTGAACCCCCGACCAAGGGATTATGATTCCCGCGCCACCGCCGGACAGCGGATAACATGGGGCGACCTTGGGAGTCAACGACCGGCGAAAACCGTTTACACTCCAGCGATTTATGGGTACGTTGGGGTTCATGGGGTAACATGGATTGACCGTAGGGGAGCGTTACCCCGGCGTTGCCCCGAAGGAGCGTCCGATGATCGCGAAACGAAAGGTGGCGCTGACCGACCGATACCTGAAGGCGATCAAGCCCGCGCCCAAACGCAAGCGGCCGATCGTCTGGGACGCGGTACAGCCTCATCTCGGTGTTAGGGTCACCGACAAGGGACACCTGACTTTCGTCGTGGTCCGGCGTCGCCCCGGCGACAAACAACCAATACGCCACATTTTGGGTGCTTATCCGTCGACGACTCTCGCTGCGGCCCGCGCGGCCACGCCGGACATACTCGCCGCTTTGACCCAGGGCAAGCGTCCTGCAGAGCTGGAGGCGGAGCGCCTGCGCGAAGCGGCGCGCAAGCGGCGCGACACGTTCGGTGTCGTCGCCGAGGAATTCATCAAGCGCCACGTCAGCAAATTGCGGAGCGCTCGCGCGACCGAACTCCTGATCCGCCGTGAGCTGCTCGGCCAATCGCTGCGGCGTCGGAAGGAAGACGGCAAGTGGATCGACGAGTGGGTGGCGAGTAGAGACCAACGTTGGTACGGGCGCCCGATCACCGAGATCACGCGCCGCGACGCCGTCGAGCTTCTTGAGACGATCGCCGATCACGGCTCGCGGCATCAGGCGCGCAAGACATTCGCCGCCGCCAGCAAGTTGTTCAATTGGGCGCTGTGGCGTGACACCTACGGGCTCGACGGCAGTCCATTCGCGCGACTTAAGAGCACCGATCTGTTCGGCAAGTTCGCCCCGCGATCACGCGTCCTGACCGACGACGAGCTACGGCTAATCTGGCGTGCGGCTGGCGAACTCGGCCCCGCCGAAGACAAGAACGGGAAGAAGCTGCCAGAACACCTGCGCGCGTATCCGTTCGGCACTATGGTCCGCGCGCTGGCGTTGACGGGCCAGCGGTTGCGCGAAATATCAGATGCGCAGTGGAGCGAGATCGCGCTCGACAAGGCGCTGCTCACCGTGCCGGACGAGCGCATGAAGGGGAAGGTCTCGCATACGGTGCCCCTCACGCCCATAGTGATCACGCTCCTGCAGGGAGCACCGCGCTTCGAGGGCGGCGCTTTCGTGTTCACCACGACCGCTGGTAAGCGACCCATCAGTGGCTTCTCGAAGATGAAGTCGCGGCTGGACCGCGAGATCGCGAAGCGGGCGGACGGGACGCAGATGGCGCCGTGGACGCTACACGACCTGCGCCGCACGATGAGGACCCGGCTCAGCGGTCTCGGTGTGCTGCCGCTTGTCGCGGAACTGATCATCGGCCACAAGCAGGGCGGCATCCAGGCCGTCTACGACCTCCACACCTACGACGCCGAGAAGCGCGCCGCCTTGGCGAAGTGGGAAGACGCGCTCGCCGCGATCGTCGGTCTGAGGCCCGCACCGGATGGCGCCTCGGTCGTCCCGGCGGAAGAGGTTGAGAGACGACGCAAGAAAAGGAAGCGCGCGTGAGCGAACCGCTCGTCGAACGTGTCGCGAATATCCGCGTCGGCAGTGCGTTCCCGTTTCGCGACAATCCGCGGCTAGCGCCGTTCCTCGATCTCGTCGGCCTCCACTGTGACGGCGTTCGCTACTGGGACGACGAACTCGGGATGGACGCACCCGATCGGCTTGACAAGTTGCCGTCGCTCTTGAACACGGTGCTGTCCATCTTGAACGACCGCGACGAAAAGGTCGCCGCGCACCGTTTGGTCGAAACTAACTTCCTGCGATTGTGCGAGGCGCTACGCGGCGCGGGGCATGACGACGTTAGCGAACGATTCCCTCAGTTGATCGAGGACCTCAAGGTCATCGGCGCGACAGCACCGAAGGCGCACTACGCCCGACCTCCCGGACCGAACAGCGCACCGGACTTGGTAAGGCTCGTCGAATGGTCAGCGGACTTCTGGGAAGAAGAAACCGGCGAAATCTTTGCGGGCGGGAACTGGAAAAGCGAAATCGGCACCCGCTTCGAAAAGAACTGGGAGAGCGGCGCGCCCAACAGAGCCACGCAGTTCGTCGTCGAGATCGTGCGTGAGTTTGCGCCCGAGTGGATATCGCGTCTTTCGACGGTGACGAGAAAGGTCGCCAAGCTGCGCAAGGGTCGAGTTGTTTCCGAATAAACTCGATCGCGCGATTAATTCGGAAATTGTTTGCGGTGGACGCGCGCCGATGTTCCGCGAATTATCGTCGCGGTTCTTCGAGGTTTCCCGAATGCGAATCGATGAGTTCAAGCAGCGTCTCGCCATGGCGGCACCTCTGCCCGATCGAACGCCGCGAGCGCCGGAGGACGAGGTCTTCGTGTCGTACGATCAGCTCGCGACACACGGGATCAAGTTCACCCGAGTTCACATCAGGCGGTTGATTTCCCGCGGCCTATTCCCCGCGCCCGTACTGCTATCCCCAAATCGCGTCGCGTGGCGCCTGTCCGACATCGCCGCGTGGAAGTCCTCGCGACCGGCCACGCGCGCTTCTGTCGAAGCGGCCGCGTGATGGGCGGGCGCCACCATGGACGAGAAAAGCGAACGCCCCGGCGGGCAGGCCGGGGCGCCGATTCATGCCGATCAACAGCACGGCGAGTACGAACGCAACCATATTACGGCGGACGGCGCGCGTAAACCAGCGTCCGAAGACGGTGGCGGGCCGGTCCTGTCACGGGACGCGTACTCCGATTTGCCCACCCAGCTTGCATGCCTAGCTCCGGGCCTCTGGCTGCTCGACCTCGGCGATCTGACATGCGTGATGGACACAGCGACGCTCCTACGCCGCTGGCGCGCGGGCGAATTCCTCTGTGCGTGCGGACGATGCGACGGGAGACCGCCGCTGTGAGCGCGACAATCTGTTCGGCGATCGAACACGATAGCGACGCGGCACTTCGTTTTCTTCAACACTTCTCGCCCGCCGGGCCGTGGCTCCTGACAGCGATCGACCTCGACAAGAAGAAGAAGAAACGCACCGCCTCGCAGTCGTTCGGGCCGCACACGGCGCGCGAGGCCGCGGCGTGGATCGAATGGTGGCAGGGCAAGCGCAACCTGTACTTCTCGGCGAACCGACCGCGCGCCGGCATCCACGAGAAGGCGAGCAAGGCCGACATCTGCGAGATGCGGACGCTTCACGTTGACGTTGACCCGCGCGACGGATGCGACCTGGCCCAAGAGCAGGAGCGCATCCTCTCGATGCTCCGCGCTTACGATCCCGCGCCGACGGCGATTGTGTTCTCCGGCGGGGGCTATCAGGCGTTCTGGTTGCTCAGGGAGCCAGTGCCCGTCGATGATCCCGCGCGCCTCGAAGCGTACAACATACAGTTAGGGAAGGCATTCGCCGCCGACAACTGTCACAACATCGACCGCGTGATGCGCCTTCCCGGCACCGTCAACCTTCCCGACGAAAAGAAGGCGAAGAAGGGCCGGACGCGCGCGGTCGCGCGAGTGATCGACGAGAATTGGGACCGGCGCTACACGCTCGACGACTTCCCCTGCCCGACGCCGACACAGCTTGTGAACGGTGCCGCGATCCCAACGGGCGCGCGGCCGCTGCCCGAAGCGATCGACACGCTGCTGCGCGCCAGCGTGCCGAAGGGAGACCGGAGCGAACACGCATTCCGCATCGTCCGCACCTTGGTCGAACACGGCTGCGACGACGACGCGATCACCGACGCCGTGCTCGCCTGCCCTGCCGGCGAACACTACGGCGGAAACCGGGACAGGGCGCTCAAGGACGTGCAGCGGGCACGGCAGAAGGGAAACGGCGACGTGCGCGCCGGCGCCACGCCCGCGAGCGTCATCGACCAGATCAACCAGACGTACGCGCTGGTGCTGCTCGGCGACAAACCTGCGGTGATGAAGGAGGGCGTCTCGCCCGAGGGCCGACCGACGATCGAGTTCCTGACGATCGGCGCGTTCAGGGCGTGGTACAGCAACCGCTGGATCGCGATCAGCGAAGACAAGAAGAAGCGGCTTGGCGATTACTGGCTCGACCATCCCAAGCGCCGTCAGTATGAGGGGCTGACGTTTTTACCCGGCCGCTCCGTCCGCAACTACTACAACTTGTGGCGCGGCTTTGCGGTCGAGCCGCGACCCGGTGAATGGCCAAGGTTTCACGCGCACCTTCGGGACAACCTATGCAGCGGGGACGACCCGCTACTCCGGTGGGTGATTGGCTGGTTCGCGTCGATCGTGCAGCAACCGGAGAAGAAGGTGGGAACCTCGCTGGTGATCCGCGGCAAGGAGGGCACCGGCAAGACGAAGATCGGCGAGGTGTTCGGCTCGCTGCTCGGAACCCACTACGTCACCGTGTCCGATCCTCGATACGTCACCGGCCGCTTCAACTCGCATCTAGCGTCCTGCCTGTTGCTTCACGCTGAGGAGGCGTTCTGGGCGGGAGATCACGCCGCCGAGGGAAAGCTGAAGGACCTGATCACGGGCGACACGCACCTGATCGAGTATAAGGGGAAGGAGCCGATCGCAGTCCGCAACCTCGTACGACTATTCGTTACCGGCAACCCCGAGTGGGTCGTGCCGGTGTCATTGGAGGGGCGCAGGTTCGCTGTGATCGAGATCGGCGATGGTCAGATACGCAACGGTGAATATTTCGCCGCGATCGACGACGAAATGGGTAGCGGCGGCCGCGAGGCGTTGCTCTACGACCTGCTGCAATTCGACCTGTCGAACGTTGACCTGCGAAGCGTGCCGAAGACGTGCGCGCTGCTGGACCAAAAGATCGCATCGCTCACGACCGAACAGGGTTGGTGGTTGGACATCCTGCAATCCGCCCGCTTGCCATGGGGTGTTGGTTACGCGAACGGATGCGCGAAAGAGATGTTATTCGACCGCTACGTCGAACACGCCAACAAGCGCGGCGTGAAGCGACGATCGATCCAGACGCAGATCGGAATATTCCTGAAAAGGACGGTGCCCGAACTGAGAACTCGCGAAGGACAGTTCAAGAGCTACAACGGTCTAAAGATGCAGGGTTACATCTACGAGTTCCCGCCACTGTCGCGATGCCGGGCCGCGTTCGAGAGTCTGGTCGGCCAGCGCATCGATTGGATCGGTCCGGGAGAATGGCTCGAAGAGCCCGAGCGTCCGGCGGCGAACGATGTGGATTGCCCGCCGATGTGACAGAACTTAGGCCGGGACATCGGAACAACAGGTTCCGGTCGACAAGTCGTTGACTAAAAAGACGATCGGGAACCTCCCCGACTTAACCGACCTATTTTTCGGTATTCGCTCATGAACGAGCGAACCGACCGACGTTGCGAAAGCGTCCCGGCGCGTTTTTCTAACCACAATAATAGGTAGGGGAGGTTAGGGAGGTTAGGGAACGTCAAGGGTCACAGTCGCTTACGCTTCCTAACCTCCTTCTTGTGGTGAACGGAGGTCCGGAAGGGTAGGCCGCGCTTTCGCCGGCGATCGGAACCCAGGTGCTTCCGGGCATCCCGCAACTCGATACTTCCGACCCGAATAGCGATCCGCCCCGGCCGCTTTCTCGACCAAACTTGCAGACCCAAGGATTTCTAATCCCGAGGTCTAAATAAGGCGACGACGGTGAAAACCTATATACACACGGCATTGAGCCCCGTATTGTGTCCGTCGCGTCCCGCGCATCCACGCTTGGGGTAACGTTGGGGCAACGAAACCGATAATCTGGAGTTGGCCCACGTGGCCGAAACCGCAATACCTGTCGCCTCGCCTTCGCGCCGCCCTCACAAGCGGGTCGGGCCTTATTCGAAGCGCGGCGCGCTCGCCATGATGGACGGCCGAAGCCGTGAGGCACTGTTCATGCGCGCTCGTCGGCACGAACTGACCGCGCACATCGGCGGCAGCCCGACGGTGGTCCAAGCGGCGCTGATCGAACGCTGCGCGTGGTTGAGCCTGCGCGTCGCGCTCCTCGACGAGAAAATGGTCGCGAGCGAGCTCACCGATCATGACAACCGCGCCTACCTCGCTTGGTCGAACTCGCTGGCCCGCGCGCTCAAGCTGCTCGGCGTTAAAGGAGTCGAGGCGAGACCGCCGACGCTTCAAGAGGCGCTCGCGGCTGGTCGGGTCGGATGAACCCGACCGACGCCACGATCATCGACGCCTGCACAAGTCCGGCGGTATTCGCGCGTTGGTTCAAGAAAGCCGAGACGTGGGCAGCTTGGTTCGCCTTCCTGCGTGTCCTGTTCGCATTGCCGCTCGACGCGGACCAGCTCGCGCTGTTTCAACTCTGCACGGGCCGCACGACGCCCCCAGCCGGCGGAGCAAACGAAGCTTGGCTCGTGGTCGGGCGCCGCGGCGGAAAATCTCTAGTCCTCGCGCTCGTGGCGGTGTTCCTTGCTTGCTTCCGTGACTGGTCGCCGTATCTCTCGCCGGGCGAGCGCGGCACGATCCAGGTGCTCGCCGTCGACAAGCGGCAGGCGCGCACGATTTTTCGATACGCGCGCGCGATGCTGCTGTTTGTGCCAGCGCTCAAACCGCTTGTCGAACGGATCGACGGCGAGGCGATCGATCTGACAAACGGCATCAGCATTGAGATAACAACCGCATCGTTCCGCAGTGTGCGTGGCTTTACATTAGTTGCAGCTGCTTTGGATGAATTGGCATTCTGGCGTAGTGATGAATCGGCCAATCCGGATCGTGAAATTTTGGACGCCCTACGGCCAGCGATGGCGACCGTGCCGGGCGCTATGCTCCTGTGCGCGTCCAGCCCCTACGCCAAGCGCGGCGTGCTGTACGAAGCCTTTCGGGAGAATTTCGGCAGAGAAGATGCACACGCGCTCGTTTGGAAAGCGGACACGCTTACTATGAATCCGACTGTCCCGCGATCCGTGATCGATAAAGCCTATGAGCGCGACCCAGCGAGCGCCGCTGCGGAGTATGGTGCAGAGTTCCGTAGCGACATCGAGACGTTCGTCGCGCGCGAAGTCATCGAGCGGCTAGTCATACCCGGCCGCTTCGAACTCCCACCTGTCGACGGCGTCGCATATTGCGCCTTCGTGGATCCCTCCGGCGGTTCGTCCGATTCGATGACGCTGGCAATCGCGCATCACGAAGAAGGCGGCGCAGTTCTGGACGCGCTGCGCGAGGTCCGCCCGCCGTTTTCACCCGATGCGGTGGTCGAGGAGTTCGCGTCGTTTCTCAAACGCTACCGCCTGCACGAGGTGGAGGGCGATCGTTACGGCGGCGAATGGCCCCGGGAGCGGTTCAACGTCCACGGAATCGAATACCGCTGCGCCGAAAAACCGAAATCCGACCTGTATCGAGAGTTACTCCCGATCCTGAACAGCGCGCAGTGCCAGCTTCTCGACAACCCACGCCTCACGGCGCAGCTCTGTACGCTGGAACGGCGGACTGCGCGCGGTGGTCGTGACTCTATCGATCATCCGCCGGGTGCGCACGACGATCTCGCCAACGTTGCGGCTGGCGCTCTGGTGCGCGTCGGTGTCGGGATGAGTGAGGTCGAGGTTTGGAAGCGGTTTGGCGCCGCGATGCGAGGTGCTCCGCTCGGGCACTGTTAATGAAAGGACCATTGAGATGACGAGACTGCGATTCCGCGAACGAGTTTCGGTGCGTGATGTGAACGAGGTCACGAACAAGACCCTGATCGCCACGTTCAACGGTGACAACATCGTCGCCGAACGTGAAGGCGGCGAGTTGAAAATCTACCTGATCGGCACGGGCGATATCGGCGAGGTGCAGACGCGCGTGAGGACCATTCAAGATTGGCAGCGCGTCCTCGACCGCGCTCACAATCGCAAACCCGCCGCGTGAGGTGGCGCGATGGAGATGAGACACGAAGCCCTCGCTCTCGCGCGTGAAGGCTTACGCGAAGCGATTTCGGCGAGGACAGGAGCGGAGGCCGAGGCCGAGGACGCGAGGCGCGCGCTAGCGCGGGCAAACGACGCGCTCTCCGCTGCCGACAGCGCGCTTGCGGAATTCGAGCGCGTCGATGCCGACATCCAGAGCAATTCCGTCGAGAAAATGAAGGCGGCGATCCGGGCCGGCCGCAGCGCGGTCGCCGTCGTCGAGACCGACGAGGGACGCGCGCCTGCTCGCGCGCGGATCGAGTGGCGAGCAGCAACGGCCCGGCAGACCCGCGATGAGATTGCCGCGGAACTAAAGGTTGCCGAAGCGTGCGCCCGCGACACCGCGATCAGGGTTCAGCTCGCCGCAGTGGACGTGCTGAAAGCCGAAGCCGAGAGAATTGCGGCCGAGCTGAAAGCCTCGCAAGAGCTTTCATGGCGGCTCAACGCGACGCTCGTGGGCATCGCGGGTGTCTGGATCGTGGTCCCGGGCGAACGCGGAGCGCCCATACGATTGTCGCCCCAGGTCCTCGCGATGATCGATCGTCCCGAGCCGCAGTACGCGCCGATGAACGAGCCCCGAGCGCGCGCGGCCAAGGATTGGCGCGCGCTTCTGGCGCAGCTCGCGCGGGACCCGGACGCTATTCTACAGGAGACTGATAAGGGCGCTTCGCCGGCTGCCAAGGCAGCATGATTTCGCCTCTCCTCGGGAGTGTCTCTCAGTGTCTCGAGGCGTCGTAACTGTGTGAGAGCGACGCTAATCCATCCGCACAGCGCCCGCGCGAGGTTTCAGCCATACGCCTCGGCGGCGGGCGCCATCTCGCGGCGGCTGGTGTGCCTCCGGCCGCCGCTTTTTTCTATCATACAGCGCCAACGCGCACAGCCGACAATTGTTCAAATCGCGACCGCCCGATCATTCCCGGCGAATGTTTACTTGTCCTGCGTTGAGTGCCGTGACGGCCTTTGTCTTCATGTCCCATGTGCAAGAGTAACCGGCGGAATAGGCTCCAAATCCATTCTGCAAGTGAACGTCCCGGCCCATGATCGTGATAGAATCGCCATTGGTTGACCAATCAAAATTCGGCGACCAATCGCTTTTCGCATCATATCGCGCCGAATTTCTCAGCGCTTCGCCGCAGGCCGCCCAGGCGTTGGTTTCCAACTCCTTAGCGCGCTCGAATACCGCAAGCGAAATGCCCCGGCGCTTCGCTTCGGCTGCGTCTTCGGCAGCTTCTTTGGCGGCCTGCTTGCGCGCGTCCTCTGCATCCTCTTTGGCTCGTACCCGATCCTCTTCCGCGGATATTTCAGCATCGCTTAAAACGTGTATGTTGTTATGTCTGGTCCGAAGGAATGCGTCGAGTCTCGCTTGTTCTGGATCTGCCGGCCTCGCTTGTTCCTGATCTACCGGCGTTAAATTTTCTCCCAAATTGTTCTTGAAGAATAAAGCGCCTCCTATTCCGATCACGACAATAATTGCGAATGTCGGCAAGGAATACTTGTTCATGTGAAACATCCTCTCCCCTGGCGATCGGGGAGTTGAGAAGCCTCACAAGGAGAGCCGCACCGGCCTTTAGGCTCTCGCCCTGAACATGCGCCGATGCCTCCCCGACCATAGGGTCGAGGAGTGCTGTCGCGGCCAGCACAAAGGGCCGCCTTGTGAGGGGTTCTCACGCCCCGGAACGGCAAAGGGCGCCGTCCCGCGCGTAGGGTAGCGGTTGTCTTCGCTTTCGGCGAGGCCCCCAGCATTTCGCCGTCCGGGAATTACTGCCATTGCCTCCGAAGCCCGCGCCGTCGCGGCCGGTCGCCGACAACGAGCTGATCGACATCTACCGCGAGACGCTCGAAGCCGCGCGGTCGAACAGCAGCCTGCGCTGCCGCGACTGCGGGCAGCCGATGACGCCGGGCGGGACGCGGATCACCGACGGCGTGGACGTGTGGCACCCGGCGTGCGTGAGCACGGGTCGGTCCCCATCGGCGTCCGCGTGAGGGGAGCTAGACCCCCTTGTGGTCGGCGAGCCATTTCATCAGGTCGGCTTCGCCCGTGCCGGTGAGAAAGTAGATGCCCTTTTCGGTCTGATGGATCAGCCTTTCCTTCGAGAGGCTCTTTATCGCTTCCGTCACCCGAGGCGCGCTGCACTTCGCCATCTTTCCCAGCTGGGTGCGCGTTGCGCCCTCGCCGCCCTTCCGGCCGAGAAGCAACTGAATCTCGACGCGCGGCGGTACATTCTTTGATACGAAATCCTCGCCGTCGATGCTCTCCAGAAGCGGGAACGTCGCGCGCGTGAGCGCGGTCATCTCTTGCCGAACCGCGCTCTCGTTGTCCACGTGGTACAGGCGGATCAGCTCCGCGATGATCCACGACGCGGCTTTCGCCGCGAGATCCACGTCGATGCCGCGCGGGTCTATCTCCTTGACGTGAACCGCGCCGCGCTTGCTACGAACATCGTAGATCATCGCGAGCGCGATCCGCGGAATGAGCATGCGGACCGACTCGGGCAGGGCCGTATCGTTTTCCAACAGTTTCGCCGTCGCGGCGGGCGATTTGATTTCCGCCGGCGCCGCTCCGGTCCTAATGAACTCAAGCGCGCGAAACACGTGCTCGACGAATTTCCCGGCCCGCGTGAGTGCGGCCTCCGCGTCGAGCGCGCGGTGCTTCTGTATCAAGCCCTCGTACGCGTTGAGAATATCCGCGACGACGCGAGGCTCGATCTTGGACGCGAGATTGCGCTCCAGCTCGTGGCGCACAGACTAAGCTCCGGCGACGCAGTAAGCCCAGACCTCTTTGCCGCCCTCCGTAATTTTCTGACGCTTCAGACGGCGGTGCTTCACCGCTTTGAGAAGCGGGCCGGAGACAGATGTTTGGCGTGCGATGATGCCGTGCTCATGGAGCCGGTGATGAACGCCGTGCAGTGTTCGCGGGCTCTTGAAAAAACCGTCCTTTATCCACGCATCAATATTGGAAGAAATCTGATTGCCGTTTGAACGCCGCGCCGCGCCGCCGTCGCCCTTTTTCTTCACTTTCGCTGCGAACGGAGCCGCGACCTTCTTCCGCGCAGACTTCTTCTCTCCCGCGATCGTGGCGGCAATCGCTTCGAGATTGCCTTCACGGACTGAGTAGCCTTCGTCGCTCGGCGCAATCAGGTGCGCATCCTTTAGATTCTTGAGCAGCGGTCGGAGCGTACCGCCCGGAATCCCGAGCACCGTCTCCAGGTCGGCGGGCTTGGTCGAGACTTCGGGAACCTTGTCGAGAACGTACCGCCAGCCCATGAGAGCAACGAGGTAGACCAAGACCCTGTTCTCGCTGCTCAGCGCCGCGCCGTCGGGCGTGAAGCCGATTTCCGAGGTGTCGGTGTAATACCGTACGTACTTTGATACGATTCCCTCGATCACGGATTCCGCGATCTCGGATTTCTTCGCGACCAAATCTTTTAGAGGCATGTGAATCACCGCCGCGCCGAAGCGCCCTTTCCGTTCGAGAAGTTATTGCCGATCGCGTGCAGGCCCTTTGCGGTCACGTAGAAGCGGCTCTTTTTCCCATGCACCTCGGCGATCCAGCCATTCTTCTGCGCGACCGAAAAGTCGCGAGCAAAATTTGCCGGCAATGGCTCTCTGGCCGCGAGGAATCTTGAGCGAATCTCATCCCGCCCGAAATCATCTTGTCCTTCGTATTCCAAGACATAGTGCGCGATAGTCGTGATCTGATCGGGCTTCTTCGAGGCGCCGATGTTGTCCAGGTACTCTCGGAGCGAGAGCCGCGCGCTGCCGGAGGGTCGGTTCTCCGATCGGGCTGAGTTCTGCGCCGCGACGACAGGCGCGCCACCTCCCAAGATGACCTGCACAATCTGCAGCGCCACGGGCTGCTCAATCTGCTGCTCGACGTTGATTCCGTCTCCGGAGAGCCGAAGGGAATAAGTTTTCACGGTCTCGTCGCCCATGCGCGAACCTCCGATGCAACATTTCCTAATGGGGACACCCAACCGATATGTCAATGGCGATACCCGCATCCGGCGTGTTATGCACAGCGAAAATGGATCGAAGCCAGAACATATCGGTGTAATTTGCACATAATCACCGACAAATACCGAACGGAAACTGGCAACGTCACGATCATACTCAGATCGAAGCGATTTATGTCTCGTAACACGTTGATAATAATGAGAAATCAAAACGTGAAGAAATGCGCGTATATCGCCATCCCTGTTGAAATACGGATTGCAAGATTGGCGTAGCTAATTTTATTGTTTGTAATCAATGAGATAACACTGCATAAAGACCGACACATACCGAACGGCTTTTGGCACGTATGCGACGTGACTTGGATTGATATACTGGAGGCACCATCATTTTCCACAAAATTTGTGGATGAACTCGTCTGTGAAGAAATGTGTGTAGATCGCCTTACGGCGTGAGATACGGCTATTCTGATTGGCGTATCGTAGGCTTGAGATCGCTCGGGCTTTTCGCTCGATCGGGGCGGCCATGGCATAAGCAAGGTCGGCTGCCGTGCGCGCGGGGGTTGAAAATGGCTGCTTGGGTAGGACCGGCTCTGGGGTTCTTAGAGAAAATCCCCGGCTGCGCGAACTTCGCGTTCAAGCGCCGCATCAACCGCGAATTGGCGCAGCTGGTGTTCTGGCGTGACGGGATGCGCGTGGCGCTCGCGCGCGTCGCTCAGGGGTGCGCGACGCCGGGCGACATCGAAGATATCCGCCTGCGCCTGAGAACCACGCAAGACAAAACGGACGGTGCCGCAAGATACCTTAGCGCGCGCCGCGATCGGATCGCGGCGACCTGGGGACCGGCGATCGCGCAGCAGATAGACATGATTGTCTATCGGAAGATGGGGCCGGGCCAGATTCGCGAAGCCCTGAGGAACCTTGTCGGGTCGAACGTACCTTCCCGGGACGAGGCGCAGGCGACGCTGGACGAGATAGATCGCTTCACGGACCTGATCGCGAAGCTGGACTCCAGACCTTGAAGAACCCGTTTGAGTAGTTCGGACGCGACCACGACGCAATCGAGACCGTCGCCGAACATGATGACGTCGCCGTTCAAGTCTGTAGTAACGGGGCGCGCCCCTAATCAAACCTTAAGGCAAAGCACGATGTACTCCGCGATCGTGTCCCAGATGGCAACGAGATGTTCCCGAGAAGGATTGAAATTGTTTGAGTGTATGTACCTGTTCAACGTGTCGGCCGACACGAGCATTTCCGACCTTCCGAATTTTTGAAATACGCCAACGTACTTGGCGTCGATCTTGCCTTGTGCGCGCATATGTTCCGCGACCCGCACCGCCCGAGCCGACAGCTTCTCGTTCGGCACGAGCGGCATATTGGTCCGCTTAACATAGTTCTCTATCGCGAGCTCTAGCAGCACCCTGACGAGCACGGATATTGCGTTCGGATGGTCTTCGAGCCGCAGCTGGTACTGGAGTTCTTCCCAGATCGCCCTGTGGCGGTGGAGCGTCCCTGGCCACGCGATCGAATAGGACTGTTGCGGGATCAAATGTACACGCGGCTGCGGGGGCGGCGACGGTCGAGGGGGAATTGACGGCGGCTCGCCACTCGGTCCTCTCGGAGGGGCTTCCGGCTTAGGCAACCGATCGGCGGCTGTGGGAAGCACTTTAAAGTGTTCCAGTTTGTCTAAGTAGGCTCGCTTACCTTCGACATCCCAGATGTCACCCAACACGACCTTCTGGTTCGCGAGGTCTTGCGCAATCTGTCGGAGCGCTTTCAGGACAGACTTTTCCTCGTGAGTGTAGATCAGGTGTCCCTTTGATACGCTGATGCCAACGCGATTCCGGAATGGCTCCGCCGACAGCAGGCGGTTCATGTTGGACAACGGAATCTTCCCGCCGTTGGGGAGCATTCCGGCCGCAGCTAGACGTTTCTCGACTTCGCTCGCGACGTTTAGATTGGCCCCGCGGCCCGTTCGCGATACGAACGTCGCCTTCATCCTCGCGTCCCACGTCGTCTGGCCGACTCCGCTCTGCGCGCCGGTGTGCCTCCGGTACAGGATTTCGTCTATCTGATCCCGGTCATCTTCGACCCGACACTCGACCGTCGTGAGAAATGGACCTTGCCAGCGCATTCGTAGCCCGGCGAAATACTCCTGCAACTCGACTGTGGGAGCGCGCCGCGAACTGTCCAATAGCTTCAGGCAGGTTATGCGTCGGTTTCCGTCGAAGAGGATGTATTGATCGCCGTCGGGACCCACTAGCGGAGGTTCAAATATCTTTCCTTCGCTGACGATGTCACGTGCGAGATTTCGCATATGCTCTTCCTGATTGCTGAAGAGCCACGCCATCGCGGCGGTCTCGTTTTCCAGTTCGCCGTGTCGATCATTTGCGCGATTAACGACAAGCGCATTGAGCGCGATTGCCTTATACGTGCTCATCAAAAAAGATCCCCCCTTCGTCGGGACTTTGGTTTAGTTCTCGTTCAAACCGTCCGGCGATCGCGTGTGCAGCCGCTTCTTCCACGTCGTCTCCTGCGCGATCACGTCTTCGGCGTCCATTTCGGGCGACACCCGCTCAAATAGCCTGATGATATGTGAACCCCATCATCGCGCGCCTTCGAACCGGCGCGTGGCCTGCTCGGCGTGTCGATCGCAATAGAACCAGTGGCCCTTGCGCGTGCTGACATGCAGCTTGGCGGGCGCGCCGCATTCGCACTTCGGCATCGCCGGCCGCGGCGGCATCCCGGCCTCGATCATCCGGTGGATGTCCGCGCGGCTCTGTTCACGCTTGGTGTAGTCGGCCATGCGACGATCCCACGGCGAAGGCGCGGCTGCGTCAAGACGACGAGCGTTGTCGAATTGCGCCAACAAACGGCTCGGCATGCCCTCTAGGGCGCGCGTCGCCGCGATCCCGCCGGAGAGCCTACCGCCGTGCGCCCGGGAGCCCATGCGCCCACCAGCGCGCTCCGAGGGCGGTTCCGCGGAGTTCGTTGCCCCAGTCGTTGCCCCGAACCTAATCTCGGTGCCGCGCCAACCAGCTAAGCTATTGAATTCATTGGTAGCAGCGGAGGGATTTGAACCCCCGACCAAGGGATTATGATTCCCCTGCTCTACCACTGAGCTACGCTGCCGGCCGGAGCGCGCGATGTAAGGTTGGGCACGAAGGCGTGTCAAGGAACGAAATTACGCCGCACGTGACAGCGGTTCGGCGCTGCGGATCCAGCCGCCGCCGAGGACGCGCGTGCCGTCGTAGAACACGCAGCCTTGGCCAGGCGCCACCGCGCTTTCGCCATCGGGCAATTCCACCTCCGCGCAGCCGCCATCTTTCACGAATACACGCGCGACGACGGGCTCGCGCGTGGAACGAACTTTCACCGCGCAATTGACGATTTCGTCCATCGGAGCGAGCCAATTGACGTCCGTGAGGGCAATCTTGCGCACGCGCAACGCGTCGCGCGGACCTACGATCACTCGGGCGTTCGGGGCATCCAGAGAGACGACAAAGAGCGGCGCGGTTTCGCCGGAAATGCCGAGACCCTTGCGCTGTCCGACGGTGAAATGAATCACGCCGGAATGGCGGCCGATCACGCGGCCGCTCATGTCCACAATGTCGCCCGGCTGCGCTGCATCGGCTGCAAAGCTTTGCACCACCCCCGCATAGTCGCCATCGGGCACGAAGCAGATGTCCTGGCTGTCTGGTTTCTCGGCAACCGGGAGATCGAGTCCGGCGGCAATGGCGCGCACCTCGCGCTTCTCCATGCCGCCCAGCGGGAAGCGCAGCATCTGCAATTGTTTGTTCGTGGTCCGGAACAAGAAATAGCTCTGGTCCCGCGCCGCATCGCGCGCCCGATGAAGCTCCGGACCGTTCGCGCCCTCGACTCGGCGCACATAATGTCCGGTCGCCAGCGCGTCGGCGCCGAGTTCGCGCGTCATGTCGAGGAGATCGGCAAATTTGATCTTCTCGTTGCAGCGCACGCAGGGAATGGGTGTGAGACCCTTGGCGTAGGAATTCGCAAAATCCGCGATCACGCGGTCGCGGAACCGCGCCTCGTAGTCGAGCACGTAATGCGGAATGGCGAGCCGCTCCGCCACGCGCCGCGCATCGTGAATATCCTGTCCGGCGCAGCACGCGCTCTTTTTCTTCGCCACCGCGCCGTGATTGTAAAGCTGCAGCGTGACGCCGACCGCGTCATAACCCTCACGCTTCAAGAGGCCCGCAACGACGGAGGAGTCGACGCCGCCCGACATGGCGACGACGACGCGTGTGTCGCGCGGCTCTTTGGCGAAGCCAAGACTGTTTCGACCGTTCATGGCCGTGCGCTATAGGTCGGCCGCGCCGGGGTGGCAAGCGCGAGAGCTGCCCAACACGCGCGCGCTGCGCGTCGCACATATTGTCGAAACCTGAATTGCTTATGTTTTCCTTTACCTTGGACCTTCGCGGTTTTTTAAAGGCGCAAGCGGTAGCCTGTCGTTAAAGGGACGTCGCGTACTGTGTCGTCCATGCGAACAGCGTCTGGAGCAAAATGAGTATGGTCGACGAGCGCAGGGGCCGGGCAAGTTATGTCATCGGCCCCGATGGAAGCCCGCTCACCATGGCTGATCTTCCGGCTCCGGGCACCAAGCGCTGGGTGATCCGAAGGAAGGCGGAAGTGGTGGCTGCCGTGCGCGGAGGCCTTCTCAGCCTCGACGAGGCCTGCCGCCGTTACACGCTGACAGTCGAGGAGTTTCTTGCCTGGCAGCGCGCCATCGACCGCTTCGGACTCGCAGGGCTCCGGGCGACGCGCGTCCAGCAATACCGCCACTGACACCCGCCCATCGGCAGCGTGATCGGGTTCAGTCAGGCCAATCCTTAAGCAAGAATTTACGGAAGTCGCGCCAGTTATGATGCGAGGCGCGCGCATCCGGGGGATGCTGCCAGCGGTGATGTCGGGTCCCATCCTGCGTGCCGGGCGAGGGTGGCTGCCGCGCGTTCGCCGTCTGGTGTATTGTCGCCGAGGTGGTTCATAGGGGTTGGCATGTCCATTTTCGTTGATCTTTGGCAATCGATCGGCGCTGTTTTCGGCTCGTTCGATCCCATCAGCTTCGCCATCATGGCGCTTGTTTCGGTCGGTGCGGGTTTCATGATGACCGGCATGGGGTCCATCGTGACCGCGACGTTCGGGGCGCTGATCATCTTTGCCCTCGCGAGTTTCGCGCGCGCTGCCCTAACGGCAAAAGACGCCCAGGGCATCGCCCGTTCCGACTGGCACGATTTCCTGGCGATGCCCATTCACACGCTCGCCGTCTACGCACTCGTGTTCGGCGTGTTCATCGCGATCATCTACGGACTGCGTTCTCTCGCGCCCCGCTGACACGAAGAAGATTCACAAGGAGGCAGTGAGTCAGTGAGAATTATTTCGCGCCTCTCGCCGCGCGGCGCAGCGGGTCGGCGCGCCATTATTCCTCACCGCCTCACCGTCTCCCTGTGAATTTTCTATCCCTTTCCTGCCGCCTTTTCGCATTCCGATTTGAGTTCGCGGATGTCGTAGCCGTTACATTGCGGAAGGAGCTTGGCGGCTTCCGCGTCCTGGCCGGCGGCGTGCAGGATTGCGATGCGCTTGGGCAGCAGCACGGGTGAATTGTCGAGTCTGATGACCGCTTCGTTCATCAGCGCTTCGGCGCGCGCATAATCGTTGCGGGCCATGTAAACATCCAGCAGGCGCGAATAGACCTCCCACGAAGGTTCCGGACCTTTCACCGCCTTTTGCAGCGCAAGTTCGGATAGCTGCGGCTTGCCGGCCGAGCCGTAGAATTCCGAGGCGACGAACTCGGTGTAGGCGTGATCGTGGGTCGGTGGGGCCGTCGAGCGCTGCACGGCTACCTGGGCTCTTGCCGGCGTCGACGAGCCGGCATCGGCGACGTAGCCCGCCGCGTCTTCCGCGGCGCTGTAGTGGGAAAGGAGCGCCGTCAGCCGCGGCTTGAGTGGCGAACTGCTCAGGGGACTCCAGGGGAGCGGTTTCGGGTTGACGGGCAGAATGTCGCGATACTCCCGGAACTCGTAGGCGCTCAACAATTCTTCGCGCTCCGTCGCGGGATGGTGCGAGGCCGCCTCGTCGGACATGGAATCGACAGCCGAGTCGAACACTGTGAAGGCGAAATCCGTCATGTCGCCGTTCTTCGCCATGCTGCTGACGCTGAATCCATTGGAGGCCAGCTTGCCCAGGCCGCTGAGCAGCGTGCTGCCCATCGAGGAGGCGGAATTGCCGCCTCCACCGCTGGAGGCCTCGGCGGCTTTGGCCTGCTCGGCCGCGCGCGCGGCTTCGGCTTCCTGCCGGGCGAGCTTGTCCATGACGGAAAGCGCGGCTTCGGAATCATAGCCGGCCCTGACCATCAGATCGAAGCCGAGCGAGTCCGCCTGGTCTTCCTGCGAACGCGTCATCTGCGGCGCAAGCACATTGGCGCTGAGTTTGTAGAGGTGCTGCATCACGTCGAAGCCGCGCGCAACTTTCGAGGCGTTTGCCGAGCCGATCGCAATGCTCGCATGTTGCGCCACATCGTCGACAGCCGCGGCGTTCACCACGGCGTAGTATTGCGACCGCGCGAGCCAGTCCGAATCATGGTGCCGGTAGATGGCGTGCGAAATCTCGTGTCCCAGCACGAAGGCCAGCTCGTCCTCGTTCTCGAGCTGCTCCAGAAGGCCGATGGTGACGATGACGGTGCCGTCGGGCGTGCACAGAGCGGTGAATTCGGGCGCGGCAAGGATGTGCACGTCAGGCTGGAACGATGCGGGCAATGGCACGCCCGCCAGATCGCGCATCAGCACGCTTCTGACGTAGTCGTGCAGCTCGGGAGACGGCACGAAGCCCTGCGCGCGGGCGCGCATGATGCCGAGCGCGCGGGTGCGCGTCTGCAAAAGGTCGCTGTAATCGGAAGCGGGCGACAAGTCCTGGATCGATTTGCCCCGTCCGGGATATCCGCTGGCGGATGCGTGAATTGGAAGCGCGAGAATTGCACCCGCCGCGAGCGCAACAAGAGAAATCCTGCGCATCATTTGCCTCCTGGCTTCGGACAACCTTCGCCCAGACCGCGCGTCGATCCGGCCTTGGTCTCGTTGCTGCCCATCGCGAGATTGCGGCAGATGGCGGGCAGCGATCCCGCGAAGCGGTATTTCACCATGTGCGGGGGCACCCAGTATTTCGTGCCGCCGACGCTGACCTCGAGCATCATGTTGGCGGCGCGACCGAGAATCGGTGCGCAGCCCGGAAATTTGTCGGCGTCCATCGTCATCACGCGATTGCCCATCGCGGCGTCATAGAGGTCGACCTGCGGCGTGCGCGCGGCCAGGACCACGTCGCCAGTGGACGTGCTGCATGTGTCGTCGGCCAACACCGGCGTGACCGAGAGAATTGCACCGCAAATTATGAAACATGAAAGATACCGCATCAGCCCCCCTCCTCCTGTGCCGTTGGAAATTGTGGAATGCCGCCCGCGACGTGATGGAGATATCCCCACAACGCGTCGGGCAGGCCGATCAGCAGCATCGCCGCAAGCTCGACAGAGACGAAGACGACTTCGACCCAGTTGGCGACCGAAAGGCCGGCCGTGAGCGTCAGTGCCAGGCCGATCGCGAGCGCCAGCGCGAACGCAAGCCAGTGCCAGGCCGACTGGAACGCTTTGTCCAGCAGGTATTCCAGCATGGCGCCGCGCTCGGGCCGAATGCGCCTGCTCCTCAGCCGCCGCATATGCATCCAGGCGAGGATCAGAATGATCGGCACGATCGCGATCATCTGCGCGGTGTTGTTGTCGAGCGTGACGTTTCCGATCGAGACGACGTTCTGCTCGGGCCGTCCGTGGAAACTGATGAGATTGTCGAGCGCCATCGCGTGCACGAACACGCTGGCGATCAGGCCGTTGACCGGCGTGTAGGATTTGTCCTGCACGCCCGAAAGCGACGCGCCATAAAAGACGATGTGGTTGTGCGCGAGCGCGGTGATGTCGGAATCTTCGCGGCCGTCGAGGAGTGCCTGGGCCGGGATTACGCCCGTGTAGGGGCACGCCGAGCGTACGCTGCCTGGATCAAAGAAGGCGAGATAGATGCGCCGGCTCCAGCTGATGTCCAGGTTCTCACCGCAGGCATGCGACGCGCCGCTGTCATCCGTCACCCGCATCCATTTGGAGTTGATCGGATTGGTGCGTGTGCCCCAGACGATTTCCATCAATCCGCGGATCGGCGCGAGCGGCGTCTGTGGATACAGGTCCTTGTAGACCTGTAGCGCCAGCGAGAGGCAGGATTGGTCTTGGACCTTCGCGCCGAAGCACTGCCCGCTCGCCGGGTACTGGCGCACGATGCCCTGATTGACGAGAAGCGTGGGGTCCAGAATGCGCACGCCGGTTGCTGCGAGTTCCTTGCGCACGGCAGGCGATCCGGGCGCCGCATCCGTTGCGCCGGTGAGATAGAGCGGAACGCCCGCGCGCTTGTAGCGTCCGATCTCGTCGACGAGTTCGGGAAGGGTGTCGTCCTTTCTCGGATCGACGAACATCACATCGACGACGACCGCGCGCGGCTTGAGCGCGAGAATTGCATCGAGCGCGCGCGCCTGCACGCCGTAGGGCCACGGCCAGGGCATCTGCAGATTGGAATGAGTTTCGTCCTCCACGAGGGCGACGGATATCTGCTGGCGTCCGCTGTCGGGATAGAGATACGGCCCGCTGATGAGCAGGTTGGATATGTCCTGTGTGTAGCGCTGGGTGAGGTCGCTGAAGCCAAACGGGTTCAGCACGATCTGCAGCGCCGCGAACCCCGACAGCAGCGCGACGACAAACCAGAACGGCACGCGCCGTTTGAGCGCCTGCATGTGTTCGCGGTTCGGCCGCCGCGCACGGTCGAGCACGCGTGCGACGTGCCCGCTGCGCGGATTGGATTGAGTGTGTGAAGGCTCCTGCACGCCGCCCCGGCCCCTTTGGAGGCTTTCAGCCTAGCACAATTCGAACGTCTGGGCGGGATGAATTTGGGTTCGTCCGGGCACGTCCTGCATGCGCTCCCGCCTTTGAGCGAAAGGGGGTTCGCCCGAGTGTTCAAATGTTCAAAAGCTTCTCTGACTCCCTGGCTCTTCGGCGTTGACAGGTGCCGTTTGGAGGCGGAAAATTCCACCGTCGCCACCGCAAGGAAGTGCCCAAACCCCTTCGAAACCTTGCGCGCCTTCCTTCGTGGTCGGCAGTCGTAACGAATGAACAGGAGGATTCCGCATGGAAGACACTCCGCCGGGCAGAAGGCCCGGGCTCAGCGCAAGCTGAGCCACAATCTGGCGCCAACAACGCCGATTGCCGCCCAAAAATCGAAATCATGACAAGCGAGCATCGCTCGCCGGAAATCCCGTGCGTACGGGAGAGGAAAGCCCGGGCTTATGTCCCGGGCTTTCGATTCATCCCGGCAGCCTTCACGCCGCTTCACGGCGGATGGAACAGGCGAGGTTCGCGCAGCCGCAGCGTCTGGATGAGGGCGAAGGTCTTCATGTCCTCTATACGGCCGTCGTCCGCCATTGCGGCAAGCTCGGGAAGAGACATTTCGATCACCGTAATGTCTTCCGTCTCCGAAGGATGACCCCCGCCGGAGGCGACGCGGTCTGCTTCCGCATAGCGCGCGAGGAACAGATCCATCTGCTCTGTTGAAATCCCGGGCATGGTCCACAACGTGGCCACGCAATCGAGCACGCGAAGGCGAAGACCCGTCTCCTCGATTGCCTCGCGCGCGGCCGCAGTCTCGGGTGGTTCGCCGTCAGTCAGACCCGCCGGGGCTTCGAGCAGATTGTCGCCCGGGATTGTCAGGAACACGGGTGCCCGGAACTGGCGGACAAGCATCGCTACCCTGCGCTCGGGATCGTAGGGCAGCACGCAGACGGCGCGCCCATGGTCTTCGATCAACCGCTCAACAGTGCGACCTTTTTCCATCCGCACGCTGGCGAGCGACAGCTTCGACCAGCCCTGATAGAGCGTGTGTACATCCACAATCTCCACCGGCACTGCGAATCTCCTGATGCGCCGCTCTTTCGGTCAGCGCGAAAACTTCTCCGATAAAATGATCGACGACAAAGTGCGCGCGACGCCGGTGGCTTTGCCGATGCGGTCGAGCGCGGCGTCCATGCGGGCGGCTGTGTCGGTTTCCACGATCGCCATCATGTCATGCGCACCGGAGACGGCGGAGAGTGCGCGCACCTCCGGCATGCGTTTCAGCTCGGCGCTGACACGGTCGGCCTGTTTGGGATCGGCCGCCATCATGACCACCGCGCGCAAGCGTTTCGATTCCGCTTCCTCAGAGAGGAGCAGGGTGTAGCCCTTGATGACGCCCTCGCGCTCGAGACGCGCAATGCGCTCCTGCACGGTCGAACGGGCGAGGTCGAGCTTGCGCGCCAGCGACGCCACGGGCTCGCGCGCATTGGCCTTCAAGAGGGTGATAAGCCTGCTGTCGGTGTCGCGCATGGCGATCCGCCGGGATTTCCTGCGATTCGCCGGATGCTAGCCTATTTTCCGGCGCTTTGCCGTCTCCTTTCCGGTCCGCGATGCCGTTACATCTCCTGTACCCTTATCAGCGGCAGGAGAGAGCCATGAAGAACGTTGCGCTTGTCGGCGGCGGCAAGATCGGCATTGCCATCACGGAATTGCTCGCAGGCACCGGCGACTACCGCGTAACGGTGTTCGACCGCGACACCGAGCGTCTCGAACGGATGCCGCGGCGCAATGTCGAGACGCGGCAGCTCGAGATCTCCGACGCGCGCGATCTCTCGCGTGCTCTGGAGGGCCAGGATATCGTGCTTTCGGCATCGCCCTATTCGCTCACTGCGACCATTGCCGAGGCGGCCAAGCGTGCGCGCGTCCATTATCTCGACCTCACCGAAGATGTCGAAAGCACGCGGACGATCAAACGGCTGGCGGAGGGTGCGGAGACGGCCTTCATTCCGCAATGCGGACTCGCGCCGGGATTCATTTCGATCGCTGCTTTCGACCTTACCAAGAAATTCGAGAAGCTTCGCGATGTCGAAATGCGGGTCGGCGCATTGCCCGTCTTCCCCACCAACGCGCTCAAATACAATCTGACCTGGTCGACCGACGGTCTGATCAACGAATATTGCAATCCTTGCGAGTCGATCCGCGACGCCCATCGCGGCGAGGTTCCGGCGCTGGAAGAGCTCGAGGCATTTTCGCTCGACGGCATCGCCTATGAAGCGTTCAACACGTCGGGCGGCCTGGGTACACTCTGTGATACTCTCGAAGGCAAAGTGGAGAACCTCAACTACAAGACGGTGCGCTATCCCGGCCATCGTGATATCGTGAAAATGATGGTGCGCGACCTCAGGCTCGGCATGCGCCGCGACATCCTGAAAGACGTGCTCGAGACGGCGATTCCAATCACCTATCAGGACGTCGTGCTGATCTTCGTGACCGTCTCGGGCTGGATGGAGGGCCATCTGACCCAAGAGAGCTATGCGAAGAAGATCTACAGCCAGACGGTGGGTGACCGGCTGATGAGCGCGATCCAGATCACCACCGCCGCCGGCATCTGTGCGATGTGCGACCTTCTCGTCGAAGGCAAGCTGCCCCAGAAGGGATTCGTGCGGCAGGAGGAAGCGAAGTTCGCAGATTTCCTCGGCAACCGCTTCGGGCGTTACTACGCGAGGGGAATATAGATTGAGCTGCCAATTCGCAGGGACGCAAAGTAAGGAAATGCACCACTGAGACACAGAGGACACAGAGGAAAATATGGCGCCCTCCGGCGCGCGATTGTTTCTTCTCAGTGCCCTCTGTGTCTCAGTGGTGAACCCTTTGAAAGAGTAAGACCATGAACGCGCGCGAAATTCTGTCCAGCCTCGGAGTCGATGCGATCTCCGGCCATCACGTCGTCCGTTCGCCGATCGATGGCGCGGAGATCGGTCATGTCGCGTTCGACGATGCGGCGTCCATCGATGAAAAGATTGTGGCGAGCGTCGATGCGTTTCGCGTTTGGCGCGATGTTCCGCCGCCACGGCGCGGCGAGCTTGTTCGGCTTTTTGGCGAAGAGCTGCGCGCCCACAAGGAATTGCTCGGCCGCCTTGTGACGCTCGAGAACGGCAAAATCCTCCAGGAGGGACTCGGCGAGGTCCAGGAAATGATCGATATCTGCGATTTCGCGGTCGGTCTGTCGCGCCAGCTCTACGGACTCGCGATCGCTTCGGAACGCCCGGGCCATCGCATGATGGAGCAGTGGCATCCCGCCGGGCCTGTTGCGATCATTTCCGCTTTCAATTTTCCGGTTGCGGTGTGGGCGTGGAACGCTGCGCTGGCACTCGTCTGCGGCGATCCGGTGATCTGGAAGCCGTCGGAAAAGACTCCCCTCACCGCCATCGCAACGCAGGCCCTGTTCGAGCGCGCGGCGAAGCGATTCGGTTCGGCGCCCGACCGCCTCAGCCAGATCGTGCTCGGCGCCCGTGAGGCCGGCGAAACTCTGGCGCGCGACAGCCGCATTCCGGTTGTCAGCGCAACCGGTTCGACCGCGATGGGCCGGGCGCTCGCGCCCGTCGTGGCGGCGCGATTCGGCAGTGCGATCCTGGAACTCGGCGGCAACAACGCGATGATCGTCTGTCCGTCGGCGAAGCTTGACCTGGCCTTGCGGGCGATCGCTTTCGCGGCAGTCGGCACTGCCGGTCAGCGCTGCACGAGCCTGAGGCGGTTGTTCGTGCATGAATCGATTTACGACCGGCTGCTCGAAGCCCTGAAATCGTCATATGCGCGGCTCGCGGTCGGCAATCCGCTCGACACCGGCACGCTTGTGGGTCCGCTGATCGATGCCCGCGCCTTCGAGCAGATGGAACATGCGCTCGCAGTGGCCAAGGGTGAGGGCGGACGCATCAGTGGCGGCGGCCGCGTGCTGGCCGACAAATTTCCGAATGCGCGTTACACAAGGCCCGCAATCGTAGAGATGCCCGCCCAAACGGACATCGTGCGGCACGAGACTTTTGCGCCCATTCTTTACGTCATGCGCTATCGCGAGTTCGCCGACGCGTTGTCGCAACACAATGCGGTGCCACAGGGACTGTCGTCGTGCATCTTTACGCAGGATATGTCGGAGGCCGAGCGCTTCGTTGCCGCCTCGGGCTCCGATTGCGGGATTGCCAATGTGAATATCGGACCGTCGGGCGCGGAGATCGGCGGGGCGTTCGGCGGAGAGAAGGAGACTGGCGGCGGGCGGGAATCGGGCTCCGATTCCTGGAAGGCCTACATGCGCCGGCAGACCGCGACCATCAACTATTCCGATGCGCTGCCGCTGGCACAGGGAATCCGCTTCGATCTCTGAAATTAACCCTTTATTAAGCCTGTGCTTCGATTGCGCCCGTGCCGCGTTAGGCTTCGAAGGGGCGCTTGATCTCGCAGGCAGACCGTGCCGAAGAACGTGGCGCAGTGGACGGGGATCGCGGTGACGGCCGTCATCGTGCTCGGCCGTGACCTCGATGTGCTTACCGCGCTCCCCCTCGGCGTAATGGCCGGTGTTCTTGCTACGTCGCTCGTGGCGCTGGCCGACCTGCGTCTGCCTGCTCGAATCAAACAGAAATGAGCTGTCGTGTTTCCTCCCCCAACGTGGGGGAGGTGGCCCGAAGGGCCGCAGGGGGGGTGTCTGCAACGTGACGTCCCCCTCCGCCTCGCTGTGCTCGGCACCTCCCCAAGTTGGGGGAGGAAAAGAAGGCGCGCCTCCGCGTGCCAATCTTTGTTTCAAATCGGGTCCCAGCCGAAGACGGAGGTGGTGGCGCCGAGATCGAAGAAGCTGGGCTTGAGCGCCGGCATGGCGTGCTCCGCGATGGTCTGCGGCGACCAGCCCTCGACCTTGCCGATGCCGCGCACCGGCCTCGGCTGCGACATCAGAAATATCTCGTTGCCGCGGGCGGCGAACATTTGTCCCGACACGTCCTTCGTCGCGGGCGATGCCAGGGCGACGGCAAGCTGCGCCACCTGATCGGCGCGCATCATGTTTTTCATGCGCTCGACGCGTTTGGCGGACGCCTCGTCCTTGACGGGAATGGTGGCGATCATGCGCGTCCACGCGAAAGGCGCGATGACGTTGGAGCGGACATTCTTCTGCGCGCCCTCCATGGCGATGATGCGCGAGAGTCCGGCAATTCCCATCTTCGCGGCGGCGTAGTTCGCCTGGCCGACATTGCCGATGAGTCCGGACGTCGAGGTGAAGAGCACGAAGGAGCCTTCGTTCTGCTCGCGGAAATGATTGATGGCCGCGCGGCAGACATTGTAGCTCCCCTGCAGATGCACCTCGATGACCGAGTCCCAATCGTGGTCCGTCATCTTGTGGAACATCGTGTCGCGTAGAATCCCCGCCGGGCTGATGATGGCGTGCAGGCCCTTGAAGCTGTCCATCGCCTGTTCGATCATACGCTTCACGCCGTCGCGGCTCGTCACGCTGTCGGAATTGGAAACCGCCTGGCCGCCCGAGCGGCGGATCGTTTGCGCGACCTGCTCCGCCGGTCCCGCCGAACCCTCGTCCCCGCCCGCGACGCTGCCGCCCAGATCGTTGACAACGACACGCGCGCCTTCCTTCGCCGCAAGAAGCGCACTTTCCTTGCCGATACCGTTGGCCCCGCCCGTGACAAGAACGACCTTGCCTTCCAGAACACCCATGCGACGATCTCCGCTTACCGATAGAACAAGCGAATCCTAGCTGCGCCTGAATGGCGGCGAAAGAGCGAGGCCGGAGATCGACATGGCGGTATGGGAAATCAGACCGGAAGAGCCGCGCGACGTGGCGGACATCGATGCGCTGGTGGCGAAGAGTTTCGGGCCGGGGCGCTACGCCAAATCCGCCTGGCGCTTGCGCGAAGGTGTCTCGCCCCAGGAAGGGCTGAGCTTCGTTGCCGTTGAAGGTGAAGTGCTCAGGGGTTCGGTGCGCTTCTGGCCGATCGCTGTCGGTGGCGACAAGGCGCTGCTTCTGGGTCCGCTCGCCGTCGATACAGAGCAGCGGGGACGTGGCATCGGCATTGCGCTGATGAATCGCGGCGTCGAGGAGGCGCGCGCCTTTGGACACCGCGCCATTATTCTCGTGGGTGATGCGCCCTATTATGCGCGAGCCGGATTCGCTCCCCTTCTCGCGGGCAAAATCAAATTTCCCGGCCCCGTCGATTCGGCGCGCATCCTTGGATTGGCGTTGGTCGAAGGGGTACTCGATTCGCTTGGCGGCGACGTGCGCCGCCCGCGCATCGACGATGCCGTCTGCGCCGACGGCGCGCCGGTTGCGTGAGACGCTGATCGATAGGAGCATTTTCAGATTCGAGCGCCCATAATTTTGTCATGGCCCGGCGACGCGACAGCGGAGACCGGGCCACCCAAGCTGCTTTCGTCAAGGCGGAGCTTCAACTTCGCGCAGGCAGGCCAATGTGCTCTGCATTCACGAGGATCAGCGCGCTGAGCAAACGCTCCGAGCGGTCCCATCTGGGTGGCCCGCTCTTCGGCGGGCCATGACAAATTGTTTTGTTCGAGCGCTATCTTCGCTCGCTATCTGCTCTCCATGCGCCAGGCGAACAGGAGCGAGCCGAGGACGAGCAGGAGTGCGAGCCAGGGCGGCAGCAGCGGTTCCTGTTCGACGTGGGTGACACGGTAGGCGCCGTTCGCGCGCAGGCCGATCCAGTCATCGCCTGAGGCCGGGCGACCGGGGGCTGTTCGCCTGATGCGGGGAATGCCTCCGTCCACGAGCCAATGCACCGATCCGCCCGTCGCGCGTGCGACCGGTTTCAGAATCGCGTCGGTCGTGCGCATGTCGGCGACTTCTTTTGGATTGAGTGGTCCGCTCGCCGTCACGGCGCTCAGTGTGCCGTCGCTCGCCCGATAAAGGCCAAGCTCGTCGGCCTTCGCGCTTTCATGCCAGAGTCCGGGTTCTGATTTTTCGAGCTGGAGCGCGAGTGTTTTTCCCGAAGGGTAGGTGAGGGTGATGGGCTTTGGGGCGTCCGACATCGATTGCCGCTCCACTGCGACCTTGCCATTCGCGATCGACATGGAGAGACGTTCGTCTTCGAGTTCGGGTTCCTTCATCAGCCAATGCGCAAGCCGGCGCAACAATTCGGTCTGCGGGCCGCCGCCTTCGAAACCACGTGCCCACAACCAGCCCTGATCGGACAGGATTTCCGCCACCCGGCCCTTGCCGACTCGATCGAGAACCAGCAACGGTTTGTCGTCCGGTCCCGACATCAATGTGTCTCCCGCGACCTTGTTCGCGCCGATGATCCGGAACCATCGGCCCCAAAGGGGCGGCTTGCTTCCGTCATTCTCGCCCCGCAGACCGCGGGTGACGGGGTGCGCTTCGCCCTGCGCGGTCACCATCGGTTTGAAGGGTTGAGTGACGACATCGCCGGTCGGTTGCGCCGGCAGCACGGCGGCGAGAGGCGTGCGAAAAATGCTGGTGGGCGACGCGAATTCAGGACCGGACGAGATGAGAAGAGCGCCGCCATCCTGCACATAGCGCGCGATGTTCTCGAAATAGACGAAAGGCAGTACGCCGCGCTCGCTGTAGCGATCGAAGATCACCAGATCGAAGCTGTCCAGCTTGTCGACGAACAACTCCCGCGTCGGAGGCGCGATCAAGGAGAGCTGGTCGATCGGTGTCGCGTCCTGCTTGTCCGGCGGCCGCAGGATTGTGAAATGCACGAGATCGACCGATGGATCGGATTTGAGCAGGCTGCGCCATACGCGCTCGCCCGCATTGGGCTCACCGGAAATCAGCAGCACGTGCAAACGGTCGCGCACGCCATAAACGGTCACGACTGCGCGGTTGTTCGCCAGCGTGAGCTCCGACGGACCCGGCCGTGCTTCGATCTCGACGACGTTCTCGCCGCCATGAAGGATGGGAAACCTGATCGGTGTGTCCTTTCCCGTGGGCAGAAAGCGGGATCCCGCATCGACGCCGCCGATGCGCAGATTGACCTGCGCAGCGCCCGGCGAATCGGAGCCGAAATCGTCGACTCTCACGACGATTTCTGCTGTCTGGCCCACAATCGCATAACGGGCTGCACTGACGATCGTCAGCTTGCGGTCCCGCTCTCCATGCGGCCCGACGATCAGCGCATGGAAGGGCGCGTGCAGATTGGCGGTGTTCGCCGAATCCGCATCATGCACTTCGCCGTCGGTGATGGCGATCGCGCCTCCTATCCGGTTCGGCGGCGCATTCGCGAGCGCGGAAGCGAGAGTCGAAAACAGCTGCGTGCCGGTATCTTCGTTCGGCGGCGACGTAACTTCGGCGCGCCGCAATTCGATCGTCTTGTCCGAAGAAAGTTTTTTCGCGATCTCGGCGGCTGCCTCATCGGCTTTCGCGCGGCGATGTTCGATGTCCATGCTCGCGGAATGATCGACGATCAGGGCGACGATATCGGGCAGGGGTTCGCGCGTCTCTCTCACAATGAGGGGATTGGCGAGTGCTGCGCAGGCGATTGCGAAGGCGACGGCTCTCGCCAGCGCGCCGCGCGCGCGATGCCACAAGGCATAGAACACCGAGACGGCGGCCAGGCCTGCAATGAGCCAGATCCATGCCGCGGCAATCGGTGGGGCGAATTCGATCGAGAGGTTCATCGCCTGCGCGGCTCAGTGGCCAAGCCGTTCGAGAAGCGCGGACGCGTGGACCTGGTCGGTCTTGTAGTTGCCCGTCAGCGCGTACATGACCACGTTGATCCCAAACCGGTACGCCATCTCGCGCTGTTCGTCGCCGCCCGGCGTCACATCCGCGAGCGGACGTCCCTGCGCGTCGACCGCCCAGGCAGCGGCCCAATCATTGCCGCCGATGATGATGGGCGACACGCCATCTCCGCCGCGCGCGGGCCCTGATTCGGAGCCGGCAGGAGGAAGCGCCTCGACCCACACTTTCCCGCCATCCCAGCGGCCTGGAAAATCTTCGAGCAGATAGAACGTCTTTGTCAGAACGTGGTCGGAAGGAACCGGCTCGAGTGGCGGCAGGTCGAGCTTCGCCAGCAGGCGCCGCAAAGTCTGTTGTCCGCTGGACGAAGATCCGCGCACCCCGCCAAGCGTCAGATCGCGCGTATCGAGAAGGATAGTTCCTCCGTTGCGCATATAGTCGGCCACCTTGCTCAAGGCGCGTGGAGAAAGGCTCTGTTCGCGCGGATCCATCGGCCAGTAGAGAAGCGGGAAAAAGCTCAAATCGTCCCTGTCCAGATCGACGCCGACGGGTTCCTGCGGCTCGTAGGAGGTGCGTGCCTTCAAGGCGAGACCGAGCCCGGTGAGTCCCGCCTTGCTCATGTCGTCGACTTCGGAAACGCCCGTCACGACATAGGCGAGCCGCGTGTCCAGCGCCGCCTTCATGTCGAACGCATCGTCTGCATGGGCGCGATACGGCTGGACGATCAACGCCGCAAATACGACCACCGCAGCGCGGCCGAGCCACAAGGCGCGCGGCGGACCCCAATAACTGCGCAGCCAGAGCGAGATCCACACATCCACCAGCAGAATGGAAAGCGCCAGCGCGAGAAGAGGCGCTTCGATCTCGATTGACTTTGACGGCGAATAGACGCGGCGGGACACGCCTTCAGCGGCCAGTGGAGCAAGGCTGGTGGAATCGTCCATGGCATTGAGCGCGATATCCACCCCCGCATGCCGGTAAAGACCGGGCGGATGCGATGGCGAGGGCTCCGCCCTTCCGATCTCCGATCCTCGAAGCGGAAGCGCATCGGCAGGCGGTTTCACAACATGTCCGAATCCGTCGAGCATGCTGGCCGGCGCATACATGGCCGCGGAATTGCCGGCCAGTTGCGCCGGCCGCGCGCCGCCGGCGAGATCGAGCAGGCGATGCAGCATGTCCACATAGAGTCCGGACAGCGGCAGCGTCGACCAGGCGGGATTGGCGGTGACATGAAAGAGCACGATCCAGCCCTTGCCGCGCGCCGCTCCCGTTACCAGCGGCGTGCCGTCGGCCAGGCGAGCCCAGCTGCGATCTGCGAGCTCAATCGAAGGCTCGGCCAGGATCTGCCGCGAGACAGTGACTTCCGGCGGAACAGATAAACCGTCGAAGGGACTCGCGGCGGGAAACTGCGCCAGATGCTGCGGTTGCGCCCAGGCCAGTGCGCCTCCGAGATACCGGCCGCCGATACGCAATTTGACCGGAACGAGATCGTCAACATTGGTCGTCATGCGGTCGCCGGCGAATCGCACCAGGACTCCGCCCTGCTCGACGAAGCGCGCCACACGGTCATGATCGGCGCCCGCGATCGTGCCAATGTTGGCCAGAACAAGCACGGAGACATTGCGTGCAAGCGCATCGCCGATCGTTCCCTTCTGCACATCGGCGTGGGGCGCAAGGGCGCGTTCGAGATAATACGCGTCGGAGAGCAGCGGCTGTTCATCCTGCGCGGCGCTGGCGGAAACAATTTCCACGGCCCTGCGCCGGGAGCCCGTGTCGAGAAACTTCACGGCGCCCGCAGAATCCTCGTTGAGAATGACGATGCGCTCGCTCTCGTTGCGGATCTCGAGCGGTAGCGCAATTTTTGTCGACGCTTCGCCGGCGCCGGCAGCAAAGCGAAAATGCGCGGTGGCAAGATTCTCGCCCTGCGCGCCGAGCGCCGCCGCGTCACCCTGCTCCGCGCTGCCGTTCGCGGCTCGCGCGACGTTCACGAGAAATCCATCGGGTTCGTTGCGAAGGGATCGCAGTGCAAGGGGCCCTTGCGGTTGCGCATAGATTTGCAGAGAGCCAATGCCTGCAAGCGTGCGCGCGGTGTCTGTGCCGTCGCCGTGCTCGATGCCGTCGCTGAACCAAAGAATTTGCGGCCTCGTATCGAATCGCATTTTCGCCAGGGCGGTGGCAGCACGCTTGCGGCTCGAAATCCAGGGCTCCGGCACGATGTCGGCGGCGCGCCGTTCGGCCTCTCCCGCGGAAAGAAGGGTCGCAGCGTCCAGTCCGGACGACGCCGTCGGAACGATGGCCACCGGACGGTTCGCATGCACGGCCGAATTGAGTGCATCGGTGATGGCGGCCACCCGGCTGCTCCAGTCATGAGCTGCTGTCCAGCCATTGTCGACGAAGAGAATGAGCGGTCCTTTGCCCGGGAGAGCCAGCGTTTCACCCAACAGGGGTTGCGCGAGAGCGATGATGATCAATCCGGCCACCGCGAGCCTCAAGGCCAGGAGCCATGGCGGGGTACGCGCCGGCGTTTCTTCCGGCGCGGCGAGATCGGCAAGCAGTCGGGTGGGCGGGAAAGTGATTCGGCGCGGCGCGGGCGGCGTGACGCGCAACAACCAGTAGATCACCGGCAACACGGCAAGTGCCGCCAGAATCCAGGGCGCACCGAACGTGATGGCGGGCAGGAAGCTCATCGAACGACGGATCGTGCCCCTGGCTGGGAGCCGAGTGATCCATCGAGATCGGCATAGAGCGCGATGAGAGCTGTTTCAGCGGGCTGATCGGTACGATGCGTGAGATGGTTCCAGCCGATCCGGCGCGCAAATGCGCTCACGGCATCTGCTTGCGCACGAAACCGGCGGCAATAATCGGCGCGAATATTTTCGGCGCGGCCGAAGATTTCGCTTCGCTTCCCGGCGGCCCATTCGAATCGCGTGCGTCCGGTATAGGGAAAATCTTCTTCGGCAGGATCGATGAGGTGAACAAGATGCCCTTTGAGACCTCTGCCCGCGAGACGGCGGATGGCGGCTTCGATGTCGGGGAGCGGCGAGAGAAAATCGCCCAGCCAGACAAGCTGCGCGCTTCTTCCGATCGGCAGATCGGGCGGCATCGCGTCAACTCCCGGTATGTCTTCGATCACGCCATGCGCCATGCGCGTGAGCGCGGCACGACCGCTCGCGGGAGTGCGATCCTTGCCCAGCAACGCGACGCGTTCGCCGCCGCGGATGAGAAGCGACGTTACCGCCAGTGTCAGCAGTTTTGCCCGATCGATCTTTGTGTCGAGAGTTGGAGTGGAAGCGAAACGCATGCCGGGCGAAGGGTCGCACCAGAACCAGACCGTTTCCGCCGCCTCCCACTCGCGCTCGCGCACGAAAAGATGCTGCGATTTCGCCGATTGCCGCCAATCGATCGAATTGGCGGGATCGCCGGGTCCGTATCGCCGAAACTGCCAGAAGGTTTCGCCGCTTCCCGCCTTGCGGCGACCGTGAACGCCTAGCCCGACCACGGACGCGAGCTGTTCGGCTGCGACGAGCAAGGGTGGCAGCGACGCTCCGAGCGATTCGGCTTCCGCCCTGAGAGCGGCCGCCCTTTTTGGATTTTCCCGCCGACGATGCGCGTCCGTCAAAGATGACCCCGGCACAGCCGGTCGATGACGTCCGAGATGGCGGTGCCTTCGGCGCGCGCCGAGAAACTCAGCGCCATGCGGTGGCGCAGAACGGGATGCGCCAGCGCCGCAACGTCGTCGACTGAGGGTGCGTATCGGCCTTCGATAAGCGCCTTGGCACGAATCGCAAGCATGAAGGCCTGGCTCGCACGCGGTCCAGGTCCCCATGCGATGAGGCCGCGAAGCGCCGGATCGCCGCCTGCGTCGGGGCGCGCCGCCCGCACGAGGCGAAGGATTGCATCGACAACTTTTTCACCCACGGGAAGGTGCCGCACGATTCGCTGGGCGCCGACGAGGGCGTCCGCTGCGCAGGCGGGCTCGATGGGCGCTTCCTCACCGAAGGTCGTCGCAATCAGCATTCGCCGCTCGGCTTCGGCATCCGGATAGCCGACGTCGATCTGCAGCAGAAAGCGATCGAGCTGCGCCTCGGGAAGCGGATAGGTCCCTTCCTGTTCCAAAGGGTTCTGCGTCGCCAGGACATGAAAAGGTTCGGGCAAATCGTGACGCTCACCGGCAACGGTCACGTGTTTCTCCTGCATCGATTGCAGCAGGGCGGATTGCGTGCGTGGACTGGCCCGGTTGATTTCATCGGCCATCAGGAGCTGCGTGAACACAGGGCCCCGGACGAAGCGGAAGGAACGATGGCCCGTTTCGCTTTCTTCGAGAATCTCCGAGCCGATGATGTCGGCTGGCATCAGATCCGGCGTGAACTGGATGCGCTTCCAGTCGAGGCCGAGAATGGTGCCGAGCGTTTCGACCAGTCGCGTCTTGGCGAGGCCCGGCACGCCGATGAGAAGTCCGTGCCCTCCCGCGAGCAGCGTCACGAGCGTTTGATCGATGACCTCGAGCTGACCGAAAATGACTCTCGCCGCCGCATCGCGCACCTTGCCGAAAAGCTCCGCATACATCTCCGCCTGTGCCACGGGCGAATCGTCGGTCATAAGCGTGTCGTCGATCGATCTGGTATCGTTCATCTGCTGCAATATCTTGTCTCAGGCGCTGCGCGCGCCGCCATGTTGCGCCGCGGGTTTGGTTGCGGCCGGCCGGGCCGCTCCCTATCCTCGGACACGGCCTCCAGGAGGGCGTTTATGTTGCATTCCGGCTTTCCCCGCGCAACCGCGCTCTGCCGAGTCAAAGGCCGGAAAACCGCACAACGCCGTGAGTGCGCGGTGCGGCGAATGCAACTGTTCCGGGATATGGTTTCTTCGAAGCAAACGCCTGCGCGGACGGATTTTCCTTGACGGGGCGCGGTCAGCCGCCGCTGTCCCCGCTCGTGCAGCGTATTGCCGATGAGGGACTTGAACCTTTGCGCCAGCGGCTTCTCGCGGACCCGCCTCAGCTGCCGTTGGTGCCACGGCGCGGCGACTATGATCTCAATCCTCGCACCCAGCGGCCAAAGGCGCGCGAGCTTGCGCCCGCGGCCGTGCTGGTTCCCATCGTCAGGCGCGCCATGCCGACCGTGCTTTTCACGCAGCGCACCGCGCATCTCGCGCGGCACGCGGGTCAGGTGAGCTTTCCCGGCGGACGACTGGATGAGAATGATCCCTCCCTCGTCGAAACGGCATTGCGCGAGACCAGAGAGGAAACCGGAATCGGGCCAAGCTTCATTTCGATCGCCGGGTTTCTCGACGCCTATGAGACGGGAACCGGCTTTGCGATCCTGCCGGTGGTGGGTCTTCTCACCGGGGGATTTTCACTCGTGCCCGCCGCGCACGAAGTCGCCGAGATCTTCGAAGTCCCGCTTGCGTTCCTGCTGGACGCCGCGAATTGCGAACGCCAGACTGCCGAGTGGCAGGGCGCAACGCGCGAATTCTATTTGTTCCGTTATGAGCGCCATCACATCTGGGGCGCCACCGCCGCCATCGTGGTGAACCTGCGCGAGAGACTTTGCCAATGATCCGGCTAATCTTGACGCGGACGCTGCTCTTTGCGCTGCCTTTCGCGCTTTACGGCGCATGGTTTGCGCTGATGCGGCTGCGTGCGAAGACGCCGGGGCCGCACACGCCATGGACGGTTCTGATCGTCGCGGGTCTCGCTCTCGTTGCGGCGAGTTTCATCTATGTCGGCTTGACGGAGGGCGAATCGATCAGCGGCGTGTACGTCGCGCCGCATGTCGAGAATGGAAAGATCGTGCCAGGCCACGTCGAGAAGGTGCGATGACGAGAAGGCTCGACCCGTCCCGCGAGAGCTGGATGCGCGCCGGCGAGACGCGCGCGGTGATGGCAGCACTTTTGGCATGGGGCGGCGAAGCGCGATTCGTGGGCGGCGCGGTGCGCAATGCGCTGCTGAATCGCGAGATCGGCGATATCGACATCGCGACGCCGCTCCTTCCCGCTGAAGTCACGCGCCGCTTCGAAAGCGCGGGAATGGCGGCGCTGCCGACGGGCATCGAGCACGGTACGGTTACCGCGATCACCGGCGGCAAAGCCTTCGAGGTGACGACGCTGCGCCGCGACGTGAGCACGGATGGACGGCGCGCAACGGTCGAATTTTCGAACGATTGGGCTGAAGATGCAGCCCGCCGCGATTTCACCATCAACGCACTCTATGCTTCGCTCGACGGGGAATTGTTCGATTTCACCGGCGGTCTCGCCGATCTCGAGGCGGGCCGCGTGCGCTTCATCGGCGAAGCGTCGGCGCGAATCCGCGAGGACTATCTGCGGATTCTGAGGCTCTTCCGCTTCCACGCCTGGTACGGAAAGGGTGAAATCGACGGGGAGGGCCTGCGTGCCGCGGCCGCCGGACGCAGCGGTTTGCAAAAGCTTTCCGGCGAACGCATCCAGAAGGAATTGCTGCGCCTCCTCGAAGCGGAAAATCCGGTCCCTTCGCTCCGCGCGATGGCGGCGACGGGAATTCTTGCAGAGATCGTCCCCACAGGCGCGCGGCTCGATCGTCTCGAGCGGCTGACTGCGATCGACATGGCGCATTTCTTCGTGGCCGATCCTGTCCTGCGACTCGCCGCGCTTCTGCCGGACGATTCAGCTGTCGCCAAAGCGCTCGCCGAGCGCCTGCGACTCTCGAACGAAAACCGCGAACGCATCGAGGATCTCGCCGGCGCAAGCGAAAAATTCGTGCCCTATCTATCGGTGCGCGAGGTTCACCGCTTGCTCTATCGGTTGGGCGCCCGGCCTTTCAGGGATCGCGTGCTTCTGCGCTGGTCGGAAGACGGGAAGGATTCCAACGCGATCGCCTGGCGCGCTCTTCTCGCGCTCGCCGACACCTGGACGCGCCCCCGCTTCCCGCTCACCGGCCGCGACGTGATGGCTGCCGGCGTTCCCGAAGGACCACATGTCGGGCACGTGCTCGCCGAAGTCGAGGCATGGTGGATCGACAGTGACTTCACCGAAGACCGGCTCTCGCTCGCTGAACGTCTGAAAGCAATTGTGCAGTCGAGTACGTTTTGAGGGGGAGGCGGGAGGTCCGTTGAGCCGATCGTCGTCGGACGGCGCTGGAATGCGCCAGACCGTAGCAACTACGAGCCGCCGAACCACTTGCCGGAATGCGGCGATCAGAATTGCGCGGTCTTGCGAATGGGCAGGATCACGACTGTACACGACCGTCGTGCTATACTGACTGCAGGTGATTTGCGGGTAACGAGCCTTCGGTCACGGCTCACGAAAGGCACTTAGTGATGCGGATGCTGCTGCTGTTGAGGCAATCATTCGGTCAGAATCTCTCGACACTACGCAGCGGCGATTCTGATCATGTTCATGCGGTGCTCCACTTGTTTACGGCTTCACCATTCTCAAAGTATTCAACGATAATTCGGCGGTGCGCTTGGTCAACCTCTATAAAGGCGCCGAGTATATAATGAAAGTAGCCATCCTGGCGGGTTAGTATTTGCAATCTACGTCTATCCAGCTCGGGACCACGGGAATCTCCAACCTTTTTGATTTCACATACAAGAATATTTTCCGAATCATCCCTTCGCTTGTGGATCACTATGTCGGGAAAGAACCGCTGCACCTTCACACGTTTGTCGGCTTCTGGAAACGTTTCTTCCTTCATTGGAAGTAGCTGCTTAACAGCGTCTACGCTTCTGTTGTAGTCGCAATCGACGTGCAGAGATTCTCCCGTTTCAGCCTTCGAGATCATGTAGTGGGCGACACGGAACATTATTGGACGTTCGCCTACATCCTCCCCAAAGGTCGTTAGGTCGTTTTGACGAAGTGCCTCCAATGCCGTTTGGAGAACATCCTTTGCCTCTGCCTGATTCATCGATTCGTCCATTGATTACATAGGTCCATCGGGCTCCTCGTCCGTCAACGCAAGCGTCATTCTTGATCTTACTAACTCGTCGACACGCCGACCGTGCGTTTCTGGTCGTATGAAAGCACGCGTTGTTAGTGCCACGCGAATCAGCCGGTTCGGGAGCGGCATCCCGATTTGGCGCACGGTGAATGCGCGAGCGGACATATATAGGGCCTGCGGGAAAGGTTCGACCCTAGAGGTCGTTCCGAATATTCGTCCGGACACCGGAATCTTTATGTCCAGCGCATAACCTGATGGGGCTTTGCGAGAGCGCGCGGGAAAATAAAGAGACAAAAAGAGAATGTCCCAAACAGCCGCGTCGAGAGATACAGTCTCGAAAACATCAATGTTCCCAATTGAACCGAGACGATGAAACATTATCGACGTAGAGTTTATGCGTAGAGCAGACAAATACACGGCTTGTCCAAGAGGGCCGTTGACGGGCACCGCGTTCGTATAGGTTCGTCCGAACGCGCCGTGTCCGCCCACAATGAAATCGCACGGCGAATTCTGCGCCATTGCCTCCCGCAGATGTGTCGGAAGGCGCTCGTTCTGCACACTCTCGTCATCTAGGAGAGTTGCCAGTTTGCGATATATTGCCTCAACTTCGGGAGTTGGTCGGGGCCGTTTTGCAAAAAATCCAAGCATTGCTCGATGGTTCCAACACCCACCGACGCCAAGGCCACATGTTCAGCATCCGCTCCGAATCATCAAGTGCGCTTGGTATCCTAGTTCGAATCTCGGAGACTCCGGAGCATCCTATTGCTGGCCTGTGTTTTTTCCAGCTGATCAAGGGCGAATCTCTTGGGATCGTGCTTTGCCAATACCTCCCAAAAGACGTTGGGCATACCGCATTCAGCCAAAGCCCTAATGCCCTCGACGGTGTGATCCTTGTCCTCGCCAAGACAAATCCATTGAACGTTTGTGGCGATTCCGACAATGCTACTTGGCAGGCGTCGCAGATATTCCTTCCTTGACACTAGGTTCTTTTCGAAGTCCGTGCCGATATGCACGAGTTCGGTGAGACACTTAGCAGAAAAGCTTCCCGGTTCAATTCCAAGCACTTTCAGCCGTGATTCAAGCATTCGTAGTTCGAGCGTATTTGGTCGATGCCGCGCTTCGTAGGACACATACAGCAGGTACGCGAATACGATCACGCCGGCGCCAATGCCCCAAGTGCTCGTGTGATAGCCCGACTCTGGCCGGTAAAGAAATTCGCCTAGAGACCATGCCCAAGCCACGACCGCTCCCAACATTAGGGACCAGATGATCGACACTGCCGCCCACGTCCGCATTTAGGTCATCTTGGCGTTTGGGTTTACCTGATCGAACTTAGCAAACCACCAGACACCCCCAAACAATGCCGCTACGCCAATGTCTATCCGATCCTAAATTCTGCGGTCGAAGTGAATAAGGATGACCGGATTGAAAGCACTGCCGCAAAACCGGCAGCCCGCGACGTTTGCTTGCTAGAAAAAGCCTCCCGCCAATTGTACGCACTCGATCCACACGCGACAAGCCGTCGCCGAAGTGAGGAGCTACGACCCGCTGAACATCGCGCAGTATGCGCCGGAGCCGTTGTCCGTCACGTGTCGAGCAGGTGAAGGAAAGTTGGCGCATCGCCGGGCCGTAGCGATGGGAGTTGACGAGCGAGGCCGTTCCCTCGGCGACGCCGTCCATATTGTAACAGGTGTTGGTGTCGACATGGAGGTTTGACCAGTCCAGTCGGTGCTTTTCGAAAAAGAAGTGCCTTTGTCGAATCCGATGATCGTGGAATCGGTGATTCTGCACCTGTCGCCTGTACAAGAGACGCCCGTCCAGATGGCCTTATCCGCGGACGGTAGAAACCGCCATCAATTGGAAATCGGCATTTGGCGCAGCCTACGTTGCGTAAATAATCTCCATGCCGCCGAACCAGATCATGCGCAGAGCGACGTAGAGAACGATGATCAATCCCGCATAGCTGATCCACGGCATCTTCTGCAGGAGATTTGCGATCAGCGACGCGGCAAGTCCCATCAGCGCGATCGAGAGCAGAAGCCCGACGGCGAGCACCCACACGTGATTCATGGCGGCGCCCGCCACCGCGAGGACATTGTCGAGCGACATGGAAAGATCGGCAATCGCGATTTGCCAGATCGCGCGGAGGACATCAGGAGAGCGCGCGGGCAGGCCGGCCTGAACATCACCGAACCTCAGATCCGAGATTGTTGTCACCCCGACGGCGTCCTCGGCGCTGCGGCGAATTTCCCGATAAAGCCGCCACGCCACCCAGAGCAGGAGGAAGCCGCCGGCGAACACGAGAAAGAAGGACGTGTTGAGGAGAAAATACAGAACAACATAGGCCACGGCGAGGCGGAGAATCACCGCCGCCACCAGCCCCCAGAACATCACGCGCCGCCGCTCGGGTGCAGGAACGCGTGCTGCCGCCATGCCGATGACAACCGCATTGTCTCCTGCAAGCGTGATGTCGATCAGGATGACCTGCAGAAGAGCGGCCAGGGCGGGAGGCAGAATATGCAATGTCGGCACGTGTCGCGCGCGCTGGGCCCCTCAGGGCCAGCTCGCCTCCGGCGGCAACGACATCAGGATGGCTTCCACATTTCCCCCCGTTTTCAGCCCGAATCGTGTGCCGCGATCATGCAGCAGATTGAACTCCACGTAACGTCCGCGGCGCACAAGCTGTTGCGCCCGATCTTCCTCGGTCCACGGCTCGTTCATGCGCCTTCGCACGATTTGGGGATAGATATCCAGAAATGCGAGGCCGACGCCCTTCGTGAAGGCGAAGTCGGCTTCCCAGTCGCCGCTTGCCAGGTGGTCGAAGAAGATGCCGCCCACTCCCCTTGGCTCGCCGCGGTGCGGCAGGAAGAAATATTCGTCGCACCATTTGCTATAGCGCGCATGGTAGTCGGGGTGGTGCCGGTCGCAGGCGCGTTTGAGCGCAGCATGGAAGTGGCGCGCGTCTTCCTCGGCCGGGAGCATCGGAGTGAGGTCGGTGCCACCGCCGAACCAGGCCCGTGTCGTGACCAGGAATCTGGTGTTCAGGTGAACCGTGGAAACATGCGGATTGCGGGGATGGGCGACGAGCGAAATGCCTGACGCCCAGAAGCGCGGGTCTTTCTCGGCGCCTTCGATTTCGCGCGCGAATTCGGGCGAAAAGCGCCCGTGAACCGTCGAAACATTGACGCCGATTTTTTCGAACACGCGCCCGTGCATGATCGAGATAACGCCCCCACCACCATCCGCGACGTCCTCCTCTCGTTGCGCGCGCGTCCATGCCTTGCGCTCGAAACGGCCAGGAGGCCTTTCATGGAGTGTCCCGGTGAGCTCGTCCTCCAGGGTTTCGAACGCGGCGCAGATGTCGTCGCGCAACATCTCGAACCACTCGCGCGCTCTCTCCTTGCGTTTTGCTGTCTCCACGCTCCACATACCGGTTATGCTACTCCAGAGATTGACGGCCAATAGGAAGTTACTATATGAACATAGTAACTCAGACGAGGTGGTGCCATGGCGATCTATGAGCCGCTGGGCCAATATCTGAAACGCAACGCCGCAAGCCGCATTCCGATGACTTTCCGCGAAGTGGAATCGGTTATTGGAAGGAAGCTGCCGGGTTCAGCCTACCGTCATAGACCCTGGTGGGCCAACGAGGAACGCGGCCATTCGCACGCGAAAGTCTGGATTCAGGCGGGCTATGCAACAGCGCAGGTCGACATGGCCGCCAAAAAGCTTGTGTTCGTGCGCAGCAATCGTTGCGATGGCGTCGCCGAATCCCGGCGTGAACCTGCTCGCACGAAGGAGAAGCAGGGGCCACATCCTCTGATCGGTTCCATGAAGGGCACGTTCACCATCGAGCCCGGATGGGACTTGACCAGCCCTGCAATGGATCCGGGGGAACTTGAGGCGATGGAAGCCAATCTGGACAGGACGGCTGATCTCATCGAACGGGGACTCTCCAAGGGTTCGCGATGACGCAACCGTTTCTGCTCGACACATGCGCCGCGCTCTGGATCGTTGCAGGGGAGATTTCCCAGAATGCCGCAGACGAACTGACGGAGGCGCACAGGGCCGGCGCGCCCACCTACGTTTCTCCGATCAGCGCCTGGGAAGTCGGGATGCTGGCGCGGAAGGGCCGCTTCCGATCGCGCTATAGCCCACAACGCTGGTTTGAGCAGCTGATGAAAGCGCCCGGCACGAGACTCGCCGAGCTTACGGCGAAAATCCTCATGGAGTCGTCGTTCCTTCCCGGAAAGCTTCAATTCGATCCTGCAGATTGCATCATAGCCGCCACGGCACGCGAGTTCGGCTTCACGGTCATGACCCGCGATCGCGCTCTGCTCGACTATGCGAAACAGGGCTATCTCAGCGCGACCGAATGCTGAGCGGTGCCGGGGGAGTTGGGACTGCACTGCGCTCCGGCTGTCCACTTCCGGCACCTGACATGCGAATCCCGCGGCATCGTGCCGCAAGACCCTCTGGACCTGACTCTCTATTTTGCGCCATGAATTCAAGGGGCGCCGGCGATTCCGGGGGCGGCGCATTCCCTTCCTCATCCCGGAGCGCCTTGTTTCCTCAGCAGAAGGTGAACCCGTGGCAGATGCGAATGCGGCCGAGCCCACCCGGCGCGACTTCATCTATATCGCGACCGGGGCGGCGGGAGCCGTAGGCGTCGCGCTGGCCGCATGGCCTTTCATCGATCAGATGAATCCGACCGGCTCCGTGCTCGCGCTGTCGTCGATCGAGGTCGATCTCGCGCCGGTTCAGCCCGGGCAACAGATCGTCCTGACCTGGCGCAGCCATCCGCTCTTTGTGCGCCGCCGCACGCCGAAGGAAATCGCTGAGTCGCGGGCGGTCCCCGTCTCGGCGCTGCTCGATCCGCTGGCGCGCAACGCCAACCTCGCCGACGACGCGCCGGCGACCGACCAGAACCGCGAGACGAAATCGGAGTGGTTGATCCTGGTAGGCGTCTGCACGCATCTCGGATGCACGCCGACCGCATTCGAAGGCAATTACGGCGGATGGCTCTGTCACTGCCACGGCTCGCAATATGACGTCGCGGGGCGGGTGCGCCGGGGCCCCGCGCCACGCAATCTGGATGTTCCGAAATACACCTTCCTGTCCGACACGCGCGTCAAGGTCGGGTGAGGAGCGCAAAATGTCCGGACCTTCGACCTACGAGCCCAACACGAACTTCACCCGCTGGCTGGACACGCGCCTGCCGGTCCTGCGCTTCGTCAACGATACGCTGACCACGTTCCCGACGCCGCGGAACCTCAATTTCTGGTATTCGTTCGGCGGCATCCTCACCTTCTGCCTGGGCATCCAGATCGTCAGCGGCATCGTGCTTGCGATGCACTATGTCCCCAGTTCCGATCTTGCCTTCGACAGCGTCGAAAACATCATGCGCGACGTGAACTACGGCTGGCTGCTGCGCTACATGCATGCGAACGGCGCCTCGATGTTCTTCATCGCGGTCTACGTCCACATTTTTCGCGGCCTTTACTACGGCTCCTACAAGGCGCCGCGCGAGATCCTGTGGATCCTGGGCGTCCTCATTTTCGTGCTGATGATCGCCACCGCATTTCTCGGTTACACGCTGCCCTGGGGCCAGATGTCATTCTGGGCCGCCACCGTCATCACCAACCTGTTCAGTTCGCTGGACCAGATCATTCCGCATCTTGGCACGAGCATCGTGACGTGGCTCTGGGGCGGCTTCGGCGTCAGCGATGCGACGCTGAACCGCTTCTACAGCCTGCATTATCTGTTGCCGTTCGTGATTGCTGCGGTCGTGGTTCTTCACATTTGGGCGCTGCACGTTCCCGGCAACAACAATCCGCTTGGCATCGACGTGAAAGGCCCGCAGGACACGGTTCCCTTCCATCCCTACTACACGGCGAAGGACCTCCTCTGCCTTTCGCTCTTCGTGATCCTGTTCGCGCTGATTGTCTTCTATGCGCCCGACATGCTCGGCAATCCCGACAACTACACGCCTGCCAATCCCCTGGTCACGCCTCCCGACATCGTTCCGGATTGGTATCTGACGCCGTTCTACGCGATGCTGCGCTCGGTTCCGCAAAAGCTGATCGGCGTTCTGGTGCTGTTTGGCGCGATCGCCACGTTGTTCTTCGTGCCGTGGCTCGATACGTCGAAAGTGCGCTCCACGCGCTTTCGGCCGATGCTCAAGCCGTTCTTCTGGGCGTTCGCCGTGGACTGCGTCCTGCTCGGCTACTGCGGTTCGCAATCGGTCGACGCGGCCTGGAACCTCGGCGGAATTTCGGTCCCGCTCATCTGGGTGGCGCGGCTGGGCACCATCTATTACTACGCCTATTTCTGGCTCGCGCTGCCGCTGGTCGGCCTGGTCGAACATCCGCTGGCATTGCCGGACAGCATCGCAAAACCCGTGCTCGGACCTGGCACGGCTTCCCTGTCGCCCGCAGAGTGAGGATCGCAGACATGTTGACGATCGTCCGGGCAAGTCTCTCCCTCTGCGCACTCCTCGCGCTCGCCGGTACGGCCATCGCCCAGACGGCGACTGACGCGCGTCCGCCGAAGAGCGTTGCGTTCTCGTTCGAGGGGCCGCTCGGGACTTACGATCGCGGTGCGTTGCAGCGCGGGTTTCAGGTCTACAAGGAAGTCTGCTCGGCCTGCCACAGCCTCAATCGCGTTGCCTTCCACAATCTGGCGGATCCTGGCGGCCCGGGCTTCACGGACGCGCAGGCGAAAGCGATCGCCGCGTCCTACAAAATTCCCGCCGAGCCGAACGACAAGGGGGAGCTCTTCGACGGCAGCGGGAATCGCCTGACGCGTCCCGGTATCGTGGCCGATGATTTCCCGCCTCCTTTTGCAAATGAGGAGGCCGCGCGAGCTGCGAATGGCGGCGCGCTCCCGCCCGATCTTTCGCTGATCGAAAAGGCGCGGGCGGGCGGAGCGGCCTATGTCTATTCGATCCTGACCGGCTTTCACGAAAAGCCGCCAGCCTGGTTCAAGGTACTCCCGAACAAATACTACGATCCTTATTTCCAGGACTGGAATATTTCCATGCCGCCGCCGCTCACCGATGGCTCCGTCACCTATTCGGACGGCACGTCCAATAAGGTCGATCAGGAAGCGCGTGACGTCGTCACCTTCCTCGCCTGGGCGGCGGAGCCCAGTATGGAAGAGCGCAAGCGGCTTGGCCTGGGCGTGATGGCATTCCTGATCGTCTTTTCCGGTCTGCTCTTCCTGTCCTATCGCAGGGTCTGGCGCGACGCGCATTGATTGGCCTGTTGATAGCCAGCTATTAATTGTCATGGCCCGGCTTGACCGGGCCACCCAGTCGGCGCGCGTCCGCGCGCCATATGAACCTTTGGAGCGGCTTCATCTGGGTGGCCCGCTTGCGCGGGCCATGACAAGAAGAGAGCGCTTCAAACCATGCCCAACACAGTCCTTGGCGTGATCGGTGGCAGCGGCGTCTACGACGTCGCGGGCCTTGAGAACGCGCGCTGGGAAAGAGTTGAAAGCCCCTGGGGCGAGCCTTCGGATTCGTTGCTCACGGGCCGGTTGAAAGGCGTGGACATGCTGTTCCTGCCGCGCCACGGCCGCGGCCATGTCCATTCGCCGACATCGATCAACTACCGCGCCAATATCGACGCGTTGAAGCGCGCCGGCGCCACCGACATCATTTCCGTTTCGGCGTGCGGCTCGCTGCGCGAGAATCTGCCGCCAGGCATGTTCGTCATGGCGGATCAGTTCATCGACCGGACCCATGCGCGTGAAAAGAGTTTTTTCGGCCGTGGTTTCGTCGCGCATGTGTCTCTCGCTCATCCCGTTTGTCCCCGGCTCGCCGACGCGCTTGACGAGGCGTGCGCCGAGGAAGGCATTCCGCATGCCAGGGGTGGCATCTATCTCGCGATGGAGGGCCCGCAATTCTCCACTCTTGCCGAATCGAATCTCTATCGATCCTGGGGGTGCGACGTGATCGGCATGACGGCCATGCCCGAGGCGCGACTGGCCCGCGAGGCGGAGCTCCCTTACGCGATCGCCGCGATGGTGACGGATTTCGACTGCTGGCACCCCGATCATGACCATGTGACGGTTGACCAGGTGGTTGCAGTCCTTTCCCAGAATGCGGAAAAGGCGCGCCGGCTGATCGCGCGCGTGGCGCCCAAGCTCGGGCCCGAGCGGACGCCGTCCCCGCTCGGTATCGAGCATGTGCTCGATACTGCGTTCATCACCGCACCGGACAAGCGCGATCCGGAGTTGTTTGCCAAGCTCGACGCGGTGGCGGGCCGGGTGCTCAGGAAGGGCTGATACACATGGATTTCAGATCGGTCATCCGTTCGATTCCGGATTATCCGAAGACCGGCATCATCTTTCGCGACATCACCACGCTGCTGGGCCATCCGCGTGCATTCCGGCGCGCAGTAGACGAGATGGTGCAGCCCTATGCCGGCGTACGCATCGACAAGGTGGCGGGGATCGAGGCGCGCGGGTTCATTCTGGGCGGCGCGGTCGCGCATCAGCTCTCGGTCGGGTTCGTGCCCGTACGCAAGAAAGGCAAGCTGCCCTGGCAGGTGATTGGGGAGGACTACGCGCTGGAATACGGCACCGACCGGGTCGAGATTCACACCGATGCGGTGAAGCACGGCGATCACATCCTGCTCGTTGATGATCTCATCGCGACAGGGGGAACCTGCTTCGCCGCGATCAAGCTTCTCGAGCGGGCGGGCGGAAAAGTCATCGGCTGCTCTTTCGTCATCGATCTCCCCGACCTCGGCGGCGCGGAGAAAATCCGCGTCCTCGGCAAGGAAGTAAAGACGCTCGTTTCATTCGAAGGCCATTGAGAAAAGAAGGTTCACAGGGAGACAGCGAGACGGCGAGACTCACTGTCTCCTTGTGAATTTTCCTTGCGAGTCAGCCTGGATTTCAGAACATGAAGATTGCGGGGCGCGACTATCGGACGATCTGGCCGGTCGGAGACGACGGCATCGATGTGATCGATCAGACGAGGCTGCCGCGTGAGTTTGCGACAGTGCGGCTCGCGAGCGCGGAGGATGCGGCGCACGCCATCGCGACGATGGTCGTGCGCGGGGCGCCGCTCATCGGGGCGACCGCCGCTTATGGCGTGGCGCTGGCGATGCGTGCCGACGCGTCGGACGAAAATCTCGATCGCGTGCATGATCTCCTGTTCGCGGCCCGGCCGACCGCTGTCAATCTCCGCTGGGCGCTCGCGCGCATGCGGACTGTGCTGCGCAATCAGCCGCGTGGCGAACGCGCAGGTCTGGCCTGGCGCGAAGCCGCCGCCATCTGCGACGAGGATGTCGAGACCTGCCGGCGCATCGGCGAGCATGGACTCGCGATACTCCGCGATGCCGCGGCGAAGAAGAATGGCGAGCGCCTCAACCTGCTCACCCATTGCAACGCGGGCTGGCTTGCCTGCGTCGACTGGGGAACGGCGCTTGCCCCTGTCTATATGGCGCAGGATGCGGGGATTCCGCTTCACGTCTGGGTCGACGAAACGCGCCCCCGCAACCAGGGCGCTTCTCTCACGGCCTTCGAACTGGGCGGTCACGGCGTGCCCCACACCATCATCGCGGACAATGCCGGCGGCCATTACATGCAGCGGGGCGACGTCGATCTCTGCATCGTGGGCACGGATCGCGTCGCCGCCAATGGCGACGTCGCGAACAAGATCGGTACCTATCTGAAGGCGCTGGCGGCCCGTGACAACAACGTGCCGTTCTATGTGGCGCTGCCGGGCTCCACGATCGATTGGACCATCGCACGCGGCGGCGATATTCCGATTGAGGAACGCTCCAGCGACGAAGTGCTGAAAATAACCGGGCGGCTGGAAGGTGGCGGGCTGGCGACGGTCGAAATCGGCGCGCCGGGAAGCGCGGCGGCGAACCCCGGCTTCGACATCACGCCCGCGCGTCTCGTGAGCGGGTTCATCACCGAACGCGGAACTTGCGCCGCCTCGCGCGATGGACTTTTCTCCCTTTTTCCCGAACGCCGCGCAGAAACACAGGACCCGAAATGAAAAGCCGCTGGTCGGATTCCGAAGCGCAGGATTTCGTCGCGCGCTATGCCCCGCGGCAGATCGGCGAGGATCTCGCGCTGCGAGTCTATACGACGCGGCTATTGGGCAGCGATCCGCGTCTGGTGCTGCATGGCGGCGGCAATACGTCCGTCAAGACGCAGATGCAGGATCTGCTCCACGACAGTCTCGAAGTGATCTGCGTCAAGGGCTCGGGCTGGGACATGGGAAACATCGAACCGGCGGGATTGCCGGCGGTGAAGCTCGCGCCCCTGCGCCGCCTGCGCGCGCTCGATCGCCTCTCTGACGAGGACATGGTCAATTATCAGCGCGTCAATCTGCTCGATGCGAACGCCCCCAATCCGTCCGTCGAGACGTTGCTGCACGCCTTCCTGCCGCACAAATTCGTCGACCACACGCATTCGACGGCGGTTCTGGCGTTGACCGATCAGCCGAACGGCGAGAACATCGCGCGTGACGTCTATGGCAGTCGCGTCGCCTACGTGCCGTACACGATTCCGGGATTCGCACTCGCAAAAAGCGTCGCCGACATCTTCGACCGCCATCGCGACGTCGAAGGCCTCGTTCTCCTGCAGCACGGCCTCTTCACGGTCGGAGAGAACGCACGGGAAACCTATGAGCGCATGATCGAACTGGTCACGCTCGCGGAAGAGCGGCTCAAGCGTGGCCGGAAGAGTCTCGTGCAAGCATCCATGCCGCAGCGGCTCGCGCGAACGGCGGACATCGCGCCGATCCTGCGCGGGGCCTGCGCCATTGCGCGCGACGAGCACGCCGGAACCGTCAAGCGCCAGATTCTGTGTTTCCGGAAATCGCCGAGCATTCTCGACTATGTGAACGGTGCGGAGCTGGCGCGCTATTCGCAACAGGGCGTCGTGACTCCCGATCATACAATCCGCACCAAGAACTGGCCGCTCCTCGCGCCGGCGCCGGAAGAAGGAAAGCTCGAGGCCTGGAAGGTCTTTGTTGAGAAGGCGATCACGGCATTCATTGCGCGGTACCACGAATATTTCGCGCGCAACAATGCGCGCGCGGAACCGAAGAAGGCGGAGCTCGATCCGCTGCCTCGCGTCGTGCTGGTGCCGGGCAAAGGTCTGTTTGGGCTTGGCGCCAGTGCGAAAGACGCGGCGATCGCGGCGGATATTGCGGAAAACACCATCGAAGTGATTACCGATGCCGAGACGACCGGCGCCTATCGGCCGATCTCCGAAGCGGACATGTTCGACGTGGAATATTGGTCGCTCGAACAGGCGAAGCTCGGCAAGGCTGCGGAGAAGCCGCTGGCGCGGCAGGTGGCGATTGTGACGGGTGGCGGCTCCGGCATCGGCGCCGCCACCGCGAAGGCGCTGGCGCGGGCGGGCGCGGAAGTTGCGGTGCTCGACCGCGACCGCGCGGCGTCTTCCTTCGTCGCGCGCGATTGCGGGAGAACGGCGATTGCTCTCGAGTGCGACGTCACGAAGCTGGAGAGCGTCAAGTCCACTTTCGATCAGGTGGCGAAAGCATTCGGCGGCGTCGATATCGTCATCTCGAATGCCGGCGCCGCCTGGCAGGGCGCGATCGGATCGGTGGACAATGCGACATTGCGCGAATCCTTCGAGCTCAATTTCTTCGCGCATCAGACGGTTGCGCAAAACGCCGTCCGGATCATGAAGGCACAGGGAACGGGCGGCTGCCTTCTGTTCAACGTGTCGAAGCAGGCGGTGAATCCGGGTCGCGATTTTGGTCCTTATGGGCTGCCGAAGGCTTCGACGTTGTTTCTGATGAAGCAGTATGCGCTCGATCACGGCCACGACGGCATCCGTTCCAATGCCGTCAATGCCGACCGGATCCGCACCGGGCTGCTGACCGATGACATGATCGCCTCGCGCAGCCAGGCGCGGGGCCTCTCGGAAAGCAGCTACATGAGCGCCAACCTGCTCGGCCGCGAAGTGACGGCCGAAGACGTGGCCGACGCCTTTGTCTATCTCGCGACCGCAACCAAAACCACCGCCGCCACCCTCACCGTCGACGGCGGCAACATCGAAGCGAGCCTGCGGTGACGAAGGTTCACAGGGAGGCGGTGAGGCAGTGAGATTCTTGGCGCGCCTACGGCGCGTAACGCTATTCTCGTTGAATCACCGGAAATCGCTCTCGCGCAGCACGAGGCGCCGGATGCCATCCTTCAGTACAGGTGAACTAAAGTTCAACAGCAGTCCTGTGGTAATGCTGGTGAGTTTCAGGTAAGTGAGAAGCTGTGCTTGGTAAACGGGCATAATTCGTTCAACTGCTTTGATTTCGAGTATCAGGCGGTTTTCGACAACGAGATCGAGGCGGTAACCGCAATCCAATCTCACGCCTTTGTATGTGACGGTTAGCGCAACCTGTCGCGCAAAAGTCACATCCGCGCGTTTCATCTCGATGCAAAGACATTCTTCGTATGCGGATTCGAGTAGTCCCGGGCCAAGGAAACGATGAACCTCGATTGCGAAGCCAATGATTCGTTTGGTGAGTTCGTCGTTTTCGCCCGTTTCATTCATCCTGATCTCACCGTCTCACTGCCTCCCTGTGAATCTTTCATCCGCCGTGGGCGCGGAAGAGTTCGAGGGTGCGTTCGCGGGCTAGTTTGGCGGCCACTTCGCTGTAATCGGCGCGGCGGTCGGAATTGAATCCGTGCCCGGCTTCGTAGAGATAGACCATCACGTCGGGATGCAGGCGCTTCACTTTCTCAACTACCTCCATCGGAATGCCGTGATCGTGGCGTCCGAAATGCAGGATGGTCGGGCATTTTGGATTCTCGTCGGCCATCTGCCCGATATTGCCGCCATAGTAACCTGACGCGGCGGCGAGCCCCGTGCAGCGGCATGCTGCTGCCCAGGTCACCGAACCGCCATAGCAATAGCCGGTGATGAAGACGGGACCTTTTGCCGTCAACGCGTCGATGCAGCTTTGCGCATCCTTGACCGAAAGTTCGAAGGGATGTTCGCCTCGCGCGATGCGGATCGCCTTCTGCACATCCTCAGCACCATAACCCACGTTGAATCCGGGCTCTTCGCGGTCGTAGAGCGACGGAGCGAGCACCTCGTAACCTTGCGCAGCGTAAAGGTCGCACTGCTCTTTGATGTGATCGGTGACGCCGAAGATCTCCTGGATCAGCAGCAACCCGCCGCGGCGCGGCCCCACCGGCTCGACACGGTAGACGCCGATCCCGGCACCGTCGCTCATCGGCATTGAAATCATTGTTCCGCGCAAGGTCATGTCGTCCTCCGCAATGGGATTTCGCGCATCATGGCGCAGGCGCGCTCAGAATTCACCCTGCGCTTCGTCTTTGGAGATCGGCCGGTAGGCGGAGCGGCGGTAGAGCTGTCCGCGCTTGACCGTCATCGTCACGTTCCTGAGATTGGCGATGTCGTCCAGCGGATTGCCGGAAACGAAAACGAAATTCGCGAGCTTGCCGGGCTCGACCGTTCCCATTTCCCGGGACTTGCCGATCGTCATCGCGCCAATCCGCGTTGCCGAGACAATCGCATCCATCGGCGAAAATCCCGCTCCGTGCACGAGAAGCGAAAGTTCCCTGTCGAGCGACGGATAAGGATCGTTCCAGTCGCCGGGGGCGTCGGTGCCCGCCGAGATCGTGACCCCGGCGCGATGGGCGTCCGCCGCCAATTTTTCCGCGAGTTTCAGCGTGCAATAAGGCCGCGGCTGCGCATTCGCGACGCGCCACATCACGTCATACACATAGACCGTCGCATCGAGAATTGTGCCGCGGCGTTTCATGTCGGCGAAGATGGCGTCCATCTGCGGATTGTCGCCGGTGAATTTCGCCTCCTCGACGGGCGCGCGGTCGTGATAGGCATGCGGCATCTGTTCCGATGCCTGATAGGCGAGCATGCAGACGTGCGAGACGACATCGACGCCGGAGTCGATCACTTCGCGCGGGCTCGCCGGAAAGACTGCCGCATGCGCCCAGACGAGAAGATTCTGCCGATGCGCTTTGTCCACGATATTCCTGACGAGCGTGCCGGACAGATCCGCATAGATCTTGATCGCGGTCGCACCGGTGCCACGAGCTTCGGCGACGGCGAGTCTGAGATCGGTGGACGTGGTGACGGCTCGCATCCAGGGCACTTCGCCGGGCACCGCGCCGCGCGTCGAATCTGCGGTGCGCGGGTCCTTGAAGAATTCCGGACCCGCCATCAGCGCCGCATAGTAGATGTCCGGCGCTGCGATCTCGCTTAGCAACGCCCCTCGCGACAGATCGGCAAGCAGCCGCGCATCGCCGGCCATGTCGCGGACGGCGGTTACCCCGCTGTACACGTCGCGTCGCAGCAGCGCTTCCGCGTAGCGGCGGTTCGGGGCGGTCGCCAGATGCACATGGCTGTCGATCAGACCGGGCAACGCATAGAGCCCATGTACATCGACGACCGTCGCCCCGCGGAGATATGGCGCGGCCTGCGCATCGGGCACGGTCGCGCGAATCCGCTCGCCATCGACCACAATGGCGACATCGCGCTTGAGCGCGGCTCCCGTTCCATCAATCAGTGCAGCACCACGATAGACAGTAAGCGCCGGCGATTGCGCCGCCGCGTGCGTCACCCAAACGAAGAATGTCGCAAATACCGAGAGACAAAGCCTTGCAGTGCGATTCGGTCCCGGTCCCGCCCTTTCAGCCCGCCGCATAGGTCGGGAAAACAGCGATATTGACATATGTCAACTCCAAGATCAAAGTGACACACATGGAAAAGACTCAGGTATATCTACGCCGGGACGAGCTCGACGCATTGCGAGCGGCCGCCGCGCGAACAGGGCGCAGTGTAGCCGAAGTGATCCGCGAGGCGATCCGGAAAGTCGTGCTCAAACCCGGAACTTCTGGCCCGGTTGCGATCTGGGATGGTGAGCCGAGGCGAACCTCACTTGAGCACGACAGTATTTACGACGAGCCCTGATGCGGCAGTCGGAAAGCGTATTCGTCGATAGCGGCGCCTGGATCGCGCTCGCGTTAGTTAAAGATCCGCTGCACGGGCAGGCGCGGGAGCAATGGACTCTCTTGCGGGAGACCGGCGCAAAGCTCCACACCTCTGTTCCAGTCATCGTCGAGACCTTCACATTCCTCGACCGCAACGCCAACCGGGACGTGGCTTTGGTATGGAAGGAATCTATCTACAAGCCCGGCGCGGTCAAAATCGTTCCCTGCGAGCTGCGTGACCTTGAATTTGCGTGGGAATATTTTCTACGGGCGGACATTTACAAACTATCGGTGGTCGACGCGACGAGTTTTGTCGTGATGAAGCGCTTGCGGATTCGGCTTGCCTATACCTTTGACCATCATTTTGCCGTAGCCGGCTTCAGGCTTGTGGGATAGCGGGCGTGCGCATCATGCGCTGAAGCGGAAATGCATCACGTCGCCGTCGGCGACCACATAGTCCTTGCCTTCGAGGCGCATGCGGCCAGCGTCGCGAGCGCCTGCTTCTCCGTTGAGCGTTACGTAGTCACGGTAGGCGATTGTTTCGGCGCGGATGAAGCCTTTCTCGAAATCGGTGTGGATTGCGCCCGCGGCCTGCGGCGCGCGCGACCCTCTCGTGACGGTCCAGGCACGCGTTTCCTTGGGACCGGCGGTGAAAAAGGTGATCAGACCCAGGAGCGCGTAGCCCGCGCGGATCAGCCGGTTGAGCCCTGGCTCCTCCAGACCCAGATGCGCCAGAAAGTCGCCGCGTTCCGACGCATCGAGTTGCGCCACCTCTTCCTCGATGCGCGCGGAAATGGCGACGCAGCCCGCGCCTTCGCGCTTGGCTTTCTCCTCGATCGTCGCGGAGTATGGATTTCCGGTCGCGGCCGAAGCCTCGTCGACATTGCAGACATAGAGCACGGGTTTCTGGGTAATCAGTCCGAGCTGACGATACGGCTCCGCCTCTTCCGGCTTCAACTCGGCCGCGCGCGCCGGCCGCCCGGCCCGTAGCAGATCGAGAGCCTTCGACATGAGCGCAAGCTGCTCTTTCGCCTCCTTCTCTCCTGCCCTGGCTTTCTTCTCGATCGGCACGATTCGGCGCTCGAGGCTATCGAGATCGGCGAGCATCAGCTCGGTGTCGACGGTTTCGGCGTCATCGAACGGATGAATGCGGCCTTCCACATGGTGAACGTCGTGGTCTTCGAAACAGCGCAGCACATGCACGATCGCGTCCACCTCGCGGATATTGGCGAGGAACTGGTTGCCGAGGCCTTCGCCCTTCGAAGCGCCGCGCACGAGGCCCGCGATGTCGACGAAGCTCATGCGTGCCGGGATGATCTCGGCCGATTTCGCGATCGTGGCGAGCCTGTCGAGACGATCATCGGGAACGGCCACTTCGCCGACATTCGGTTCGATGGTGCAGAACGGATAATTTGCGGCCTGCGCAGCGGCGGTCTGCGTCAGGGCGTTGAAGAGCGTCGACTTGCCGACATTGGGCAGGCCGACGATGCCGCATTTGAATCCCATCATTCGTCCTTTGCGGGCGCGGGCTTTGGCGTCTTGACGGGCGGCTTGAGCGTCACCGCAACCTTGTTCATGAAGCCCGGCTCGTCGTCGCGTGCGAGAATCGGTGCCGCTTCCGCAACAGCCGACAGCAGCGGCACCAGCCATTCCTCCTCGGCGTTGGTGAAATTGTTCAGCACATGCGACGTCACGCGCGAGCTGCTGCCCGGATGCCCGACTCCGAGACGCACGCGGCGGTAATCCGGACCGAGCGTGGTGGTGATTGAGCGCAGCCCGTTGTTGCCGGCGTCGCCGCCGCCTGTCTTCACCTTGACCTTGCCTGCCGCAAGATCGATCTCGTCATGGATCACCACCAGCGCGGAAAGCGGCAGCTTGTAGAACCGCATCGCCGCACCCACGGATATTCCGCTCTCGTTCATGTAGGTCATGGGCTTCAGCAGGATCACCTTGCGGTCTGAAAGCGAGCCTTCCGCGATCGCGCCGTGAAATCGCGCGCGCCACGGCGTGAAGCGATAGCTCGCATGGATGACATCCGCGGCCATGAAGCCGGCGTTGTGGCGATTGCGCGCATAGTCGGCGCCGGGGTTTCCGAGCCCGGCGATGAGAAGCGGCGTGTCGGACATGTCGGAGCGGGCAGCCCGCGCGCGGGCCTACTTCTTCTCCGGCGCTTTGGCAGGAGCGGCTCCCGGTGCCTTGGCGGGCGCTGCACCGGGTGCGGCGCCTGGCGCGCCCCCCGCTGCCGGGGCTGCACCAGCTTCGGCAGCAGCGCCTTCTTCCGCCTCGACGACCGGCGCTGCCGCAGCGGCTGCCGCGGCCGCCGCCGCTGCACGCTGCTCTTCGATCACGCTTGTCGGCGCCACGATCGAGGCGACGGTGAAATCGCGCTCCTTGATCGTGCTCCTGACGCCCTCGGGCAGGGTGAAATCGGTAATGTGAAGCGAGCCGTGGATCTCGAGGCCCGAAAGGTCACCTTCGATGAACTCGGGAATGTTTTCGGCGGGACAGAGCAGCTCAACCTCGTGGCGGACGATGTTGAGCACGCCGCCGCGCTTCAAGCCGGGCGAATTCTCCTGCCCCTTGAAGCGGACGGGAATGGCGAGCCGCACGCGCGCGCCCTCCGGCAGGCGCAGGAAATCGACATGGACCGGGCGATCACTGACAGGATCGAGCTGGACGGCGCGCGCGATCACGCGCGTCTTTCGACCCGACATGGCGAGCATGAACGGCGTGGTGAGGAACGTCCCCTTGCCCGCGTGACGCTCCAGCTGGCGGTAATCGACGGTGATCGGCTCGGGCTTTTCCTTGCCGCCATAGAGGATGCCGGGCACGCGCCCCTGCCGCCGCGTCTGGTAGGCCGGACCCTTGCCCGTGCCCTGGCGCGGCTCCGCGCTCAGTTCCTGCATCTCGCGCATGTTCGTAAATCCCTGAAAATCAGCCGGTTCGGCGCGGCTGTCGAGCCGAGTGCCCCGAAAGGCGCGGGTTTTAGCGGAACCGCCCGCCCAAGGCAACGGCGGCGGAAAACGGCAGCGCCCCAATTCGAGTATTCGCGCGTGTTCTGTTCATGTCGAGCCAAACATGTCATGCCCGCCACCCCGGTCCGCGCGAGAGCGCGGCCGAAGTATAAACTCGGCTGGGCATCCTCGGGCTACTGCACGTCACTTGCCCTGGATTCCCGCTCCCGCTGCGCCGCGCGCGCAGCGCGGCGAGTCGGCGGGAATGACATGTTGAGTTTGTGATTCAATATGATCGGACAGCGTTGTAGGCGTCAGAGGTACGTCCTCTTCGTCGGCAATAGAGAATCGCCGTTCACCAAGTGACGGGGGCCAAGTCTGTGGCTTTATACAGTTGTTATCGCTCATAAGCCCCGAGATCGATGTTGCCGCTCTTGAGCCGCGGATTGCCGGCGAAATCGACTGTGCCGACGATGCTTTGATCGAGTGGATCGCCCGCATCGATCGCCGGTGAATCGCGCGAAATGTCAAGATCGGGCGGCGTCCCGAGATTCAGGAACTGCGGATCGGAGAAGGGCGGCGAGTGCCGGTCGAGGCCTGTGCCATTGAGGTAGTTGTCGTAGCCCGTGTAGCGCACCCGCTCCCAGACGAATTTGGCCTTGTTGGCGCCGACCTGCGAATAATAGAGATTGTAGTCCACCGCTGCGGGATCCTGCGTGCTTGCGGTGAAATCGTTGATGAGAAGGCCCTGCGTCGTTGCGTAAGCAATGTTGTTCACGAAGCGGTTGTGCGTGGCGTTGAACTGGATCTGGAATTCACCGCTCCCTGTCTTCTTCGTGTCGTTACCGTAAAGCGTGTTGTTCGCAACGATGCAGTGGTCGGTGCCACCGCGTTTCGCGCCATAGCCGCCGATCGAAATGCCCGCGCTGTTTCCTGAATAGACGACATTGTTGCGTGCGATGACGTTGCTTGTCACATGATTCCGGTGCTCGCTTGCCAATTCGATGCCAAGATCATCATTGTGCATGATGTTCTGCTCGATGACGATGTTCCTGCCGCCATCGACATAGATGCCGTCGGACGCGTATTGCTTGCCGTAGTCCGGATTGCCGTAAGAGGTGATGTTGTAGACGATGTTGCCCCTGATCTCGCCGTCGCGGGCCTGGTCATAGGCAGGATCGGGCGAGACGTGCTCGAATCCGATCGCGCCGATGCCGATATTGTCGGTGTCGTGGACGACATTGCTCACGATCGCGAATTTTTTTACGTTTCCGTCGAGCGAAAACGTTTCGCTGCAGCCAGTCTTCACCCGGTAGATCTCGTTGCCGCTGATCGCGATTCCTTCGATCGCCTGTGGCGCCCTGGTACCGTAGACGGTGAGCCCGAACGCGTCGGAGCCGCATTGCTTCGGATCTGTCTTCGCCGTGGTCTCAATGTGATGAATGCGGTTGTTCACGATCTGGATTCCGCTGCCCGCGCCGAACACATAGACGCCGATCGGCACATCTCTCAGGCTCGATGTCGTGTAGTTGCGGAGCTCGAAACCCGTGACGATGACATGGCTCGCATCCTTAAACGTAAAGAGGCCCCACTGGCCTTCCGGAATGTCGAGCCCGGTACCGTCCATCGTAGCGGTTTCTCCCGGATAGCTGGCAAAGGTGATGTAGCCCTTTGTCGTATTGCCTGAGGCGAGAAATTCGACATGCTCGTTGTAGACGCCCGCGCGCACCAGTACCGTGTCGCCGGCAGAGGCGACATCCGCGGCGTGCTGCACGGTTGCCCAGGGCTTCTTGATAGTGCCTGGATTTGAGTCGCTGCCATTGGTGGCGACGTAATAGGTCGTGCCGGACGGCGCGCCGGCCATCAGCGTGACCGACGCAGTCGCGGAAACGGACCGATCGGCTTTGGCGACCGCAGTGATCGTGACGAGAGCGGGATCGGGAATCTGCTGCGGCGACGCATAGAGCCCCGAAGACGAGATCGCCCCGGTCTCTGCTGTGCCGCCCTTCGCGTTGTTCACCTGCCAGATCACGCCCGTGTTGGCGTTTCCCGACACCGTTGCGGTGAATTGCATCTCACGTCCGGCAATGAGCTGCGCATAGGTCGGCGAAATGGAGATTGATACGCGGGCGACCGCATTGCCCACGCCGAGGAGCATGCAAAAAGCGACTGCTGCCGCCGCCAGCGCGCGGTTCGTCAATGACGCAGGCATGGCACGCTCCAGATCATCTCGCGAAGCATAGTCCGTCTCGTGATTGTCTTCCATGGACGTTAAGAGACCTTCAGCGGTTGAAAGCCTGCCTTCACGCCGATAGGGTGGGCAGCGATCCTTGACGACGACTCATCATGCATCTTGAGAAGCGCGTATTGGTGACCGGAGGCGCGGGGTTTCTGGGGTCGCATTTGTGCGAGCGCCTTGTGGCCCTGGGCGCCCACGTTCTTTGCGTCGACAATTTCTTCACTGGTGCGCACCTGAACGTGCAGGCGTTGACGGGCAATCCGTTCTTCGAGCTGATTCGCCACGACATCACCTTTCCGCTCTATGTCGAGGTCGACGAAATCTACAACCTCGCCTGTCCCGCATCGCCCATCCATTACCAGCGTGATCCGGTACAGACGACCAAGACGAGCGTTATCGGCGCCATCAACATGCTCGGCCTCGCCAAGCGGGTGAAGGCGCGGATATTCCAGGCCTCGACGTCTGAGGTCTATGGCGATCCGCAAATCCATCCGCAGACGGAGGATTACTGGGGCCATGTCAATCCGATCGGACTGCGCTCCTGCTACGACGAAGGCAAGCGCTGCGCCGAGACATTGTTCTTCGACTACCGGCGCCAGCATGGATTGCCGGTGAAGATCTGCCGCATCTTCAACACTTACGGCCCCCGCATGCACCCCAATGACGGGCGCGTCGTGTCGAGCTTCATCGTCCAGGCCCTCACGGGTCGCGACATCACCGTGTTCGGGGAAGGCCTGCAGACTCGCTCGTTCTGCTACGTCGATGACCTGATCGACGGCTTCATCAAAATGATGGCCACGCCGCCCGATGTGATCGGACCTGTCAACCTCGGCAATCCCGACGAATTCACGATCATCGATCTCGCCAGGATGGTCATCGATTTGACGGGCTCTGCTTCGAAGGTCGTGCACGAGGCCCTGCCGCACGACGATCCAAAGCAGCGCCAACCCGATATCGCCAAGGCGCGAGAGCTTCTCGGCTGGAAGCCGACCGTTCCGCTTGCGGAGGGCCTGAAACGCACGATCGCGTATTTCGATCGTTTGCTGTCCGACCGGCGCGCGCGCGAAGTGGCCGGCATGCCGGGTTGAGAATTTTGCGGCGGTTCCTGCCGGGATTGGAAAAGGGTCGTCACAGGTGAACGTGCTCGTGACCGGCGGGGCGGGCTATGTCGGCAGCCACGCCTGCAGCGCGCTTCGCGCAGCGGGATATGCGCCGGTGACCTATGACAATCTCTCGCGCGGATTTCGCGCGCTCGCGCGATTCGGACCGTTCGAGCAGGGCGATATCCTCGACGCGCCGCGCCTGCTTGAAGTGTTCGAACGCTACCGGCCGGTAGCCGTGATGCATTTCGCTGCGCTCGCCTATGTCGGCGAATCCGTCGAGAAGCCGCTCGAATACTACCGCAACAATTTTGACGGCGCGCTATCGCTTATCACTGCGATGCGCAGGAGCGGCGTCGACAAGCTCGTCTTTTCAAGTACCTGCGCAATCTATGGAACGCCGGAGGGGATGCCGATCGTGGAGACGTGTCCGCAGTCGCCGATCAATCCCTATGGCCGCTCCAAATTAATGGTGGAACAGGCGCTCCAGGATGCAAGCGCCGCGCATGGACTGAGATCGGTGTCATTGCGCTATTTCAATGCCTGCGGTGCGCACCCATCCGGCGAGATTGGCGAATTGCATCGGCCCGAAACCCATCTGATTCCGCGCGTCCTGATGGCGGCGAGCGGAGAGATCGACGCGATCGACATATTCGGCGCGGATTATCCGACCGCAGACGGCACCGCGGTGCGCGACTACATACATGTTTGCGATCTTGCCAACGCCCATGTCGCGGCGTTGCACTATCTCGAGGCGGGCGGCGAAACGACGGCGCTCAATCTCGGAACCGGCCGCGGCTATTCGGTGCGGGAGATTCTCGATTCGGCAGGCCGCGTAACGGGCCGCGCTCCGGCCAGTCGTTTCGCCGGGAGAAGAGCGGGGGACCCGCCTATGCTCGTGGCTGATGCAACCGCCGCCAATCGCGTTTTGAACTTCACACCCGAATGGACGGAAATCGACCGCATCGTCGCATCCGCCTGGGCCTGGCATCGAAGCCCTGCCCGCAGGGCCATTGTTGCGACTGATAGCTGACGGGCCGGCGAAATCCGGCGGGCCACGAGCCTAATCAAACAGGCTCGAGACGCTGGCTTCGTTGTTGATGCGGCGCATCGCCTCGCCGAGAAGGGGAGCGATGGAGATGCGCCGGATGTTCGGGCATTTGCGCACGTCCTCGGTCGCTGCAATGGAGTCGGTCACGACGACCGATTTGATCCGGGACGACTGGATTCGCGCGACTGCGCCGCCCGAGAGCACGCCGTGCGTCGCGTAGGCATAGACTTCTTCGGCGCCCTGTTCGACGAGTGCATCCGCCGCGTTGCACATCGTGCCGCCGGAATCGACGATGTCGTCGACCAGAAGGCACACGCGCCCACGCACGTCGCCGATGATATTCATCACCTCGGATTCGCCGGCGCGCTCGCGCCGTTTGTCGACGATCGCCAGATCCGCGCCGAGCCGCTTGGCGAGCGCACGTGCCCGCACGACGCCGCCCACATCGGGCGAGATCACCATGAGATGGCGTCCCCCCAGGTAATCCTGGATGTCCTTCACGATCACGGGCTGGGCATAGAGATTGTCGGTCGGGATATCGAAGAAGCCCTGGATCTGGCCGGCGTGGAGATCCACGGTGAGCACGCGGCTGGCGCCTGCGCCGGTGATGAGATTGGCAACCAGTTTGGCGGAAATCGGCGTGCGCGGGCCGACTTTGCGATCCTGCCGCGCATAGCCGAAATAGGGAATGACTGCGGTGATGCGCCGTGCGCTGGCCCTGCGCAGCGCATCGATGATCACGAGAAGTTCCATCAAATTGTCGTTGGCGGGATAGCTTGTCGACTGCAGGACGAACATGTCCTCGCCACGCACGTTTTCCTGCACCTCGACGAAGACTTCCATGTCGGCAAAGCGACGCACCACCGCCTTGGTGAAAGGCAGTTTCAGGTGTTGGGCGATGGCCTCCGCGAGCGACCGATTGGCGTTGCCCGCAAGCAGCTTCATCCCCCGCGCTCCGTTCGCGTCGCTCATAAAGCGCTCCAGCCCCACTTGTGAAACTTTGGTGAACCCCTCGCGACTTCTAGCAAGCGATTGCACCGCGGTAAACCGATTCGTCCGGCGCCAGCATGATGGTGGAGAGCTGGCGGCCATAATCGGTTTCTCCGCGATGGGTGGCGCGGCGGAAGCTGAAGAAATCGGCCTCCCGCTCATAGGTGCAGGCGGGGATGATGGAAATGCTCCTGACCGCCGCTCTCTGCAGACGCGTCTTTGCATACGCGGAAAGATCGAAACGCCAATGACCATCGCGGTCAGAGGGAATGAAGTGCTGCGAGTCCGCGGGATCGTTTGCAAACACGCTTGCGCGAAGCTCGTCGCCGACTTCATAGGCCCCTTGCGAGATGCACGGCCCGATCGCTGCCGTGATCCGTTCGCGCCGCGCGCCGAGCTTTTCCATCGCATCGACCGCCGATTCGATGATCCCCGCGAGTGCGCCCTTCCAGCCCGCATGCGCTGCGCCGACAATTCCGGCCTCGCTGTCCGCGAGAAGGACCGGCCCGCAATCGGCCGTGAGAATTCCAAGCGCGAGGCCGGGAATCGACGTCGCCATCGCATCCGCCTTTGGTCCGCGGCCCATGTCCCACGCTTCGCACACCTCCACGGTTTCAGCGCCGTGCACCTGGTAAAGCGTTAGCAATCGGCTATTCGATGATCCGAGCGCCGCAAGCGCAATACGCCGATTCTCGATCACGCGGGTGCGGTCGTCGTTGGAACCCGGGCCGCAATTGAGCGACGCGTAAAGCCCCGTCGAGACGCCGCCGGACCGTCCGAAGAAGGCGTGCACTGTTCGGGTCGTGCCTCTGAGATTGTCGGCCGACAATTTCAGCATCGGTCAAAACCCCGGCGGCGGTGGCGCACCGCCTGGCAAGATCGCGAAAGCTTTGAACAGCACGCCCATCTCCCGCTTGCCGGTGAGGCGGTCGATGGCTGCACCAATGCCATCGGCACATCCCGGATTGTGTTCCGCGAGGTTGGTGCCGCGCGTGTCTATTCCTAGCGCGCGCAAAAATGCTCCCTGGCCAATGGGGCCGTAAGCGCGTGCGCAAGCGTCGCTTGCAACGCTTGCGAGCGCCGAGAAATCAACATGGGCCGAGAGATCAGATTTTCCGGGCGCATCGAGAATGCCAGCCTGCTTGTGCCGGGACACGGCCTGCAACGTGTCGCCGTAGCCGGAGCCCTCGTGACCGTAGTCGATGAAGAGTGCGGCGCCACCGTAAGCGGCGATGGCGCGGCTTGCTTCTTCCACCAGTCCCTGCGCCGCCGGTGAAATTTCATAGACCGCACCCGGTTCCGCAGGGCCGCGCTCCGCCGGTACGTCGAGCGGCGAGGGAATGGGAGCGAGCGCGAAGGCGAGATCGCTCGCGGCATTCACGACCACCATTCGCTCGCACCATCCGTGCTCTGTCATGACGAATTGGCGAACGGGAAGCGCGTCGAGGAATTCATTGGCAAGCAGGAACAGAGGCCGGTCGCCAGCGATCTGATCCCATTGCGACACCCAGCGTGCGGCAATAGGCGCGTCGCGCAATTGTTCGCGCTGCACGGCTTCGAATGCCGGACTCGCCTCCATGAGAACGACCTCGAGTCCGGCCAGGAAATCGGGCGCGATGCGCGCTGCCCGCAATGCGTCCTTTATCAGCGTTCCGCGGCCGGGCCCCAGCTCCACAAGGCGTGCCGGGGTCGGACTCCCCTGATCCCGCCAGGACTGAACACACCATAAGCCGAGGAGCTCTCCAAAGATCTGGCTGATCTCGGGCGCGGTGATGAACGCGCCGTGCGCTCCGATCGATTCGCGCGACGCATAGAATCCATCTTTGCGATCGTGCGATGCCATTGTCATGAATGCGGCAATCGAAAGCGGCCCATCCATTTCGATCGCCCGCGCCATTCTTTGCGCCAACCGGTTCATCCCACAGCTTTCGCGACCGGCCGGCGAAAGGCCAGCCAGAAAAGAAGCGCCGCCACCATCCACATCGGGATGCTGAGCGCCTGTCCGACGCTCAGCCAGTTCGCGAAAACCGTGTCCGAATCGCGGAAGATTTCGGCGACGTAGCGGAAGATTCCATAAAACATGCAGAAAATCGCCGCGAGCAGCCCGGGGCGGTCATGCAGGTGAAAGCGCCTCAATCCGATTTGCATGATCGCGAAGAGGATGAGTCCCTCCATGCCGGCCTCGTAGAGCTGACTTGGATGGCGCGGCATCTGATCCGCGCGCGGGAACACCATCGCCCACGGAACGTACGTAACCTTGCCCCACAACTCACCGTTGATGAAATTTGCGATACGTCCAAAAAATAATCCGATGGGTGTGACGCTCGCGACGAGATCGGCGAGTTTCAGCATGTCGAGTCTTCGGCGGCGGGCGAACAGAAAAAGCGCTATGGTCACGCCGATGAGGCCGCCGTGAAACGACATGCCACCTTCCCAGGCCGCGATGATTTTGACGGGATTGGTGAGATAAGCGAGCGGAAGTCCGGCGCATGCCGGCGAGGTGCCCCAGATGCCGCAGAAGAATGTGCCGTAGATCAGCACGAAACCGAGGCGGCCGCCCAGGATGACGCCGAGCGTCATCCACACGACCAGATCGCCGATGTCGTCAGCGGTTGCGGGCGGGCGTCCGCCGAACGTCGGGCTTTGCCAAAGCGATGGCGTCCGAAGAAGACGCAGGAGATACCACCAGCCGACCAGCAGACCTGCGATGTAAGAGAGTGCGTACCAGCGGATCGCCAACGGCCCCAGATGAATGAGCACCGGATCGATGTGCGGAAAGGGAAGAACGGCTTCGAACATCGGGCTTTGAAGAAGGCGGGCGCAGTAAGACGCTCTGCTTCGCCTTTGGCTGTCAAGGATGAATCCCGGCAGCGCTTGCCCACGGGCCGCCGGTCCCATAAGGAGCACCCATGCAGACGGACAATCCATTGCTCGACGGCCTTGCGCGGCTGTTCACCGACGCGGCCGGCGCTGCGCAGAGCGTTCGAACCGAAATCGACACCTTCATGCGTCAGCGTCTCGAACGCCTTGTCGCGGACATGGATTTCGTGCCGCGCGAAGAGTTTGACGCCGTGAAAGCGATGGCATCGAAGGCGCGCAGCGAGAACGAGCGGCTCGAAGCCCGCATCGCCGTCCTCGAGGCGCAAGCGAATCCGGCCGTCCCGCCTGGCGCCGCGAAGGCACCGTCAAAGCTGTGAATGGAGCGAAGACCCCAAACTGGTTGAGGGTCGGACTCTTGTCGAACCACAAAATCTTGTGTCAGGTTGGTCCCAAGCTGCTTCGTTTTGCCGACCAACATCCAGGAGTTCGCGGATGAGCTTAGCCCAGCAGGAAGAATCGGTCGTCGAATTCCATCCGCTCGACATGCTCGAGCAGTCGGTGGAAGACCATGGCTGGCCTTTCGAGCGCAGCGGGCGCGACGAGCTGAACCTCTCGGTGGCCGGGCGCTGGTGCGACCATCATTTCTGCTTCACCTGGCGGGAGGACATGCA